>Ga0193735_1000018_pt1 | contig 61165 bp, 56 predicted proteins | sample U1m2metaG_FD_145080 | JGI IMG/M metagenome (GOLD analysis project Ga0193735, IMG submission 145080) | Soil microbial communities from a riparian zone of the East river system, Colorado, United States - U1m2 | ecosystem: Environmental > Terrestrial > Soil > Riparian zone | place: USA: East River... | reverse complement strand
TTCTTTCTGTTGCCGGTCTTTGTTCTGTCAGGCGCATTTGCGCCACTCGAGCAACTGCCAAAAGCAATCCAATACATCTCGGAACTTTTCCCGCTCACCCATTTTTGTCGGGCCTTTCGGCTAGTAAACATGTACCACGCCGGCGTCTCGTTTTATGTTGTCGATCTTGTTGTGCTTCTGGCCGGCGCTCTGATCACGTTTATCGGCGCGGCCTTTCTCCTAAAACGAATCGAGCAGTAAGCTCGTCGGACAGCCACTTCCGGTCGCCTGAACGATCTTGATTTGAAGGAAGCACGATGAAAGCAAACAATTGGTATTTGACCCCGCCGATTGCGACGATAATCACGGTAATCGGTTTGGGCGCGGCAAGCGCGGCCTCAACGGAGCCTTCGAGTTCGACACCGCAGCAGGTGTTCGATGGGATGCGCCAGAGTTTCCAAGCGCAAAAGGCAAAGGGAGTGCATGCGCGCTACCAGTGGGAGCTCAGCGGCCCCAATGGCGGAGAATGGTGGATCGACGTGAACGACGGGACCTACAAGATGGGAAAGGGAAAAATCGACAACCCAAGTGTCACGTTCATCACCAGCGACGCGGATTGGGTCGCGATGTCGAATGGGAAACTTAAGGGCACGTGGGCCTTTATGACTGGCCGACTGAAGGTTCGCGGCAGTCAAGCCGTCGCGAGAAAACTGAACGAGATCTTTCCTTAGAATCTCGCGTCGATCTCAACTTGGACGTAGGGGGCAGGCCTCGTTTTGGCGCTCGCTTCGGCTCGGAAGAAATCAAAGCGGCGCTGAACGGTACAGCCGCCGCCGAGCTTGGCTATAAAGGGCTTAAAACCGGAATACTTTACCTGAACTCCTACGCGGTCCTCGCTGTATTGAACGATGGCGTTGTGGACTTGCAATTTCCGCTCGGGAGTTATGACATCATCAGTGCGGTAACTTTCGTAAAAGAGATTACCAAGGATACGGAATTCCCAATCGTCGGTCGGATTATAAACCAACGCCGGTTTTGGGAAGACGCCTTCCAGGCGGAACTTGTCAGTGAACAGCCAGATGATACCACCGCCAGGGGCAACGATCGGATTTGAATAGAGACTACCACCGGCGCCGATGACGCCGAAGATTTTATCTTTCTTGAGCGGGAAACTGACCCACACTTTCCAGGGAATGTCGATCGAATCGCTGGTAATATTGTTTTGGAAATAGGGGCCGGGATCGATTTCGATTCCCGCGCCGGCATGATCGTGCACGACATATTCCAGAGCCAATAGAGCGTGAATGGTCTGGAGGTGGTCAGGCAGGCCGTTATTGGTGCCGTCGAAGTCGAACCTTTCGTATTCAACTCCTCCCCGGAAATACCACTTCCCGGTGATGAGGAAGCGATGAGCGTAGCTGAAATCGTTGTAGAGCGAGTCGCCGTTTCCGAATTTGCCGTGGTCATCGTAGAAATTGCTGTTGAGCGTGTAGTCCATCTCGTAATCGAACAGGTCGTGCGAGTTTTCGTCCGCGGGAGTGGGGGAAGGTTGGGCTTCGAAAGTTGCGGGCCCGGCTAGCGCCGACGCAATGCCCGCAAGGAAAAGAAAGGCACAGAGCTTTGGAATGTTTCTCATTTGGTTAAGGCGACCCGGATATCGACATATCGGATGAGGAACGTAAAGGCGATGTATCGAACAGGGGATATTTTAGCAAGGAAAATTTTGGAATACCTGCTTTTGGCGATTTCTTTCTTCAACCGTTCAGAGCATGTTTGTTGATGACTTTTGACGCGAATATCGTGAGTTGACTGATGCGATTTCGGGGATAAATTTTCCCCCTGTGACAAACGCTCTGATTCTCCCCCAGAATTCCGTGGCCCTGGCCATGGTCAATCCCCTGTCGGGCCCCGATCACGAAGTCGCGGGATGGTTCCACGCGCACCTGACGCAGACATTTGTAAGCGTGCTGCGGACCTTCACCGAGTTTGGTTCGGGCGAGTGGATCGGTCTTATTTTGTTCGCAGTGGTGTTGTTTTTTGTGTGGAAACGATGGTGGCCCTCTCTCGTGACCTTGATCGTCGCGGTTCCCGGCGGGATGCTGCTGAACGAGTGGGTGAAGGTTCTTGTTCATCGGCAGCGGCCCTTCGTTGATGGTCCATTTGTGGATTGGTCTGGCTACAGTTTTGCCAGCGGTCACACCATCGCGGCCACTCTGCTCTACGGGCAACTCCTGCTTTTTATCCTGCCCGCCCTCAAAGCGCGCCACTGGCGGCTGCTGTCCATTTTCAGCGCGGTGTCGCTGGTCGCCTTGGTGGGGTTCAGTCGTGTCGCCTTGGGCGCGCATTTTTTGACGGACGTATTGGCGGCAATCGTGTTCGGCGTTCTTTGGTTGGTGTTTTGTTTGATTGCCGGCAAGCCGCTGCGGCGAAGCGTGGTCCTGACCCCTGGCGTGTCCCTCGTTAGCGAACCTGTCTTGGTGCGCGTCGAGGAGCCACAACAAGCCACGCAAAGTCTCCTGAGCTGATCAAACGCTGTTCGGCGCAGATCTGCTGGAGCGTTGGCTTTTCGTGTTGCCATAGGCGCATCCTTTCACGTGCGTCCGAATTGGTCTGGAAGAAACAATGAAAGCGCCGGGCAAAATTCAGGTAACCGTATGGCTGCTTGGCCTTGCTGGAGCGGCTCTTTTTACGGTTCTGCTAATCCGGCAAGGCGTCGGCCAGGTCCTCGATGCGTTCGCCACCGGCGAATGGGCGATTATGGGAATCGTCGTTTACCATCTCATTCCAATACTTCTCGACGCGATTGCGTGGTGGGTCCTTTTCCCGACATCCGATCGTCTCCCGCTGCTCCAACTTTTTTGGATGCGCTGGATCGGCGAATCGGTCAGTGCACTGGTTCCTTCCGCTGGAGTCGGTGGTGACATTGTGCGTGCGCGTCTGGCGGCGATCAAAGGCGCGCCGCTTCCGGTTGCCGCCGGAACGGTGCTCGTTGACGTTACACTCGGCATTTTCATTCAGGCCGGATTTACGCTGCTCGGACTTGTGCTGCTTGTCGATCGAACGGGAAAAACCAGCTTCGTTCGTCCGACGTTAATAGGAATCCTCATCGCGGTTTTTGCCTTTGCCGGTTTTTATTTTGTGCAGCGGATGGGAATGTTCCGTTTTCTCGGCCGCATCGTCTCGCGCCTCGCTGGTTCATCGGATTGGCAATCCCTCGTGCAAGGCGGCGACACGCTGGACAGGACCATTCGCTCTCTTTATGCGCGGCGGCGCGGCGTTGTCGCATGTTGCGTGTGGACCATGGCGTCGCTTGTCATTGGCTCGGGAGAAATTTGGCTGGCGCTCTGGATTCTCGATTTGCCGGACTCGTTTCTGAATGCGCTGATTTTGCAAAGCATGGTTTTGACGATTCGCTCGGCAGCGTTTCCAGTTCCGGCCGGTTTGGGTGTGCAGGAAGGCGGTTATCTTGTCGTCGGCCATTTGCTCGGCATTTCGGGCGAAGGCGCTTTCGCTCTGGCCCTGGTCGCGCGAGCGCGGGAAATCGGCCTTGGGATTCCGGCACTTATTACTTGGCAACTCGTCGAAGGGCGTCGTCTTTGGCGCACGCGCTTGGCTGCAAACGCCCGATAATATCCCAGATTGACGGTTACGTCTCGAAGCTTTGCGAGCCGCTGTTTTACTTTCGCGGGGTTGGCAAAGCTGGTGCGAACGCCCCACCAAATCCATGCCATCCCGCTTGGAAGAGCGAGGTGATCTGTCAATTCTGCAATTACAACTGGATCTCCGTACGCGTTGAGGAACGAAAGTGAAAAAGGCAGCCATCGGCGGCTGGGAGCGATTGCAACGACGTCCAATAAGAAGACCAACAAATCATCGGCGTGGCGCGATTTCGCCGGAACCGATTTGTCATGAATAAGTTCAAAATCGATCATATGCGCCCGGCCAGTCTTCTCATCATAGATAACATTGCTCATCGTTGCATCGCCGTGGGACCATCCGCCGCCGAACTCGTCGCTCCAGAGTTGATGGGCCCGACGCAACTCACGGCCCACCGCTTCCAGCATCTGCCGCGTGAGTGTGCCTCGATTCAGGTGCTCCCATAGGGTCTTACCCGGTAGCTTATCGACACAGACTGTTTTTGCGCCGGCTGCGAGGACGCGAAAGCGATCGCCGTTCAGCATTTGAAAGCACTCCGATTCCCAGCGCCGCCAGTCTTCGACTTTGCTCCAAAAACGAATCGGTATGCTCGACATGCGAAAATACAAATTGGCGAGATCAGCCAATTGCTCGCTGTAAGCGTTGCGGCGCTTAAACACGACTCGCTTGCCACGACGGACTTTCTCGGAGACCGAACTGAGTTTTAAGGAATCGACGAATGTCACCGCCGCATCGGTCAGAGCTTGCGGTATAAGTCGCCCTGCCAAACTTGTCCCATTTTCCCCAATTGGCATTGTTTGCGTAGTATTCGATCTCATTGTGGTTTGCGGCCGTGTGAATTAAACGACTTGAAAGTCGGTTAAAACGCGTTTGGAATTTGCCGCGCGGCCCATTTTTAACGTTGTAACTTTTTTAACGATTAACCTGGTCTCCCAGCGCAATCGTCTCACCGATCGTCATGACTCGCAATTTGGCCTTTACCTTGCGCTCTTTCAGCTCGCGCCCGAACGCTTCAGGCGTACCGGTCAGCACTGGAAATGTCCCGTAGTGCATCGGAATCGCCGTGCGCGGGGCGACTAGTTTTACTGCTTCGGCCGCACGCGCGGGTCCCATCGTAAAATGGTCGCCAATGCAAACGAGCATGATATCGATCTTGTGAAATCGTTTCACCAGAGCCATGTCGGAGAACAAATCTGTGTCGCCCGTGTGATAGATCGTTGGACCATTGCGTAGCGCGATGATCAGCCCGGTCGGGTTGCCAGCATAAACCGGCGGTGCATTTTCCTTTTCAATGGACGAACCGTGCCACGCTGGGACGAACTGCACTTTTACTTCGCCATCAAGCAGCGAAAGCTGACCGCCTAGATGACCGGTTGTCTCATTCCCGGCCTGTGCTGCCGGGTAACCCAGCACTGAAACAATCGCCGCGTTGAGATCGAAGTTCGAAACCAGACTCGCGCCGCTGCGCTTTCCGATCTCGACTGTATTACCGACGTGATCGCCATGGCCGTGCGTCAGGAAAATAAGATCAACATGGTCGAGGCTGGCGAGCTCGTCCTTGCCGCCTGCGAAAGCCGGATTGGTTATCCAGGGATCGATCAGCAAAATCTTTCCCGTAGCCGTTTTGATTTTGAAAGCGGCGTGCCCGTACCAAGCTAATTGAGTTTCCATGCTAATGAAGAAATCGAAAAGCACTCCATCGGCAAGGGTAATGGCTTTCACAAAATGCCGAATGTCGAATGACGAAAGAATGTCGTCCGGGCGCGTCGGTCGCTTAATGGAACGGAAGCGGAACCACTTCGACTCGAATCGGCTGGGGCGCTTCCGACGCAGAGCCTCCTGCTGTGACCGTATCCAATCCGCTCGGACTCGCCGCGGTGAGCTTCGTGCCGACGTTGTTGAAACCCCGTTTCACATATCCGAGCGCGATTTCTTGTCTTTCGCTGCGCGTGGCGCTTGTGATCCAGCCAACTTCCTTCCCCGGCGCTGAAGGAGCGGCGAGTTTCATGCCTGGTTGAAGAGGGAGATCGTCCAGCGAAATCAGCCCGCATAATCGCTTGTTCGTCTGGCCCGACATCTTTATTCGCGAGATGACTTCCTGGCCGATGTAACATCCCTTTTGGTAGTCGATCGCCCGTTGTTCCAAGTTGGCCTCGATTGGAATGATGTCGTTTGTCAATTCGCGACTCCAGCGCGGAATTCCCTGCTTGATTCGCATGACCTCAATCGCGTCGGAATCGCGCAGGGCCCATCGCGAGGATAATTCCTGTAACGAGACGCGATGCTGGGCGGCATCGCTCCAGATGTCCCATCCCGGTTCGGCAAAACGGCGCACAGAGACAATTCGTCCATTTTCCAGAGCGGGGGATTGTTTTGACAATGCGTGAAAAAGCGAAAATTGATCGGTGACGTCCTCAATCTGCACGTCGTCGGCAATCACGTAGCGCTCCAGCCGGGCCTTGAGCGTTTCCCGAAGATCGGCCGCTGCGTCGACCAAAAAGGATTCCCCCGACGCGGAAACATAAATGTGCGCATTTGTTTTGCCTTTCGCATTCAGAATGCAGGCTTCGATTGCGGATGTTTCACTCGCCTTGCGCAGATCGTTCGTGATTTGCCCGTTGAGGAACCGAAGCCGGTCCGCGCCGGTAATACGAAATTTTGCGCGCCCGGAAAGGTCGAGAAAGATTGCTTGCTCACTTTGAGAGGATCTGTTCGGCGTGTCCATAGCCTCGCTTCGCATTCTTAGAGCGCCTGTTGGCGCGACATGTTCGTAGAATCCGCCCCTTACCGATACCGAATCCCGCTAAGGGTGCCATCTTTTACATGACGCTCCTAAAGGGGGCTTGCTCTATTCTCCCTGCCAAAGCATGTCGTGCCTACGGCACCTGGCATCCCGCAAATCACGCTAGACGGGTGTTCGTTGTGCAGGCGGCGTCATTCTTTCCCGGATGATAGCCGACTTAGCAGTTGCTTGAAAAAACCGGGACGCAATCGTGTTGTTTCGTTACTGGCTCCACTGCTTGGCACACTGATCAATGGCGCGGGCGACACCTCTGGACCCGCGTCTTGCTGGCTCTGGGTTTTCATCTCTGCTGAGCTCGCAATCGACTCTCCGGCGCCGGCTTGTTCTTCCTGCTCCTCCAGTTGCAACTCTTCACCGGCAACTGGCGCAGGCTCGTGCAAATATTTTCGCGCTATTACCGAATAATCGTCGTCTCCATGGCCCCAGTGCATTTGCTCGAGCAATTGATCGCGAGCTGCAGCGGTCACACCCAGATCGAGATAGTTCGACAGACCGATCTGATTAGCGATCTGCATATCTTTCAACATGTGTTTGACAGAAAAGTGAGGCTCAAAATCACGGCTAAGCATTTTAGGCAGTTTCGTCGCAAGAGTTGTGGAATGACTGGCGTTACTGCGCATTGCCTCGATGAACTTTTCCAACGGCAAACCCAAAGCTTGAATAAGCGCCAGCGCTTCCGCAGCGGCCTGGACGCTTGCGGCCGTGATCATGTTGGTTGCGACCTTGATGGCGCTCGCCTGGCCAATTGTCGGACCGATCTCGATGATCTCTTTGCTGCTGGCTTCGAGGATCGGACGCGCGTCGCGCAGGGCGACATCGTTTCCGCACACATAATAAACGAGCTCACCCTTTTCGGCTGCCGTTTTACTCCCTGTAAATGGCGCCTCGACAAACCGCGCCTTGCGACGTTCGACAATCTCAGCGGCGGCGCGCATCGAATCCGGAGCAACCGTCGAATGCGCAAGGACGAGATGGCGCGGCGTAAGTTTTTCGCCTAGCTGCTGGGCGGTTTGCAGCAAAGCTTCATCATCGGAAACAAATATCTGGATATAATTACAAATCTCGGCTACTTCGCCGGGCGATCCGACAAAATTCGGAACGGAACGTGGCGACCGGTTCCAAACATAAACTGGAAACCCTTTCCGCCGCAGGTTCCCAGCCACGCCGCGACCGATAATCCCAAGCCCGATTACACCGATGTTTTTGCGCGTTGCATGGGACATAGGCTTCAGGCGCTCCATTGAGGCAGCCGCTCACAATCAAACTGCCGGGAAAACTGACGTGAGGCAATGCAGAAATTGGGCAGGCCCACGTAACTCGTGATTCGTCGCCCGCCTCAGGCCGGTTAATCAGGCCCGATTTAACGTTTGAGCACGACTTCAGACAGATAATACAGTGCGACTGATCCAACGATCTGGAGACTCTGCGCGCTAATTTTATCAATTGTGTCCCCGGCGGTGTGCCACCAGGGATAATCGAAATCAATCACGTCGATTATTGGAATGCCGATAGCGTTTAGCGGTGAGTGGTCGTCGATCATCTCCCGGTCAAGGTAGGTGAAATAACTTCGCAACTTGAGCGCTTCGGCTGCCGCGAAAATATCTCGCGCCATTTCGGAAGGCGAATCTGCGGGAAGCGTGATGTCGAGCGAGTGATCGCCAACCATGTCGAACAGGATCCCGCCGCGGAATTGCCTGTCGCCTCCGAGGTGCTTGGCAAAATAGCGGCTTCCGTACAATCCATCCGTCTCGGAAAAATGATCGTACGCTTCTTCGCCATCAAAAAACACCAGCTCGACTTTCGCAGCCAAATTCGGATGCTGCCCGACTACTCGCGCTAATTCCAAAAGGAGTCCTGTGCTTGAGCCACCATCGTTAGCTCCGACGAATTTTATGGCGTCGAATGTTTTCGTATCGTAATGCGAGCACAACAAAAACAAAGGCGCCGCGTTCCCTTGGCCGGGAAATTGGGCAATCAAATTCACGAACTGGACCTTGCCCCGCGGAGTGTCGTCGGTGAACGCCTGCCGTGTTACCTGCCAGCCGGAGCGGCGGAGCTGCTCCTCGATATAACGCCTCGATTTCTCGATGGCCTCAGATCCAGAGGGGCGTGGCCCGAGGTCGACCAATCGTTGAACATGCGCGAAAGCTTTCTCACCCGAAAGTTCTTCCCAGATTTTTGTTTGCGCTGCAGGTGACGTATCCGCACAAACCATCTGAATGCAGACAATCAGGGGTAGTGCAGTAAGGGAGTAACGAAGTGTTGTTTGGCGCGAATGCATACCTCCCATCACGCCAACGCTCCACTACTCCGGCTCTGGCAGCCCCAGAGCAGTTACAATCCGCTGAAGATCGTCGTTCCCGTAGTACTCGATTTCAATCCGGCCTCGTTTGTCTCCATGATGGATGGTGACATGTGTAGCGAGGTGTTCTTGCAGGCGGTTCTGTAAATCTTCCACTGCCGTTGGCGTGACACTCAGCTCAGCCCCAGCGCGTCGAGACTTTCGTCGTGAACGGCCGATTCCAAGCAGGCGAGCAACCAGCCGTTCTGTGCCACGCACGGTGGCATTGCGACGCAAAACAGTTTCCGCAGCCAGGAGCTGTTCCTCAGGCGCTTTTAACGACAACAACACCTTTGCGTGACCCACAGAAAGCAAATCCTGGGCGAGCCAGACTTGCACCTGCTGGTGAAGATCCAAAAGCCGCAGCGCGTTGGCGACCGCCGCCCGGCTCCGTCCTACTTTGAGCGCAATGTCTTCCTGCCGAATTCCAAATTCATTCGCTAACCTTGCGTAGCCCTGGGCCTCTTCGATTGGATTCAGATCAGCGCGTTGCAGGTTTTCGATCAACGATAATTCGAGGACTTCCAGGTCGTTTGCGCTTCGAATTATGGCGGGAACCTCGGTAAGACCGATCTCCTGAGCCGCACGCCAGCGACGCTCGCCAGCGATCAATTCAAATCGAGCGCCCGCCTCGCGGACAATCAGCGGTTGAATGATGCCATGTTGCCGAATCGAATCGATTAGTTCCTGCAGTGCTTCGCGCGCGAAATCTTTGCGTGGCTGCAGCGCACTTGGGACGATGTTTGCCAGATTGATCTGGTGCACGCGCTGGCCCGACTCGCCAGTGTCTGCGCGCGTCGCCGCCGACGGAGTACCAATCAGTGCACTAAGCCCCTTGCCGAGACCAGACCGTGCCATGCGGCTGAGGCTACGGGAACAGTTTCATCAACGCAAACAGCAATCGGCAATTCGCGCAGCGAGCTGAATGTCAGCGGGGGCTTGGCTGACTCGGCAGCCAACCTGCCAGCCTGCGCGGGACGGATTCGCGGTGGCGAACCTGGCGAATTGCTGCGGGGCTAGCAGGCCGCCCGCCGAGTCAGGCTTGGAGCCTGAGATTCGATGGTTCCGCTCCCCCTCTCCGAAAAAGTTTTTAAAAAATGTATTGACATCGAAAACCGGAATTTGGTATCACGCGCCCCTGGCTCCGAAACAGACCAAAGGATTTTACCCGGTAGGTTCTTTATCTGTCAGGATCCTGATAATCACAAAAAAACAAACGAAACAACCGGGAGAGAAAGAACACACACATCCATGTACTCACTCAATCAACTCAAAACGTTAGTTTCATGCGGACGAGATCCGGCTCGCTCGCTGCCGTTCCGGCGCGGGTTCCTTCTCATCCCGCTTATTTTGGTAGGCTTTGCGTTTTCACCGCAAACGCGAGCAGCCTGTGACTCGCCAGATCCGGGCTGTCCGGGAGGCAACCTGGCCGAGGGCTACCTGTCGCTTAACGCCCTTGCTAGCGGCGCTTATAATACGGGAATTGGGGCATATTCGCTCCTGAGCGACAGCACCGGGGGTTTAAACACAGGTGTCGGCGCCGGAACGCTGTTTAGCAACATCGACGCCATTGAAGGCACTGCCGTTGGCGCTGGAGCGCTTTTTGTGAACAACGCCCCAAACAACACGGCTGTTGGCGCATTCGCGGCGTTCAGTAACTCGACAGGTACGTTCAACAATGCCGTGGGGGCTAATTCGCTCCTTTTCAACACGGACGGAGACAGCAACAACGCCCTTGGTGAGAGCGCGCTTTTTAACAATATCAACGCCTCTGCCAACACAGCGGTCGGCGACGTCGCGCTCGGGAACAATGACTCATCCGGGCTCGCGCTTGGAAACGCCAACACAGCTGTTGGCGCTGGTGCGCTCTTTAGCAACGTTGATGGCGATTCAAACAATGCCGTCGGTTTTAACGCGCTAGGCGCCAATTTCGATGGCTTGTTCAACAATGGCGTGGGTTTTGACGCATTGGCTGACAATGTTAGCGGCGCTGGAAACGTAGCCGTCGGTGACTCAGCTGGCGCAGGTGTCGAGGGTGACTTTAACATCTATATCGGCGCATTTGCCGGCCCGGCTCCTTCACCGGCACCGGTAGCTGAAAGCGAAACGATCCGCATTGGCGACGTGTTTAACACAGCCTGCTTTATCGGCGGCATCTCGGGTGTACCAGTCTCTGGCGACCTTGTTGCCGTAGATGCAAACGGCCAGCTCGGCTCGGCGGTGGATGCAGGCGGAGGAAAGGTCTCCGTGAAGCAGTTGCTCCAACAGCAACAGCTCGTGCAGGAATTGAAGGCCACAACTGAAAGACAAGCGGCAGTGATCGCTTTGCAGGAAGGGCAAATTAAGGCCCTCACCGCTGGCCTCAAGCAGCAAGCCGATCAAATTCAGAAAGTAAGCGCTCAGCTTGAAATGATCAGGCCGACGCCTCGAGTGGTAGAGAACCGATAAGACTGCTGACCGGACGTTTATAGAAAGTTTCAAACAGCCGCCGCGCGAAATCGCGGCGGCTGTTTTGTTTTTACGAAATGAAGGGGCGAGCTCCGCGAGCCTTTGCGTCTATGTAGAATCAGCGGGGGTTCGTTAGGCGTCGCAGGAGCTCCGCCCTCCAAGTTCCCGCAGCGCTCTACGGCCTTTTAGAGCCAGACACATTCAGGACTTTATGCCGTCATCGATTACGAATACGCTCTGAATGACTAGAGAGTCCGAACAAATGATGAAGGACAACACCAACATCTTTACCCTGGGTCATTCCCCAGATCCGGATGACGCGTTCATGTTTTATGCGATGGCCGAGAATAAAATCGACCTGCGCGGGTACCGGTTCGAGCATCGACTGGAAGACATTCAAACGTTGAACGAGCGCGCGCTTCGAGGCGAGTTGCACATTTCCGCGATCTCGTTCCATGCCTATGCACACATCGCAACCAAATACGCGCTGCTGCCCTGCGGAGCGAGCATGGGCGACGGCTACGGGCCGATCTTGATTAAGAAACGCTCGACGCCGAACGCCCGGCTCAATGAGGATTCAATGCAGGAAGCGGCAGCTGGGGAATTTTTAGCAGATAAGAAAGTTGCTGTGCCTGGCACGATGACCAGCGCGTTTCTCGCGCTACAGCTTTTTCTTGGGGAGTTTGATTACGTCGTAGTGCCGTTCGATCAAATTTTCGACGCGGTCCGCAACGGGCAAGTGGACGTTGGGTTGATCATTCACGAAGGACAACTCACCTATGAGAAATCGGGATTTGAGAAAATCGTCGATCTTGGCAAGTGGTGGAAAGGGCAAACGGGATTGCCACTGCCCCTTGGCGGAAATGTCGTGCGCAAAGATATTCCAAAGCCGGTACGCCACGATCTCAGCGAAATCATTCGCGAAAGTATCGACTACGGTCTGGCGCACCGAGAGGAGGCGGTGCGGCATTCTCTTCCCTACGCGCGCGACATGGACGCGAAGCTCGCCGGGAAATTTATCGGCATGTACGTGAATGAATTTACTCGCGATTATGGCGAAGTTGGTCGCGACGCTATCCGGCGATTTTTGGCGGAGGCGCACAACAAAGGTTACACCGACGTTCCAGTCGAAGTGGAATTCGTCGAATAATTTTGCCAGCTGGCAGGCCGCTCGCCGAGTCGGGCTAGCAGCTTGATGTCCGACCCTAACGGCCCAGAATTGTCTTGCCTCACGGTTTGCAAGAGAGATATCAATGACGGCTCGGTGAAGGCGTTCCTCCAAGCCAAACGCGATCTTCTCTGTCTCGCTCGGATCGGAATCTGTCTTGGCGCCTCGCTGTCCCTGACATTCTCCGGTTGCGAGAAAAACGAGCCAATCGACGAGCCGAAAGCGGCGGGAAAAACCACCGCGGATTTTCCGCAAATCACCGCGGACATTTTCAAACCGATGGATGGCGGCATCAATCTGTCGCCTGAGGAAATCATGGGCCGCAATACTTGGAACCTCTGGAGCGCAGGCAATCAGCGTTTTTGGAATCGTGCAGCCCAGGACAGTTACGGGTTAATGGATCTCTTGAAGATGCTGGATAGCCGCAAATTTCCGCGCGGTGGGCGTTTCAAGACTTTGGGCTTGGTGAACGAGCCTGGATTTCGCGCTGCGACCAAGGCGGATGAATTTGGCTTGTGGCTCGATGAGCAAGTAGAACCGGAGCCACCAGGCATCGACGAGATTGTTTACGGCAAACCATCCGGGGTCCTCGGTTTCCGGTTTTTTCCAAATCCCGACTTTAACGAAGAGGCACGCAAAAAATGGGACGGCAATCGTTTCATGAACGACCCGGCCTATTATAACGATAGCAAACTGGTTCGCCCATATCGTGTCGGTGTCGCTTGTGGCGCCTGTCACATCGCGCCGTATCCAGATAATCCGCCCGCCGATCCGGAGAATCCGCGCTGGGAAAATCTCGCATCGGCCATTGGTAATCAGTACATCAACGAAGGAAAAGTCTTTGCCTGTAACGTCGAAAAAGGCGGCTTCTTTTATGAGATGCTGGCCGCGCAACCCCGTGGCACCTCCGATACTTCCCGGATCGCAACCGATCACATCAACAATCCAAACGCAATCAATCCAATCTTTTTGCTTGCCGAACGGGAGCGGATCGCGGTCCCGGAAAAAATGGCGGGCGGCACGCTCGCTTTGCCCGGAGAAAAGGAGGAGATGCCGGTGCCGCACGTGTTGAAGGACGGCGCAGACTCCATCGGCGTGGCCGGAGCGACCATCCGCGTCTACGTCAACATCGGCATGTTTTCTGAATACTGGCTGACACTTCACAACCGATTGATTGGGCTAACTCCACAAAAGCCGTTTGAGATCCCTTATGCGCGGGAACATTCGGTCTTTTGGCGCGCAACGGAAGAGCGCCTGGGGAACATTGCAGCGTTCTTCCGTCGCCTGAAACCATTTCATCTCGCCGACGCTCCCGGTGGCCAGGGTTACATCACGGGCGATTCAGCTGCAATGACGCGCGGAAAGGAAGTTTTCGCAGAGAGTTGTGCGGCTTGTCATTCGAGCAAACAGCCGCCGCCAAATACTGATCCGCATTCCGGCGAGGGAAAAGCCTGGTTTCGCACAGCGGTAATGGCGCCCGATTTCCTGGAGAACAATTTCTTATCTAACGACAAGCGTTATCCATTGACCAAGATCGAGACGAACTCCGCTCGTGCGTTTGCGACGAACGCAAAAGCCGGTCACGTCTGGGACAACTTTTCCTCGCTGACTTACAAAGAACTGTCGCCTGTCGATGAGTTGGAATTTTTCAATCCATTCGATGAAACCCGCCCGATCAAATTCAAACCGAAAGACAGGAATGTGGCTCCCGGTTACTATCGGACTCCTTCACTCGTTAGTCTCTGGAGTTCGGCACCCTTTTTACACAATAACATGCTCGGGAAATTTACCGGCGATCCTTCCGTGGCCGGCCGGGTAGACGCCTTCAACGATGCAGTGGAAAAATTGTTATGGCCGGAAAAACGCCTGAACAAGGCTTCTATCTGGCGCACGCAAAACGAGTGCGCGCTGCATTTGCGCAAGGAATTCGTGCCGAAACCGCTGCAAGCGCTGGCTGATAAGAATGGCTACATCAACATTGGGCCCATCCCGAAAGGCGCACCAATCAACCTGATCGCCAACGTCGAGCCTGATTTCGGGCAGTTGGTTGTTTTGCAGGCAAGAATAGCCAAAGCATTGCTGAAGATTCACACCCAGAATCTTTCATCGGAACAAGCCACAGACGAACTGATCAAGGCGGTCCCCGAACTGCTCGCAGCGAATAAGTGTCCCGACTTTGTCGAGGACAAGGGCCACTACTTTGGCACCGATTTGCCTGATAACGATAAACGCGCGCTAATCGAATATCTGAAAACGTTCTGATCGAGATCCAATCCAACGAAAGGAGAAAACATGGCTGTCACGGTTGATGAAATGCTGAAAATGTCGCAGGCGCAGCTCGACGATCTTTTCACCCAAAGCCCCGCCGGTGAAATCCCAAAAGGCGAGGCCAAGGGGACCGCCATCGTCGCACCCGGGACCACTTACACGCGGGACATCGCGAGTTTCGTGAACCATTTCGCATGGCAGGGAAAAGTGTTCGATCCGGCCAAGGGCGTTTTGAGAAATAAGATATTGCCCTTCGGACTGAACGCGATCATCGCGAAGGTCTACAAGGGGCCCAGCTGGCTCGATAACAAGGAATGCATCGTTCTCGATTATTCCGAGACTTCGCTGCTAGCGCATTGGATTCGTGACGAAATCCGTGAAGTCGCATCGCGGGTTTATCTGGGCAAAGTTTACTGGAGCAAGAAACGGTTGATTGATTTCGCGCTGGAGTTTCCAGCGTCGGGGTAAACGCATTCTGCGGCCATGGCCGACCCTCCAGATCAATCTGCAAAAAGCCGGGGCTGGAAGTGGCGGATTGTCTTGCTGGTAGTGGTCGCGCTCGTCGCAATCGGCTTTTCGTATCTGACGTGGCGCTTTACCCGAGATGATCCGGTCACGTACACGGACCCGGAGGAGCACTTTAAATACGGTTCAACCGGCGGCGAACGCGAATCGGGCATTCCCTACTGGATTTGGAAGGTGCTGCCCAAAATGTTTCCTGAATATTTACCCGGTAAGACCTACACCCCGGGGACTGAATACGCGTCGTTGGGCTTTCTCTACGAGCCAGGCAAGGATCTTCCGATCGGTGTCTCACGTCGCAACACGCAGGGAATTGATCGCGTCTTTTTGAACTGCGCGATTTGTCACGCTGGTTCTGTGCGCGGAAGCCCGCAGAGCCCGCGCGCCATTTACACCGGCATGCCGTCGAACACTGTCGATCTTGAGGCGTTCGAGCGTTTTATTTTCGCCTGTGCATCAGATCAACGTTTCAACGCTCCACGGGTCCTCGCCGAGATGAAAGGGATCGGCGCGAAATATGATCTGATCAATCGCTTGCTCCTGCGCTACTACGCCATTCCTTTGATGCGCGAGCGGCTGCTCGTGTTGAAAGGCCATTTTCGCTTCGGCGATTGGGAACCGGACGCAGGCCCCGGGCGCACTGACACGTTCAACCCAGCGAAAACGCTTTTGGAATTTCCCCTAGAAAAACTAGAAACGCGCGAGCTGGTCGGTCTCTGCGATTTGCCATCGATCTGGCTGCAAGGCCCGCGCAAAGAGAAAAACATTCACGCGCATTGGGACGGGAATAACAACATGATGGAGGAGCGCAACAAGAGCGCTGCGTTCGGCACCGGCGCATTTCCACCGACGATCGATCTGAAACAAATGGCGCGCATCGAGCAGTGGTTACTTTACAAGGAACCGCCCAAATATCCGTTTCCAATTAACGGGCAACTCGGCACGCAGGGCGAGAAACTGTATGCGCAATACTGCGCAAATTGCCACGGGCGCAACGGCCGTGATTTCAGCGGCGAATATGTCGGCGACATAGTGCCGATCGACAAAATTGGAACCGACCGCCACCGGCTTGATTCTTACACAGAAGAACTAGCCGCTGTGCAAAATACGCTCTACGCCGGTTATCCGTGGCGCTTTAGTCATTTCCGCAAAACTTTTGGCTACGTCAATTTGCCGCTGGATGGTGTCTGGTTACGGGCGCCGTATTTGCACAACGGCTCCGTACCGACGCTGCGTGATCTGCTGAACTCAGGCGCCGAACGTCCCGCGGTTTTTTATCGCGGGTACGATGTCTTCGACGCGGTGAAGGTCGGATTTGTGTCGGACGTCAGCCAATTCGATGAGGAGGGCCGCAGCAAAGATGACCCCGACAATCCAAGAAAATATTTCAGGTTCGACACGCAAGTGAAGCCAGGCGGCACGACACCACGTGATCGGAATGAGGGCAATTCAAGTGTTGGCCATGAAGGCTGGGAGTACGGCACGATGCTGTCAGCCGCGGAAAAAGACGCGATCGTGGAATATCTGAAAACATTTTGAGCAAATCTCGAAAGCTAATGACGCTTCCGCAATACCGTTTGCCAAAAGCGACGCGGGGACGCGTGCGCACTCCCAAAGCGCTTCGCGCGAAACCCACGAGAAGCGCTAGTTCTGTTTTGCGTATGCTTTCGGAGTGCAATGCGTCCTCGCATCGCTTTCACTGTGGCAATGTCACGTCCCGGAGCGTGGTTGCGGAATTTTGGAGTCGTTACCCGTGATGAGTCTTTCACCTAAAACGAAACGCATCATTTGGGTCTCCGCGGCTGTGATTGTGATCCTGCTCGCGCTTGGCGCGTTCTTTACATGGACAAAATTTTTCCGGGAAGAGAAAGAAGTGTTTGCGAACGAGGAGGAACATTTCAAATACGGCTCGCTTGGCGCCGAAGGCGACCGCGGCATCCCGTATTATCTCTGGATGGTCTTGCCGCGTATTTTTCCGGATCTGATGCCCGGGCCGGGCGGCTACAAGTCGTTTGGCGTGGTTTGGGAAGAAGGCCATGAAATTCCGGTCGGCTTTTCGAAAAAGGTCGTCGGCTTCGCGCGAATCACGAACAACTGCGCAGTCTGCCATACAGCAACCTACCGATTGAGCGAAGATGAAGTGCCGCACGTTGTTGTCGCTGGGCCGGGCCACTCCAACAATCTCCAAAGCATGCTGCGTTTTTTGTTCAAAGCAGCACACGATCCTCGCTTCAACTCGGACATCATCATGAACGAAATCCGCCTGGTGAGCGCGAATAATTACGGAAATGGCGGCCTCTCGTTTATCGACCGACAGATTTATCGTTATTTGCTGATTCCATTTACTAAAAAGGCGCTGCTCCAGCAGGAAAAACAATTCACCTGGATGGAACGCTACGTCACCGGCGGCAAGCCAAAGCCACACTGGGGGCCGGGACGTGATGATGCCATGAACCTCACAAAGTATTTCATGACCAGCATGGCTGAGGACAACACTTTCGGGCCAACCGATTTTCCTTCGATCTGGAATCTCGGAGTCCGCAGTGGAAAGGATAATGCCGGAAAGCAGATGTTGTTGAACTGGACCGGCGATACGCCGGCGGTCCGCTCAGTCTTGATCGATTCTGCGCTGGGTCTCGGCGCACCGGCGCGGCCGTGGTTTTTACAACGCATGGCCGATCTCGATCAGTATTTGAGCAATTTGCCGCCGCCAAAGTGGCCCTTTGCCGAGAGAAATCCAATCAACCAGCAAATGGCCGGCGACGGTCAGAAAATTTATGCCCGCGACTGCGCGGCGTGCCATGATCCGCGTGCTGAATTTACAAACAAGGTGGTTCCGATCACTGAGATAGCGACTGACCCCGAGCGAATGTATTCATGGTCGAAAGATGCTGCCGCGGAAGCGAACCCGCGGGTCAAACAGCTGGGCATCGATCGTCCGCCCATGGTAGAAACGCAAGACCCATACGGATATGTTTCGCCACCGCTGGATGGAATCTGGTTGCGTGCACCTTACCTTCACAATGGCTCTCTGCCGACGTTGCGCGATCTGTTGAATTCGCCAAATGAACGGCCGCAAACTTTTCATCGCGGCTACGATGTCTTCGATCCGGTCAAAGTTGGATTCAAGGAGCCGCCACCGCGGCCAACCGGGCCAACCGGTGAGCTGACGCAACCTTATTTTCTTTTCGACACGACAGAGAAAGGGAATGGCAACAAAGGGCACACCTACGGCACTCAACTGTCGGAGCAAGACAAAGAGAAACTGCTCGAATACCTGAAGACGCTTTGATCCGCGACAGCGGGTTTGCATCTGGGTAGCGCACGCGTCTCGCGCATTGGTTTCGGCGTCGCGCCGAAACAGGATTTTCTCGCGGCTTTTTGGAAGGGAGGTACGCACAAGAAAAGTTCGCGATCGCGAGGACGCGCTCGGTCCGGGCCGGACTGGCATCAGCACGCGAGACGCGCTACCCGGAACTCACCGAGCGCCGCCAAGTGAAAAGCTCTTGTGCGCGCGGCGGTTCTCCGGCAGTTTCGTCCTGTCATGGCGGCGAATCGCAAGCTCGGTTGTCTCAGCATCTTCTTATTCGTCGCGCTTTGCGCCAGTTTGTTCTTTAACCTGGTGTTGATGGTCGCGGCGTTTCAGCGCGTTGGCGGGATCCGCGAAGCCGAGCCAATTCCCCGTTTCCGCGAAATCCTGCTCCAGCGGGCGTCACGCGCCACCACGGACAAGATTGCGGTCATCACCATGCGCGGCCTGATAAGTTCTTCACTCCCGGGCACTGTGAGCGATTCAATGGTCGACGACATGCGCGCGGCGCTGCAACAGGCGCGCGATGACAGTCGCGTCAAAGCCATCGTGTTGGAAATCGATTCTCCCGGCGGAGAAGTGACTGCTTCCGACGCGATCTACAATGCGCTGGTCAAGCTGCGCGCCAGAAAACCGGTGGTCGTTTACATGGATTCACTGGCCGCATCTGGCGGTTATTACGTTTCTTGCGGCGGCAAATTTTTGATGGCAAGCGACACGACCATCACCGGCAGCATCGGCGTCATCATTCAAACGCTGAATTACGAGCAGCTGTTTAACAAGGTCGGACTTGCGTCCGTGGTTTTCAAAAGCGGCAAGTTCAAGGACATGCTGAACGGTGCGCGACCGATCACTCCGGAAGAACGCGAGCTCGTGCAGAGCTTTATCATGAAAACTTACGACAAATTTCTCGGCATCGTTGCGAAGGAAAGAAATCTTCCGGCAGACCTTTTGCGCAATACGATCGCCGACGGGCGAATCCTGTCGGGCAAGGACGCATTCGAGCACAAGCTGATCGATGGGCTTGGTGAGTTGGACGACGCATTCGGCAAGGCGAAAGAACTGGGAAACGCGCCGGACGCCAAAGTGGTGAAATATGGTCCGCCGTTTAGTCTGAGCCGCTTCTTTCGGATATTTGGAGGGGCCGATTCAAAGATTGAGCTCACACTCCCAAAGCAACTCATTCCGCAACTGGAGAGTGGGCGCGCGTATTTCCTGCCGAGCTATTACGCGCCGTGAGGGTTCTGGAGATACGGTGAAAGCTCTCCTTTTTCTTACTCTTACTCCTGCTCTTGTTTTTGCTCCACAATATCTGAAGAGCATGAGCAAGAGTAAGAGGAGAAGTAAGAGGGAAGTGCCCGGGAGCTTTTCAAGGGTCCGGTAGAACAAGAGGACGCATGCGATCCGGCAGCCTCTTCGCGGCATCGGGAGCCGTTCCCGGCTCAGTCTTAGGCCTTCTTCTCTCGCTTCTTTACCTTCTTGCCAGCCTTTATGTCTATATTTCGCTGATTTATCAGATCAGCGCGCGAACACCGGACGCTTTCGGTGCCGACGCGGTGACGACGCGAAGGTTTGGATTGCCCGAGGCAATACTAGCTGCGCTGTTGATTCTTTTCCTTTTTTTGACCATTGGAGCCTCAGTTTCGCAACCCTCCATCCAGTTCAGCGCGCGCAATCTTCTGGCAAATTTTCTTCTCACTGGTTGCGTGGTGCTGGTCATAATCACCTTCCTTCAGTTCCGCGGGTTTGATGTTGGTTCGTTAGGCGGGTTTTTCAGATTAAGTTTTATCAGAACCCTGAGCACCGGAGCGATTCTGCTTTTTCTTGCTTATCCATTGATCTTGTTGTCTGACGCGATAATGCAGCGGCTTTTTGGGGGCGGGTCGAGCAAGCAAAACATCGTCGAGTTTTTTAGCGGATCGCGCACGATCCAGCAGCGAATGATGATCATCGTTTTTGCCGTGGCAATCGCGCCCGTGGTTGAGGAGTTTCTTTTTCGATTTTTCATTTACGGTGTACTCAAGCGCTATTTCGGTCGCCTTCTGGGCGTTACATTCAGCGCACTGCTGTTCGCCGCAGCGCACGCGCACTTGCCTTCATTTGCGCCACTGTTCGTCCTGGGAAGTTGTTTCGCGATTGCATACGAATGGAGCGGTTCCATTCTTGTCGCCATGACAATGCATTCGCTCTTCAATTCGCTCACTCTTACCGCTCTTGCATTTCCGGAGATCTTTTCTCCATGACGCTTCCAAGGAGCGGCAGTCTCCAGTCCTCCGAGAGCTCTACTAGCGTTCCAGAGATCACTCCGCCATGAAATTGCGCGACATCGGCGAAGACCGGCTGCTGGACCGACTTTTGTCTCGCCTTTCGCTCGGAAAAGAAGTCGTAAACGGCCCCGGTGATGATTGCGCCGTGGTGGAAACCTGCGATCACCAAAACCTTCTTGTACTCAAGACCGATTGCGTTGTCGCAGGCGTGCATTTCTTGCCGACGGCGAGCGCGCTCGACGTCGGCTGGAAAGCGATGATGCGTCCGCTCAGCGATTTCGCTGCAACGTCGGCCGTGCCTCAATCTGCGCTGATCACTCTCATTGCTCCCGAGCAAACGAACATCGAATGGGTGGAGCAGCTTTATCGCGGACTGGGCCGGGCCGCGAAGCGGTTTAAAGTCAGCATAGTCGGCGGCGAAATGAGCGGCACATCCGGACCCGTGGCGATTTCGGTTAGCGTGGTTGGCTTTGTTGAAAGAAACCGCTGCGTATCGCGCCGGGGCGGCAAAGCAGGCGACGATCTATTTGTCACCGGCCGACTGGGTGGCGCCGTGAAAAAAAAGCATTTGCAATTCATTCCGCGGATTGTCGAGTCGCGCTGGCTCACAAGAAATTTTCCTATCCACGCAATGATGGATCTAAGCGACGGGTTGGGAGCCGATCTTCCGCGACTTGCAAAGGCGAGCCGGGTTGGATTTGCCATCGAAGTGGAGAATCTGCCGCTTGCCCGTGGCGCGAAGATCGATAACGCAATTTCAGAAGGCGAAGATTACGAATTGCTGTTTGCCATTTCGCCACGTGAAAGAACGCGCCTGGAGCGGGAATGGCCAAAGAAATTCCGGAAGTTGCCGCTCACGCGCATCGGTCGCTTGAATCCGCAGTCGGCAATCGGCAATCCGCAATTAAGAAGTGGCTATGTTCATTTCCAACAGCCCGCCTGAGACCGAAGCAGTCGGACGGCGACTTGCAGAGGATGCAAGAGTGGGATCGGTTTTGGCCTTGCAGGGCGAACTGGGAAGCGGCAAAACTCTGTTCGCTAAAGGCTTCGTGACCGGCATGGGAAGCAACGCTGCCGTTTTCAGCCCTACCTTTACGATTGTGCACGAATATCGGGATGGGCGATTGCCTGTTTATCATTTTGATTTTTTTCGCGTCGAGAATCGCCAGTCCCTCGGGCGGCTTGGCCTCGACGACTATTTGTTTGGCGACGGAGTTTCGGTGATCGAATGGGCAGATCGCTTCCCGGAATTCATCCCCGAACACGCGCGCTGGATTCTTTTTGAGATAAAATCGGAGAACCAGCGCGCCATTACTTTCCAAGGAACGTGAAAATTCTTGCGCTGGAAGTTTCCACAACGCGCGGCAGTCTGGCGTGGTTGGATGAAGACGGTGCCGGTCTCAGTCGTGACTGGCCGAACGACCGGAAAAATTCCGGTGCCTTCTTTGAAAATCTTGCCGATGTAACGAAAAAACTTGGGCCCCCAGACACAATTATCGTCGGGCTTGGTCCCGGCTCCTACGCGGGGACTCGCATCGCAATTTCAGCTGCAATCGGGATGGTTTCTTCCGGTGCGCGCCTGATCGGTTTTTCATCAATTTGCGCAATGGAGTCTAACGCGCAGGAATACTCCGTGATCGGTGATGCTCGCAGAAAATCTTTTTTCTTTGCGCGTATCCGCGCGAATAACCTGGTCCAAGGTCCAACGCTTTTTTCGGAGTCCGAGCTGAGATCGAAACTCGACGCTATTGAGATCGCAACACCAGTTTTCACCTCGGATTCGCTCCCGCAATTTGAGCGCGCCGTAGTTCGCTTCCCATCCGCTCTTGTGCTCGCAAGACTTGCGCGAGAACCGCAGCGCAGCTTTTCTTTGCCGCCGCTCGAACCAATTTATTTGCGCGAGCCGCACATCACCATGCCGAAATGAAGCAAAGTTATCGTTGCTGGGCCGAAATCGATCGGAGCGCGTTGCGCCACAATGCGAAAATCGTGCGGGAACGCGTTGGTTCCGCGGAGATCGTCGCTGTGGTGAAAGCGAATGCGTACGGGCACGGTTTAATCGGCGTAGCGGAAACCCTCGCGGATGAGGTGCAACTTTTTGGCGTCGCCAATCTGGAAGAGGCACTGGCACTTCGGGAATCTTTCTCCCATCCGATCGTTATTCTTGGTCCCGCCCTGCCGGGGGAGAGATCGACAATCGCCGAGCGCGGTTTCATTCCCACAATTTCTGCGCTCGAAGAAGCAGAAGATTTCAATCGGGTAGCGCACCGCTCGCCCGTAGCCGTGAATTTCAAGATTGATACGGGCATGGGCCGCATGGGGGTTCCGGAAGGCGAAGCCTCGGACGTTCTCAAGAAAGTCTCCGCATTTCCGAATATCAGGATTCACAGCGTTTCGACTCATTTGCCGATGTCTGGTGAGGATGCGGATTACACGCGCGATCAGCTTTTGCGTTTTGGCGAAATCATGAAGCAATTTCGCGCCGCGGTTCCAATCGATTATAAAGCGCATGTGCTTCAAAGCGCAGGGGTGCTCGCTTTCGCTGAGCCCGCAGGAGTCTTCGACATGGTGCGCGCCGGGATCGTGCTTTACGGGATTTCGCCACTTTCGGAATTTCAGAACCTCCTCAAACCGGTAATGACATGGAAAACGCGTATTTGTCTGGTGCGCGACATGCCGAAGGGAAGTTCTATCAGCTATGGCCGCACGTTTATCGTTCCTCGGAAAATGCGGGTCGCAACGTTGTCATCTGGTTACGCCGATGGATATCCATGGCACCTTTCCAATCGTGACGCCGCCGTCTTGGTTCGGGGACAGCGTTGCGCCATTCGCGGCCGTGTGACGATGGATTTGATGATGATCGATGTTAGCAAGATCAACAATGCACAAGTGGGCGACGAGGTTGTTTTGATGGGATGCGATGGGAACGAGGAAATTTCCTGCGTGGAACTGGCCAGGGCGGCTGGCACGATTCCATGGGAAATTACGACACGAATTGGCGCGCGCGTGCGGCGGGTTTATGTTTGAGGATCGTTGAAGCGCTGAAGTGTTGAAGCGTTAAAGCGGATCAAAGCCGCGGCAGCTCGCTTCAACGCTTTAATCGTTCAAACCAGCATCATGTTCCAGATCATCTTCAACGAATTAAGCGCGGCCGAGATATCGGCGCTCCCGAAAAAATTGCAGCTTGAGTTGCTCGCGGAGTTCCAAATTTTACCCGAGGACCTCGACCACCTCGATTCGGAACGGTTTGGAGTAATCCAGCGCGAAGGGAAAAAGCTATTTCGCTATCGTGCGAAAGACTATCGCATTTATTTCGCCAAGACTGACGAAGGCATCAGGGTCCATCGCGTTTTACACAAGAACACGTTTCGCGATTTCCTTTTCCGAAGCAAACTGCCCGTGTCCGAAGACGCCCAACTGGGCGAGACCCGCGAATTCTGGAAGCTGATCGAGCAAGGCGAAAAAACTCGACGAGCGTGAGTGCATAAGTCTCATTCGTCTCATTGGTCACATGGAGACCAGCGCAGATGAGATCAATGCGGCAAGGCACACTGCCGCAATGCACAGTCCCCAGAACGGGCTACTTCATCAACAGCACAGAGCGGCTGCGCTTGATCTCGCGTGTGATTTTGCGATGCAGATGCGCCGGCATACCGGTGACGCGGCGTGGAAGAATTTTGCCGCTCTCTGTGACGAATTTCTTCAGGAGATCGGGATTTTTGTAATCGATTGCCTCAATCGCAATATCGATTCGGCGACGCGGCATGGCGCGATTCGCGCGGCGAAAGGCGGAACGGCGTTTGGCAGTTTTAGGACCTATCATTTGGTTTCGCGGTGTAACGTATGCCGTCTTAAGAACGGATTGTATTTCTTTTTCTCGAGCCGATTGGGTGTGCGCGGGCTTTTCTTGTTACGCGTGGTCATGTAACGGGAGACAGGCTTACCCAAAGCCCTGGCCTCCGTGCATTCCAGCGTCACAATTTCCTGCGCCATTTGTCGTTACTCCTTCACTTCTGCCGGCGTGGCTTCTTCTTCCTCAGCCTCGCCGCCTTCTTCGTCGGTCAAACCGAATAGAGATGTAACAGATTGACGAACCCGCGACGCCTTATTTTGCTTTTCCAACTGCGATTGGCATTCAACGGTGAAGCGCGCGAATGGGATGGCTTCCAGCCGTGCATGCGGGATTGGTTTGCCCGACATCTCGCACTTTCCGTAGGTTCCCAATTCAATGCGCTTGAGCGCCTGATCGATTTCGTAAAGCGCGTCCTGTTCCTGGGAGAGCAAGCTCAGTGCGAAATCGCGGTCGTACGCGTCCGATCCGGCGTCGGCCTGATGCATTCCAAAAGCGGATGCCTCGCTGCCTTCGGCACGCGATCTCAGCGTGTCCTGGGCGACGCCGGCCATGGAATCGACCATGGCATCCCGAAGCTGAAGGAGGTTCTCTTTCTGCTTACGCGTAAACGGATCGAGCCTTTTTTCGCGATGGTTCATACCTAGCAAGATTGCCGGAGATTCAATCGTTTCCTTTTTGGTTTTGGAGGGCCCACGTTTTCCGGCTTTCGTCGGCTTTGCGACCTTTTTCGATACCGGTCGCTTTACGCTCTCCTTGCGCGCCGGACGCGCCTTACGCGCGGCAGGCTTCTTCGCAGAGTTCTTCTTTTTTGTTGATTTTGCCATAGCGTTGAAAGCGCCTTCTAATCGAGTAGCACCGGAAAACGGACGCTTAATTAAGAACATTTCTCCGACGGCGCAAGCGGAGATTTTGTACTACAGGCATCTGTGCCTGTTTCGTCGTGCAGGCTGCCAGCCTGCACTATGGTTTTGCTGGCAGGACGCCGGCCTGACGAGACAGCCAGGATGGCTGTGTTACGAGCTCGCGCTGGAGTAACGGTTCAGGGCAAATTTCCAGAAGCCGCGCGACAGGAGAAAAACAATGGTCGAGGCAGTGACAAGATGCAGCATCAACCACCAGGGCTGTCCGAGCGATTTGATCAACAAGCGGGCTGGGATGTTTGCGATAATGACCACCGGAATGATCCAGCCGAAGATCAAGCGGAATAGCCATGGAAAGATCGCATCTGGATAACGCGCGATGTTCAGGAAATTAAAGTAGCCATAAACCAATCCCTGGGCGCGCACGATCCAGAAACTGACCGCTGCCAGAGCAAGCATGATTGAGTAATGCACAGCGATGCCAAACCCCAGCGCAACCAGGTAAAGCATAATTGACGTCAAATCTGGAACAACATTGAGACGCGAAAGCGCGACGCAAACTACCACACCCCCTAACGCAGCGTTCACGATGCTATCGAGACTGAATTGTTTCGTCGAAACAGCAAACTGGCTGTCGATCGGCAGTACCAGGAGGGAATCCAATTTTCCCGTGCGCACGAGTTCCGGAATGTTCGCGACGTTAACAAAAAAGAATGCCTGAAAGAGCTGGGCAATCATTTGGTGCGTGCCGATAAGCAGCACGACCTCCCACTTTGTCCAGTCACCAATACGATCGACATTACTGAAAATGATGCTGAAGAAGACAATTTGGCCGCAGAACCAAAGGATCTCCACAACCATCCATAACAGAAAGTTCGCCTTGAAACTCAGCTCGCGAATGAGCGAGTTGCGCAGCATGATGGAGTAGATTTCGATGTAACGCCGCATCACTTTTCTTGTCTCTTAACTTTAAGCACAGTCAACCACCGCTCGTATGAAACGTTTTGTGCCATGGCTTCCCGTGATTGTTGGCCTGGTAGTTGTCGCAGCGGTTGTCCGCCACTGTAGCAACGGCGGCGCTGCAAGCTATCAGACAGCAACGATCACGCGCGGTCCCATTACCCAGGCGGTTACGGCAACCGGCACACTCAATCCGGTCGTTAACGTGCAGGTAGGCAGCCAGGTTTCAGGAAATATCGCGAAATTGTTTGTGGATTATAATTCCCAGGTAAAAGCCGGCCAGGTAGTCGCCCAAATCGATCCGGCGCTTTTTCAGGCGACTGTCACTCAGGCGGAGGGGGATTTGGCAAACGCCCAGGCCACCCTTGAGCTTGCAAAAGTAAATGCCAAACGGACACAGGAATTGTTTGCGAAGAAGACTTCGTCGCAGGCTGACGTCGATCAAGCGATGGCGACCCTTCACCAATCCGAGGCAAACGTGAAGATCAAGCAGGGCGCGCTCGATAAAGCACGAGCCGATCTCGATCATTGCACAATTACATCGCCTATTGATGGCGTTGTTATTTCGCGCAGTGTCGATGTTGGTCAGACGGTCGCGGCCAGTTTGCAGGCGCCGGTCATCTTTGCGATTGCGAACGATCTCGCCAAAATGCAGATCGACGCGAATGTGGCCGAAGCGGATGTCGGCGTTGTCAAGATCGATCAAAATGTCGATTTCACTGTGGACGCTTTTCCCATGGAGACGTTTCACGGAAAAGTCGTCCAGGTGCGGAACGCGCCGATTACAGTTCAAAACGTGGTCACTTACGACACCGTGATCGGAGTGAGTAACCCGGATCTGAAATTGAAACCGGGAATGACGGCTAACGTTTCAATTGTCATTGCGCACAAAGACGACGTCCTGCAGATCAAGAATGCGGCACTGCGCTATCGTCCGCCGGATGCGACACCGGTTGAGACAAAAAGAACGGGCACAAGTCGCACGGGACGGCCTGCCGGCGGACGCAGCGGCGGTCCGCCCGAGAGTGCTCAGCGCACAGTCTATGTCTTGCCATCTGGCGCCAGTCGCCCGGAGCCGAGGCAGATTAAAACAGGGATTAGCGACGGCATCATGACTGAAGTCGTTGACGGCCTGAAGGAAGGCGACCGCGTCGTCACAGCCGAGCTCGGTTCAGCGATGGGCGCACCATCGCCTGCGACGAATCCTTTTGGCGGTGGGCCGCGACGGTTTCCATAATTATCATGGAAAGAAAGTTCGTTTGGCCCGCGGACTTCTGTAGCCGCGTCTCTGTGAGACGCGTGACGCGGACATCGCAAACCCCTCAGCGGCGCGCTTCGCAGAGCGAATCGACTACCACATTTGCCGAGGTTAGATCGATATGAATAACGGCGCCATCGTCAGTTTAATCGACGTTCACAAGACGTATCGCACAGGCGAAATGGAAGTACTCGCTGTGCGCGGCGTGTCGCTGGAAATCAAGCGCGGCGAATTTGTTGCGCTCATGGGTGCCAGCGGTTCTGGAAAATCCACGCTTATGAATATTCTGGGTTGTCTCGATCGGCCCACGACAGGCCATTACTTTTTAGACGGGGCGGACGTCTCGCGTCTCGATCGAGATCGACTCGCCGATATCCGCAATCACAAGATCGGATTCGTGTTCCAGAATTTTAATCTGCTGCCGCGCACTTCCGCGCGAGAAAACGTCGAGTTGCCCTTGGTATACAGCGCACAGCGTCTGACACATGCAGAACTTCGCGAAAAAGCCGATCGCGTCCTCACATCCGTTGGCCTCGCGGGTCGCGAAGATCATTATCCGAGCCAGCTTTCAGGCGGCCAGCAACAACGCGTGGCAATCGCGCGCGCATTGATTAATCAGCCGGAAGTGCTGCTCGCGGACGAGCCTACCGGCAATCTGGACAGCAGGACCAGCGTCGAGGTCATGGCGATTTTTCAGCAACTTAATGAGCGCGGGATTACTGTCATCATGGTGACGCACGAACCCGATATCGCCGCTTACGCAAAGCGCAACGTAATGATGCGTGACGGCGTAATCCTGAATGATCATCTGGTTTCGCAACGCGCGGATGCTGGGTCACAGCTCCAACAACAACCCGCTTCCACGTCTTGATGCTTCAACCTCAACCAACAATATGAGAATCGCGCCAACATTTAACGTCGCGCTCCGCGCTTTGCGGCGAAACAAACTGCGTTCGGTGTTGACTGCTCTCGGAATCATTATCGGTGTTGGCGCGGTCATAGCGATGGTGGGGATCGGCAACGGAGCGAAGGCTCAAGTGGAAGCGCAGATCGCGAGCCTCGGGCAAAATGTGATCCTCATCTTCTCCGGCAGCACCACTTCGAGCGGCATTCGCACCGGGTGGGGAGGCGCCGGCACGTTGAAAATCGAAGACGCCGAGGCGATCCGGCGCGAAGTGCCGGGAGTTATCGGGGTAAGCGAGGAAGTTGTTTCCACCACGCAAGTAGCAGCGGGAAATCAAAATTGGTTTACCCGCATTTACGGGGAATCGGCGGATTACTTCGATATCCGACAATGGCCGCTGGCTGATGGCGCGCCGTTTACATCGCAAGACGTTCGCAGCGCAAACAAGGTTTGCGTGATCGGTCGCACCACGGCGACACAGATTTACGGAAACGAAAGTCCGATCGGCCAGATTTTACGAATCAAAGAGGTCCCGTTCACCATCACCGGTATGCTGACGCCCAAGGGATTGAGCACACAGGGCGTGGACCAGGACGACATCGTAATCATGCCCTATACGAGCGCGATGAAACGTGTGATCGGCGGCACCAACCTTCGCAATATCAACGTGCAAATCGCCGACCCGCAGCAGCTCGAGGCGGCCCAGCAACAGATCGTCTCGCTGCTCCGACAACGGCATAACATTCGTCCCGGGCGCGATGACGATTTCACCGTGCGCAACCAGCAGGAAATCGCCCAGGCAGCCACCGCTACCTCGCGTGTAATGACGCTTTTGCTGGGCGCAATCGCCGGCGTGTCGCTTGTGGTCGGTGGAATCGGAATCATGAACATTATGCTGGTGAGTGTCACCGAGCGGACGCGTGAAATTGGCGTGCGAATGGCCGTGGGCGCACACGGCACCGACATTCTCACTCAATTCTTGATCGAAGCCGTCATGTTGAGCTCAGTCGGCGGCGTGATCGGGATCATCTGTGGCATCGGCGCGTCGAAAGTTCTCTCGGCATACGCCAATTGGCCTACGCTGATATCAATCAGTTCGGTCGCCATTGCATTTTTGTTCAGCGCAGCGGTTGGAATTTTCTTCGGCTTCTACCCGGCGCGCAAAGCCGCCGCGCTCGATCCCATCGAAGCGCTGCGCTACGAGTAGAAATTGTTCCAACGAACACACGAAGACACCAAAAGCGGGCTGTTCTATTTTCTGAAATTTTGCCTCTTTTCGCCCGTTTAGTAGGCAAATCTTTGTTGTAGCGCCCGCTGTCCTCAACGGCAAATTAGTCGCATGGCAGAGCATACCGGCTTTGAAAAACTAGTCGCAGACGCGAAGCAGAACATCACTGAGATTTCGGCGACAGAAGCAGCAGCGAAATCAAAGAGCGGCGAAGCGGTGATTATCGATGTTCGCGAGAAAGACGAATGGGATGAACAACATATCCCTGATGCGATTCACATGAGTCGCGGGACGATCGAGCTCGACGTCGAGGAAAAAGTCCCCGACACCAACGCAATGATCATTTGTCATTGCGGCGGAGGCGGCCGCTCCGCGCTCGCTGCCGAGAGCTTGCAAAAAATGGGGTACAAAAACGTCCGCTCCATGGCCGGTGGCTTCAAAGCTTGGAAAGCCGCCGGATTGCCAACGAGGAAATAATTGTAGAGGCGCTTGTGCCAAGCGCCTTTTTAGTTCGCACCGCGGGTTTCGAATCATTGAGGCGGACAGGTTGCGCGGCAGAATTGTGTTTGCGTCGTGTGGTCGTTAAACTGGCGCGCATGACTCAGGCGCTCGCTGGCATGACCTCGCTGGATTACTACGGAATCGAAGAGCTTCTCACCGAGGAAGAACGCGCAGCGCGCGATCGGGCGAGGCGTTTTGTGCAGGAGGAAGTTTTGTCTGAGATCGTTCCGTGCCATCGCGCGGCCAAATTCCCAGATAATCTCATTCCACGCATGGGTGCGCTGGGCTTTTACGCGCCATATCTGAAAGGGCACGGTTGTGCAGGCCTTAGCCACACCGCGTACGGCCTCATCATGCAAGAACTTGAGCGGGCCGATTCCGGTTTGCGCTCGCTGGCTTCTGTTCAGGGTGCGCTCGCGATACAGGCGATCCATTCCTTTGGCTCACCCGAGCAACAGGCGCGTTGGCTGCCGGGATTGGTCTCCGGCAAACTTATCGGCTGTTTTGCGCTGACGGAACACGGACACGGTTCAGATCCCGGCGGGATGGAAACTCGCGCCAGGCGCGAAGATGACCATTACATTTTGAACGGCAGCAAGTGCTGGATCGGCAACGCTTCGATCGCGGACGTGAAAGTTGTTTGGGCAAAGGATGACGATGGCAGCGTGGGCGGATTCGTGGTGGAAAAGGACGCGCCTGGATTTCGCGCGCAAGATATCGAGGGAAAGTTTAGTCTGCGCATGTCGCGCACATCGGAATGCTGGTTCGAGAACTGCCGCCTACCTGCGGAGAATCGTTTGCCCGAGGCATCCGGGCTCGGTGCACCGCTATCGTGTCTTTCGCACGCGCGCGCAGGCATTGCGTGGGGCGTGATTGGCGCAGCGATCGACTGCTACGAAACGGCGCTGGCTTATGCCAAATCGCGCGAACAATTTGGCCGCCCAATTGCCGGCTTCCAATTAGTCCAACAAAAACTTGTTTGGATGGTGCAGGAGATTACCAAGGCGCAATTACTGGCGTTGCGTCTCACACGCATGATGGAGATGGGTTCGGCGCGTCCTGCGCAGATCTCGCTGGCGAAGCGGAACAACGTTTGGATGGCACTCGAATGTGCGCGCAAAGCGCGTGACATCCTTGGCGCCGCAGGCATCACCGATCGCTACCCCGTGATCCGCCATCTCATGAATCTTGAGACCGTCTCCACTTACGAAGGCACGCACGACATCCACACGCTAGTCATCGGCCGCGACATCACGGGGATCAACGCGTTCGGTGGATAGGATGTCATCCTGAGCCGCGAAAACGGCGAAGGATCTCACATCCGGTGATTGGTCACTCAGACTTGCTTGTGTAGCGGCGGCGTGTTGCGGGAGGTCCCTTGCTGCGCTCGGGATGACAGTCTGTGAAGATCAGCTAAATTAAACTAACGATTATGAACGAAGTTTACATTCTCGGCGGCGGGCGCACCGATTTTAAGCGTAACCTGAAGAAAGAAGGGAAAACCATCCGGCATATCATCATCGAGGCCGGCAAGAAGGCGATCGACGACGCGAAGATTGATCCCGCGGAAATCCAGGCAGGTGCAGTTGGCAATTTCAATGCGGGCCAGTTTACCAAGCAATTGCAGCTCGGAGCTTTCATTCCGGAGATCGATCCGAAATTACGTGGAATTCCAACGATGCATACCGAAGCGGCGTGCGCTTCCGGGGCGTTGTCGGTGTTGCTTGGCGCGGAATGGATCATTGGCGGGTTTTATGACGTCGTGCTGGTCGTCGGCGCGGAACAGCAGAAGACGATGTCGTCGCTCGATGGATCGGATGTGCTCGGCGCGGCTGCCGATTATCACAATGAAAAGCCGGAGTACGGCGATTTCATGTTTCCCAAATTGTTCGGGCGGATTGCGCAGATTTATATCGAGAAATATGGCGCGAGCGAAGCAGACCTGGCCCTGGTTGCATGGAAAAATTATGCGCACGCTAAGCTGAATCCGCTTGCGCAAATGCGGGACGCCGATCTCACCCTCGATTGCGCATCGCAGGTTTCTGATAAGAACCCAAGCGTCGCGCCACCGCTTAAGGTTTCAGATTGTTCCCAGATCACCGATGGCGCGGCCTCGGTTGTTCTCGTTTCCGGAAAGTATCTGGACAAAATCGGCCGCGATAGAAGCAAGATTGCCCGACTGCTTGGCTACGGTCACACCACCGATTATCTGCCGCTCGACAAAAAGGATGCGCCAACGTTTTCAATCGCGCGCAAAGCGGCCGAAAAAGCATTCCGCATGTCCAATCTGACGCCGCGCGACCTGCAAGGCGCAGAAGTGCACGATTGCTTTTCCATTACTGAAATTGTCGCCTACGAAATTCTCGGACTCGCCGAGTCTGGCAAAGGCGTCGAGCTTGTGAAAAGCGGCGCGACAGCATTGCCGCAGGTGCGCACAGAAAAATTCAAGGGACCTTTTCAAATTCCAGTAAACGCGGGCGGCGGCTTGATCGCCGACGGTCACCCAGTGGGGGCAACTGGCGTTCGTCAGGTTTTCGAGGCGTATCAGCAGCTGACGGAACAGGCCGGCGCGCGGCAGATCGAAAACGCGAAAAGATTCCTCACATTCAACATGGGCGGCAGTCTCACGACTTCTGTGGCCATGGTTTGGGGACGCGAGTAATCCTGCGCGACTTTTCGCAGGGATGTAACAGAGCGGCCGCTCCTGTATATTTCGCACGTAATGCTTTGGGAGTGCGATGCGTTTTCGCATCGCTTTCATCTTCCTGGGCGAACTGTTTTTGGACGCTTCAAGTCCAACATGCGGTCCATACACGTTTCCTAAAATATGGTCTCGCTTGCAATTGAAGAGCTGCCTGATGTGATAAAAGCCGATGTCGAGGATTTCCTTGAAAACCATCCGCGCAGCCCGGCCGCGCGCCTGCGTCCGAGAATGGGAATGGTCGGAGATATCTGGCTGGCCTTTATCGATCCGGAGCTGCGACGTGGCGCGAGCGGACTAGGCAACACGCCGCGCAATGCACTGAAGGATTTTAACCGGCATTTCATGGAGCCGATCATTTCTAGAAACGGTTCCGAACCGCACGACACCGATTGATTTAGAGGTCCAACGCTTTCTTATGAAAGTTCCATTCATGCTGGGAGAAGTTGGTCACTTTGGCCTGGCTGTGCGTGATCCGAAGAAAAGCGCGCAATGGTTCCAGCGCGCGCTGGGGTTGCGCAAAGAATTCGATTTCGGGAGCGGCGTCGCAGTGGGCAACGACAACGTGACAATTGCGCTGTTCAAAGGTGAACCGTCGCCTGAAACGATTGATCACATGTCGTTTCACCTGCCGAACATGGCGACGTTGCGAAAGGCGCTCGCGCATTTGAAGAGCGTCGATGTCGACATTGAGGATCCCGGCGACGAAATTGGTCCGGAAGCTCCGGGATCGAAAAACGTGGGCCTTTGGTTCCATGATCCCGACGGTTACCGCTGGGAGCTAAGTGTGCTTGGCGGTAAATAGCTGTGCGACCATCTCGCGCGCGGTGTCGGGACTGATCGCAAAGCCGCCCAGCATCATCCAATCGGGCGAGGACTAACGAGTGCGTAGCGCACAAGAAAGTGCCTCCGTTGACACGATATTTAAGGCTCTTAACTTTTTCGTCCACAATTGAAAATGATTACCCAAGAAAAAGGGGACGGAAAAGAGTTCATCTCGCACGCGCCAGGGTATTGGCCAGAGATCGCGCCCAAGCTTTGGAACGATTGGAAATGGCAGCTCAAGAACAGGGTCACCTCTCTGGTTCAACTGGAACAGCACCTGGAGCTGAGTGATGAGGAGCGTAGCGGCGTTTTGCTCTCAGGCGACAAACTCGCGCTCGCGGTGACGCCGCACTTTTTTAACCTCGTGCCGCGTGAGAATCCCGGAGATCCGATCCGGCGTCAGATGATTCCACGGATCGAGGAGACCTGGACATCCCCGTACGACATGGCTGATCCGTGCGGCGAAGATTCGCACATGCCTGTGCCGGGATTGGTCCATCGTTATCCGGACCGCGTCCTGTTTTTAGTAACGGACCGTTGTGCCAGTTACTGCCGCTATTGCACCCGCAGTCGCGTCGTCAGCGGCGTAGGCGAACAGGAATTGCACACAAATTTCGAGGAAGCATTTCGTTATCTCGAAGCGCATACTGAGGTGCGCGATGTCCTGTTAAGCGGCGGCGACGCGCTGATTTTTTCCGACGAAAGACTCGACAAGTTGCTTTCGCGGTTGCGGTCGATTCCGCATATTGAATTCGTACGGATCGGCACGCGTGTTCCGATTTTCCTGCCGCAACGTATCACACCCGAGCTGTGCGCGATGTTGGCGAAATATCATCCCCTTTGGATGAGTGTGCATGTGAATCATCCGCGGGAGCTGACGATTGAGGTGAAGGAAGCGCTCGAGCGTCTTGCCAACGCGGGCATCCCGCTCGGAAACCAAAGCGTATTGCTCGCCGGCGTGAACGACAATCTGGAAACCATGAAAACACTTGTGCACAAACTGCTCATGTGCCGGGTGCGTCCGTATTACATTTATCAGTGCGACCTGATCAACGGTTCCTCGCACCTTCGTACTTCTGTCGCGAAAGGCATTGAGATCATCGAAGGCCTGCGTGGTCACACCACCGGTTATGCCGTGCCGCAATTCGTTATCGATGCGCCCGGCGGCGGCGGCAAAGTGCCTATCAATCCCGGTTACGTTCTTTATCACGATAACGAGAAGATCGTCATCCGGAATTACGAAGGCAAAATCTTCGAGTATCCGGAAACCGGAAACGAACAGGTCCAGTTCGCGCCGCAGCGCGAGTACCACGACGAATACTTGTATTCCTGACGCTTCTTGTCATTCCGCGCTGAACGCCCTCGACTCGCTGCGCTCGCTCCAGGCAAACTCCCCGCGGTCGAGAATGGAGCGACTGGGGAAGCCGCGACATGGATGGGCAGGCCGTGAGGCCGAGTGAGCGGGAAGCGAACGAGTCGATTTCTGATTGTTTGAGAAGGTTGCTGAATCTGAGTCAGGTTGTTCCCGCATCTCAACGTTGCGCTCGAGAAAGGGAGACTGACTTATGAAATATTCTGTCGCCGCATGTTTGATGTTGTCGCTTCTTTGCGCTGCTGCGGAACCCCCTAAATCAGTTGAGATTCGTTTTTGTCCTGCATCAGCAGTTCGAACCTACCCGCTGGAAAGCCGACGCGATCTTCAGAGTCTCCTGTTGCAAAACGTCGCCGTGATCAATCACGGTAGCGCGTCATTCAAGATTGACGACATCGACATCGAGTTGCTGCAATCGAATCGCGTCGTGGAGTCGCGCAAGCTGGATCGAGAAGCGGTGCAGCGCATTGCTGATCGCGGCGCCAAATTGCAAGCGGCAGGCGTGCTACAACAGGTCGGATTTCAATTCTGTGGCACAGAGTTGATCGCGCCTTCGGTCAAGCTAGCGGGAGCCACCCTGGCTCGAGATCAAGCACTGCTCATCGTATCGCAGGTTTTCGCGTTCAACGGTGCGCGCGACACGCTCCGAGTTCGCGTGCACGGCAACGTCGACAGCCATGCCACGGAATTCGCGGGTTCAATCCCGATCAAATCTGAGTTCGCAAAGAATAAATACATCTTTCCGCTACGAGGCGTTTGGTATGTGGGTTGGGGAGCTTCATTTCACACGGGTCATCGCTGGGCCATTCCGGAAGAGTTCGCGCTCGACATTGCCAAGGTCGGTGAGAGTGGACTCAGCCACAAACGCGACGGCACACGCTTCGATGATTATTACGCTTACGGCGCGGACGTGCTCGCCGCTGCCGACGGTCACGTGATCGGCGCTGCAAACGATCAGTCCGAGGATGCTTCGGCAATGCAGCTTCCTAACGAGACCCAGGAAGCGTATTTTGCGCGGCTACAGAAAGAGCAAGGAGAGCGGCTTGGCAAAGGCCTAACGGGGATTACAGGCAACTACGTGATGATTGATCACGGAAAGAATGAGTACTCGCTTTACGCGCATTTGCAGCCGGGCAGTGTGGGCGTTCACGTCGGCGACCAAGTGAAAGCCGGCGCGGTGATTGGGAAACTCGGTTCATCTGGCAATTCGACTGAGCCGCATCTGCACTTCCACGTCTGCGACAAGCCCGACCCGTTGATGTGCGCCGGCATTCCCGTGAACTTTAGCAACATCACGATCCAGTGGGCGGATCTGCCAAGGCCAATCCAAAGCGGCGATGTTGTCATAGTGAAATAGCTTGGTCTCCCGCGTCTTGCCACTTCGTAATCTCTTTTCGTTTGGCCCGTTGCATAAACTTTATGCTTGCGTATTAAAGATCGCGCCGTATAAAGTCCCGCACTTTAGTTTTTTCGTCACTAGATTGTCATTTTTGTCATTTTATGAACCAACGCTTAATCTCGGAAATTGGCCGCACTCAACGACTTGAAATTATTAACTCGCTCAAGCGCACCAGGGGAATGTCCGTCAACGAGCTGGTGGACAAAATGAAGATGAGCTACATGGGCATCAAGCAGCATTGCCTAACCCTTCAACGGGACGGTTATCTGGATACCTGGCGTCGCCCGCAAAAGATGGGTCGCCCGGAGATGGTCTATCGGCTGACGCGGCGCAGCCATGATCTTTTTCAAGCGGACAGCCATCAGTTGACTCTCGACCTGTTGAAATCGGCGCAGGAAATCTTCGGACCAAACGCTCCAGAGAAGCTTCTTTACAATATTTTTGAAAAAAGGACAGCTGCGCTCAAGGCGAGGGCGAAGGGAGACACAGCCGCTGAACGTGCCAAGTGGCTGGCCAATGTGCGCGATGGAGAAGGTTACATGTCTCAGTTCCTTAACAACCACCAGGACGGCGGGCCCAGAATTATCGAGTGCCATTCGCCGATTCTGAATCTGCTGGATCGTTATCCAATCGTAGGCCGGCTTGAACAGGACCTGTTTGAAGCCGTGCTGCGCACGAAAGTGCGCAGGCAAATGATGCGCAACTCGGGTTTATACGAGTGCGCATTTCATTTCGGGGCATAGGCGCGAGCGCAGGGACGGCGTGCTGCGGTTTTCGCGCCACGAGCCGAAGAACAGACGGCAACGGAGTTCCGTCCCTACCATTTCCTCCAGCGCTCAATGGCACGCTTCTTCGTTGTTATAGGCGAATCCGCGGCCGTCATGGTCGATTGTCGCCGCGGCGACACATCGCAGCGCAATGTACCCTACCAATTGATTTGTTCTTTCGCTCTCCGTGAATCTCGGTTGATTGAAGCCCCATGGCTCGGGCTTTTCCTTCCGTTGTCATCGAGAATTTGCAGCCGCTGATCGACGGCGGGCGCTACCCAATAAAGCGCATCGTCGGCGAAGACCTGGTTGTCGAAACAGACATTTTCAAGGATGGGCATGATGTCGTGGCAGCAATCCTCAAGTGGCGTGTTCTGGGGAAACGCGCATGGCGGGAAACGCCGATGAATTTCGTTGATAACGATCGCTGGCGCGGCATCTGCACTTTGTACGACGAGGACATTCACGAATACACAGTGGAAGCGTGGACAGACACTTTCCGCAGTTGGCAGGGGGAGTTCGCAAAGAAATTTGAAGCCGGCATTGCCGATCTTCGAAGCGAAGCGCTGGAAGGTGCGGCTTTGGTAGAAGCTGCCGCCAGACGCGCGCGCGATCGAGCGGACCGCAAGCGATTGTCTGAGTTTTCCCAGCAAATTTCGACCGGCGCTAATTCAGAAATTCACGCCATCGCACGATCGGGCGAGCTGGAAGTGCTGATGGCGACATATCCCGATCGCGCGGCTGCGACGCAATACGATCCTGCTCCCCGCGTTGTTGTAGATCGGCCCGCAGCGTTAATTGGAGCGTGGTACGAATTTTTTCCGCGCTCGGCAGAAGGCCGGGGCGATCGCGGATCGACGTTTCGCGATTGTTTGCCACGGGTGGACGACGCACGGGCAATGGGTTTCAACGTCATTTATTTTCCGCCGATTCATCCGATCGGGCAGACTAATCGAAAAGGCCGAAATAACTCGACCACCTGCGAACCCGGCGATCCAGGCGTGCCATGGGCGATCGGCAGCGAAGCTGGCGGACACAAGGCGGTTGAGCCCTCGCTCGGCACGCTGGAAGATTTCGACTGGCTTCAGAAAGAGGTTCGCAAGCGCGGAATGGAAATCGCCCTTGATTTCGCGATCAATTGCTCGCCCGATCACCCTTACGTCAAAGCGCATCCCGATTGGTTCTACAAACGCCCGGACGGCACGATCAAATACGCGGAGAATCCGCCAAAAAAGTACGAAGACATTTACCCATTGAATTTTCGCTGTGAAAACTGGCGTGAGCTGTGGGCTGAGATGAAAAGCGTCGTGTTGTTTTGGGCAGAGCGCGGAGTGCGCATCTTCCGCGTGGACAATCCGCACACCAAACCAGTCGCTTTCTGGGAGTATTTGATCAAAGGCGTGCGCGAGAAATATCCCGACACGATTTTTCTCGCCGAAGCATTCACCAGACCCAAGATGATGAAGGCGCTGGCGAAAGCCGGTTTCAACCAGAGTTACACGTATTTCACGTGGCGAAATTCGAAGCACGAGCTCATCGAATATTTTTCGGAGCTGACCCAAACCGAAATGAGCGAGTATTTTCGCCCAAACCTTTGGCCCAACACACCTGACATCCTTCCGTTTGCGCTTCAAGAGGGTGGGCGGCCTGCATTCATGATCCGCGTAGCTCTGGCCGCCACGCTTTCACCCCTTTACGGTATCTATAGCGGATACGAACTCTGCGAGAATGAAGCGTTGCCGGGCCGCGAGGAGTATCTGGATTCCGAAAAATACCAGTACAAAGAACGCGATTGGAATGCGCCGGGAAACATCAAGGACTGGATCGCCCGACTAAACAAAATCCGAAAGGAAAACCGCGCGCTGCAGCTTTACACGAATTTGCGGTTCCACGACGCCGACAACGACGCCATTCTGTTTTACAGCAAGATGACCGCTGCGCGTGATAACGTCATTCTCGTCGTTGTGAATCTTGATCCACACCGCAAACAGAATTCGTTTGTCTATGTTCCGGTTGAGAGTTTCGGACAAATGGAGAGCGACCTCTATCAAGTGCAGGACTTGCTGAGCGGCGCGACTTACACCTGGCGTGGCCGCCGCAATTACGTGGAGCTCGATCCGGACATTCAACCCGCGCATGTCTTTCTGGTGCGCCGCTGATAATGGTAGGGATTTCGCAACCGTGGGAGGCCGTCCGCTGTATTCGACGCGCGCGGCGGTCGCGTCCTGCCATATGGTTTCAAGCAACTCGTCGATGAACTCTGTGTTTGATCTGTCAGTGGCGCATTTGCATCCGCTGATCGCGCTGCATATCGTTACGAAATTTCTGGCATGAAGATTTGGGTCCTGTTGTTTACCGCGCTGGCGAGCGCGTCTCCTGTTGTAGCACAAGAAGTCTCAGCTACGCCGGGTCTGGTGCCTGGGCGCTCACAAACCATTCTGGAGACGCTGGCCAAGGCCGGCCCCGTAATGATTCCGCTGCTTTTGCTGTCGATCTTTTTTGTCATGATGGTCGTGGTCTACTTGATGACAATCCGGCGTGGCGCGGTGGTTTCGACCGGTTACATGGCAACGGCGGACGCGCTTTTGCGGAAGCGTGATTATCTGGGATTGCTCGCTGTTTCCAATCGGCATGGGGAAGCGATCGCACGGGTTGTGCAAAAGGTGCTCGATTTCATGACCAAGAATCCGCAAGCAGATCTTCAGCAGGTCCGTGAAATTGCCGAGACAGAGGGAACGCGAGTGGCTTCGAATCTGAATAATCGGGTGATTTACCTCGCGGATATTGGAATGATTGCGCCGCTGCTCGGCCTGCTTGGCACTGTCTTTGGAATTATCCATTCCTTTGGTGCGCTGGGAGCCGACATCGGCTCGGCACGTTATATAGCGTTGTCGCGCGGGATCAGCGAGGCGCTGGTTAACACGGCTGCCGGGTTGGCCATCGGCATTCCCGCTATGATGTTCTACGCATTCTTTCGTGGCCGAGCACAAAAGCTGATCTCCGAGTTGGAAGCTGCTTCGACGCACGTGTTGGCCCTGCTTTCATTGCAATATGGCAGGCCCCAGCGAACTCCTGTGTTGATCGAAGAAGAACTGTAAAGCTGTTTCACTCCAATGAATTTGCGTCGTCACGCACCTCTGCATCATCCCGGTATTCAACTGGCGCCCCTGGTGGACGTGCTATTGCTTTTGCTGATTTTCTTTCTGCTGACATGGAACGCGGCCCGCACTGAGAACGAGCTCGACGTTAAAGTGCCAAAAGCGTCAGCTGCCAAGGAGAAATCTGCGCCAATTGGTGATGTAATTGTTAACGTAAAGGCCGACGGCAATGTAGTAGTGAACCGCCGCACTTTAAGCGGTGCCGAATTGAGCGAATTACTGAAAAGCCTTGTCCAATTAAACTCCGAGCAAGCTGTAGTGATCCGCGGCGATGAAACCGGTGCTTACAAGAACATCGTCGGCGTGTTAAACATGTGCACCGAGGCAGGGGTAACCAACATAGCTTTCGCGACAGCAAAATGAAAACCAGGCGCAGCGCGGCCAGTCTTCTGGGACTGGTGATGCTGCTTTGCACGGCGAGCAGCGTCATTGCTCAATCACAGCCGGAAGTTCGCCGGGCGCGTCCCGTAGATGAACCGCCCGTTCCGCGTGCTCTTCCCGCGGATGAATCAGTCGACAGAGTTCTCCGCTCTCTGAAGGAGAACTCGTCAGAGCCATCGCAGCATGAAGGCGAGGCGGCAGCCGAGCGTCAGCTCGATTACGCGAACGGCCTGTTCACTCGCAAACTTTACGATCTGGCGGCCCCGGAATATCAAAAATATCTCGACGATTATCCCGGGCGCGCGGGCCGGGCGAACGCTTACTTCTCGCTGGCCGAATGCTATCGAAATCTCAATCGCGCTTCGAACGCTCGCACAAATTTCCAGAAAGTGCTCAACGATTACGGCGACAGCGAATTTGCCGGACCTGCGGCGTACGCTCTTGCTGAGATGGCGTTCACACAAAAGGATTATGCCGCAGCGCTCCCGCTCTTTCACCGCTCTGCCGGAAAATCAAAGGAACCAGCGGTAGCGCTTTCCGCGCATTATTTCGAAGCGCGCTGCCTTGAGGCTCTGGGCCGCAAAGAGGAAGCCGCCAATATTTATGTCGAGGTTGCGGAGGCTGGAAATCCAAATCCTTATCGCGAAGATGCCCGATGGACAGCCGCATCCATTCTTGTGAGCCGGGGAAGGAAAATCGACGCGTTGAAGCAATATGAAGCCCTCGCTAACGAAGCCCAGAAGCCGGCCTTAAAAGCGGAATCGGCGGTGCGCGGAGGCATGATCGCGCTCGATCTTGTGCAGGCCGATAAGGGCAAAATCGATAAGGCGATGGCTGACAGAGCCGAGGCATTATTGCGCAAAGGCCGCGCCCTCCCGGAAGCTGGAAAATTCCGGGCGATCGCCCAGGTAGGTCTGCGTCGATTGCAGTACCAGGCCGGCCAATACTCTCAGTTGCTCGCCGAGTACAAAAAAGAACAGGAGAACTTGCCGGAGGCCGCCCAGGCCGAAGTTTTGTTACTGGCGGCAAACAGCGAGCGGCAACTTGGTAACGCGAAGGAGGCTGAAGCGTTATATCGCCAGATTGTTACGAAGTATCCGGATAGAGAGGAAGCAAAGGATGCTGCCTATCAGCGTCTGATCAACGTGTACAACTCCGACCCGTCCGCGCTGATTTCCGCAGTGGACGAGTTTCTCGCCACGAATCCGACCACTGAACGCGCCGATCAGGCGAAACTATTAAAGGCTGAAGCGCTGTATAAACAGCAGAATTGCGCGGAGGCAGTCCCGATTTTCGAGGAACTGCGCGCTTCTCAGCTTTCTGCCAGGTTACGCGCCGATGCTGCGTACAAATTGGGTTTGTGTCACGCCCAGATGAAAAATATCCCCGGCGTGATCGAAGCTTTCACGTACTACGTGCAGACGTTTCCGGATGATCCACAAGCGCCTGCCGCGCTGGCTCAGCGAGCCTTGGCTTACGAACAAGACAAGAATTACGCCGCCGCGGTGGCGGATTTAAACACGATCCTCACCAAGTATCCCAAAGCGCACGAGCGGGAGGCAGCTTTGCAGTTAAAAGCTTTGATCCTCGGACAGCAGGAAAACAACAAGGGGATGGTAGACACGTTTCGCCAGCTCCTGAGAGAATACCCCAAGAGTTCTGTTGCGGCGCAGGCACAATACTACATCGGCAAGGCCGCGTTCGAAGCAAAGGATTACAAAACGGCGTTGACGGCGTTCAATGCGGCCCGCCAGCTTAACAAGGAGCAATATTACAACCTCGCGTCGCTCCGGATCATGCTATCTCAGTTTTATTTGAAAGATCGGGCTGCGCTCACGAACGAGGTGAACAGTTTCATGTCAAATAGCCCGAACACAAATGTGCCACCTGAGGTTCTGGAGTGGCTCGGCATTGGATATTATAACGAGAAAAATTTTCAGGCCGCGGAAAAATACCTGAGCGCGCTGCGCAAAATCGATAATCCTGGCGGTGTTAAACCCGATTTCTTGTTTTATCTCGGAGACACGGCCACCAAGCTAAAGAACTTGCCTGAAGCCGAGGATGCATTTGGCAAGTACTTACTGACAGCGAAAGACCCGGCTGGAAAGGCGAAGGTGTTGCTCGCGCTCGGTGGGGTGAAGATCAGCGCTCATAAACCCGACGAGGCTCAAAAAATCGCCGAAGAGATCATGGCGCTGCAACCGGAGGGACGTGTCAACGCCGAAGCGCGCTTGCTCGCGGGCGAAGTACAACTGGAGCGCGGGAATTTCGATGACGCGGGTAAAGCCTTCAAGGGAGTCGCTTTGCTTTACGATGATCCGGCCATCACTCCGCGCGCACTGGACAAAGCGGCACTCGCGTATCGGCAAGCGGGCAAAAGTGACGAAGCAGATCGGTTGTCGCGAGAACTGCACGAACGATATCCGAATTACGCCGCCGGCGGGTAGAGCAAGGAAAGGCCGGCTTGGGCAGCTGGCCGTAACAAAAACTGACGGCTGCGAAGCCGTCAGTTCTTGGAAACAGTCGTAATGCCCCATGGACCGTCGCCGACTTTGATACGGCGCAATTCTTTGCGCGATTTAACATCGACAACTGAAACATCGTTCGATGCGCCGTTCGCGGTGTAAAGTTTCGATCCGCTTGGATCTAGCGCGATCCCCCATGCGCGGTTTCCGACGGGAATCGTCGTCGCTACTGCGTTCTTTTCGGTATCGATGACTATTACGCTGTTCCCGCGGCCTGTTGACACATAAAGCTCTTTTCCATCCTTGGCCATTGCAGTGCCCATCGGCAGCGAGCCTGTTGGCAGTTGGATTCTTGATAACAATTTGTGCGACGCCGCATCGATAACGGCAACGTAGCCGCCGTTCTCGCAAGCAACGTATGCGCGCGAGCCCTCCGGCAAGAATGCAATCGACCGCGGCCGTCCGCCTGTCTCCATCTTTGCGACGACGCGCTGTTGGTTGGGATCGATTGCGAACACCTCGCCTTTCTCTTCACAGGTGACATAGACTTCGCCGTTCTGCGGATTCACACCAACGCCTTCGGGTTCCTCCGAAACCTTCACTTTTCCGCGAGACTGCCCGGAGCCGAGATCAACAATCAAAGCGCTCGCATCGTCTTCATTGGCGATAAAAGCAAACTTCCCATCTTTGCCGATCGCGAATTGCTCCGGGTCCGACCCGATATGCCAGCGATCGATTAATTTGTGCTCGACTGGATCGATTACGCCAAGCCCGTCGGCAGTTTTGTCTGCAGGTGCGCGATTTTCATCCAGGCCGGGGGCCATTCGCGGCGAACCGCTCAACGTCACAAAGACCCGCTTGCCGTCTGGCGCTGCGTGAATCCCGCGGGGTCTTTTGCCTGCTTTAAAAGTCGCGACAACCGCGTCCGTCGCACCATCAATCACGCTAATGTCGCCAGACCGTTCGTTGCTGACATAAACGAGGTAACTGGGCGACTCGGCGCGAATCACAATTCCGCTTGCGAGAAAGAAGAAAAAAACAAATCGGAGAATCACGCGTCACGCGTACATCGCACGTGATCCGCATGCAAGTCATCGCTAGAGTTAATATTGGACGTTGAGCGTTGGACGTTGGAGGTTTTCTGCCGTGATCCCACACGACAAACTTTTCATTCCAGGCCCCGTTGAAGTATCGGAAAAAACGTGGGCCGCATTTTCGCGTCCGATGATTGGGCATCGCGGCGAAGATTTTAAGAATCTTTACCGCGCGATTCATTCAGGGCTTCAGACATTATTCGGAACAAAGCAGCCAGTGTTCCTTTCCACCTCGTCGGCGTGGGGCGTGATGGAAGCATCCATCCGGAACCTGGTCGATCGCGGAGTGCTCTGCTGCATGTGCGGCGCGTTCTCGGACAATTGGTTCGATGTGGCGAAGCGCTGTGGCAAGGAGGCCGCTCCGCTCCAGGTTGATTGGGGAAAACATATCGATCAGAAGGCGATCGATAGACAATTGGCGACGGGAAAATTCGATACCGTCACTCTTGTCCACAACGAGACTTCAACAGGCGTGATGAATCCGCTTCCGGAGATCTGCTGCACCCTCGCCAGGTATCCCGATGTGGCGCTTGTCCTCGATACTGTCTCCTCATTCTCGGGAGTCAAAATCGACATGGATGCGCTCGGTATCGACGTGATGCTCACCGGCGCGCAGAAGGCGCTGGCGTTGCCACCAGGTTTTTCATTGTTCTCAGTTTCGGAGAAAGCATCTGCTCGCGCGGAGAAAATCCCAAACCGCGGGTTTTACTTTGATTTCCTCGAGTTCAAGAAGCAACAGGCAGAATGGATGACGCCGAGCACGCCAAGCATTGGGCATATGCACGCGCTGCAATCGAAGCTGGATGAAATTTTCGACGAAGGCCTCGACGCGCGCTTTGATCGTCATGCGCGTACCAATGCCCTGGTGCATGATTGGGTCCGCCGCACTGGCTTCGAATTCTTCGCCGAGGAAGGATTCCGCTCAAAGACGCTCACCTGCGTGAAAAACAACAAGGAGATCAACGTTCTGAAGTTGGCGAAAAAGCTTCGCGAAAAACATCATCTGGTGATCGACCCCGGTTACGGCAAAATCCGAGGAAAAACGTTTCGCCTTTCCAACATGGGCGATGAGACTGAGGAAACTGTGACGCATCTGCTCAGCTGCCTGGATGATGTTCTGTAACCGATTGGCTATCCCATCAGCGCATCGCTCAGAAAACCACGCCACTCTCACAAACATTTCTGTTGGTTGTCGGTGACCAAGGGAACAAGTTATCGCATGAACATTCGGCCACTGATCCTGGTTTTTCTCCTCAGTTTCTTTAAACCACTGGAGTCGATTTGCGGAGATCCTGAAGCGATAACCCAGGAGGAACTTGTTCGCCGCACCCAGGAACTTTTCGACGCGGTAGTACCAGGCAACAAGGAGCCATGGCAAAAATACTTCGCCGAAGATTGCATCTTCGCCGATGAAAAGGGTCGCAACCTAAACAAGACGCAATTGGTTGCCGATATTACGTCGCTGCCGAAAGGTTATTCGGGGACGATCAAGATCGCGAGGCCCCAAAGTGTCATTCACGGTGACACGGCCATTTTAAGTTACGATCTCGATGAAACCGAAACCATCTTTGGCCAGAAGCTCACCGCGCGCTATCACGTAACCGATACGTGGCTGCAACGCAACGGCGCCTGGCAAATCGCCTCCAGCCAGGCAATGCGTTATTATGAAGATCCGGCTGTTGCCAGGATCGACCCGAAAAAATTCGTGGATTTCAACGGCACCTACGAGCTGGCGCCCAGCCAGACCAGACGAGTTTTTTCTGAAAGCGAAAATTTGTACGTGGAGCGCAATGGGAAACGTGAACAACTTCTGCCTGAGGGATCCGAAATCTTTTTTCGCAAAGGCGTCGAAGGCCGCATCCTATTTCGCTACGCGGATAATGGGAAAGTGGACGCCCTCATCGACCGTCGAAACAACGAAGACGTCGTCTGGCGCAGAGTGAATTAAGTTCGAGGGCATAACAGAAAAGGTCCGCCCTGCGCTCTAGTTTTCCTCAGACGAATCGCGGGTAACATCTTACTTGGAAATCACCAGTTATGCCAGTGATTGAAACTTCAGGTCTGACCAAGGTTTATCGCACCTACCGGAAGGAGCGGGGACTCTGGGGATCAATCAAAGGCCTGGTGAAACGGCGTTACGATGAAACGCGGGCCGCCGACCAGGTTTCCTTTAACATTGAGGGAGGCGAGTTCGTTGGTTTTCTCGGTCCGAACGGAGCAGGCAAGACCACGGTACTCAAGATGCTTTCCGGGCTATTGAATCCAACGTCCGGCGAGGCGCGCGTGCTCGGTTTTGTTCCATGGGAACGACGCAACGAAATGAAAAGGCAATTCAGCCTGCTCATGGGACAAAAAAATGCGCTCTGGTGGGATCTGCCCGCGCAAGAATCGCTCGAACTCAACCGCGTCATATACGGAATCGACCGTGTTCGGTTCAAAAAGGTCGTGGACGGATTATCGGAGCTCCTGGAGGTGCAGGACAAAATGAATGTGATGGTCCGTGAGCTTTCGTTAGGCGAACGGATGAAGATGGAGCTGATTTCCGCACTCATTCACGAACCGCGCGTTCTTTTTCTCGATGAACCAACGATTGGCCTGGACGTGGTCAGTCAAAAACGGGTTCGCGAATTTCTGCGTATCTACAATGAGGAACATCACATTGTTACGTTGCTGACCAGCCACTACATGCAGGACATTCAGGAGCTGTGTCATCGCGTTCTGGTGATCGATCACGGCAAGATTTTTTTCGATGGGCCGCTGGATGAGATCGTCGACCGGTTTTCAGGATACAAGATTCTGAGCCTAACTTTCGAAAAAGAGGCGGCGCGCGATCTTTCCGCCTTCGGTGAGATAACAGAACAAACGCCGGTTTCGGTGCAACTAAAGGTCCCACGCGCAAAAGTCACCGAAACTTGTCGTGAACTGCTTGAAGCCTGCGACGTGAGCGACATTAACGTCCAGGAAGTGCCCGTGGAAGAAGTGATCCGACAGCTTTTTGGCGAACGACGCGAAAATCATCGCGCCGCTGAACTCGCGACGAAGGAAACCGCAGAGGTAGCGTAATGATCAGCGCCAAAAAGTAGCGCCAGCCTCTGGCGTGCGACATTGCCCCAAGACGCAAGCGGGAACTCTCGCGCTACCTCATATTTGGCAAGACACTCTTCTCCATGCCTTCGGCGAACGTAGGGTATTGGAGAGTCCAGCCGAGACTCCGCAGTTTCGCATTGCTCACACGCTTGTTGCTGTCGCCGCGTTTACGTTGTCCCGTTGATTTTCCAATCGGTGGCAGTGGGCGATCCAGTCTTTGTGCCAACCAACGATAACATTCAGTTTGCAGCATCGGTTGATCGTCAACCACGTTGTAGATTTGAGTTCGCTGCGTTTCTCGTGTCAGCAAAAAGAAAATTGCCGACGCGATATCATCGCGGTGCACTTGATTCACGAAGCGATCGTTTCCCGGATCGATGATTGCTGTGCCGGCAAGAAACTTGCTCAGTAACGTCGACCTGCCCGGGCCGTAGATACCGGCGAGCCGTGCGACCGTACCGCGCCGCTGGAGCACCAGCTTTTCCGTTTCAAGCAGAACTCCACCAGTCTCGCGAGCAGGCTCGGTTTCGCTTTCTTCAGTCACCCATGAGCCATCGCGTTGCGCATAAACGCTGGTGCTACTGGTTAAGAGCACCTTTGTTTCAGCAAATCGATCGAGCAGATTGCGTGTGCCATTCAAATAGATTTGCCGGTAAGACTCGACTCCGCCGCCTCGCGAACTCGCGCAGTGAATAACAGCATCGAATCTTCCGGGGCGCTCTGCGACCTGATCGCAGTTTGAAATATCGACTTGGCAAGTACGATACGGTTTGGCAGATAGCGCCGCCGCGGATTCCTCAGAACCTGTCCAGCCTTCCACGTCCCAGCCTGCGGCATGGAACAAATCCGCCGTCGCTTGCCCGACATAACCGCAGCCGGCGATCAAGATTCGCGGCATGTCGCTGTAAACACCTCGCTGCGTCGACGCGCACCTTGCGCGTTGCATCCGGTACGGGTGCCTCCGCCTTTACTGGGCTTCGGCGTGACAGGCAGCGCCGAGGTTACAACAGCCGCTTGCATAATCGCCAGCGCCTCACGCCGCGGCTGCGATTTCAATTTCTTCAAACATGTTTTTCTGGAGAGCGCGGACTTGTTTGAGACGAATGAGCTCCAGGAGCGCGAGAAAAGTTACTACCACTTCCACACGCGACACGGCATTCCCAAATAAATCGGAAAAACGCAGCCGCGCGCTATTTGCGACTCGTTGCAAAATAATATCAATCTTCTCCGAAACGCTAAAACGTTCGGCGAAAATTTCCTGCACGTCCTGTCGCGCTTCGATCCGTTTGAGCACCGTCTGGAATGCGTTGATCAGCTGAAAAATTCCAACCTCTTCCAGGCGCAGCGGTTCCTGCAATAGCGACGATGCGCTGCCTTCTCGCGCGAAAATCCGCTCCTGTTCCAGCTGCCGCAAATGGAGTTCCGCTGCGGCTTCCTTGAACTTTTTGTACTCGATCAACTGCCGGATTAAATCCCAGCGGGGATCATCTTCCTCAGCGTCTTCTTCGGGCGGCTGTTGATCAATTGGCAGCAGGCTGCGGCTTTTCAGGTAAATGAGGTTCGCCGCCATGACGATGAATTCGCCGGCCAGTTCGATATTCAATTCTTTGAACGCTTGAAGATATTCGAGGTACTGACGAGTGATGCGTTCAAGTGAAACGTCGTAAATATCGATCTCATCCTGCTTGATGAGGTAAAGCAGTAGATCGAGTGGCCCTTCGAAAACCTCCAGCTTGACCTTGTAATCGGCTTCCATGTGCGGCTTCGCCACGTTAAAGCGTTGAAAGGTTAAAGCATTAAAGCGTTGCGGAGCCGCAAAGGTTCCCAGAGTGCTTCCGATGTAACGATTTAGTGTTGTAACAAATCACGTGAGCTTGCCTACGCGGGAATTTTTCGATGAATCCAAACGCTGTTCACAAGCCCGAGGCCAAACATGATCATTAGCACGAAGGAGCCGCTGTAACTGATTAATGGCAATGGTACACCGGTGATGGGGAGCAGAGCGATCGTCATTCCCATGTTTTGGAAGATATGTGTGAAGATGAGCGCCGTGATTCCGATAACCAGAAGCAGCCCCAACTGATCGCCGGCGAAAAAAGCGACAAACAGACACGTCATCAGGAGCAAAGCGAACCCACCGACAAGGAACATTCCTCCAATAAATCCCCATTGCTCGCCGATGGCGGAGAAAATGTAGTCGTTGTGTACGGCAGTGGCTGGGAGGAACCCAAGCTCGATCTGCGTGTTTGGTGCTTTGAAGCCCTTGCCTGACCAACCACCCGAGCCGATAGCGATGAGAGATTGATTAATGGCCCATGCCGAGCCCTGTTTGTCGATATCCGGATGCGTAAACGCGGTGATCCGTTGTTGCTGATACGGTTTTAGACCGAAATTGATAGCGATGGGGATAAAGGCAACTGCGATGAGAATCACGCAAATCAAGTACCGCAGCGGAACGCCACCAACGAATAGCAGCGCCAGGAGGACCGGCCCCCAAATAATCACCTCACCCAGATCCGGTTGCATGAGGATGAGCAAGCACGGCGCAGCGGCAATCGCTCCGCAGAGCAGTAGCCGCAGCATCGGATGCATTTCGCGAAATTGGGTCAGGAACAGCGCCAAAACCATGATTCCGGCAACAACGGCAAGCTGTGCCGGCTGAAAATTAACGGGTCCCAAATGCAGCCAACTGCGTGCGCCGTAAACCTTTGTGCCAATGAACTTCGTCATGATTAGGAAGATGATGCCGGCCAGATACATCGGCAGCGCGCCCCAGCGAATCCAGCGGTAGTGGATCAAACTTGTCAGCATAAAGGCGAAGACACCGACGACGACCCAGTTTGCCTGTTTTCGCCAGAAGTCGGCCGCATACGCGTCTGCGCGCGTGGAAGTGGCGCTGTAAATCGCCACGACTCCAAAGACAGCGAGAGCAAGCATGGTTAGCAGCAGAAGCCAGTTTTGGCCGAGCAACTTTCGAAGAAACGGCGTCATTCGATTCGAACTCGATTAAATCTCCCGCACATCCGCATGGAATTGAGGACAATTACACGCGCATTGCAATCTTCGCAAAAAATTGTGGCGTAGCTTTTTCAACGTGTGCCCTTTTCAATCCAAGAAACGCGACAGAATTGGGGCGGAATGTGACCAAGTTGCGAGCGATTTTTCTGCTAAAGGCCAGATGATCTGGGAATTACGTTGGCCGGCCTAGTGGGTTCTGAAATTGATCAGTATAACAAGTTGATTTTCAGTTGGTTAAGAATTTTTGTGGCAAATATTGGCGCTTCACTTGTCTCCAGATTTGAAGGCCACTAAACTACTTCGGGCGATCTCGATTTTTCTGAAGGAAGACACAAATGGTTAAGAGCAAAAAAACAAAGAAAAAGACGAAACGAAAGCTCGCGCACCCTAAACTGCCAATGCAAGGGCAGTTGAATCTGCTTCACGAGGGGGCGCATTTTGATCTGCGCACAATGTTTGCTGACCTTAACAAGCGGTATTTTCGCGGGCGTGTTAGTGGTTACAAAGTGATGTGGGGTCGCCGGCGAAAGCATCGCCCTAAGGAATATTTCATCTTTGGTACAATTCAGGAGCAGGATCGTGTTATTCGAATCAATCGGGCACTGGACCAACCATTTGTACCGTCCTGGTTTCTGCGGTACGTGCTTTATCACGAGATGCTGCATTCAGTAGTGCCCGACAAGGCGCTCTCCCGCGGTCGCCGGCGGGTTCACACGGAAGAATTCAACCGTCGCGAGCGCGCATTCCCGGGGTATCGGCGCGCCCGTCGCTGGGAAGAGGAAAATCTGTCGCGTTTTTTGCGCTGAGAAGATCGGATATCAGGCTGCCAGCCTGATATCCAAATCAGCGCGTTTCCGTGATGGGTGGCGGAGACGGCCTCTCAGACGGCGAGGGCGTCGTCGCTACGTTCTTTTTGATCAGGTACCAAAGCGTTGTCGCGAGTAGGAGAGAGATCAACTTCGCGCGCCAGTTTTTCAGTATCAGTCTCTTCATATTTGCTGTGCAACAAAATCTCCGCGATCCGTTGGCGGAACGTCTCCGGAGTGAAATTGCGCTCAATTCGCCGCCGATGGCAAATGGAAATACCGCCCGTTTCTTCGGAGACGACTACCGCCACGGCGTCCGATTCCTCAGTAATCCCGAGCCCGGCGCGATGACGTAATCCCAGGCTGCGGTCGAGCGTCTCTCGCTGGCTCACTGGAAAAATACACGCTGCGGCGGCGACTCGTCCGTTGCGAATGATCACTCCGCCATCGTGCAGCGCGGCCTTTGGATGAAAAATGGTCAGGATGAGCTCGACGGAAAAATCTCCGTCGATCGTTACCCCTGTTTCCTCGTAAACACGAATCGATGTGTCACGCTCGATCGCGATGAGCGCTCCGAATTGCTTATTTGCCAATTGCATGACTGCCTCGGCCAGATCATGAACCGTTTCGCGCTTTTCGCTCGTCAGAGAGAAAATGGGGTGACCGCCAAGCGCGGCGAGTCCACGTCTTAACTCTGGCTGAAAAATCACTACCAGCGCGACTGCGAGGAAGACTGAGAAACTTCGAACGATCCAGCCGATCACAACCAAATTGAGCAGCGTGGAAATCAGGGTCAGTGTCAAAAAGACGATCGCCAGCCCGGTAAGCACCTTCGCGCCGCGTGTTCCGCGGAAATAAAGGTAACCGTAATAGATCGCCACGCTCAGCAGAAGGATTTCAACCAGACTGCGCCATCCTCGAAACCAGAAATCGATGAGCTGATGAATCATTTTGCCCTCTGAAAAATTGCTTCTGTTGCCTTTAAGGCGTTTACGTTTTCTTTGACATCATGAACGCGAAGCACGTCTGCCCCGCGCGCACGCAGGAGCGAAGTCAACGCCACCGCAGGCGCTAACCGATCGCTGATCTGCGCCGACTTAATCAGTTTGCCCAGAAAAGATTTTCGGGAAACGCCAATCACGATTGGTCGATCACACGCGCGGAGCCGCTCAAGCTGCGCGAGCAACTCGAGATTGTGCTCCAACGTTTTCCCGAAACCAATGCCCGGATCAAACGCAATCGCCATGGGGTCAATACTATAAACTATGGCGCGCGCATATTGTTGTCGAAAAAAATCAGAAATTTCTGAGACAACGTCCGTGTATTGCGGCGCAATCTGCATGGTCTGCGGAGTTCCCTGCCTATGCATGATGATGAAAGCTGATTTGGTTTCGGCAATCAGCGGCATCATTTCCTCGTCGCCTCGCCCTCCGCTAACGTCGTTGACGATCGAAGCTCCCGCTAGAACCGCCGCGCGCGCAACCTCCGCCTTCGACGTATCAATCGAAATAATGACTTCGCTCTTTCTGCGCAATTGTTCGATCACCGGAATCACACGACGCAATTCTTCCTCCGCGGTGACAGCTTCGGACCCCGGCCGAGTGGATTCGCCGCCGACATCGATGATGTGGGCACCTTCTACGGCCATCTTCAGACCGTGCTCCACGGCCCTGTTCACCGCGAAAAATTCGCCACCATCGGAGAATGAATCCGGAGTGACATTCAATACACCCATGATTAACCCGTGCCGGGAGACATCGAAGATGCGGTCGCCGATTTTCCAAAGTCTCCCACGCATCATGGATGAGACTATCACCGAACGTGGATTATTCGAAAAGAGCTGTAGCGGCGGTCTATGAGCGCCGAAATTGCATTATTCGGCGGTCGCAGACCGCCGCTACAGTTATTTTTTTCGCGAGTAGCGCCCCATTAACTCCCCCTGCGCAACAACGTGCCCTTTCAATGCGGCGTCCAGCTGATTCCGCTTCGTGCCAGAGGGCAAGTTCAGCTCGCGATCGAGCGCGAAAATCTTGAAGTAATAGCGATGCGTGCCAGAGGGTGGACACGGTCCTCCGTAATCCGATTTGCCGAAGTCACTTGTTCCCTGCACGCCTTTGGGCGCGCTTCCTTCCGCGATCGCATTGGTCTGGGGAGAGATGTTCCAGACTATCCAATGCGTAAACAGACCGCTCGGCGCATCCGGGTCATCTACAACCAGGACCAGGCTTTTCGCGCCTGAAGGAATCTCCGCAATCTGCAAAGGTGGACTGCTGTCGCCGCCGTCACATGTGAATTTTGACGGAATGTTCCCACCTCCTTGAAAAGCAGAACTTGTGATCTTCATCTTAGCTTCTCCTGCGGCAAATGAGGCGAGCGCCACCAGGGCAATTGCCAGTGCACCGGCATTGATTGCTTTTTGCATTATTCGACCTCGGATTGAAAATCGCGTTAAATCGATAAACGTGGCGGTATTGTTTCGCTTACATGGCTTCGAACGGACGTAACATTCGAGAACAAATCCTGGGTCTGCTGACGCGGAAGGACTACCGGCCGCTCAACAAGATCGACATCGCCCGCAAGCTCGGGTTGACGGGGGCCGGACAAGTAGCGTTACGCAAAAGCTTGCGCGAGCTCGAGCGCGCGGGCGAGATCGCGCGCATCCGGAAGAACCGATATGTTCTGCCCGCCGAGGCTGACCTGGCGACTGGCAAACTGTCGATTCATCAAGCCGGCTATGGTTTTCTCGCGCTAGAACCGCCGAGCGGAACGGACGTTTTCATTGCGGCGGAAAACATCGGAACGGCCATGCATGGCGACCGTGTGGTTGCGCGCATATCGCGCGATGAACCTTATCGCCGCATCAAAGGACGGCGCGAAGGGCGCGTAATTCGAATCCTGGAACGCGCTCACGATACGATTGTTGGCACCCTCCAACGCTCGCGGAACTTTTATTACGTAGTCCCGGATGACCCGCGCATCGTTCATGACGTTTATGTCGGGCAAGTTTCTAATACGCCACAGGACGAACGCGCCGTGGCAGGCCTGCCTCTCGCAACTTCCAAAGTTACGCCACAGATTGGTGATAAAGTTGTAGTTCGCCTGGAGGCGTGGGAATCGCGCCACGTTAATCCCGAGGGTGAAATCATCGAAGTGCTCGGGCCGGCTTCGGCTCCAGGCATCGACATGCTGTCGATCATCCGGAAATATCATCTGCCAACGGAATTTCCCATGGATGTTCTGGACCAGGCGAAGGGAATTCCCGAGACGGTTGATGCCCGGCAATTCGAAGGACGCGAAGATTTGCGCGGGGAATTCATCGTCACCATTGATCCCGATGACGCGCGCGATTTCGACGATGCAATTCAAGTTGAGAAGATCGGGAGCGGTTGGCGCCTCGGTGTACACATCGCTGACGTCGCCGCTTACGTGGAGCCAGGCAGCCCGCTGGATCGAGAAGCGCGCCGGCGCGGAAACAGTGTTTATCTGCCCGATCGCGTGATTCCGATGTTACCGGAGCGATTGAGCAACGGTGTCTGCAGTCTCAAACCTGGCGTCGATCGCCTCACGCATTCGGTCTTTATTCAATTCGACAAACGCGGATCCGCGAAGAGCGCGCAGTTTACACGTAGCGTGATTCGAAGTGCGCACCGGCTCACGTACAAGCAGGCTTACACGATTTTGACCGCGCCACCTGCCGACCAGTTGGGCGAACGACTGCATCTTGCCTGGGAACTCGCCGCGGTGCTACGGAAGAAGCGATTTGAGCATGGCGCCCTGGACCTCGATTTTCCGGAGGTAAAAGTCTGGGTCGATAAAGATGGGCGTCCCGTAAAATTGGAGCGTGTCGAGAATGATGAATCACACCAGTTGATCGAAGAATTCATGCTGGTCGCGAACGAGGCTGTTGCGCGCGAACTGAAAAAGCGCGCGATACCGACCGTCTATCGGATCCACGAAAATCCAGACCCGGAAAAATTGGGAGAGTACCGCGAATTCGTACTCGGCTTTGATTACCGGGTTGGCGATCTGACTCATCGCGCTGAGCTCCAGCGATTAGTGGCGTCATTCCGTGGAAAACCGGAAGAGCAGGCCCTCAAGGTCGCTTTGCTTAAAAGTTTAAAACGCGCTCGTTACTCTCCTCAACCCCTCGGGCACTACGGGTTGGCCAAGGCGAATTACTTACACTTTACGAGTCCCATTCGGCGTTACGCCGACTTGGTTGTGCATCGTGCTCTCGCCAGGGATTCAGCAGGCGCGGGAGGCCGTCCGGCGCGCTCGGCGAGCGCGCTCTACCAGCCCGGCATGGCCGAGATCGCTTCGATCGCCGAGCATGTTTCAACTACCGAACGAACTGCAGCCGATGCGGAAGGTGACGCGATCCAGATGAAGAAACTTGAATTTTTTCAACGGCAACTCGATGAGCGCAAGCCACAGATCTTCCGCGCCAGCATTGTCGATGTCCGTAACTACGGATTGATGGTGGAACTACCGGACGCTCTCGTGACCGGTTTAGTACACGTCTCCTCGTTGATGGACGACTTTTATGTGTTTGAGCCGGCTCGACGGCAGCTTATCGGGAGACGGTCGCGCAAACGCTTTAGCGTAGGCGACGAATTATCCGTGTTTGTAGTCCGTGTTGACGCTTTCAAACGACAGGTGGACTTCGCAATTGCACTCGCATCGGACGCGTCAAGAAAAGCCCGCCGCAGTAGAGGATTGTCCAAGAGCAGTTCTCTCGCGCGTTGAAATTGCGATTTCCGGTGAAATTCTCCGGCGTGTATCGCCTGGTTCGCGCAAAATTGCTTGGCACTTGGAACTCTGGCCACCATAATTCTCCGCTCGAAAATAGCTCGATTCTAAAATCTCGCTCGCCGGCGTGCCTGACGACTCGGGCCAACTAACGCGGGGTCGTTATGAGAAAGAGCAGGAGCAGATCAAAACGGAAGGCGACCATAAGGAAGCCGCTGCGAAATCAAACTTTCAGAAGCACGTGGTGTTCGCGCGCAGAGTGACCTGTTCCAAATCGCCATTGCCATCGCAGCGATTTCCGCGGTTACAAAGAAACGTCCGTTTTAGATCGTGAGCTTACTTTTTCGGCGGCGTCGGCTGTGTCTTTCTCTTCCTCGTCGCGATCGCGAGGTAGGGCGATTGACCCCCAATCGCCCGGGAGGTTCGGGCCTGCCACGCCGTAGCGCAGCAAAGGGCAGGTCAGCCGTCCCTACCTAGCAAGCGCCATCACCGGACAAGGCCGGTCCGCTGATCTAGGGAAGCGGCCTCGCGCATACGCCGCGAGCCGCGTCAGGACGTACGACTAAAGTCCAATATCCTCCACGGAAGATTTTCGGCAACCTCGCTCGGTGATTTCCGGAGAAGATTGGCAAAAGGAAGAGTATTTTCGTTAAAAGCGCAAATTTACTATTGCAGGCAGCCAAACTGATTTGTTAAAACTTGCATAACCCGTGAAAAATGGCGCGATAGCTCGCGCGGGCACAGAGCCATGTAGGGTTGTTGTGGTGGGGGACAGTTGTATCAGCGAACAGGGGATGGTCACGATCCTCGTATGCGATAAGAAATACCATGTTTGCAGCGGCGCGCCTTGTTTCTACTCCACGCTAGAAGCAGCCGACAAATTACCACCGCACACGCATCGAGGAAGACTCTGGGACACAAACAATGCGAACTGCGGCGCGACCTTCCACTTCAGTCTTCCTATACGTGTGTCAGACCGGGAGGTAGTGCTAACTAATAACTTATAGGCTGATGATTGCCCTTCCTATTTCCACCGAGTGGCGCATCAGTTTATGAATGATTCCCCTACCTTTCAAAGCGTCAGCGGCGGCGTGATCGCGTTTACCACTACTCATTGGAGCATGGTGCTGGACGCGCAAAGTGAATCGCCTGCCGCGCAGAGAGCGCTCGAAATCCTTTGCCGAACTTATTGGCGGCCCCTTTACGGGTTTGTCCGACGGCAAGGCCTCGGACGAGAGGAGGCGAAGGATCTGATCCAGGAATTTTTTGCGCGCTTGTTGGAACACAAAAATCTGAACACTGTCCGGCGCGAAAAGGGACGTTTGCGTTCTTATCTTCTTGTGTCGATCAAACGCTTTCTGGCCAGCGAGCGGCACCGCGCCAGCGGAGTTAAGCGATACGAGACCGGTCCGTACATCCCATTGGACGAACTACCCGATTCGGACCTGGCGGATTTTGAGCTCGCGGAAACCTGGAGCGCTGACCGCCTTTATGAGCGCCGCTGGGCGTTGGCGGTGCTGGAGCAAGCACTGACTCGATTGGACGCTGAGTACCGAGCTGCGGGCACTGGGCCGTTGTTCGACAAGTTAAAGGAATTGCTGGTCGGCGAAGAAGGCCGGCCACTCCAGGCTGAAATCGCTACCGAATTGGGCATGACTGAGAATGCAGTGAAACAGGCATTTCATCGGTTTCGCCAACGTTACCGAATGCTGTTACGCGAGGAAGTCGCACATACGGTGCTGGCGCCAGGCGACGTCGAGGATGAACTACGGCATTTGATTTCGGTGTTGCGCGGGTAAGGGAATGTTGCCCCACGAAACACTCGATTTACGCGAAAAGAGACAAATGGCATAAACCTGTAGATGACTTCTTCTCTGAAAAATTTCGCGTCTTTTTGTGTGTTTAGCGGGCAAAAAAAGATTGAGATAGGATGAAGACCGCGGCCAAAATTTGCCAAAACTGCGGAGAGAAAATCTTCGGTGACGCGCCGAAAGGACTCTGCCCGGCCTGCGTTCTGGAGACGGGTCTCGGCCCGCTCGTGGACGAAGCTGTAGGCGGGGTCGGTGACCCCGGTTACGTGGACAAGCTGCCGCGCGACAGCGCCGCTGCGCGTGGGCCGGAGGTGCCGATCGACTTTGGTGACTACCAATTGCTGGAAGAAATCGGTCGAGGCGGGCAAGGCGTGGTTTATCGCGCGCACCAGAGAAGTCTCAACCGAACGGTCGCATTAAAAGTCATTGGACTCGGCCAATGGGCCACGAAAGCGCACTTGAAGCGTTTCCATCTGGAAGCCGAGGCGGCCGCCAGCCTGGATCATGCATGCATCGTTCCCATTTACGAAGTAGGCGAGCGTGAGGGGTCCTGCTACTTCAGCATGAAGTTCATCGACGGCGGACAACTCGATGAAGTGGCCAAGCGCAAGCCGATCTCGGCTCGCACTGCGGCGGAACTCATCGCCAAACTGGCGCGCACAGTTCATCATGCGCACGAGCACGGCATCCTGCACCGCGACATCAAGCCTAGCAACATTCTCATCGATGCAAAAGGCGAACCGCATCTGACTGATTTTGGACTGGCCCGGTTAGTAGAAACGCAAAGCACTCTCACTCGCACGATGGACGTGCTGGGAACCCCCAGTTACATGGCCCCTGAACAAGCGGCGGGAAACAATGCGGGCGTCAGCAGCGCGACGGATGTCTATGGACTTGGCGCGGTCCTCTACCAATTGCTTACCGGCCATCCACCTTTTGCCGGAGGAACAAGTTACCAAACTATCCGGCTACTGCTGGATACTGAACCACGGCAACCACGACTGTGGAATCGGAAAATAGGTCGCGATCTTTCCACCATTTGCCTGAAGTGTTTGGAGAAAGATCTACAGCGCCGTTACTCTTCCGCTCTGGCGCTGGCCGAAGATTTAGAACACTGGCTAAAGGATGAACCAATCTGCGCGAAGCGAAGTGGATTTTTCATACATGCCCGCAAATGGTTGCGACGGAATCGGAAGTTGGTGGCAACAGGCGCTGCCTCTCTCCTTTTGGGGGCCGCTGTAATTTGGTTCTTCCGCAGCGAACTGATTAGGAGACCACCATTTGAGAGGCCGGAGAAAAGCATTGCCGTCCTTCCGTTCAGCAATCTGAGCAAGGAAGAGGAGAACGCCTTTTTCGCCGATGGCGTGCAGGACGAAATTCTCACGGACCTGGCCAAGATCAGCGAGCTGAAAGTGATCAGCCACGCCTCGGTGATGCAATACAAGAGCGGAGTCGCGCGAAATTTGCGCGAGATCAGCCAGCAACTCGGCGTGGCGAATGTGGTGGAAGGAAGCGTTCAGCGCTCCGGCAATCGCGTGCGCGTCAATGCACAGCTGGTTGATGCACGAACCGATCGGCATTTGTGGGCGCAGACCTATGACCGCGAGCTTGCGGACGTATTCGCGATTCAAAGCGAGATCGCAAAGGCGATCGCCGGCCAGCTTCTAGCGAAACTCTCGCCACGTGAAGAACAAGTCATCGCCGCCAAACCGACAAACAATCCTGAGGCTTACGATGCCTACCTGCGTGGGCTGGCTTATACACTGAAAAGCCACAACACAGCCGCTAACGCCCTTGGTGCACAGAAATATCTCAGAGAAGCGGTGCGCTTGGACCCGAAGTTCGCGCTTAGTTGGGCGCTGCTGGCATATGTTGATGCGCGCGGCTACCGCACAGAGAGTCTTCAACCAACGGTCGCCCTCCGTGAAGAGGCGGGGCAGGCGGCCGAAACCGCGCTCACTCTTGAGCCCAATCTAGGTGAGGCCGTGTGGGCCAAGGGCTATTACCATTACTCCTGCCTCAAGGATTACGACACCGCGGTGCGTTACTTTGAGCAGGCACGTCAGTTTCTGCCGAATAGCAGTCGGATTTCTGAATCCCTGGCTTACCTCGAGCGGAGGCGCGGCCAGTGGGACCGAAGCGAGTCATACTTCATCGAAGCCGAGCGGCTCGACCCGCGCAACGTTCGCTTGCTCACCGAGCACGCGATTTCGTATATCGCTCTTCGTCGCTTCTCGGAAGCGCTGCGAAAACTTGACCAGGTTCTCCATATCACACCGGACGACGTCGTCACCCTCGTGACAATGGCGACTATCGCACAAGCCGAGGGCGACCTGTCGCGTGCGTCGGTGATCCTCGCTCCGCTCCGCCCGGCTGCCGCCGACACCCAGGCCTTGGAAGGACAAGTTTACCAAGCGATCCTGGAGCGCAATCCTGCACAAATCATCCCCCGGCTAAAGGAGATATTGGCCAAACCTGATCCAGCGTTGGGTTACATCAATGGCCGACTGCGCTTTTGGTTAGGCTGGGCGCAAGAAGTTGCCGGCGACCATGCCGCCGCCGAGGGAAGTTGGCGACAAGCACGCAGCGAACTGGAATCTTTCCTCAAAGAACAGCCGGAAAATTATAGTCTCATCGGAATTCTCGCCCTAACCAATGTGAGCCTCGGAGATAAAGCCGCCGCGTTGGCTCTGGCCGAACGCGCCATGGCCGCGAACCCGATCGAGAAAGACGCCATAGTTGGTCCCGCTCCGATCGAGATCCTCGCCCGAGTGGCGGCGCAGGTAGGAGAGCCCGACCGCGCCATCGCCGCTTTACAGAAACTACTCTCGATACCGTATGCGGGCCCACTGCCTGAAAACGTACCGTTCACTCCTGCGCTGCTCCGGCTCGATCCCATGTTCGATCCACTGCGCGGCGACCCGCGATTTCAAGAGCTTTGCGAAGATAAGCATCCGTGAATGAACTGCGGCTTTTGATTTCGGTGTTGCCCGGGTAGCCCGCCAAATGATTTACTGCTCTCTGCGTCGAAGTCGGGCGGCGGAAGGCTGAGCAGCAGGATGAAGACTGCGAGCAGAGTTTGCCAAAACTGCGGAGAGAAAATCTTCGGTGACGCGCCGAAAGGACTCTGCCCGGCCTGCGTTCTGGAGACGGGTCTCGGCCCGCTCGTGGACGAAGCTGTAGGCGGGGTCGGTGACCCCGGTTA
>Ga0193735_1000017_pt1 | contig 62737 bp, 64 predicted proteins | sample U1m2metaG_FD_145080 | JGI IMG/M metagenome (GOLD analysis project Ga0193735, IMG submission 145080) | Soil microbial communities from a riparian zone of the East river system, Colorado, United States - U1m2 | ecosystem: Environmental > Terrestrial > Soil > Riparian zone | place: USA: East River... | reverse complement strand
CACCTGTAGCTGATTTGATTTATGAACACACCGCATGAGAGGCTGACCCGCATCACGTTCTCGCTGCCGCTCGGCGAGGTTCACGCGCTCGTCGGCGGCGCGGTCAACGCGCGCCCGCTCCTCTTCCTCCACGGCTTCCCCGATCACCCGCCGACCGCCGTCCCGTTCCTCGAGCACCTCGCCGAGACCCACCGCGTCGTCGCGCCATGGCTGCGCGGCTACGCCCCTCTCCGATCGTCGGTCCCTACGACCTCGACACCCTCGCCGCCGACGCCCTCGCCCTGATCGATCACCTCGGCGGCCACGACTGGGGCGGCATGATCACCTACACTGTGTGCGCCATCGCGCCGTCGCACGTCCGTCGCGCGGTCACATTCGCGATCCCGCACCCGGCCACCTTCCTGCGCTCGCTCGCCCACTCGAAGCAGTGGAAGAAGAGCTGGTATATGGGCTTGTTCCAGCTCCCAGGAGCCAACTATCTCGTGCGCCGCCGCGAGCTCACCCTGATCGATCGCCTGTGGCGCGCCTGGTCGCCGAGCTTCACGCTCGACTCCGCGCGCCGTGACGAGCTGCACGCCTGTCTCGAGCGCAGCCTCCCCGCACCGCTCGAGTACTACCGCGCGATCGTGCGCCCGCTCACGACGTTCGTCGATCGCGTGCGCAAGGCCGAGACGCACATTGCAACACCCCTGTTGCAGCTCCATGGCAACGACGACGGCTGCATCGTGCCGCCGACCGACGAGGACCGTCGGTTGTTCGACGCGCGTGTCCTCGAGGTCGTGCCGAACCTCGGTCACTTCCTGCACGTCGAGGCTCCCACCACGATCGCCGCACGCGTCGCCCGCTGGTTGGCGTAGCGCTACGCGTGCGTGCGGCCCGACGCGAACCTGCCTAACAAGTCGAGACGAACAATTGCTCACCGTTTCGTGGCGACCTGCGAATTCGCATTCGCGATGGGCTCGTAAAATCGTAGCCCTTCGATGTCGCTGCCAAGCTCGCGGAGCGGGTAGAGGCCTTTCGCGGAGCCGCCGCCGGGATCTTGCACGAGGTAGTCAAACCCGTCTTTGCCGGCGATAACGACAAAATGCGTGATGCCGCTGGGCTGCCGGACCCGAACGATGACTGGGTTTCCGCGGGCCAGGTTCGAATCGATCAGTTGATACGAAGCCAGGTCTTCGTATACGTGCCGAACGCGGTCGGGCGCGAACCACGCCGCGCGATCCCAATAAACCCAGCCTTGCTCGGTGTATCCGCCGACGGATGGTAAAAACCAGTTTAACTGCTGCGGATCGGTCTCGACGCCATAAAACTTGAAGACCATCGCCGCGGAAGCGACGGCGCAGCCTTGGCCGCCGAGGGTGCCATTGGCTTCGATTCCGCCCAGCAGATCGTCGCGCCACTTTTCATCGGCCTGGCGGAACGACGGCACCGCCAGCTCGACACGATGGAAAAAATAACGCCCACCGCGCGGCGAGAGTTTTCGTTTCCAGGTCCAATCGATGTGCACAGCGAGCACGGCGACGAGCACAACAAGAAGGAAACTGATGAAAAACCAACGGCGCTTCAAAGCACCAAACTATAGCCGCGATTGCTCGCTCGCGAAAGCGTTCGGAGTGTCAGCCGCAAATTCTGGAACCACACACGCTTCGCAATCGCGACACCGAGAAAAAGACAAGTTGCGCGAGTGCATTGATAATGCTGATTTCGCCATCATGACTCAGGCCCGGGAACTTCGCCTCGCCAAGCGTATGGCGCGTCTCGGCACCGAGACCGCCTTCGAAGTTTTGGTTAAGGCGCGGGCGCTGGAGGCAAAAGGGCGCGACATCATCCATCTCGAGATCGGGGAACCCGATTTCGATACGCCTGCCAACATCATCGATGCAGCCTGCGACGCACTGCACAAGAGTTTCACCCATTACGGCCCTTCCGCCGGTTTGCCCCAGCTGCGCGAGGTCATCGCACAACACGTCAGTGAGACCCGTCGGATAGAGGTTACACCAGAAGAAGTAGTGATTGTCCCAGGTGGCAAGCCCATCATCTTTTTCAGTGTTCTCGCGCTGGTTGAAGATGGCGACGAAGTCATCTATCCGAATCCGGGTTTTCCCATCTACGAATCAATGATCAACTATGTCGGCGCGAAAGCCGTGCCGATCCGATTGCGCGAGGACCTGGATTTTCGTCTCGATGTCGATGAGCTGGTAGAGCTGATCAACGACCGAACAAAATTGATCATTTTGAATTCACCGCAGAATCCCACCGGCGGTGTGCTGGAGAAGAAAGACATCGACGGCATCGCCCGTGCAATCGGCGATCGCAACATCATGGTGTTGAGCGACGAGATTTATAGCCGGCTCATCTTCGAAGGGGAACATCACTCCATCATGTCGATCGACGGGATGAAAGAGCGCACCATTTTGCTCGATGGTTTCTCCAAGACCTACGCCATGACCGGTTGGCGAATGGGTTACGGCGTGATGCGCGCCGATCTCGCGTCACCCATTGCGCGTTTGATGACTAACTCGAACTCGTGCACTGCGAGCTTCACGCAAGTCGCCGGCATCGAGGCCTTGCGCGGAAACCAGCAGTCCGTTGACGCGATGCGTGCCGAGTTCAAGAAACGGCGCGATGTGATGGTCGCCGGTCTTAATAAGATAAAAGGTTTCTCCTGCCGTTCGCCTCACGGTGCGTTCTACGTTTTCCCAAACATCACCAAAACCGGCTGGCCGTCCAAGAAACTGGCCGACGCCCTGCTCGATGATGCCGGCGTTGCCGCGCTATCTGGTACCGCATTCGGGAATTTCGGTGAAGGCTACCTGCGTTTTAGCGTGGCGAACTCGATCGAGAACATCGAGAAAGCGCTCGATCGAGTTAGCAATTGGGCGAAAAAGAATCTGTAGTCCGCCTCGCTGATGTCCTAATTTGGGCAGGCGGGTGCGAGAGTCGAACTCGCTCATAGCGGTTTTGCAGACCGCGGCCTTCCCACTTGGCTAACCCGCCAGTCAAAAATTGGTGAACAATGCCATTATCTTCGTCTTGAGCGAATAGCCAAAACAGAAGGCGCGTTTATATTCGCGTTCAATTTGCCCAGCCATGACAGACAAGAAACACTTCCGTGTGTTTGCCACATCGCGCATCGGCGATGCCGCCGAGAGCCGTCTTCGCGAGAGCGGTTATGATCTTGAGGTTTTCCAGGGCCCTGAAGCGCCGCCGAAAAAATTGATCATCGAGAAAGTGAAGAGCGGCATCGATGGCTTGATCACCACGCTGCGAGATCCGATCGAGGCCGATGTGTTTGAAGCGGGGAAGGGAACGCTCAAGGTGGTGGCGCAGATCGCAGTCGGATTCGACAACATCAACCGCGCCGACGCCAACAAATACAAGATCCCGTTCACGAACACCGCTGACGTCCTCACGGAAGCGACCGCCGAGTTTGCCTTTTTCATGATGGGCATGCTCGCGCGCAAGATGTGGCAGAGCGAACGGCTGGTTCGCGAACAAAAGTGGCCGTCGTGGCATCCGTTTCTGCCGTTTCTTGGCGATGAGGTCACCGGCAAAACCATTGCCGTCATCGGAACCGGACGCATCGGTCTGGCGATGATTAAGAAATGCTCCGGCTTCGACATGAACATCCTTTGCTACGATCCGGCGTATCAAAATCATCAGTTCATCGCTGCGATCCAGGAAGTGATGGACCTGCGCCACGCGCGCGGAATTCAGAAGGAAAAGACATGGATCAAATACGTCGAATTCGAGGAAGCGCTGCGTGGTGCCGATTACGTGACGATTCACGTACCGTTGTTGCGTGAGGGCGAAACCGACAGACCGACTTATCACCTCGTCAACCAGAGGACGCTGAAGCTGATGAAACCAACCGCCTACCTCGTGAATAGCTCGCGTGGCCCCGTCGTCGACGAGAACGCCCTCGCGAAAGGGTTGAAAGAAAATGTCATCGCCGGCGCCGCGCTCGACGTTTTCGAGAAGGAACCGTTGCCGCCGGATTCGCCACTGCTCGATCCCGAGATCGCCGATCGCTGCCGCGTATTCCATCATTTCGCCAGCGGCGCGCAGATCACGCGGCTTTCAGTCGATCCTGAAAAAGGCATGGCGGGCCGCACTGTGCAGGGACTGATTGACGTGCTGGAAGGCAATTACGGCGGCGACCCGGCCAAGATGCCCTACGTCGTGAACAAGGAAGCGTTTGCCAAGTAGGCGGAAACGTTCAACGCGAAGGGTCCGAGATTTAATGACCGCCTGTAAGCCAAAGCTTTCGCAGCTGATTGTCCATTCCTGCGCCAGCCTCCTCATCTTTTTGGCGTCGGCACGCTCCGCGGATGATCCGCAGGTGGCGGCACGCGCGAGCCTGGAGCGAATTCAGTCGCTGCGAAAGCAACGACCTGATGACGGGTTGCTAGTCTTTTATGAAGCGATCACTCGCATCGCACTCGGTGAACGTGATGCTGCGTTCACGTTGTTGCGCACTTTGAAGAGCCGCAAACTCGGCCTCATCCCCGTGCGCGATTTCGGCTTTGAATCGGTTTGGGGTGATCCGGAGTTTCAGAAGCTTCGCAAGGACCTCGCCGATGATGAACCGCGAACACCGGATGCACCGGTGGCGTTTCACCTGACCAATCCGAAGCTGATTCCGGAAGGCATTGCATACGACGCAAAAGGCGATCGTTTTTTTATCGGCAGCGTGGCGCAAAAGAAAATTGTCGTGACGAATCGAAAAGGTGATACGCGCGATTTCTCCAAGGTGGAGGACAAGCTCGATTGTGTACTCGGGGTCATTGTCGATCCTGCGCGAGACCAGTTGTACGCGGTTAGCACCAATGGATTTCTAGATGAAGCGAAGACGCAGCGGCGGAACGCAGTCGTTCGTTACGATTTGAAGAATGGCCGCATCGCAGACCGATTCGACGCGCCGGAGGCGATGCAGCTCAATGATATCGCAATCGCACCGAACGGAACAATCTATGCCACGGATTCTATGAGCAGCACCCTGTTTCGCAAAAAACCGGATGAGCAAACGCTCACGCCGTTCGGGAGCAAAGGCGCGGTCCCTGAGGCCAATGGCATCACCCTTGGTGTGGACGGAAATCTTTACGTCGCGATCTCAACCGGCATTGCAAAGATCGACAGTTCAACCGGAGCGCCGACGCGACTGCCGCAGCCCGACACAGTTGTGACCGGCGGCTGCGACGGACTCTATTGGCACAAAGGCGATCTGATCGGGATCCAAAACGTGACGAATCCCGGCCGCGTCGTTCGCATCGAACTTGCCGATAAAGGCACGCGTGTTGGAGGGCTCATTGTGTTGCAGTCGCATCATCATCCCGATTTTGCCGAGCCGACCACTGGCACGATCGCGCACGGCGCGCTACATCTGATCGCGAACTCCTATGTCGGCCACTTTCAAGCGGACGGCACGATCAGGAATGAGGATCAGCTCAAAGGCACCGTAATTGTCGGAGTTCCGCTCACGCAATGAAGTTATGCTGATTTGCCGGCGAAAGAAATGATATGCCTCAAGCCCGATCCGCCAGGAGTGGGGAAGCGGAGATCTCAAAGATAAAGCGGACAGGGCGAGATTGGAAAAACGCTCCGACAACGTCTAATAAGATAAGCCAGCGAAACGTATGAACTACTCAATTACTATTCTGTTCCTTGCGATTTGTAGCTTCGCACACGCTCAAACACCGGTTCTGACGGCCGATCCCAGTTTGCCAATTCCCAAATTAAGTTTCGACGCGAAAGGCGACTTAAAAATTACAGCGTCGGGGACATCGTCTCCGAGTGATTTCGATTTTTTGGTCGGCAAATGGAAAATGCATAACCGCCATCTCAACAAGCGACTGGAAAACTGCAAGGACTGGACGGAATTCGATTCCTCGGACGAGAACACCAAAATGCTCGGCGGCAATGCCGATATGGATACTTATTCGACCACGCAGTTTCCTGGGCAGAACGACAAACTCTTCGAAGGTCTCACGCTACGGCTTTTCAATCCCAAGACTCGGTTGTGGAGTTTGTATTGGATCGCGAGCAATACCGGCGTGATCGACCCTCCGGTAGTGGGTTCATTTGACAATGGTGTCGGGCATTTCTTTGGCAAAGACACCTTCAAAGGGAAGCCAATCATTGTCGTCTTCCGGTGGGACGCACGCAACAAGGACCGTCCAGTCTGGGGTCAGGCGTTTTCGGCCGACAAGGGTAAAACTTGGGAATGGAACTTCTTTAACGTCTCGGAGCGAATCCCCTAATTCAGGATGAGGAAGCTAACCTGATCTGGACACCGGCGACGGCCATGCCGCCTTCGCCGACTGCAGCGGCACAACGTTTCACCGACCCCGAACGCACATCGCCCGCGGCAAAAATTCCCAGCAGACTTGTCTCGAGCGGGCCGGGTTGGTGCTTGTTCGACTGCCACGCCGGCGCTGCGGCGACGCTCGTTCCGGTCTTGATGAATCCTTTGTCGTCCCGCTCGATTTCTGGCGGCAGCCATTCGGTGCACGGCTTCGCGCCGATCATGGAAAAAACAGCCGGCGTTCGAACCGTTCGGCGCTCGCCGGTCTGTGTATTTTCCAGGTCGATTTGTTCGAGCTTTTTCCCGCCAAACATTTTGCGGATCTCTGTCTGGCAAAGGATCTCAATGTTCTTGCGCGCTTGCACTCGGCGCGAAAGATAATCCGACATTTTGCTGGCAATGCTTTTCCCGCGAACCACGAGCAACACCTTGGCAGCGCCTTCGGAAAGATACATCGCGGCCTGGCCTGCAGAGTTGCCACTGCCGACGACAACAGCCGTTTCGTTACGACAAAGCTGGCCTTCCATTGCCGTCGCGGCGTAGTAAACGCCCATATTCTCAAATTGCTCGCGCCCCTCCGCATCGAGCCGGCGGTAATCCGCGCCGGTAGCGATTAACACGCCTTTTGCCCGGAGCACGGCTGAACAACCTTCCACTTGGAGACAGGCGCGGTATTCGTCGGTGGCATTGTAATCAAGCGAGAGCGCCTGTGCCGGCGTGGAAAATTTCGCGCCGAACCGGTATGCCTGAAGCTGTGCGAGCCACGTCAAATCGCCGCCGCTGATTCCGGTTGGGAATCCAAAGAAGTTCTCAATCAGCGAAGACGAACCAGCCTGTCCGCCCGGAGCGTAACTTTCCAAAACAACCGTGCGCAATCCCTCGGAGGCGGCGTAAACAGCCGCAGCAAGACCGGCCGGCCCGGCGCCGACGATCGCCAGGTCTGACATAATTTCGTTTTCATCCTCGAACGCGAGTGGGCGCAGCAAGCCGGCCACTTGCGCGACTTCGCGCAATGAAGGTCTGCGCAAAGGAGCGCCGGCCGGTGTAATCAGCGCGGGCAAATCGCGAGTGGTTAAGTGCAGACGTTTGCCGAGCGCCTGTCCTTGGTCGCTCTCAAATTCAATGAGCCGATGCGGAATGCGATTCTTGTCGAGGAAATCATCAAGCTGATGTCCTTCGCGTGAGCCGCCCGCCGCGAGAACGCGCAATCCGGCAAATTCCCGATCGCGTCGCAATCGTTTGCGACGCATGATCAATGCCTTTACGATGGGCTCGCTTACGCCGGGCAATTCGGCGAACGCGCGCCGGAGTTCAGTCGCGGGTACGTGGAGTATCTCCGTCTCTTCCGACGTTACCCTCGCTGTCGCAAGGACCGACGTGCCTTGGAGCATCGCGACGTCGCCGAGGAAATCGCGCTCGTGCGCGGTGCCGAGAATCTGTTCGACGTCATCGCGTTGCTCAAACGCCTCGAGTTCGCCGCGCAAGACAATGGCCAGGCCGACATCGCGCTGTCCCGCTTTAAAGAGTAGCTCGCCACGTTTAAGCACACGTCTTTTTCCCAAAGGCTCAAGCAGAGAAAGCTGGTGATCGTCCAGTTTCGGAAACGCAACGCTTTCCGTATCGCGATAAAACTGTTCGTCCTGTTGTTCGTCGGTCATTTCACAGAGTTTACGCCACGTACCGGACAAGCAAACCGGAACAACACGCCCGATCGAGGGATTCGTGCCTCTCCCCTACGGTTGTAGTGACGGCTGTGTCAGCCGCAATTAGAGAGCAGTTTTCCCCGGCTTCCCGGGCAATTTCCAGGGCCCTTGCAAAAAAAATCCAGATTTTTTGAAATGTCCGTCCAAAAAATCTTTAGAAAAGGAGAACCCAATCGAGTCAACCAACCGAAACCCACATGAAGCTCCTCGTAGAAAATCCCCTTAGTAAGACCGGTTTCAGCGGTCCGATTATTCTGTTTCCGAACTCTCCCGAGGTCGAAAACAGGGCAGATCAGCCCACCTCGCGGCTAACGGGCGACCAGGTGGACGCATTTTTAAATGTGAAACCTGATAACGCTCACAGCGGACACTTTTCTGTTGCTCCTGCGCAACCGCCTGGGCCAACCCCTGAGAAAGATCTGGCTCTCGGCGTGCTGAAACAGGCTGCTCGCGATTTGCGCCGGTTTCATTCTGCGACCAAGGGCGTCAAGCAGGAGCTCTACCTCGATGCGTACAGTTGGGTCACCGCAAACGATTTTTTGTGGCCCTATTCATTCGTCAATGTTTGTAAATTGCTGAACGTCTGCCCGGAAGTTGTCCGCGCTGAAATCTTCGCGGATGCCTCGTTGAGCTGGCTCGAGTACTGGACAAAACGGGCCGGCAACGTTTCCCGGAGAGTGCGGGCCTCTTTCGCCCGCGCCTTCGCAGGCCGTAACCACGCGGAGGGCACCGAGGTCAAACCAGTTGGCTTCATGTATTTGAACGAATATGAAAAAACAGTGCATCCAATTTGTTGAATGGCTGCGCGACACCTGGCAGTCGCTCGGCAGGACCCGCGGCCGCGGTCACGATCCGTTGCTGGCACGAAGCATGGCTTCATTCAATTTCGAGGGCGGATGGAGGGAACTGAAGATTTCTTCAAGGCACATGCCCTGTGAATCAAGCATCAACGAGGAATTCGCGGTATGAAGTTGTCTGTCGAAGCGAAAGTGGCAGCAGCTGTAGCAATGGCGTTTGCAGCCTTGACCGTAGGCGTCATCGCGCAAGAGCAGAGTGAACATGGAACCGCCGGGCTGAGCCAGACGAGTCTGCAAAGTTCCGAGATTTCCTTGTCCGTCCGGAACGCAAGCAGCGAGAACCAACTTCTCGCCCAATACTGATCGGCTGTAGAGGCAGGCGTGTCGCCCGCATTCACCGGGCGTAAACAAGCCTGCATTCCCATCGCAGCCGACACGGCTGCCACTACAAGAAGAGTTTGCGCGATTTTTCTCGCAAAATCAGATTTAATCAGCGACCCTGCGTAAACGAAAGCGATCCCTGGAACGTTGCAGGAGGGCGGTGCTTCGTTTCAAACGACGCATTGGACCGTCGTTTTGCGCGCGCGCGAGGAAGACTCAACTGAATCCGCTCACCAGGCGCTCTCAGGATTTTGTGAAGCCTATTGGCCGCCGCTTTACAGTTTTCTTCGCCACCGCGGTTTTTCGTCTGCTGACGCACAGGATCTCGTCCAGGGTTTCTTCGCCCGTCTGCTCGAGCAAAACACGTTGACCCGCGCGGATCAGCAAAAGGGCCGACTTCGCACGTTCCTGCTGGGATCGCTCCAGAATTTTCTGTTCAACGAATATGATCGCGCCCGGGCGCTTAAGAGAGGTGGCGGCCGTCAGATCGTCTCCATCGAGGAGCACCTCCCGGAGGCCGAGGCAGCGATGTTGGCGACCGCGCATCTTAGTGACGCTGGTTGCTACGACCTTGTCTGGGCGTCGACTATCGTTTCACGCGCCTGGCAGAGTTTGCAAAACGACTTTGTGGCGGAAGGCAAGGCTGAGTGGCTTGAAGAACTAAGACCGTTCGTCGCGGGCGGAAGCGTCACGCCCCTGAACCAGGAGCAAGCCGCACGTCGTCTCGGCGTGCCCATCGCCACTTTGCGCACCTGGCTTTCGCGTCTCCGCCAGCGTTACCGCGAATCGTTGAGAATGGAAGTTGCCGGTACCGTCTCGGATCCGGCAGATGTCGATCAGGAGCTACATCACCTCTATCAAATATTGATGGCGTGAGCTGACTTTGCGCATGGACGACAAGGGCATTGGTCTTGGAACTGAGCGACCTCAAGCCGCGGAAACGTGCGCGACATGTGGGCGACCGCTGACTCAAATTGGGCCGAACGGTGAATGCCTACGTTGTCTCGTTGGCCTTGGCTTTCTCGCGGACGGCGAAGAACCGGAAAGGCCAGCGGCGCGCGGTCGACTAACACCAGGACCATTGAAATACGCCCACTTCGAGGTGGAAGCGGGTTCGGATGGTTTTCCGGTCGAGCTCGGTGCAGGAGCAATGGCCATAACATACCGCGCTCGCGACACCGTGTTGAACTCGGAGGTGGCCCTCAAGGTCATCGACCGGCGCGTGGCGCAGAATCCCGGCACGCGGTCGCGCTTTCTGCGCGAAGCGCGCGCCGCTGCGAACATTCATCATCCGAACGTTGCCCGGGTGACTTATTACGGAGAGCAAGACGGCGAGTGTTTCTACGCTATGGAACTGGTCAAGGGCGAAACACTGGAAGCGCGTGTGCGCCGTGATGGGCCAATGCCGCTCGCCATCGCGTTGCAGGTAATTGAGCAAGCCGCACGCGCGTTGGCTGCGGCGGAAGTGTGCGGCGTGGTGCATCGCGATATCAAGCCATCGAACATCATGCTCGAATCCGATGCGAGCGGAGCCCCGACGGTAAAGCTGATTGATTATGGAGTGGCGAAAGTAATGGGGCCTCAGGCCGAGCTCGGAATCGAGCAGACCCAGGCAGGCTTCGTTGGCACGCCGGCTTTTGCCAGTCCGGAGCAGTTCGCTGGCGTTCGGCAATTACCGATTGATACGCGTTCCGACATCTACTCATTGGGAGTTACTCTTTGGTATCTGCTTACCGGCCGGACACCTTTTGTGGGACGTACGATGGAAGAGATCCGCGCGAGGCAAACCGATGAGTTACCCCTTGAACAACTCAGGAACCTCCACCTGCCAGCGCAAGCTATCGCGCTGCTGAAATCGATGGTGGCGCCGGATCCGATGGACAGGCCGCAAACGGCGCGCGAGTTACTTTCTGCTGTCCACAGCTGCTATGAACGATTTAACCCTGAAGCGCGCTCGCGACGCAGGAGAGTTGCGCTGGCGGCCGCGGCACTGATGCTGGCACTCGTAGCGATCGCGCTTGGAACCTGGTGGTACCAACGCACGCGGCCCTTCACCCCGATGGAACGATCGATCGCGGTACTGCCTTTCGAAAACCTGAGCAGTGACAAGGAGAACGCTTATTTTGCCGAGGGAGTACAGGACGAAATCCTGACGCGGTTATCCAAGATCGCCGATCTTAAGGTGATCTCGCGTACTTCGACGCAGCATTACAAGAGCGTCCCGGAAAACCTGCCCGAGATCGCAAAGCAACTCGGTGTTGCCCATATTCTGGAAGGAAGCGTGCAAAAGAGCGGCGACGCCGTACGCGTCAATGTGCAGCTGATCAAGGCGGCCACTGATTCGCACCTTTGGTCTGATACGTTCGATCGCAAGCTGACTGACATCTTCTCAGTGGAGAGCGAAGTATCCAAAGCCATCGCCGATCAGTTACGAGCCAAGCTCACAGGCCAGGAACAGGAAGTTATCGCCGCCAAACCGACCGACAATCCTCAGGCGTACGATGCCTACCTGCGCGGTTTGGCTTACACGCTAAAGACTGCATTCACACCGGAAAACTCACTTGGCGCTCAGAAATACCTCAAAGAAGCAGTGCAATTGGATCCGAAGTTCGCCTTGGGTTGGGCGTTGCTCTCTTATGTCGATGCAAGTGGCTACCTTACACAGAGCCTTCAACCCACGGCTGCTCTCCGTGAAGAAGCGCGGGCAGCAGCCGAAACCGCTCTGACTCTACAGCCAAATCTTGGTGAAGCTGTATTTGCCAAGGGTTTCTATCACTATGGCTGTCTGAAGGACTACGACACCGCAGTGAGTTACCTTGAGAAAGCGTATAAGCTTGTGCCTAATAACAGTCGGATTCCTCAGGCTTTGGCCTATGTCGAACGGAGGCGAGGCAATTGGGAGAAGAGCGAGGCGTACTTCAACGAAGCCGAGAAGCTCGACCCGCGTAATGTTAACCTGCTCTCGCAACACGCGCGTTCCTATGTCTGTCTCCGTCGCTTCCCTGAAGCGCTGGCTAAGCTTGAGCAGATCCTGAATATAACTCCCGACGACATCGACACTCTTGTGTTAAAGGCGCGTATAGCACAGGCCGAGGGCGACCTGCCGCGTGCTTCGGCGCTCCTGGCTCCTCTCCGGCTGGGCGTCGGCTACGTCAACGCGTTGGAAACACAAGTGTACCAGGCGATCCTTGAGTCCCGTCCTGCAGCGGCAATTGCGCGGCTAAAAGAAATATTGGCAACGCCGGATCAGGCACTGGGTTATTACAATGGTGAACTGCGCTTTTGGTTGGGCTGGGCGCAGGAAGTTGCCGGTGATCATGCCGCCGCGCGCGAAAGTTGGAGTCAGGCTCGCAGCGAACTGGAACCTTTACTTAAAGAACAGCCTGAAAATTTTATTCTGATGGGAGATCTCGCTCTTGCAAACATGGGTCTTGGTGACAACACCGCGGCCCTGACTCTGGTTGAGCGCGCGATCGCCCTGTTTCCGGTCGACAAAGACGCGCTGACCGGTCCCAGGCCGCTTGAAATTCTCGCCAGGGTGGCAGCCCGGATAGGCGACCCCGACCGCTCCATCTCTACCCTGGAAAAGCTTCTTTCGATCCCGTACGAAGCCCCCCTGGCCGCAAACCCGCCGCTTACTCCCGCGTTGCTGCGGCTGGATCCGATGTTTGATCCACTGCGCAACGACCCGCGATTCCAGAAGCTGGTTGCCTCCGCCGCGCCAAAATAGGGTCCGCCATTGGCCGCCTTCGGGCTGCTGCATAACAAGGACCAACTATGAGACCGATGCTCAGATCGCTTTGCGTTCTCTTCTTCCTCCTGCTGCTACTCTCGGCAGCAAGCGTCGCTCAGGTGGGTAATACCCCTCGGCCAGCTTCCACCACGCGCATCATAGGCATCCTCAGTGCAATGACCCTGGAAATCGAGACGCTGCGCCAGGAACTCACGGACAAGACGGAAATGACCGTCCAGGGGATCCGGTTCACGATCGGGAGCTTGAAAGACAGAAGGGTTGTGCTTGCCCACTCGGGGATGGGGAAAGTGAATGCAGCCATGGCGGCTACTCTACTTGTCGAGCAGTTTCAGCCAACCCACGTCCTCTTCACCGGGATCGCTGGAGGCCTCAACCCAGACCTCCGTCCCGGCGATGTCGTGATCGGCGCCAAGACGGCATACCATGATTATGGAGAATGGACCCCGGAAGGGTTTCGCGTCGGCCGGACGGTGGACCCGTTCACCGGCAAGCCGAACCCCCTCTTCTTTCCCGCCGACGCGGGCTTGCTGGCCGTGGCCGAAAAGGCTGCATTGGACCTTAAGCTCGCGCCCGTGAAGACGGCCACAGGCGAGAGGACCCCGCGGGGCGTCACGGGGGTGATCGTGACGGGAGATGCGTTTGTGGCCTCACTCGCGAAGAAGGACGCGCTGCGCAAAGAGTTCAAAGCCGACGCGACCGAGATGGAGGGCGCGGCGGTGGCGCAGATCTGCTGGCAGCGACGCGTGCCGTGCCTGATCCTGCGCAGCCTCAGTGATAGCGCGGGCGCTAAGGCACAAGAGAACGTACTTCTCTTCGAGAAGAGCGCTGCCCAGAATGCAGCGTCGCTCGTTACCCGTATTGTCGGGCGTCTCGAAGCGCAATGAGCACTCCTCGCGATTGCTCGGGCGATCCAATCGGACTGGGCACCAGGCGGATCGTCCAACGAGGGTTGAGTCGTCAAACTGAGCGGTCAGGCTTTCTATTTTCTAACAGCTCAATCGTACAAGACAGGACTGTTGCCTCGTACAATTCAAGGAATTCAATCGCAACATCGACTCGCTCGCGAAGTGGATAGAAGGCGCAATCCAGCGATTCCGTTCAGGCGTGAAGAACTCGCACGTAATCGAAGTGCGTAACACTTGCCACTACGTGTTCATAGTAGACGAAGCGTTGGTCGTTCGAGAAATGCGCAAGTTCTTGCTTGAAGAATGAAGGTGCCGATGCGTGGATTAACCATAGGGATTACGGGTTTCCTGTTAATCTTATCAAACCGCAGAAAATCTATCTTTCGGCTTTCCCACCGCCGCTCGATGAGACACCCGCGCGCTTCAAAGCACAAAACTATAGCCGCGTCTACCTGCTCGTGAAAGCATTCGGAGTCTCAAGCGCAAATTTTGGGGAACGGACTGCCTGCCCGCCGTAGTGGTCCGGCGGCGGTTTCAACGTGCGAAGGTCAAATGACGAAACGCTGACATCATATCGGCGAAACTCATTCTGTTCGTAATTGACGCTTGTTACAGGGCGCTTGCAATACAACGGACAGCAAGCACCGGCGAAGGAGTAGCGGCGTTGTTCGCTCTCGGTATTACGCTCAGTTCAAACGTTCGGCCAATCACCGAGCGGTTTAGCGAACATAGGCTGATGCGGGATATCGAGATCAAAATGTCGCATGCGCTCGCGCAGAAATTTTACAGCTAGCTCTGGCCGCATTGCGGCCGTGCGCTGTTCAAACCCATATCTAGCAAGACACGTGATTGCATGCATCGTAAACATAATTCTCCACTCGGGTCCCTCGAATGCTGAAGCCGGATACGCAACCGTTTCGACTCTATCTGCTAGCTTCTTGTAGGCTTCTCTACCTTCCACCGTACCTAGGTCGATCTGCTGCTTAATGCTTTCGAGGTTTAGAATCCGGTTAAATATCGCGCTGAGTATGTGCCAATCTTTATAGCCATCCGCATACAATTTTGCGCAGCGTTCTAAGAAGCCTTCGTCCGCGCGCAAAACCGCCAGCTGCGCATCGAACTTACCTTTCATTCCACGGTAACGATCGCGGATATGCCTAATTGCCCTTGCTTCGTCAAACCTCCGGTGGAGCGGCGGTTTTGATCCAGTAGTTGAGGTCATAACGTTCTGTACCGAGGAGATCGCGCAACGCGATGCTGTTTCGAGTAGCAATCAAAGCTCGACTGAAAACTCCGGTCTTGTGCCACTGTATTAGTTCAGCTTTCAAATCTTTCCAGGGGTCAATTGTGATTGCAGCTATCAAGGTTCCCAGTAGCGAATGTAGGTAATCTTCAAAGTCTTTGTGGTGATCGTGAATCCACTGCAGGACATCAGTTTGCCAGACTTGCTCGATTTCATCTAAGACGTTGGACTGCAACATGTCCAAAGGCGGTGGATTGTTGCCATCTTTAGTCTCATCGATAAATAGCTGAACCTCATCGATGATGAACGCAAAATTTTCCAAACGAGCCGTAGCGAACGCGGCATCAAGCATGCCTAGAACGCTTTCAGTGATTAAGATGGGTCCGACTTGATTGCGACATCGGATTCTGTATTTGACGCCGAGGATTGTTGTTTCAAAGCTGCAGACGGAGCGCATCTCTCTGCATAGCTTCGACGGAGCTTCATCAAACGCGGGCTGCTTCTTTAGGCCTTCGATCATCTCTTCCAGGGCATTGCCTTCCACCTTCATTTCATTCGGCATTTCGTCATTAAGCCGCTTTTGTTCTCCGCACGTGTAAAGAAGTGCAATGCGGGCAATAAATAGTCCTAGCCGGTCAAACGTGTCCGCAAGGTCAGCCAGTTCTCGAACCCCTCCCGACGGAACTTTAAGGAGTAAGCAAGCGAGACATGCGTCTTGCATCTCGAGTTCTTTTTCTTGTCGTTTCACGCTTAGGCCAGTCTTGCTTGCACCAACTAGGAGCATTTTCGAAAATTCGTGCCATGCGAGAAACGGAGCAATGCGTCCCAGCGAGAGCTCAAGCCACGCAACTAGCATTGCCACAAAAAGTCCGCGCCTTGGATTCTCGCGGAACTTGTCCATTGAATTCAGCGTCGCCTGGGCGGCGGCAACTGCTTCCATTCGTGCTGCCCATAAATGCCTGAGACTGCGATATGCTATCGCGCATCCAAGCGTCGCATCTATGCTTTCATCGAAGGTTTCTTCCTTCGCCAACAAAAAGCGCGCTTGGGATAACTCCGCTAGCGCTTCAGCCGGTTTGTTCTTTTCAAAGAGTTGCCATCCATAATCGACTTGTCTTCGACCTGCCTCGGTATCGCCGAAGCGCTGAGCTGTTATTCGCTGCATCTCTCGTTGCAGTTCTGCGTAGCCTGGCCAGTCACAAAAGTACTCTCCGAGCCGCTGCCATGCGTCCATAAATTGGAGCATAGGATACGTGCCAAGCTTTTGCGCGCGGTGGAATAGCTTCGTCAATCGCGCGAAGAGCTTCTGCATCGAGTTCGGATCATGAACAGTCGACTTGATTTCCGAAGTAACTAAGACAGTTTCCGCGTATAGCGCGTTGTTCGGGCGACTGTAATCCGCCGCAAGTCGTTTCAACTCTGTGTCAACCGCTACGCGCCTACTTTTCAGTACTGATGAGTCTTGCTTGTAGAAGCCAGTGGCATTCGCCGTCTCAAGAACCGTGCCGAGATTGTTATACAGCTCGCAAAGTTCTGCATCCATTAAGCCAGGCAAGTATTGCAGCATTATGTCGAGTAGACTGCTGGCTGTCGCTCCATCGTCGTACCAGAAATGCGAGCGCCACGCGTGTTGGTAATGTGTGCGGATTATCGACGGCACATGCTTCGACTTGATCGCGAGCTCGCGAGCACGCAGGAACAGACCATCGACCTCGTCACGAGGGCGTTCCAGCGAAGACGCAAGCTTCGCAGCTCGTAAATAGTCTTGCGATTGAACGTAATCATCGACCTGACCGGGCTGCGATTTGCGAAGTCTGGATAACAATCGTTCGAGTTTTTCGCTTCGACGGGTATCACGCGGTCCCATTCGACGTTCGCGCGGAACGGGGACTTTAAGTGTCAACGCCTGCACCGCCAATCGTTCGTGGTGGTTCGTAGTGACACGTTCAACAATCCACGTACGATCGAAGATTCGTACATCGAGACCATGCTTGGCAGTCAATGAGGCTTCCAGTTCGGCGCGTGCTTTGTCTTTAACGGCTTGGTTTGTGATGAAGTACGCTTTTTTGAAGCGTCGGGGTACGCCGGCAATTTTAGCTATGTCTGCTTTCACCTTTGCACGCCAGTCTCTCTTCGTGCTGAAAGCAAATGCCCAGTCTTCATTAGCTGGTGCCGTGTGACCAACCCACCATCGGTGCTGGGCGAGTTCAGGGTCGACGGGATAAGTGGAACTGTCGGTTTTGCTGTCACCGCCGCCGACGGGACCTGTTTGTGGCATCAAGTTTGGACAGATTTCGTGTTCCGCGAGGCGGCGGCAAAAATCCTCGAACTCCCGCTCTTTCTTCGAGGCCGTCAGCTGATCAAGATGAAATACGAGCAAGTCTTTGGGCAACTCTGGTTCGGCCACTTCGGTTGTGTCCGAGAAGTAGTCTGGATGCTCTCGCCGATAAAACACGCTGGGCCGAAGGTCGACGTTTCCTTCTGGCACCTCCGGAAATGTTTGCGGCGACTCGTTCACGAGCACACCTTCGACTCAAGGGGGAAGATCGACAATTGATTAAGGACGCGTGACGAATGGGGCGCCCAACTAGATGTGAAGTCGGGGTAGCGTCTAAACTCCGAAAGTCTTGACTCACTTGCTCCTGTTCATTTCGGCCTCTCGGCTTAAGCCATCTATGTCGCTCGCACCCCTGCGGCTCCATTCGCCCACCACGGCGGGCAGGCTGGAGCTGTGCATTTGACGTTTTCTCCTGCGAACTCGCGAAGACTAAATCTATTTGAGCGTCGCGTGAAATGCGGCGTCCAGTTTTGTCTCTTTCTTGTCAGCGTCCGCCACAAGACAGACTCGCTGCAGCGAGCTTGTCCTGACGGTGCTCCTGAGATCCTTGCTTGAAAGACGGCGCGACGCTGTGCGGCTGCTGGCAGCGCAACTTCCGCCGATGGCCGGTGTTTGATTAACGAAGTTAAACAACAATATGAAACGAAGCCTTTTGGTTTGTATAGGAATCTTAACGCTCGCGCTGACGGCAGGCGCGCAAATGCCGTACAACCACAGAAAGGCCCCGCAACGGACGACGACGTATCCCGGATACCGAGGCACGAGCGCTGTCCGCCAGATGGGGCCGCAACGCACGTTTTCAACTGCACGGGTTCGTCAACCGGCGTTTTCAACCGGGCGATTCCGCGAGCCGACGTTTAGGACGGCGCGGATACAACCACGAATGAACAGTTCGTTCGCGGATCGCCGAGTTTCGCAGGCAGGATTGCCTGCGTCACGATCACCCGCGATGACGAACACTGTGGTTCGCAGACAGACGCGTCCGCCTGTTACTAATGATTGGAGAGAGTCCAGGTTTAGCCAACGACCACGTCCGACTAGTTCGTTCGTGAATCGGTCTGCGATAACGAACACTCAGGCTTGGAGAGAGACGCACCTGGGCGCCAACAATCGTTGGGCGGACTCTAACTTTAGGGAACGACCGCGCACGAGAAATTCCTTCCTAAATAAGTCTGATGTACGCAATGCTGCGGTGAGACCAGCGGCGCGCCAACCCTTCAACAATCATTGGGCAAACTCCAGCTTTAAGGAACGCAGTAGTTCGTTTGTGAACAGGTCCCGAAGTTCCGCGTTTTGGAGTGGGACGCGCGCAACTGTCACCAATAACTGGAGAAGTGCCGCGTTTGCCGGACGACAATATGGGGCGTTTCGCAATTACCAATCGCAGTGGCACGATAGCAGTTGGTGGCGGCATAACTGCGGCCGGATCGTTTTCGTTACAGTCTACTCCCAACCGTTCCCCTTCTATTTCGATGCGGGCTATTGGTATCCGGCATGGGGGTACTACTCTGACGCTTATTATCCTTACGATGGTCCGATCTACGGCTACAGCGATTTGCCGCCGGACGAAGTGATCGCAAATGTCCAGACTCAACTGTACAACGAGGGTTATTACTCAGGCCCGGTCGATGGGATCCTTGGCCCGGACACGCGTGCGGCCATCGCGGATTACCAGGCCGATCGCGGGCTCGCAGTCACCGCGGCAATTGACGAACCGACGGTTGTTTCACTTGGCTTGGCCTAACGCTGCGAACTCGCGAACACTAAATCTACACGTCAGCCCGTGCCGAATGCTTGATTCCAGCGAGCACGCACACTACGCAAGAGGGACGGATAGACCATTAGTTTCCGAAAAGGATCGATCAGTGCCATATAGAACGGCGTGAAGCGACTTACGCTGCGGACATAGACCCCTAAGTAAAACCGGTAGGCAGTCGCTGTCTCAACGAGGGTGGTCAGTGCCGCAGCGTGGGCGGTCTGATTGATCAACTCGAGGAGCTGCTCGTTTTCGAAGCGATAAACAACGCGGAAAAATCCGTCCCGCGTTCCGGCCACCACGAGTGATCTCGAACGATCGGTATCCGTTAAACGCGCTGCGAATGTTTTACAGATAGTTGCGGGCGGCTTGTGATCCCAACCGAAGAACCGTCCAACGAAGAAACGAATGTCGAGCAGTATCCGCACGAGTAGGGACCGCGTGAATAGGGACGACGATTCCGAACAACCACACGCATCAAGCTTACTGTTGCTTGGCGTTCGTAAGAATTCATCGAGCGTTACTCCGGCACGCCAACGCGGCAGATCGATCGACCATACGTCGTGAAGCGGTACCCCGGCCAGAAACGTATGAACTCGCAGGGGCAAGCGTTCGAACTCTTGAGTTGAGACTCGCGGCATGGTGTTTCTAAAGCCAGCTCATAGTGTCATTCTGAGCGGAGCGAAGAATCTCGGATCAAATCTGCATTGATTCACTAACGGAGATAAACAGAGATGTTTCGCTCCGCTCAACATGACAGCACCGTTTATGGGATGAGTTCTAACGAGGATTAGCCAGATTAAACTCTTCCTTAATGAACTCCTTAGTCCCCGGCCGGCCAGTGAGACGTAACCATAGCGGTCCGCCTTCTCTGTCGAAGCGCAGGTCGATATCGAAGAACGGACAGCATAACCGCTCCTGGAACGCCCATTCCGTTAACAGCTGATACGTTGTGTTATCCGCCGGTAGCTCGAGCTCGTAGCCATCTGGCAATTCGCGTATGCTCTTCTTTAGTTTTAGCAACGCTGGTCCGAGCTCTTCGAAATGGCGCTTTCTTACTGCCGCTGACAACACGAATGCGTTGCAAGCGAAAGGCGATTCGTGTTTCGCTGACTGGGTAGTCGTTGTTTCATCTGCACGAATGGAGCGTTCGGAAACGAGGTAAAACAAGGCTAAGGATGCCATGATGATAAATACAAATGATGTCTTCATGGCTGCGACGCTACGACTTCAAGTCGACTTTAAGTCAAAGAGAATTTTGTAAGAAAAAACGGGGCGGATTCTCGTGGCGTTCAGCGCGGCTCCTTATTCGGGAGTGGCAGAGGATTCGATGAAGATCGAATCACTGTTGATATCCAGATCCGCTATCGAGTGCAGCGTATGGAATCCCGCCGCTACTCGACAGAGTCACGTGATCAAAGAGTGTTTTCGGTCGTGTGTTTCGCCCTTTCCAAGAATTTGGCCACTGGCGCAGTATCGAAGTAGAACATCTGGGCTCGCGCCAGTTTGCCTTCGCTGAGGTGGTACAGTCCGAGTACCTCTTCGTCCAGAATATCACCTTCCTTGGTGCGCCCTCGTTGACGCCACAGGACCACAACATCATCGTCGTGGGCAGCCACGACTCGGGCATCCATTTTTCTCTCTGCTTCCGTGGGCTGCAAAGCCTCCCACGTTGCGCCCCAGCCGTGAGGCTGCGGTTCCAAGCCGCGAAACGTTCCTCCGTACGGCAGCGAGTGTGGCCAGTGGATCTGAAAGTCTGGTTGAAGAAGACTCCGAAATTGTGCGTCGTTTCGCTCTTCGATTGCGCGGAAGATGGCAAGGATTGTTTTGCTATTTTCTTGTTCCTTGCCGGGCATCGATTCCTCCGATGAAAGTTGTAACGTTGCCGAAATCGCGACCGGCGCAACGATGGCGATTGGAGTTATGAATTGGAATATTTTTTCCGTAGTTTTTGACGCTACGACTTCAAGTCGACTTTAAGTCAAAGAGAAATGTCTAAGAAAATTGTGACGGATTTCCGTGGAGTTTAGCAGGGCTCATTGTTAGTCTTTGGAGTGGCAGAGAACCTGGCGATTTCCGATGTCGCGCGCGTGTTTGGTTTGCGCACCTCCGCCATTCGCTACTACGAGCAGATTGGGATTCTCCCGCCGCCGATGCGCAAGAATGGCCAACGCCGCTACGACAATAGTGCGCTGTTCCGTCTTGCTGTGGTGCAGCGCGCCCGAGAGACGGGATTCACACTGGAGGAAATACGCGAGCTCTTCTTCGGGTTCCCGCCCGGGACGCGTCCGCCGAAACGCTGGCACCAACTCTCGCAACGAAAAATCGCGGAGCTCCGGGACCGGATGAAACGGCTTAAGGATATGGAGACGTTGCTCAAGGGCGTGGAGAACTGTCGCTGCAATGCGCTCGACGAGTGCGGCGAAAAACTTCTTCGCCAAGGTCGCGCTTAAGGTCCGAACGGACGGGTAATTTTCCTCGCGCAAATTTCGATTGTCATAAAGGAATCGCTGCCATAGCATCCTCGGCGAACAGAGCGTGAGGGTGTCAGCCTCGCGGTTTCGTCTTTTCTTATTGGCCCCGGCGGTGGGGAAATCGGCCGATGAGCCGCGTGAGCGCTTGGCTGTGTAGCAACGCGCAAAAATGAGGTCTTACCATGAATAGTTTTTTGAAAGCCGTGTTGATCTTTCTCGTGCTCGTGGCGGCGTTCTTCCTCCTGGGCTTGCTTTTCTGGCTTTACCACTGCCATTGCTGCAGCCGGCAGAACCCCGGCGAAGCAAGCTCTGCGCCCCTGAACAGGGCAACCTCGGAACCGCAGCATCCTCGGGGCAAATATCCTCCGTTTCAGGTGCCCAAAGAGGAGTACAATAAAGATCATCCGCGTATCGTCCCGACCGGACCGCAGCGCGGCACGCTCGCGCCGACTGTTCAGGGCTCGAAGCTCCTCCAAATCCAGAAGCAAAAACCGGCGGGTGGCGCGGGCGACCCCGTGGTTGTTACGCAATACAATCCACAGGGAACGAGTGCCAGTGTTGGCACTCCGCCCGACCCAAACGCCGCGCGCAACGGCAACGTGGTCATGCTTTCCTATAACACGCGCGTGATGCTCTCGACGAATGGCGGCACGAGCTACACGGAGCTCGATCCGACGACGATTTTTCCATCCGGCCCAACCAATGATGCTGCCGGAAACCCGCTGGACAAAGGTTTGTGTTGCGATCAGATCATCCGCTACGCACCGCAGATCGATCGCTTTGTGTGGCTCATGCAATTTTGCGGCACCGGCACGGGAGGATGTCTCACCGGCATTAACAAGGTACGCATCGCTTCGGCCAGCACGCAGGATGTCGCGAACGGCGCCGGCGCCACGGGCTGGACTTATTGGGATCTCGCCTCGGCCACCTTCAATCTCGGTACTACGACGATGGATTACCCCGATCTGTCTGTCGGCGATAATTTCCTCTATTACAGCGCCGACGCGGTCAGCCAGGGCTTGCTCGTGGTGCGCATTCCGCTGAATGAGATTCGCGACAGCCAAACGATCAACATGGGTTACACCTCTCCCTCCGATGGGACGAAGACCGATGGCTCGACGGCGTATGGCTCGCATATTTCTCAGAATCCTGGCGACACGGTCTTCTGGGCGGGAAGCCCGAAGAACACTCAGCTGCGAGTTTTCTCGATGGCAGAAGGTTCGAACCAATATTCCTCGCGCGATATCGATATCGATAGCTGGCCTAACGGCACGATCACTCTCAACGCGCCCGATGGCGTGGACAATTTCTCATTCGGCTGGCCCGGCAATGCGATAACGGGCGCGACGCGCCGCACTAACAGCGAGGTCTGGTTCGCGTGGAACACCTCGAGCAATGCGAATTTCAAAAACGCGCATGTAGAAGTCGTTGAGATCAACACGTCAAACTTCAGCAAGATCGCGCAATGGCAGATTTGGAATAATGACTATGCTTTTGTGGATCCCTATCTCGCGACGAATGGGAATGGCGAAGTCGGCATCGGGCTCGCGTGGGGCGCCGCCAATACTAATTATATGAGTCACGCCGTGGGAATACTGGGCGATTTCATCGTATGGTATCCTGAGCTTAGCACTGCATCGCCTGTCGCCTCGCAAATCCGACTGGGCGATTACTTCAGCGTTTCGCGCAATCCCAGTAACTCGCTTTTGTACGATGCAAGCGGCTATGCTGTCCTGAAACAGCCAGCCCCGGCTACCGGCTGGTATTTCGATCCCTACTATATCCAGTTCGGCCGGGATTCAGTCGCGAAAGGTGGCTCGTCGGGCCTCCATTGATCCGTCGGTCGCCGGTTCTGGCCGGCACAATAACTTCCCAGTCCTCGGAATCGCGAGATTGATGAAAGCTCATGCTCCAATTTTATAGCGAGCAGCCGCTGAACACGCGCGGACTCGCGTTGTGAGAGAAGGGCATTGGTTCACGGCAAAAATTGATGCCTCCGGCGTTCTTGCAGATAATGTAACTGATACAATCTAGAAACGGTCACTGTTTGTGATGCGCCACGCATCTTTGGGTTTCGTTAGCCTCGTATTGGTTCACTTCGCGTGGGCAGGTTCGTACGATCCGCTTGCTGTCGATCCAAATTTCCATCCGAAGCTGCGCGACCTGACGGTGCACGATGCTGCGCGCAATCGCGATATTCCGGTTCGCATTTATTTTCCACCTAACGACAAGCCTGCGCCCGTCGTTTTGTTCAGTCATGGACTGGGTGGATCACGTGAGGACAGCAAATTTCTCGGAAAACGATGGGCGGCGCGCGGTTACCTCGCGGTGTTCGTGCAACATCCCGGCAGCGACGAATCGGTGTGGAAAAATGCGCCGCCGGCGAAGCGAATGGGCGCGCTGGGCAAGGCGGCGTCGCTCGAGAATTTTTTCCTGCGCGTACGCGACATTCCTGCGGTGCTCGATCAACTCCAAGCCTGGAACAAGAGCGGCCCCCTCGCCAACCGAATGGATTTAACCCGGATTGGAATGTCCGGCCATTCGTTCGGCGCGGTCACGACCGAAGCACTGAGCGGAGAAACATTGCCCTTGACCGGCACGGATCTGACCGATCCAAGAATTCGCGCCGCCGTCATCATGAGCCCGAGTAGACCAAGATCGACAACGGCGGAGCAAGCTTTCGGCGCGGTGAAAATTCCGTGGCTGTTGATGACTGGAACAAGAGATACCTCGCCGATCAGCGAGACGGACGCGAAGGAGCGGCTCGAAGTTTATCCCGCGTTGCGCGCGCCCAAATATCAGGTGGTGCTTAACAACGCCGAACATTCGGTATTCGCCGATCGCGCGTTGCGGGGCGTTCGGGAACGGCGCGATCCAAATCATCATCGGGTAATCCTCGCGCTCTCGACCGCATTTTGGGATGCGTATTTACGAGAAAACAAGGATGCGCTTGCATGGTTGAACCGCGACGGCCCGCGCCGCGTGATGGAACCGGCGGATGATTGGAAAGCATCGCCGTAAAAGTGAGGCGCCTGACGGCGGACTTTGCCAGATTTGCGTTGTCAGTTGCCGATGCGATTCGAAAAGAGGATCGAAAAGACCTGCAGACTTCGCGCTCGAAATCCGCCAGCGCAACTGAGCAGATAAAATCGCCACATCCGCCGGAACGTTCGCCGTAGCGATCTGCGAACCTAGGCCAGGCGCGGTGGACGTTTTCTTCCCGTGCGAGGAGTGTCGGGTCGTAGTTGGGCCCGATGTTTTTGACGTCTTCAACGATGAACACCCCTTCCGCAGCGCGCGTCAGGCTAGCGAGGGAAGGAAGCACTGAGTTTGGGAAAATGTAGTGCTTGATCCATGGATCGGCGTGGAAGCGCGAGAAGTTTCCGCAAATCGCCTGGCAAAGAAACAATCCATCCTCGCCTAACGAACGAGCGGCCGCTCGCATATAGGTGCGGTAATTCTTGTACCCGACATGCTCGACCATGCTCACGCTCACCACCCGATCAAAGCGCTCGGTGACTTCGCGGTAATCGCGCAGCTGGATTTCCACGTCCGCCGTCTAACGAATCGCACCAGCTGCGCCGATTAGTTCGATCACTCTGCTGAATTACGATCTGAGGGGAGCGCAAAAAAGCAGGAAGTAAAAAGGCCAAGGTAGAGAGCAGACGCGAAAGGAAAACACCGAACGGGCCCGAGTCCGTAGCATGAACGTTACGGAAACAAGCTGTATTTAATCATTAGCTAATCGCAGTTTGCGGCTGTATCCTCAGGCTAATAGCGCAGTGTCAATCGATCGCGCGGGTGTGCGGCCTCTTTTCTCTGCACACAAAACGGCATCATGAATGCTACCGCTGCTCATAAAGATGAGCTCGAAAAATTGCTCGAGGACTTGTCGGGCAACATCGTGGTTTCAAAGATAACGTTGGTGGCGTTGCTGGATGCGTATATCACGCGCCTCGATGCAAATTGCCCGGAAATCAGCGCCGGCTTTAATCCGCCGCCAGCGCAAATAAAGGGAGAATTAATATGGAACCAACGCTCACTCAGAACTGCGCGCTTTACTACGCGCAACATACAACTTCAGAACGGCGGGCCGCGCTTTTCCAAAGATTTCGCGCAGCGGCCCGCAAGCAAGCGCCGGAGACTCATCGGCAATTGACGCACGGCACACGTTTCAGGCGTCTACCATCGCACCGGGACGACGGCCGCTAAACATACCCGGATCTTCGGCGACATGGCGTTGAGCCAGGAATTTTATCATCCGAATATTATTCTCGTGCCGTTCGGCGCGGCAGCCGAAACTAGCTGCCCTTTTTACTTCGCCTAATTCCATCCGCGAAATGATCGTTTGTGTTTCGCGCAATCCGGGCGATAATAGGCGCTTATTGGATTACTCTGTTTAACTTCACTGCGCGGTAGATCGTCAGGTGAGCGTCGCTCATTGGTGGTTTGAAACCCGATTCACGGGAACGGCTCTGTAGCTCGGTAGTTTTTCCAAAATCAAACACAATGAAAATGTACGTAGGTAATCTCTCATTTGAGACCACCGAGAACGATCTTCAGGATCTGTTCGAACAACATGGCGCTGTCAACGAAGTCAATCTGATGATGGACCGTATGACTGGCAAATCGCGCGGCTTTGCGTTCGTCACGATGAACGACGACGCGCAGGCCAACGCTGCCACAAGCGCGCTCAACGGCCGTGAACTTCACGGCCGCCCGTTAACTGTTAACGAAGCGCGTCCGCGCGCAGATCGTCCGCGCCCTTCCGGCGGGGGCGGGAAGCGGAGTTTCTCCGGCTTTCGCAGGTAGATTGGATTAACCGTCGGCGCCCACGAAAATGGGCGCCGTCGTTTTCCGTTAGATCGACAACATGAATTCTGAAAAAGCGATTGTACTGGAGGGTACCATCATGATGGTGCTCCCAGGAACGATGTTTCGCGTCGCGCTTGCGAATAAGCATATGGTTCTTGCGCACATTTCTGGAAAGATGCGCAAACGCTTCATTCGGCTTACAATTGGTGATCGAGTGAAAATGGAAATGTCACCGTACGACACCGCTAAGGCGCGCATCGTTTATCGCCTTTAATTATGGCGACGAGATTCCTGTTCGATCCGCCGCGACGGCCAAAACCAAAGGTCGGTTCCAGCCTCAAAAGCTTGCTCGTACGCTGTCCTTCCACGTCGAAGCTGACCGATACCGGAAGGACAATCGAAGAAAAGCGCTGGGCAACGGCCAAACTGAAAACACAAAAGTTTACCTGTGTGCACTGCGGCAGCGTTCATACCTGGACAAAGAACGACGTTATTCTGGGCCGGCCGACCTCAGTGAGCCGGTGATCGTTCGAAAATTTTCTCCTCGTGATTTTCCGCATCCCGACCGATCGCATTAATTGGATAACCAGCTCGTTCCTGATCGGTACATTCGTTCTCACGCTGACAGCAGTCCCGTTATACCTGTGGTATTTCGGCGTTAATTGGTTCCAGCTAGTTATTTTTGCAGTGATGCTGGCCGCGACCGGCTTCAGCATCACGCTCGGTTATCATCGTCTCTTTTCGCATATGACTTTCCGGGCGAGACTCCCAGTGCGCCTGTTTATACTCATCTTTGGCGCCGCTGCGTTCGAGAATTCGGTCCTCATGTGGACCAGCGAACACCGACGCCATCATAAACATGTGGATCACGACGACGATCCGTACGATATCACCAAAGGTTTTTTCCACGCCCATATCGGCTGGCTGTTGTTCAAGCTCTTGCCACAACCGCCGTTCGATAACGTTAACGATCTAAAGAAAGATCCGCTGGTGATGTGGCAACATCGACATATTCATCTCCTGGCGGTTATCGTCGGCTTCGGCCTGCCAACACTGGCCGGGTTCCTGTGGGATGGCTGGGTCGGCGCGCTTGGTGGTTTTCTAATTGGCGGCGTCGCAAAAGTTGTCGTGCTCCAACACTGTACGTTCCTGATTAACTCAGCCTGCCACACCATCGGGCGCCAGCCGTATTCGACGCGATGCAGTGCGCGCGACTCCTTTTTCCTGGCTCTGTTTACGTTCGGCGAGGGCTATCACAATTATCACCATGAATTTCAGCACGACTATCGCAACGGCGTGAAGCCGTGGCAGTGGGATCCGACCAAATGGTTAATTTGGATTTTATCGAAGCTCGGCTTGACCGGAGGTTTGCGTCGAGTCCCACAGGAAGCAATTGAGTCCACCCAGGCGCGAGTGCGGGATTTACGAAGCAAAGTCCAGAGTTGATTCGCCTTCACGCGCGGCCAGGCGCGACAGGTCGTCGAGAACGGCAGCGTGTTGTTGTCCCAGGATCCTCGATGGAGAAAGCTGACATTTGCCACTAACTCAGGCTAACTCATGACAACAATTAACCGCGTCGCTTTCGTGGGAGATTATATGCCCAGGCAATGTGGCATCGCGACGTTTACGACAGATATTTGCGAGGCTGTCGCAGCCGCGTATCCGCAGTGCGAATGCATCGTGGGAGCAGTTAACGATCGCCCTGAAGGCTACGATTACTCGACACGTATCCGTTTTGAGATCGATGAAAGGGAGATCGACTCCTATCGGCGCGCGGCGGATTTCTTAAACATTAACAATGTCGAGGTCGTCTCGGTCCAACACGAGTTTGGCATCTACGGCGGCCCGGCCGGAAGTCACTTGCTAGCTTTGCTGCGCGACGTGCACATGCCGGTAGTGACAACGCTCCATACTGTGCTGCGCGAACCTAACGAGTCGCAAAGATTCGTCATGGAGCAGCTCAATGCGCTTTCGAATCGTTTTATCGTGATGGCTGAGCGTGGCCGTGGATTGTTGAAAGAAGTCTATGGCGTCTCGCCCGAGAAGATCGATCTCATCCCGCACGGCGTGCCTGACGTGCAGTTCATCGACCCGACCTTCCACAAAGATCAGTTCGGCGTGGAAGGTAAGACGATGCTGCTTACCTTTGGACTTCTTTCGCCTAACAAAGGCATTGAGTATGTCATTGAGGCGTTACCGGCAATTCTCAAGAAGCACCCGAATGTCGTTTACATTGTCCTTGGCGCGACACATCCCAATCTTCTTTTGCGGGAAGGCGAGTCTTATCGATTGAAGCTTGAGCGTCTGGCCGAAGATCGAGGCGTTACTGGCAATGTTATTTTTTACAATCGCTTCGTGACGCTGGAGGAACTAACCGACTTTATCGGCGCGGCCGACATTTATGTCACTCCTTATCTTAACGAAGCACAAATCACGTCGGGCACCCTGGCTTATGCTTTCGGTGCGGGTAAGGCGGTGATTTCCACTCCTTATCTCTACGCGCAGGAGTTACTCGCGCAGGAGCGCGGCATTCTGATGCCGTTTCGCGACAGCAATGCTATTGCCGAAGGAGTAACTCGGCTCCTGTCCGATCCTGCACTGATGGCGGGAATGCGAAAACGTGCCTGGAAACTCGGGCGCGAAATGACCTGGCCGGTAGTAGCCGGTCGTTATATGGAAAGCTTTCAGCGCGCGCGCGTGCGATTAACTGCGCCGCCGCGCAAAGCCTTTGCCGTTAGAACCCTGGAAAATCGCCCCTATGAACTTCCGCCGCTAAAACTCGATCACCTTTTTCGGATGACTGACAACACCGGAATTTTCCAGCACGCTATTTTCAACGTGCCGAATTACCGCGAAGGTTATTGCACTGATGACAATGCACGCGCCTTTATCCTGACTTTGCTGCTTCCGGAGATGACCAGTCGTGTGGCGCAACGGGATGTTGAACGCCTGGCCAGCATTTATCTTTCGTTCTTGTGGGATGCGTTCAATCAGGAAACGAAGCGCTTTCGGAATTTTATGAGTCATCGCCGGGAATGGCTGGAAGAGGTCGGTTCGGAGGACAGTCACGCACGAGCGCTTTGGGCTGTGGGAATGGCGCTTGGCCGATCAAGAAATGACGGCCATCGGAATCTTTGCGCGCTCTTATTCCAACGGGGTTTGCCGGTCGTAGAGCAGTTCACTTCGCCGCGCGCCTGGGCCTTCGTCCTGCTCGCAATGCAGGAATACCTGCGCAGCTTCTCCGGCGACCGGATGGTGAATCAGTTGCGTGACCTGCTCACCACGCGACTGCTCGAGTTGTTTCAAGCTAACAGTTCGAAGGAATGGCAATGGTTCGAGTCGATCGCTACCTACGACAACGCAAAGCTTTCGCATGCGATGATCCTGAGTGGTCATTGGACTTCGCGTGGCGATGTATTTCAGGCAGGTTTGCAGTCGCTCCGCTGGCTGGTAGATACGCAAAGAACGAAGGCCGGACATTTCGCGCCGATCGGCTCCAACGGTTTTTGGAAGCGCGGCGGCGAACGCGCGCGCTTCGATCAACAGCCCGTGGAAGCCTATGCTACCATCTCGGCTTGCCTGGAGGCTTTTGCTCTCACGCATGACGAATACTGGAAGCGCGCGTCGCGACGCTGTTTCGAGTGGTTCCTTGGTCGGAACGACCTCGGAGAATCGCTCTACGACTCCAGCACGGGAGGGTGTCGTGACGCTTTGCATCAGGATCGCGTGAGCCAGAATCAGGGAGCAGAATCAAGTCTCGCGTTTTACTTATCCCTCGCGGAGATGACGCAGGCGGAAGCCGCGCCCGACTTGAAGATCCCGAGTCACAAAGCTGGATGAAACTTCATCCGACGGGCGTCCTTCTTCGGCCGGACAACAAGCGCGTGGTGGTGCGTCCGTTCATCCCGATCAATCCCACGCGTGTCGAGCATATCATCGCGCGCGCTCTCGCGCTAAGCGAGCAGGAAACCGAAAAGCAGCTTTCGTTAGTTAGTGCGGATTTCAGCGAGAGACATATCGATCTGGATAAGAGTTGGCTGCGAAATTTCGAGAAAGTGCGGGGGCAAATTCCGGACAGCGAAACGATTTCCGAAGGACGCAAACTATTTATCGGCGCGCTCTTCTCCGGTGAGTACGCACTCGAATCGGCAGCCTTGTTCAACCCCTCGATTGTGCCGCACCCTGACCAGACTGGTGTAGGTCAGGGGGACCTTCGTTTTATCTTGAGCCTGCGCTCGACCGGGGAAGGACACGTCTCGTCGATTCAGTTTCGAACCGGAGTCATCCATCGTGATCATTCAATAGAGGTCGACAAGGTGACGCCTTTTGTAACACTGCCTGAGATTAATCCCAATCCTACCTACCATAAACGTGCCTTCCTGGACAAATTAAATGAGATGGGACTCGAGAACGACTGGGCCGCCTCGGTCATGGGACGATTAGGTAAGACTTTCCAACTTGATGAGTTGGATAAGTCCATCAAGCAAGCAGCGTCCGATGAAGCTTCTGCACACACGCGCGACGTGCCGCGAACTTTGGAGTGCATGCACTGGCTGGCGGAATCTAACTACGAAATTCATTTCGCTTCTTCTTCGGAATTGTCGGAACGCATCATCTTTCCCGTCTCGCCTAACGAGAGCAACGGCATTGAGGACGCTCGTTTCGTTCGTTTCGTCGAAGACGATGGGAGCGTTATCTATTATGCAACTTACACAGCCTACAATGGTCGAGTCATTCTACCTCAGCTGATCGAGACCGAGGACTTCCTTAACTTCCGTGTCCTGACTCTCAACGGACCGGCGGTGCAAAACAAAGGCATGGCTCTCTTTCCTCGCCGGATCGATGGACGCTACGTGATGCTTTCACGACAGGATGATGAGAACCTTTACCTGACATTTTCGGACGACCCGCATTTTTGGAGCGATCCACTGCTTCTACAAGAGCCCCGACAGCCCTGGGAGTTTGTGAAGCTCGGTAACTGTGGCTCGCCGATTGAAACCGAAGCTGGCTGGTTAGCTCTTACTCACGGCGTCGGTCCAATGCGAAAATACTGCATTGGAGCGATCTTGCTCGATTTGCGCGACCCTAAAAGAATCATTGGCCAGCTCGAAGAGCCGCTCTTAAGACCGGAAGCGAACGAAAGGGAAGGCTACGTTCCTAATGTCGTTTACTCCTGTGGGTCGCTCGTCCACAACGGGCAACTCATCCTGCCTTATGGCATTAGCGATACGGCTTCGAGCATTGTTAGAATCGAATTAAGCGAGCTTTTGGCTGCCCTCACCTAAAGATACCATTGCCCAAGCGCTGCCGTTTACTAATTAACCTATTTCCTCAATACACAAGTGGGTCTGCGTGTTTAGGTCTGTAACTAGCTAAGCTAACAACTGTTATAAACGTCGCACACAGCTGATGAAAGCTTAACAGAGATATCCTGCATGGGTTTGGGTAAACTGTGCGATATTGGTTGCATGAGGAACATTAGGAGAGCGTTCCAACGCAAACAATTTCACCTTTGGATGCCCGAGACGGCGGTCGTCCGAGGGAAACGCCGCAAACGTTTCCTTCGGCTGTGGAAGGGGTTCGTCAGACCGAGCGACGATTGCCCGGACAAGGTGAGATATGGGGATATCTAACAGGTTGTTGAGTGAAGCTCCCTTTCATATAGGAGCGGGGTTGAGCTTCATCGTTCTTTCAGTATGCAGATGAGACGAAGAGTTTTTGAAAGCGCCCGCCACGGCGGGTAAACTCCTTTTGCGGCCGGGGAATTTCGTTGGACTCACGGCTGCGCACTCACGAGTTTTTGGAAGCGCGGATCTTTGCGCAGCGGATCGAACATCGGATCGAGCCGAAGAAGCGCAACAGTAAGCGGCGCGTTGCCCACAGGTAGCGCGCGTTCATACGGGTATCGAGAGCAGTTTCGCGCAAATGAGATTCTCGGAGAGTGTGAATAGCCACCGGTCAAAAAATCTTTCTTACAAGCAGATAGGCTAATAAAAACGTGCCTCGTGAACTGCGCCTTGTTCGCTCTAAAGCGTGTACCTTGTGGACCGTGAGTCTCGCAGAGTCGCACAAGAGCCAAAATAACATTAGGCGATCGGCATTGCGGGTGTAGATTCATTCGCTAGCGTTTGCAGCGTCAATCGACCGCGGGGTGCGGCCCCTTCTCTCTGCACCAACCAAACAGGGGCAGAACTATCTCTCTATGACAGCCTTCATTCATACAAACAAGGACGCGCACCAAACATGGCTCTCGGACTTCTTGTTCAGCAACATTACCATTTCGGGGCGGCGGCATCGGGTTATTGCCCGCTTAGATCACCAATCTGAAATACAGGTGTACGGCGATGCGCAGTCTCAACGAGAGACTATCAGGCGCGACAATGACTCCGAGATCGGAATCGGATCGACGCATTTAAACTAACTCCACTAAAAGAAACAATATGGAACCAACGATCACCCAAAACAGCGCGCTTTATCTTGCGCATCGTAAAGTCTCAAAACGTCGCGTCACGCTTTTCCGGTGGCTTAGGACTGCAGCTAGCAAGCAGGGCCCTCGTGCCCAGCGGCAGCTGACCTCCAGGGACTTATTCATCGTACGACGATTTCATCACGACAACGGGCGGTGAGCCGCGTCATTTAAGGTTAACCGAACATGCATGTAATCCAATTTCGCGAAATAATGCGAGATGCTGAAGTGGCGCATGCAATTCATCCCATCGTGCTCAAATATCTCCTGACTGTGGAGGAGACGACCAAGGCCTTGCTGGCGTGCGGTGTTTCGCGGGCTGCGAATGTAGCTCAGATCAGCACCGGCAGTTTCCTTATCAACAAATATGCAACCAACCGTCCAACAAAGCAGCGCGATTTATTTCAACCGACATAAAGGCTCTAAACGTCGGGCTGCGCTTTTCAGGCAGCTTCGCGCTTCAGCCGCAAATCAGGCCTGCGATGTTAAGCAGCTGACGTTTGGCAACGCACACACCGGGCAAAGGCTTCGATCAGGCCAGCTGCGGATGAGAGGGTTCGAATTTGAGTATGCGCCCGGCGATGCGACACGCAAGCGGGGTTAGACGTACTGCTTCGCAGGGTGAAATGAGCAAGCGAAACGTATTGCAGTCCTCTGATCAGGAAGTGATGCGACATCTGTCGCGCTCGCACATATTCAAAGATTACGAGCGAGCTTTCAGCGAGGCCACGGGTTTGCCGCTAAATATCCGAGGGCATGATTCGTGGTCGCCTGTGCATCATGGGAAGGACGATCATCACTCATTCGCCTCAATTCTGGCTCGTTTCAACAAGGCTCGCGCCGCATGCTTAAGGGCTCAAACCGACGCATCTCGAGAACCGAACTCGACAACGCGTACCGTTACTTGGTTTGCGGGACTCTCCGAAAGTGCGGTGCCGGTGTATGTAGGTGACCACATTCTTGGTTTTCTTGAGACAGGTGAAGTGATGCTCAAGAACCCGACTAAGAAACACTTCGCGAGCATTACTCGGCAGCTCCGCGCGTGGGGCTACAGTGCGGATTGGAAAAAACTTGAGCGGGCCTATTTTCGGTCGTGCGTTTTATCACCCGACCGGTATCGCGCGATGTTGCGGCTCCTGAGTATTTTTGCGCAACACCTTTCGATCTTGTCGAATCAACTCGCCGTACGGCGCGAAAACGATGAGTCCATGAACATGGCGCGAGCACGGCACTTCATTGAGAAGCATCAGACGGAGCCGCTGTCTCTCGGGCGTGTGGCCCAGGCGGCCAACATCAGCAGGCATTACTTTTGCAAGATGTTCAAGAAAGCGACCGGGGTAAATTTCATCGACTATCTCTCGAGAGTCCGAGTCGAGAAATCAAAGGCGCTTTTGCTCAACCCTAACTCGCGAATTAGCGAAGCTGCTTTCGCATGCGGATTTCAATCCATGACGAACTTCAATCGCGCGTTTAGGCGAATCGTCGGTCGCTCTCCCACGCAATTTCGCAAATCGCTTCCGAAGTTGCGACGCTCGGTATAGCACTGTTCGTCTGGGGAGAAAGACCAAGCAGGTCCGCGAGGCGTGACTCATAGGAGTCGCAGGTGGGGCAATTGCCGTTCGGTTCAACCCAGTCGGGATGCTGCACGCGCAAGGCGTGATGGATCTGTTGCTGGAGTTGAATGTAAGAGTGGATTTCGTCAGACATGAGGATGGCTCGGTGACATCACTTCGTTACTACCTGGTTAGTTAACTTTGATGGCCCCACGGCCGCATCCGTTGTTTTAAACGAAATCTTACGGAGGCAACGACTGCACGGGCTCCACGGTGCGGAGAGGCGGCTACTTGGTGGCCGTGCTTATTCATAAAAAACCGGCTGGGTTAGTCCCCGTGTAATTCCTGGCACCCGGCAGTCGTTGAATGAACTCCTACACTGGGAGGGAACGCACGGAACCCTCCGCACGCCCGCGGTCAGTGTTAGAGCATTACGCCACTTTAACTTGGGTAGCTTTGGATTTTGCTCTCGTCGTTGTTGGGAGGTGCACTTTCAGCACTCCGTCGCGGAACTCCGCGCTGACTTTCGTGCTATCGGCATCTTCAGGCAGCGTGAAGGTGCGTCGGAAAGTGCCAAAGCATCGTTCGATGCGATGGAATTTCTTCTTGTGATCTTCCTTCTCGACTTTGCGTTCTCCAGAAACGCTAAGAATGCCGTCTTCGACTGTTACTTTGACGTCATCCTTCTTCATTTCAGGCAGGTCAGCTTTGAGCAGATACCCGTGATCGTCCTCACTGATATCAACCTCTGGTGACCAATCTGCGACCGCAAGGCTGTGGATCTCCCCACTGCCTATTCTGTTGGGAAAGCCGCCCGAGAAGAACCGATTGAAGCGATTTTGTGCTTCCTCCATCTCTCTCAGCGGATTCCATGTGCTTATTAGTTTATTCATATTTTATCTTTCTGGATTGAGCTAAAGCCATCTTCGTGCATCGCGCTCACCGCTTATTGTGAGACTTGACCCGAATCTTGTGCACGTTGAGGAGTAGCCCCATGGAAGGGGAACGCACGGACACTTCGCTGGGATTGCGAAGTATTCCAGAGTCGATGGTTCAAGCTGGCGTAGCTAGCTTTCCGGACAGGCCTTTGAAATAGGTCGTGGCTAAACGTTTGAGATTTCCCTCGCAACGAACTCGCGAAGACTAATTTTTATTTGAGCGTTAAGGAATGGTAGACGTAAGAATTAAGAAGTCAGAACCATTGGGAAAATTAGGAAGACTGGCATTTTTCAAAAGATGCAGGCAGTATCCTTGCGCGTAATGAAACCGCCGCTCCACACAATTGTCATGTATCTGTCGATCTTCACCCTCTTTGGTGCGTCTGAGATAGGGCAAGCGGGGCCTTTCGAGGATTTTTTTAGATCGATACGCAACTCGTTGGCGCGTCCCGCACCAAAGCCTCGATCGCCGCAACCGCGGCGGAGCAGCCCTAAACAGAGTAATGAGACTCCGCCAAGCGATGCTTCAGATACTTCAAATAATCAGACTTCACCAAGTCCGACTCCGGCCCCTGCACCTCCTAACCCGAACAACGTCCGCGTGGCGAAAGCAACCGCTGCCGGGAGGAACCGAAATAGTGATCGGCCTTACGGAATTCCCGTGCCCGGAAAACAAGGCTTGGTTACCAGCCCGTTCTCGCCAGACAGTGGTTACATCGACGTCCGGAGTTTTCCGCCCGGGACCGAAGTAAAAGATCCTTACACAGGCAAGACTTTCCTTACGCCGTGACGATCTCTCGCTGAAGTGATGAACCCGCAGGCTCGCGAGTTCGGGATAAAATCGATAAGATGTTTGCGCCGGGGAATCTCAACCCCACAAGTCGCGCGGCGGAATTCCAATCCTTCCGTTCGCGTATGGCACCGGATGATCACGATCGCGGGCTAGGAGTAGCGGCCCATCGAGATCGATCCAGTTCGCAAAGCTTGCCAGAAGGCGAGCGGGCGCGATCCCGAGCGAAGTGCAAACCATGCAACCGATCAATAATTTGAAGCCGCTGTCGCGGGCGCGTTTGCACAGGCGCAGCGCTTCGGTTAGCCCGCCGGTTTTATCGAGCTTTACGTTAATGACTTCGTAACGATTCGTCAGGCGAGGAAGATCGCCGGTCGTATGGCAACTCTCATCCGCGCAGACTGGAATCGGATGATCGAGAATTTTGAGGACTTCATCGGCTTTCGCAGGGAAAGGTTGTTCGATGAGCTCAACGCCTAATTGTTTCAGAGTCGGGACAATTTTCTGATAATGCTCGGGCGACCACGATTCATTTGCGTCGATGATCAAACGCGTCGCGGACGCGGCCTCGCGTACGGTCTCGACTCGCGCAAGGTCCGGATCGTCGCCTCCAAGTTTGAGCTTCAGCATCGGCAGTCTCGCATTCGCTTTCGCTGCCGCTCCCATTTTCTCCGGTGTATCCAGACTGATTGTAAACGATGTCTCGACTTCAGAAACAATCGGAATATTTGCCAGTTCCCAGGCGCGTTTGCCGGAAATTTTCGCCTCAATATCCCATAATGCACAGTCCAACGCATTGCGCGCAGCACCAGCAGGCAGGAAGTCTTGAAGACTTTGGCGATTCAAATTCTTATAGCCTTGTATCGATCCGATCTGTGCCAACACCGAGGCAATGCTCTGGTTGTAGCGTGCGAGCGGAACGCCTTCGCCGCGACCGATGTGTTTGCCATCGCCAACCGTCAAAACGACGATCTGCGCTTCCGTGCGGCTGCCCCGTGAAATACGAAACGGTTGGCTGAGAGGCCAGATTTCCTCATGAGCGTCGATGGACAGAGGACTAGTCGGCACAGAAGGAAATGAAGATAACGACGAGACGCGGGACTACAAGACTACGAGACCACGGACGACAGGACTGTTGGTCAGCGGCCTGTGTTCCGTAGCCAGTGGTCTTTGGCTAAAGTAGAACGTGACATCGGCTAAGTTTCGTCATTAACTGTGCAGAGAACTCTTTATCCGCGTCTGCCGCAAGCGGACACACAAAATTATGAAGACGAAGAATTTGAAGAAGAAAATCCGGCGACTTGAAAAGCGCCTGCAAGAAGGTCCAAAGAAACTGGCCAAGCTAAAACAAAGGCTACAGGCATCGGACGCAGCAAAGGCGGCAAAAGCCAGAAAGAAATCGGCTGCGAAGGCTCCCAAGCCAGTCGAAGCGAAGAAATCGGGCGCCGTTAAGAAGCCGAAGAAAAAACTGAATCTTTCACCAGAACGTCGCGCTCAACTTGCGGCGGCGATGAAAGCCAGGTGGGCGGCCAAACGAGCCGCCGAGGCGAACGCGAAAGGCGCCTCGGGCGATAACCAACATTCTCCGCCGCCAGGACCAACGCCGCCGCCGTTGAACAGACCCGACGGCGTCTAGAGGGTTTATACAACTGTAGCCCCTGTAGCCACGGCCCTGTGGGCCGTCCCCCTGATGTGAAAGCATTTTCGAAACTGTGACCGGCCACAGGTCGGTGGCTACAACATTCATGAAATCGGTCCGGATGCTTTTCTTGCGTTTAGTACCTGTCGCTTGACTTGCGGCGGCGTGCGCCGCCCACCTGCGCGTGCCGCGGACATGTCACGAGATGATCATTGACCATCCCGGTCGCTTGCATCAACGCGTAGCAGATCGTTGAGCCGACGAACTTGAATCCGCGTCGCTGCAAATCGCGACTCATCGTGTCGGATTCAGCTGTGCGCGCGGGAACGTCGGCCATGCGTCGCCAGCGATTCTGGATTGGTTTGCCGCCGACGAAGCTCCATAGATAAGCGTCGAAACTCCCAAATTCTTTGCGCACGGCGAGGAACAGCTTTGCGTTCTCGATCGTGGCCGCAATTTTCAAGCGGTTCCGCACAATTCCGGCGTCGCCAAGCAACTGCTTCACATCGCGCGCGCCGTAACGCGCGATTTTCTCCGGGCGAAATCCATCGAACGCCTTCCGGTAGTTGTCGCGTTTCTTCAAAATCGTGGTCCAGCTCAATCCCGCCTGCGCGCCTTCAAGAATCAGAAATTCGAAAAGCAATCGATCGTCGTGAACAGGGACGCCCCATTCCTCATCGTGATAAGTGATGTTCGGCTCGGTTGAAGCCCAGGGACAACGCGGCATATGCGCACAGATTATTGGATCACATCTGGAGCGCGGCGCGAAGATGTGGGATCAGACGTTTCGTGAATTCCATGGAGTCGCCTGCGGATAAATGTGACCACTCGGGGCAATTGAAGCCTGCGAGATCGGGAAAATCTTCATAGTGAATACCGGGCGCGCCGGTGCCCTTGAGCACTTGATCCCAAATACCGATGCGCGGCGTTTCGCGGTCCTCCAACTTTTTTAGGTCTCCGCTATATGGAAAACGAACGAAAACGATTTTGCCTCCACGAGCCTGAAGTTTTTGTACGGCTGCGGCAACGTCCTTGAAGCGCTGGTTAATTGCCTGCCCCATCGTTTTCGCAAATTCTTCTTTCGGAATGTAAGTCGGCGGCGGCGGAGGAGTGAAAAGCGGGATCCAGATTTTTTGAGTCATCCTCGCCAGTTCACTGTCTGGCCGGGCGCATTCGTCGATCATGCGCGCGCGACGTTCGCGATCCAAAGTTCCGAAGTACGGCGGAAGTCGTGGCGATATCAGGGCGTAGAGACGATTGGGAATGGGCAGGCGTTTTAGCAAACCGTCGAGAGTCAATTCTTCCGGTTTTAGAAATGCGACATGTTCTTCCAGCGGCATGTCGAGATATTGGCTTGCACGTTGCGCGAGTGTTTGAGTGTGAGACCTCCGAACGGCTTTTTCAGCGTGATCCATCGGCGGGCTGCCCGGCGGCGCGACAAACAAACGGGGAGCAACACTGCAAATGACTGTGCCGTGAAAATTTTTGTCATTGGCCAGGTCGGCCAGTACGGGGTAAGCGCAACCGCCGCCCATTGCCAGCTGAACGGGACGTTTGCCTAATCCCTTTTCAAGTTCGTCAAGATCCAGATCGTACCAGCCGCGCGAATCGCCGATGATGACAATTGACTCGGGTTTCACGCGGCGGCGAGCGGATGTCCAGAGATCCTCGTTATCGTGGAGCGTGGGACCGTAACCGACGGAGCGACAATAGAGTTCCCATGCAGACGCCGCGCCAATGACGATCAGCACAACTGCTACGATGATACCGCGCCAGGCCAATTGTGGGATCGGCCGAACGTATTCGAGCGGAGGACCGCCGTGCACGCTCTCGACTTGCGTCGGCTTACGGAAGAACAACCGAGGCAGGCGAAGCCTGCGCTTAAAATTGGAAATAGATGAAGGCATTGCTGCTTCCTTGAGTCAGGATGATGGCGCAGGCCATGAAGGCCCATGCCGCTGTTACAATCCAACGCGGCGCACGCATCACGGCTGTTTCGATATTGCTATCGCGCAGGGACCAGTGCACGAGAATCATCCCACCGGTGACAAGCGCGATCTGAAGCATCTCGCGCGTGGTGAGGATGGCGTCGCCGTGCGGATGTCCACCAAACATTCCATATAGCATTCGTGCGGCGACCGTGAAATCCGGTGCCCGGAAAAAAACCCACGCGACGCAGACAGCAGCAAAGGTGACGCACCCACCAAGGAGCCGAGTCGCGAGAGTGTTAGCCCACTCTCTGTGCTCGAATAAGCCGCGCAGGACACGTTCCACAACGAGATAAGAACCATGAAGCAAGCCCCAAACTACGAATGTCCAGGCTGCGCCGTGCCAGAGGCCGCCGAGAAACATGACGACGACCAGATTTGTCCCGGCGCGGACGGGACGGACCTGATTGCCGCCGAGCGGAATATAGAGGTAATCGCGCAAGAATGTGGAAAGCGAGATATGCCAGCGCCGCCAGAAATCGGAAAACCCAATGGCCGCGTACGGAAAACGGAAATTGTCTTTCAGATGAAAACCCAGGCACAACGCGGCGCCGATAGCGCAAGTGGAATAGCCCGCGAAATCAAAGAATATCTGGCCGGCGAATGCCATCACGCCCAGCCAGGAATCCACTGCGATGAGTGGCCCAGCATAACCAAAGATGCGATCGGCCGAACCGGAAAGCATCGTATCGGCGAGCACGATTTTTTCGAACAGGCCGAGGGTCATAAGTAATAATCCCCAAAAAAACTGCCCTGTGCGCAAAGGCTGCGGCCTGGCGAGTTGCGGAAGAAAATCGCCAGCTCGCACAATTGGACCGGCGACCAGCTGAGGAAAAAACGAAACGGCAAGGACGAAATCGCGCAGCGATTTGGTAGGCTTCAGGACGCCGCGATAAATGTCGAGCGTGTAGGAGAGAGAATGAAAGGTGTAGAAGGAGATGCCGACGGGCAGAAGAATGTCGAGATGTGGTGGCTGATAAATGATGCCAATGCGAGCGAGCAGCCACTGAAAATTTTGCAGCAGGAAGTTCCCGTACTTGAAGAATCCCAGCATGCTCAGGTTCATGCAGACGCTGCCAACCAACCACGCACGACGCGAACGTCGTCCTTTTGCCCTGCTCATTTGCCTGCCAAGCCAAAAATCCATTGCCGTCGTGGAAAAGAGCAGCGCCGCGAAGGGCGGATTCCACGCGCCGTAAAAGATGTAGCTAGCGACTACGAGAAGATTCTTCCGCGCATTCCAGGAACGTATGCTCCAATAGGCGGCGACGACGATTATAAAAAAGACAACGAACGTGAGCGAATTGAAAAGCATTACGGGCGCGCCATCTGCTTATTCAAGAGCCACGTTGATTGCCAGTACAATTTGGCAGATCTCACAGAATGACTCTGATCTCCGTGACAGTCGCGGGCGGTCATAGCCTCGTCCGTTAAACACATACTCGCCAAGGCTGTGTTCCAAAATTTTGTCTGAACATTTTTGTTGATGTGGAAACTAGATATACTAAAATAGTTTCTAGAGTAGCAGCACATCAGCGAAGACATTACAATCACCACAGCAGAAAGAAGATTGATTATGAAATTGCGAGCAGAACTTCATCAGGAATTACGGCAAAGAATTCTCAGCTTGTCCGATGTGACGGAGCGCCAGAATGCGGGGATCCATGAAGACGCTTTTTTTGTCGAAGGCAAAATGTTCATGCACATCCATGGCCACGGCCACTGCGACATTCAATTGGCGAAAGATGATCAGGAGCGGGTTCTTGCTGAAGGCAAAGCACGCCCGCACCGCTGGGCACCAGAAGCGGGATACGTCACAGTGATTGTGGACCGAGAAGAGGATTTGGCGCCGGCGATGGATTTGATTCGGATGTCACACCGCTATTTTGCCGACAAACAGAATCTTTCGCGAATGCAACACCAATAGAACCAAAGAGGCTCTCAATAACAAGGAGACGATTATGAAACTATTTGTGATAGGAGCGACCGGCCGAACCGGGCATGAGATCGTTCAGCAAGCCCTGGCAAAAGGTCATCATGTAACCGCATTCGTGCGTTCACCTAAAAACATCACGTTAAAAAATGAGCGACTGAGTGTCTTGAAGGGAAATGCCACGGATGAAAGCCAGCTTTTTGAAGCCATGCAAAATCATGACGCAGTCATTTCGACTCTGGGACCGCGAGAGGTTTTCAAACCGAGTTCTCTTCTCAATGACAGCGCGCTTGCGACAAGCCGTGCCATGCAGCGTTCAGGAGTAAAACGGATCGTCGTTCTCTCGGCAGCCGCCCATTTCCCCGGGATTCCAAATCGCCTCGCCAGTTTCATTCTTAGAAATCACATGCGCGATTCCCTTGCTATGGAGAAAATTGTCCAAGCCAACGGTCTCGACTGGACGATCGCGCGGCCTCCGCGTCTCACTCAGGAAGATTCCTTAAACTATCGAAGCCGCGAGGGGGCTGCACCCAGGATGGGTTTCACACTGTCCCGCAAAGCGGTGGCTGCATTCATGCTCGACGCGATCGAGCAAAAGAAGCACATTCACAAAATCGTCGGCATTGCGAAGTAGCCATCGGAATTAGCCGTTATACCGCGCCGTCACTCTCCTAACGGCGATGGCGCGGCTGTCATCAGCGTCGGCGCCGGCTCGACGCAGGATTGTCCGGATCGTATTGGTACAGCCGAGACGGATCGCCGAAAACCGCACCGAGCGCGCGCCCGGGCCAGATCTCAAAATAGCTGAGTAGCAATGCCATCAGCGGCACCAGAATGAATGCGAGGCCGTGCGCGGCCATGATGAACATCGCCATTGCGCGCAATACCAGGAGATACACATCCCAGCGAACGCGCTGCTTCAGTTCCTTGTCGGGCATGGCGTCATAACCCGATTGGAACGCCTTCCAGAAATGTCCGGCCGCAAGCGAGCCAAAGGTGAACCAGAGTGCGGGAGAATGCGCCAGCTGGCGGCGCAGCTGGTCGCCGAGCAGCAGATCATGGAGCGGAATCAGTACGATCCAATACGGCAGACCGACGATGCCGACGAGGAAAATCCATGTGACCAGGCCGCGCACAATGTTCACCGCCACGGACATCACGCCGGACGATTTCGGTTGCGTTTCGCGCAGCGCACGCGGAATCAACGCGGCAACAATCGCTGCCAGCGCGCTCAGCCCATCGAACCAGTAGTTGAACACAGCGAGCGCAGCGGACCAGCCAAAGCCGTAGATGCCGACAACGGGAATCAGATTGCGCGCGAGCACGGCCCACGCGTTGGGGCGCGACGCCAGTTCGCGCAGATGCTGTGAGAGCGGTGGCGGCGCGATCGGTCGCACCGCGGTCGAGGCGATCTTTTCCTGAGGCTTCGCCATCGCGACAGATTAACAGACAGAACCGGTGGCGTTGAAGACAAACCGAAGAGCCGCGCGTTCGATTCTCGACAAAGTCGTTGGGTCAGTCGTATTGGAGTAGTGATGATTCGCAATCGCTTTAAACGAATGACGTCTTGGTTTGTTCTGTGCGCGTCCGCGTTCTCGCTCTCGGCGGTACATTCTACGCCGGAACTTACGTTGGATGACCTAAGGAAGCTGGAGATCATTTGCTTTGTTCCTTCGTACCTACCGAAGGATTTTCGATTGCAACGGGTCGACATCACGTACGACGAACCCGGTCCGGATGAGCCAAAACGTTCGTTTCCACTTTACTCGATCGTCTACAGCAACGATCCGCGGAGCGGAGCGACGTTCTCGATCGAATCGGCGCGCGAAGGAATTGGCGACCGAAACATCATGGAGGAGGAGGAAGACACGGAAGAGACGGAAATCCAAACGCCTCTCGGGTCGATGTATCTCATTTATCGACCGAAAGGAAAGGACGGCCTCAAGCATGAGATCAAGGCGAACTGGGTGAGCGACGCGAACACGACTGCGGAAACATCCAAAAACGCGGAGCGCCATCCAATCCTCGGCAGATATCACGGATTTTCCGCGACCGGTATTTCGGTCCCGGAGTTTTCGAAGATCGTTCAATCGCTGCATCCAATTCGAGATGAGAAGGCCGCGACGCCCACGGCAGCACAAACTTCAGCACTTAAAATTCCCCCGAAAGTTTTCAGCATGATTAATTGCTGGATCTCGGATTCGGAAAGCCCGGTGGTAACCGAAATCAATCTGGATGCCGTGGAGAAAAATGGGAACGAGTTTAATGAGAACGGGCTAAAGCAGGATGGCGAATGGCTACAATCTCCGGCGCCCGACAGCAACGGATTCATGCGCTACCGGGTGCTGGAGTCGAAAGGCAATCATTACAAGGTGGAGTATCAGGAAAACGGAGGCGGAACGCTCACGACAGCTTCGACCATCGAGTTCGACGTTGAAAAGCGGAACATTCAGCGTGACAGCAAGCCAGTGACGATTCGCGTGCTTCGCGTGTCGTCTTACAATCAAAAATAAACAGTGGCCTTCGCGAATGGCCACGCCGAAATCTTAGATGCGAAGGAAAATAATCTGGTTTGGGGTGCTCCTGGTAACGACGCTCTCTCTTTCTCGCGCGCAAACTGAGACGCCAACGAAGAAAAAAGAAATCCAAATTACCTGGCTGGGACATGCCGCCTTTGAATTAGTCTCGTCAGGCGGCACAGATATCCTCATCGACCCGTTCCTGACGAAGAATCCGGCGACACCAGCCGAGCTCAAGGACCTGTCTCGTTATCACCCTAATTTTATCCTGGTCACCCATTCGCATGGAGATCATTTGGGCGACGCGGTCGAGCTGGCGAAGATGAGTAAGGCTAAAATCGTGAGCGTTTACATGCCGGAGCCGTTCAAGAAAGGGGAACTCTCGCCTGAACTGATCGAGCCGGTGAATGTGGGCGACCATGTCACCCTGGGTGATGTGAAGGTGCACGTCGTTCCAGCGATGCACAGTAGCGAACCAAGCGGCCGGCCGGTTGGCTTTGTGGTGGAATTTGCCGATGGCCGATCGGTTTACCATCAAGGCGATACCTGGATCTTTGGCGACATGGCTTTGATCCAGGAATTTTATCACCCCAACATCGTGCTGATGCCTGTGGGCGCGGTGGCAGACGGCCAAAGCCCCCGGATGGCGTGGATCGCGGTCACTCGTTACTTTAAGCCGCAAGTTGTCGTTCCCATGCACTACGGGGCTTTGCCCGGTTCGTCGACCGAAGCGGATTTGCGTGCGGTCTTCGGAAAAGATCCGCGCGTCGTGTTTATGAAGCCGGGCGAGACGAAGAAATTCTGAGCGCCTGGAAATAAATAACGCCCTCGGATGGCTTCACGCGCCGCATTGGCGATTGCTGCCGACTCACAGCAGCGATCGCGGAGGGCATGGCAGAGAGCATCTCCGAAACGTTCTAATTTTCACCAGCGCGAGACAACGAAACACGCCAGAGCGATCGCGACTGCGTCTTCGCAGATAGCAACGAAGATATCCTTGATGTGCAGATTGTTCACGACGCGTCTCCGGATTTCGTAACCAACGAATGCTCCGATCACGCCGCCCGTTCCACCCAGTAGCGCCCCGGCGACTAATGATTTTCCTGCTGCTGCGCAAAGGCTCGCGCCGCTAAGGCCGCCCAGGAGGATCCGCGCCAATAACGGTGCGAAAGCGGTCCGTTTCGGAGTCGCGGGCAGCTTGTCTGCGATTAACTCACCGACGGCGAAGATAGAAAATATCGCGACCGCTGCTGTTGATCCCATAAACGCAAGGGGCGAACCGTGCAGATTCAACCAGCCAAAATGCGCGGCCCAAGCGACCACCGCGGGCGGAAGTAATGAACGCAAGCCAGCGACAATTCCGATTCCAATTGCGAAAACGAAGACGTAGTTCATGAGCGATTCTTTTCAAAAACAAGGAGGATTGCGAGTCTTGTTCCGGGCGACGGAATTGTGGCTATCTAATTTCGGCGGGATTGTACGGCCGCCAGTTGTCTTCGATCCGTTCCAGCCACGCAATCTTTCCGGAACGGCGATAAACCCGGTAGCGATCGACTACAGGATTCGTTTCGGGGTCTCCGCCGCATTTGGCGTTGTGATTTTCGCGGAGGACAAGCTGAAAATAAGAGTCGATTGTCTCTTCGGTGCCATAGGAAACACAATCCAAAGAGATTCGGTGCGCATAAACGCCGTCACCCTTAAGCGTTCGCTCGAGTAAAGCCAGGGCGGCGTCTTCGTCCAGGACATGGGAACGTGGCCCAGCCTGGGCTACGACTGGTAAAACTAGAATGACCGCGACGATCTCCGCCACAAATCGGGCAATATGATTCATGGTCTAACAAAATTGCGAGCAGACGTCAGTCTGAGTCGAACTTCGGTTTCTTGGCGGAAACCTTTTTGTAAGTGCCGGCTGCGGTCACGTTGTGGCCGAATCCGCAAATGCCGGTTTGGGTAACCACAAGTTTGCCGCCGGTAAATTTTAGAGTGATTTGGCATTCCTCTTCCGCGCCCTCGGGTTTGAAGATAGCGGTATCGCCCTCGATCGTCGCGATGCCGCTGCCTACGCCCTCGTTCGCGCTTGGACCCTGCGGCGTCTTGTATTCGTAAACACCCGAAAATTCGATCTGAAGGCGCTGTTTACCCAGCGCCCAGATTTTGAATTCACCGTATTTCGTTTTCCAAGTGCCGTTCACCTGGGCGGCTGTGACGCTCGTGTCGCTGTCCGCCTGCGTCGTAACAAATGAGGCTGTGGCCAGGCACAGCACCCAGATTTTCCATGTTCTTTGCATAATGCTGGTACGCAGCATCGAAATACAGGGACATCGTTTGGTAAAGCAAGAAAACTACAGCCCGAAACGGAAGACCGATTTGCTGGTCGAAACTTTTTGTACGTGCCGTCGGCGTTGGCGTATTTGCCGACGTCGCACCTTTGTGTTCGGCGGCGACGGAGAATTCGACGCGGAGGTGGTGATGATCAAGCGCCCAAATCTTGAACTCGCCCGCTGGCGTTGCCCAGGTGCCGTTGACCTGGGTGGCCGTGATGACACTCGCGTCATTGGCGGCCGGGATCGTGAGAACTGAGGCAGCTGTTAAACACACCGCCCAGACCATTCTCAAGCTTATTTCTCGTGTGGTCCTGGCGATGGAAATCGCGGTGGCGATCGAAGTCATGGACTGCGCAAACGTCCTTAGGAAAGAGAAGGTCCAGTGTCCAGTCAAATGCCACACGAACCTTTTTGTCTAAACCGGGCAACTTGCTGAGGTAAACTGTCCGCCACATCCACCACGCGAAGAACCCCGAGAAATTGAAACCGAAAATGCGCGCCACGCCTATCCGACGACCGATGGATGCCAACAGCCCGATAGTCTTGAATGAGAATGATTTCAAAGGACGCCGCAACAGCACAGCCGCGATATTCTGGGCCACAATGTTTCCCTCGCGTATGGCATGTTGCGCGGTTCGTGGATGCGATTTCCCCGGATTTCTGATGTCTGGAACAAACGCACAGTCACCCACGGCCCAAACATTGGGCCAACCGGGAACTTGCAAGAATTGGTTTACGAGTAGTCGGCCTTGTTCTTTTGGGCACGGAAGCGAAAAGATGAGCGGACTAGGCACGGCTCCGGCTGTCCACACCAAATTGCGGGTTGGAATTGAGAGACCATCAACTAAACACACGCTCCCTTCCGTCATGCTCTTGACCCGAGTGTTAAATCGAATTTCCACGCCGCGCTGCGCGAGCACTTTCTGCGCGTATCGTCCTAGACCTTGACCCAGTTCCGGCAAGATCACCGGACCAGAATGAACAAGCATAACTCGCAACATTTCTTCATACAGATTAGGATAGAATGGCAGCGCTTGTCGCACGAAGTCATTCAAGGCCGCCACTGTTTCCACGCCGGCGAAGCCTCCGCCTGCGACTACGAAGGTAAGTAACGACCGGCGATCAGTCGGATCACATTCTGAATTTGCCTCTTCCAGGTTGCGGAGAATTTGGGCACGCAATCGAATCGCATCCGAAAGCGATTTCATCGGTACGGCTAACTCGGCAATACCTGGGAGATTATAAAAGTTGGTGACCGATCCCAGCGCAATGACCAAATGATCATAGCCGATTTGTTGTGGGTGATTGCGAAAGCTGCGCGAAATCGAGACTCGCTTGGCAGATAGATCGATCTGGCGCACATCCCCGACTAACACCTCAACCTTGTGAAGTAACTTCCGAAGTGGATTTACGATATTTGTGATCTCGAGATCACTCGCCGCGACCTCGTGAAGCATCGGCGTGAACAAAAAAAAATTGTCGTGGCTAACCAGACAAATCTCAACCGCGCTCTGCCTCGCCAGCAATTTCTCAAGATGGATGGCAGCATAAACTCCGCCGAAACCACCGCCGAGAATGACGATTCGTTTTTGGCGCGACCTACGAATTACCCGAGCGATCATCGAGTTCTTTTTGTAGCTGAGTTGCCGAAGAGAGCCGTCGAGAAACCTTTAGATGCCGTTAGGACTACCGCGCAGACGGTAGCTCGCTCTTTGTATCCAGTAATTTAGACGACGGTACGCCACTGGGACCGGACTGACTTAACCCCTTCTCAATCTCATCTCGCGCTGCGCTGAACTCTTTCACCGCTCGACCCATCCCTCGGGCGAGCTCAGGCAGTTTTTTTGCTCCAAACAGGAGCAACACGATAAGAAGGATTACCATCATGTCCGGTCCCATAAGATTCATGATACTGGCGATTGTTTGAGTCATAAGCATGTTTCGTTAAAACGGCAGATCGTTTCTTCTCTCATTCAACTATTTTTGCCGGATTTATATTCCCGGAGAATGGTCTGCGGCATCGTTTGTGCGGTGATATCTGTGAGATCCCCTGGTTTCTGCGGACTTTTTTCTTGCGAGGATGGAATAAAACGGGGCCACGCCAGTCTTATTAGGTGAAGGGCAACGCATCTAAACGGGCGGTGCTTGGCCGAGATATGACCCCTCGAAAATCGCTATGGCTTTACTGTTGAAAGCGGAAGATGCTTCCGAGACCGAAGAATTCGAATCGACTCCGAAGATTGTGAAGTTCGTCGTAGTTAAGAAACGCGAAGGAGATCACGCTCAGCCAGCGGAGTTAACATCTTTTGAAGAAGCGATGCTGCCCCATCTTGATGCGGCCCACAACTTGGCCAGGTGGCTGCTTCGCAACGAACAGGATGCGCAGGATGTGGTGCAAGAGGCGTATTTGCGAGCGTTCAAATCGTTCGCCGGATTCCACGGTTCTAATGGCCGCGCCTGGCTGCTCACGATTGTCCGAAATACCTCCTACACCTTGCTAAAGAAGAACCGTGCGGTTGATCTGACCACAACTTTTGATGAAGAAATACATGCGGCTGGCTACGAGTCTGTCAGTCCCGCGACGATTCTCGAGCATAGTGAAAACACGGAACGAATTAGGGAAGCAATGAATGAATTGCCTGCGGAATTCCGTGAGATCCTGGCGCTGCGACACCAGGAAGGCCTATCCTACAAGGAAATAGCCGAGATCGCGCAAATTCCCCCGGGCACAGTTATGTCGCGGCTCGCCCGCGCGCGCGCCAAGCTCAGGGAATGTTTGGTGGTTCGGATTGGTAAGGAGAAATAGATGAACTGCGAAGAAGCTACAAAACTGATGGATGGTTATTTGGATGGCGAGCTGGATCCAATTACCAGCCAGAAAATCGAACAGCATTTGCGGGAGTGCCGTAAATGTGAGCAGGCGTATGAGGCGCACACAGCGCTCGCTCATGCGATTAGCCGGGGCGCGCCGTACCATAAGGCTCCGGCTGAACTGCGTCAGCGTGTTCAATCCTCTTTACGAGATGCAGTTGGTGTAAGGGCTTCGCGGAGTGCTGCACGAGAAAATCACCCATTGCTTACATCGCCGCGGACAGCGCGGCGTCTCGTTCTGCCTGAGATATCGTGGAATTGGCTAGTTCTCGCAGCAGCTATCATCTTGGCCGCAATTATCGCTTCCAGTTTCCTGCCTCGACTACGACCGCCTACTTCCGACCAGTTCCTCGCGACACAACTTATAGCTAGTCACGTCCGCTCGCTTATGGCGGATCACCTCACGGACGTCGCTTCCTCTGATCAGCATACTGTAAAACCCTGGCTGGATACGAAACTCGATTTTGCCCCTCCAGTTGTCGATCTTGCCAGTGAGGGATTTCCGCTGATTGGGGGCCGCCTGGATTATTTGGATAACAGGCCCGTGGCGGCGTTGGTCTACGGACGGCGCAAACACTTTATCAACCTTTTTGTTTGGCCAGCAGCGTCGGACGAAGCAAAAGCTCCGAAAACGATAACACGCGAAGGGTATCAGCTTCTGCACTGGGCTGACTCGGACTTTAACTACTGGGCTGTTTCGGACGTGAACGTTAACGATTTGCAACTTTTCAAGCAGCAGTTCGAAACGCGAACGCCGCATCACTAACAACACTCTTGTTCGTTAGTAAGACGATAGCACCCTAGCTTATTGGCAATAGTCGCGGCCTGCTCCGTCGAACCGGAGCGATTTTTTCCCACAACTTCTTCGGTGCGAAAACCGTCTCCGCTTGAGAAGGAATATTCGCTCAGCAAATCGGTATGAGTTAGTGGAGGTAATTAAAAACATACAATGAAAACAAATCATAAACAGACTTACAGTTACGCATCCACGTTCATACCGCTTCTCAGATATGTGACCACGAGAAATCTGGCGGTCTCCCTGTTTGTTGCTCTGGCGCTCATTGGCACGACGCGCGGCAATGAAACAGAGAAAACGGCGCTGGCCAAGTGCAAGGCGACAGCAGGACAGTTATCCCAAGGCTCGCTCGTGGTTTATTCGGCCACGGATGCATTCGACGACGGTGAGGTGCCTTACTATGCACATAGCTCATACGCCATCTACACGACCGACGGAAGGCTATTCAAGAACGTGGAAAATCACATGTCGAACAGCGATGAGATTCCCGAGGTCGTGACACTACCAGTGGGATCGTACGTAATCGAAGGTCGATCGGAGACGGACGGGTATGTCCGAGTGCGGGTCGTTATCAAGGCCGGTCGGCAAACCATCCTCGACTTGGATTCCACAGGCAAGGAATCGCCCAGCGGGATAGCAAGCAACTAAGTGTCGGAATCTCCGCAAGGTTTTCACAAAAAATCGTATGAATGCATTGATCTAAAAGCCGCCCTGCTCACGAAACACGCGCAACACCCGGTAATCAACCCGAACACATATGGGGTTAAGTACGGGTCAAATGCCTGGCTGACTAACTCCAAGCTGCTGGCATCTCGCGTGTGTGCGAGAAGTGGCGTCATCACCTTCTTGCCACCGATTTGTTATTTTTTGATAACAATAAGGAATATCTCACGCGGTCTTACAGTCTGTAGATACGCATGCCGGAGTACCGGCGTTCTTCTTACAAACAACAGTCTAATCAACAACCTGAGGTACAAACATATGTTCAGAATTTTGCCCACGTTTGCGTTAATTTCCGCTTTCTTGCAGATCGCTTCGCTTGCGACTGCGCCGACGGACGAAGAACGAAATCCGGGCCAGCCCGTCAACGCCGTCATCGAGTGGAATAGAACTCTTTTGGCAATTGTTCGCACGCCCGGCGCTCAGCCAGCTACCATTCACTCAACTCGCAATTTCGCAATTTTGCACGCCGCTATCTACGACGCCGTCAATAATATCGAGCCAAGGTTCAATCCGTACCTTGTGCGTCTTCCCGACGTTCCGAGGAGCGCGTCCAAGGTAGCTGCGGCAGATGAGGCAGCTCACGATGTCCTCGTGTTCCTATATCCTGCGTTTCAGGCGTTGTTGGATACGGAACTGCAGCAGGACTTAGCGCTGCTTCCCGATAATGAGCGAAAGGCTCAGGGAATAGCCGTTGGGCAGGCAGTTGCCAACCACCTGCTCGCTGCGCGCAGTGCTGATGGAGCGAATGTAACTCCATCGCCGTACGTCCCGGGAACCCAGCCCGGAGACTACCAGTTAACACCGCCTAATTTCGCGCCAGCGGATTTTACCCAGTGGCCCCAAGTCACGCCCTTCGCGTTGGAGCGGGCCGACGAGTTCCGTCCCGGTCCTCCTCCGGCGCTCACAAGCGCCCTTTATACTGAGGTCTTCAATGAGGTCAAAAGTCTCGGGTTCATTGACAGCACAACCCGCACTGCGGAACAAACCGAGATCGGCCAGTTCTGGAACGGCAACATCCAGGACTTCTGGAACGAGATCGCACAGACTGCCGCGCTACAACGCCATCTCAATCTTGAGCGTAGCGCGCGTCTCTTTGCGCTGCTGAATATCAGCCTTGCCGACACTACGATCGCCTTCTTCGAAGCCAAGTATACGTACAACTTTTGGCGTCCGGTAACTGCGGTTCGACTTTCAGACACTGATGGAAATCCGCAGACCGAGCCTAATCCAACTTGGCTTCCTCTATCCACGAAGACCGCTCCAGATCCTTCCTACCCAGGAGCACACAGCGCAATCAGTAAAGCGGGCGCGACCGTGTTGAGCTTTTACTTCGGCGATCGATTCGCGTTCGATGTTAGCTCCGAATCTCTGGCGGGAGTGATGCGACACTTCACCAGTTTCTCTGCCGCGGCGGAGGAAGCGGGACTGAGCCGTATTTACGCAGGGCAACACTTCCGCACTGACCACATCGCTGGCAAGGATTTGGGCGGGCAGGTGGCAGAGTCTATCGACGGTAGCATTCTGCTCCGAGAAGAATAAAACATCAGAAAGGTCGTTACTCTAGTGAGACTCGTTTCGCAGGAGGTGGATGATGCGTAGGATGAGAAGAAACATGTTAGTAAAGTCCAGATCGAGCCTGATGGCATTTTTTACAACAGTGTTGCTGGTGTCGCTCGGCAGTGCATCGGCCGGAGCTAAGGATCCGTTGTCTCCCAGCCCGATAAGACCAGGGAATTTGGATTATCGAACTGAGTTACCACAAGGATATCTCAAGGTCTATTCCGCCACCGATGAATTCAACGATGGCGACGCGTTGTACTTTCCACACAGCTCCTATGCGATCTACACGATCGACGGAAAGCCCTTTAAAAACGTCAAGAACCAACGTTTCCCGGCCGATGAAATTCCCGAGGTTGTGGCGTTGCCCGTTGGAACTTACGCCGTCGTAGCTCGGTCGGAGAGAGACGGATACGGCCGTGTCCTCGTCGTTATCAAGGAAGGTCAGCAGACGATCGTTGACTTGGATCTCTGGGAGAAGAAGACAAGGCGCTTAGCACACAACTGACCAATGAACTCCGGCACGGGAAATGAGTTTGAGGCAAGCTCCAACGATCCAACGATCGCCTCGGGAAAATCCGCGCAGCGGCCGCCATCGCATTAAAGGAATTAGATCGGTTGCGTTCAGGCGGACTCATGACGCAAGAAGCACTCCATGCTGAGGTCGCGCGCATCGCACGAGAGAAGCTCCAGCCGTACGGATGCGATCTCGTTGTTCATCGAATGGCTGATGGCATCACGCGATTCTTAATCGAGGTCCAGAGCACCGGGAGACGATACGATCTGATCAAGAGTTTTTTCCATCGCGACGAGGACGACAAAGATTTTGGGAATAAAATCGCGCGGCATCGGTAAGGACGGGTGGGCAAGGCAATACGCCAAGCACTAACTAAAACCAAACCAATATTAGTCCATTCTATGAAATCTGAAATCAAACCTACAGTTATTAATGAGCGCGACAGCGCTGAATCATCGAATCCTAGCCAGGAATTCCCGCAGCCTCGACGCCTCGCCAGACGATCCTTTCTGCGCAATCTCGGCATGGGAGCCGCTCTTCTGGCCCCGGGAGCTGCTTTACTAGGCAGTGCTAGCAGGGCATTAGCAGCTAATGGAAGGCAAAGGCTCAACGCAGGCGATGTCGCGATCCTCCAGCTCCTCGCTGCTGCCGAGCTGATCGAGGCCGATCTTTGGCAGCAATACAAGGAGCTTGGAGGAGTCGATTCACCAGAATCAGGATACCGCGCTGGCCTTGAAATTCTGGATGAGGACCAGCCGCAGTACATTTCCGACAACACCGATGATGAGCTGAGTCACGCGGCTTTCCTAAATGCCTATTTAAGATCAAAAGGCGAGCGACAGGTTGACCTGAGGCAGTTCGCCAACTTGCCGCCAAGCCAAGTCTCGTTCGTTTCGCAAACTGGACGGCTTACGAACCTTAAGCAGCTCACTGTCGACACCACCTGGTGGACGCGCTACCGCAGCACGACTAACCCTGATTTCGGCGCGGCCTTCCCGAATGCTGTCCCCAGTTTGGACATTGGGCTGCATACCGCGATTCCGAGAAACGACGATGAGCTAGGCGAGCCAAATAACCCTAGTGATCATGTTAAGGCCATCGCTTTCACGGCCGGATTTCACTTTGGTTATATTGAACAAGGTGGCACGAGCCTTTACGCGACTCTGGCTCAGAAAGTAACCAGTCTCGAAGTTCTACGCATCCTCCTTAGTATCGGCGGATCCGAGATCATGCACTTTCAGACCTGGCAGGACAAGGCAGGCAATGCGACTCCGTTGACCGACTTCGACCCAGTCAACAATTCAACGGTAACATTTATCGACCTGACCACAGGGCAACCGGAGACGTTGCAAGCCAACTTGATCATGCCTGAGCCGTGCGAATTTATCCGCCGAGGCTTGCCGGCCTGTTCAATCATTCGTCCGACCGGTCCCGGACAGCTAGACGCCACCGGCGTTATAAACAGCTTCATTGCGGACGGACTCTTCAGGGGACAGCCGCCTCAGTTCTTGCAGCTAATTACTTCTCTGGCCAGCGCTGCGGACGCGGCAGAGAGGGAAGTCGGCGATTAAATCGTACTTTGCGAATTCAGACGCCGCGCTTCAGGCCGATGCCTGAGCGCGGCGTTTTTGCAAATATTGCGAATCCCGCACCTAACCCTCCAAGATTTTGGGAATAAACGCGAACCAGATGGGTAAGGATAGATGTAAAACAAATACCAATTCATTAAACCGAAAGAAAAAGTTATGTCCGACTACATTTCTCACGATCACGAGCACGACGGGATTGATCGCCGCGGCTTTCTCCATTGCATGGCATGGGCCGGTACCGGCCTGCTTTGGACAATCAGCGGTGGCGTACTCGCGTCGAAAACTTTGGCACAGATTGCGAAGGCCGGCGAGCCGCTGCCAGCTACCGACCTTAGCTTTCTGCAAATCAGCGACAGCCACATCGGCTTCAATAAGGAAGCAAATAAGGATGTCACGGCGACTTTCAAAATTGCGCTGGATCGCATAAACGCGATGCCTACTCCGCCGTCTTTCCTTATTCATACAGGTGATATCACGCAACTCTCAAAGCCCGAGGAGTTCGACACCTTCGATGAGGTTCTTAAGAGCTGCCGAACAAAGGATGTCTTTTACGTTCCAGGCGAGCACGATGTGCTCAACGATGGCGGAAAACTTTACCGCGAACGGTATTTAAAGAGCGTTGAAGGTAAAGGATCGGGCTGGTACAGCTTCAATAAGAACGGTGTCCATTTCATTGCCCTGGTCAATGTCCTAGACCTTCAGGCCGGCGGTCTGGGTCAACTCGGCGACGAGCAACTTGAATGGCTCGAGGCCGACGTGAAAGATCTCGGAACGAGCACACCGATTGTAGTCTTCGCGCATATCCCTCTCTGGGCGGTTTATCCCCAATGGGGCTGGGGAACAAGCGACAGCGAACGCGCTCTAGGATATCTGAAACGCTTCGGTTCGGTGACGGTGCTAAACGGTCACATCCATCAGGTGCTCCAGAAAGTCGAAGGTAACGTGACTTTCCATACGGCGATGTCTACTGCCTTCCCTCAGCCTGCTCCTGGAACCGCGGCGTCGCCCGGTCCTATGAAAGTGCCGGCTGAAAAACTGCGGAGCATGCTTGGCCTAACGAGCGTTCAGTATAAGCAAGGCAAAACTACCCTCGCCGTCGTCGATTCCAACCTCGGCTGACCTAACCAAACCTATGACTACACTAACTCTACGAAACAAAAGAATGGCACTATTGTGTGCCATCAGTTTTCTCAATCTAAGCATCTTCGCACTTGCTGGCCAGATGAAGGACATGGATAGCACCAGCAATAAGCAAAACAGAATAGAGATTAAAGACTTCGCCTTCAATCCACAGACAATAACCGTAAAGGCTGGAGAGAAGGTGACCTGGATCAACCGGGACGAAGAACCGCACACTGTGGTGAGCGTCGAGAAGCAGTTCAAGAAATCGACCGCGCTCGACACGGACCAGGAGTTTACGATCACAGCGGGCGCTCCTGGTAATTACACCTATTTCTGCTCAGTTCACCCGAAGATGACTGGCACGATCGTGGTCGTGAAGCCGTGATGAACGATTAGTGCCCACTTACCAGGCCCTCGAACCCGCAGCGTTATGAAACTATTTCTCGTGGCTTCCACGAATCCCTTCGATCTGAAGGCTGCGCTCCTCGCCGGGCATGCACAGCATCCGGTCATTATTCATTTTCCAATTGCGCTCTTTATCACGAGCGCCGTCTTCGAGTTACTGGCGGTCTGGCGCAAGCAACCGCTTTTTGCAACGGTCGCCTATTACAACCTACTGGGCGCCGCGCTGACCGTCCCATTTGCGATCGCCACTGGCCTGGGAGCGTGGCAATGGCAGCTCGAAGGCGCAACTCTAAAAGGCAACTTACGGGTGCATATGATCTGCGCGCTGACTTCCGCTTTGCTCATCTTCTTTCTCTGCTGGATGCGCTTGCGCCTCCGCGCGAAAGGCTTCTCGCCGGGTATTGCTTATTTCGCAGTGACGTTGCTCGCGCTGATGGTGATCACGCTCACTGGACATCTCGGTGGAATCCTCAGCGGCGTCGAATCACCGTGAATGCCGGGCAACAAAACTCTGAAAAGTGAACAAATTTACTTCAAGTACCTGTCGAACCATCCGACGGTCTGATCCAATCGATCCGCCTGGTGTTTTGGGTCTAGAAAGAGATGGCCTTCGCCGGGATAAATGATGAGTTGTGTCGGTACACCGAGCGTCTTTAAAGCGTGCCAGAATTCGTAGGACTGCGAAGCGGGGCATTCCGCGTCGCGCTCACCGACAACAACGAGGGTAGGTGTCTTTACGTTCTTAATGAAACGAATCGGAGAACTCTTCTCGTAAACGGCGGGATCATCGTAAACTGACGCTCCGAAGAACGGGATCATCCATTGGCCTATCAAGTTCTGGCCATAGTAACTTTGCCAGTTGGCAATGCCGGCGCCGGCAACAGCAGCGTGGAAACGATTGGTCTGCGTGACAGTCCACATGGTCATGTAACCACCGTAGCTCCAGCCAGTCACGCCCAGATGCGCAGAGTCGATTGGATATTTTTTTGTCGCTGCGTCGACTCCGGCGAGGATGTCGCGAAGATCGCCGCCGCCAAAATCCTTGACGTTCGCGCGGGTAAATCCCTCGCCCTGACCGTAACTACCACGAGGATTCGGCATCAGCACGTAGTAACCGCGTGACGAGAGAGCGGCGATGATGGCTCTCGACATTCCAAAGCCGGCGGGCCAGTCCGGCGTTGCCGCGCTTGAAGGTCCGCCATGGATGAGAACAACCATGGGATACTTCTTGCCGGACTCAATTTTTGCCGGCGACAGGAGCCAGCCCTGGATATTGAAGCCTTCGTTCGCCCACTCCAGGTTTTCGGCTTTGCCCCACGCAGCTGATAACGGGGAGTTGTTATTCGTTAGCTGGCGCCATTCACCAATCGGTCCGACCCAGATCTCGGGCGGTGTTTCAAATGTGCTGCGTTCTGCCACTCCGAAATTACCGTCCTTGGAAACAGCAAAGTCAGGGAAATTCCCGAAAGCGTGAAGAGCCTCCGGACCCTTCCAGATTGTGCGCACCGAGTTGTTGACCGGCGTCAATTCAGAGATCGCACCACCGCCACCGACTATCTCGGTAAAAAGAATGCGATCTGGTGTTAGCCAAAACAACGAGCTCACGGAGCTTTTGCGATCTCGAGTGCGGTTCGTTAGGTCGCGGCTGTCAGTCGAGATTGTGAAGAGGTCGCCACCATGAAATCCTTCGTCACTCATCAATCCTTCGATGAATGCGATCGACTTGCCATCGGGCGACCAGCGGGGAACCGCGACCTGAAGCGAGGGTTTGTAGATCGATGTGGCATTGCCTTTTGCGATGTCGATTGTGTAAATCTGCGCGATCCACCAATTGTTATCACCAGGTCCCGGCGCAGCCGTTGCAACGAAGGTCTTGTCGTCGGGCGACCAATCGTAATCGTAGATGTGAAGATTTTCCGGAGAAACCTGGCGCAACTGCCCACTGGCAACATCGAGAACAGAGATCCGCTGATTATGAAAAGCAGTGTCGATCACGCCGGTCGTTGTTGGCGCGGCCATTAGCGGGCCGCCGCCGCCCGCGCCTTCAATGTAGAGGAAAGCAACCTGCTTCCCATTGTGCGACCAGCGGGGTCGCGCAGCGTATCCGTTAAGGCTCGTAAGCTTTTTGGGATCGGAACCGTCGGCATTTACACTCCAGAGTTGGCGCTGCTCTCCCTCATCGGCGCTGGAAAAGACTGCTAGTGTCTTGGAATCAGGAGCCCATGCGGGATCGAAATCGGTTCTTTCGCCGCCGATCGGAATTTTAACCAATGTCGCTGACATGTTACCTGATGTTTCGCGGACGTAGGTTTGCTTTGATGTTGACGCGGCGGCGGACTGCACCCACGCGACATGCGTTCCGTCGGGCGAAAGAGCAACGTCGCCGTACAACACAGTTTTACCCAACTGTTCGGTCAGCTGCTGCATGCTCTGCGCTGTCAAAGCCATCGGAAAAAAACAGACCAGAAAAAGATGCTTCATGTTTGTGATCCTGACAAAGCCGTGATCGAGCGACAAGTAAACACGAATTCCTAGCGGGCGGATTGTAATCGGGCTCGATCGCGACGACGCCATCTTTGAAGAAACGCGGAACGCTGCGCGCGTCCTCGTACAGGCGGTGACGAATTTGCGCGCGGGGATCCATCCGCCTGATCAAAGCTTGGTGGATCCGCGTCCGAAGTGAGTGGCGTGACGCAGGTTCCGTGTTTACGAATAGCGACCAGGCATTCAATCACGTATCATCAATCAATGGCTCGGATCCGGATCCGCTTGGCAAGATCAGGCGATTCCCGTGCCCTGGCCGATCTGCGCTATCGATTCCGTACTGAAACTGAATCAGCCACAGAAACTAAATCGCGGTTTCTGCGTAGATGTACATCCTGGATGAGGAAGCGTTTTCGTTCCCGCTCTTCTCCGTGGCGCTGCTGGGTCCTCGACAATGGCAAACAGTTACTTGGTCACGTTTGCGTGCAGTTGTTTGAGAAAATCCCCAATCCTGTTAACGAACCGGAGCTTCATGCTTACGTCACAAACTTTTATGTCGTCCCGGAAATGCGGAGCCATGGACTGGGAAAGAGGTTGTTGAAGAAAGCGCTATCGTGGTGCCAAGCCCGGGGGACCGATGCGATCATTCTCTGGGCGACTCCCGGAAGCAGATCGCTGTATCGTCGGTGCGGCTTTGTTGAGCCTACGGATATTTTCGAGCTGCGAAATCCGAGCGAACCTTAGCCCCGAAGCGCTTTGGTGAAGCGAACCAGTTCTTCGGCGACTTGTTTAATTCGCTCGTGGATTTTTTTGTCGCTGATGTGCTCACCATTGAAAGCGCCGGACGTGGCAAAGGCGAACCGCGGGATAATGACGCAACGAAAATCGAGCATGAGGCTGTTGGCGTACGCCATGACTGACATGTAACTCGCGTGGCCTCCAGCTGCGCACAGAAAGCCGACAATCTTGTCTTCCCATACGCTTCCCGTCAGCTCGATCATGTTCTTGGTTGCCGCAGCGACATCGTAATTATAAACCGGCGCGGCGATGAGGATGCCATCCGCGCCTTCGATGGCCGCGCTCAATTTTTTTGAACCAGGCATCCCATAGCATTTGTCTGCGTCGCAGAGCGGCAGATCCATTTCACGGATATCGACCCAATCGCAATCGACTTTCTTTTTTTGCAAATGCACGAACGCGGCGCGCCCCATCCGACGGCTGTTGCTGTCGGGATTACCGCTCGTGCTAATGACAAGATGCTTTGGCATTGGAGGTGAATCGGTCAGTCTTACTGATTACGGTCGTAGGGCACAATGTTATCCCATTCGCGGGAGAGGTCCTTCGCTTGCCTCGCCGTTGCCTCTTGTCGCGCCGTAGCCCGGCCAGGGAGGATGGCGAGGCGGGTGAATATGTGTCAGTCTAATTCGCATGGAGTTTACCGGTCGCGGCGGACCAGCTCCAGCCGAAACATTCAAAGAAAAGAGTTTACAGAAATGAATGTCAAATGTTTAAGACCCGCCTACGACGATCTACTTATGCGCAACCGGTTTCTTCGACGCCTCTACGTTGAACGTTTAGTTTTCTGCCCATGCGCTGTCGCACATACAAGAATACCGACTTGACCGTAAGCGACGATGGCAGAGAACCCTACTCGAACAGGTTTCTTAGAATCTCTTCTTTAGCTGGACGTACCAGAACCGGCCTTTGATCGAGGCAAGCGATTGGTCGTAGTTGTTCCCAAGGGCTCCAGCCACAAACGGCGGATCGAAATCGAACACGTTCTGCAGCCCAAGGGAAATCGTGGTGTTATTCAACCAAGCGCGCCATCCACAGGGGTTGTACTCAGCGGATGACACCGGCATAACGTTTTTCTCCTTGCCGTCCTTCATCTTGAAATTCTTACCGCCATCCTTGGCTAAGCCGGGCACCTCGGTTGCAGCTAGCGCCGGCAGATTGAACGTATAAGATGCCATTAGGTCAAGCGTAGTCCATGCGGACACTTTCCGCGCCCGCCAAGGCAAAGGCCCACTTCTCGGCATTTGTGGTTTCGGCGATCTGGTCAGAAAGACGTTGTCATCTTCATACTGGCCGGTAAAGTGCACGGTTGCGCCGGTATCGAACCCAGCGAGCCACGTACCAGCTGGGCCATCGTAGAATACGCTGGCATAGGCGCGATTGTGCGGCAACGAGCCGGTAAACGTAGGGCCCGACACAAATTCGCCCGAAAGCCCAATTCGTTTGCTAACTGGAGTCGCCTGAAACTCGAAGCGCGACAAATAGGTGGCGTTAAGGGTAAAGGTTAATCTGCCAACATCCCCGTGACCGAAGATTGAAGAGTCCAGGATATAGATCGCCTCGTAGTCAACACCTTCGACGATCGCGCCAGTGAGGTTCAAGCTTGGATTGGTGACCTCGGTGATTGCGCCGGTTGTTGGATTACGAACAACCAGCCCGGGAAAGCTGTTCTCGAAATCAATGATGAACTGGGCGTCAACCAACGAAGCAATCGAACGCAGGTCGATATGCCAGAAGTCAGCACTCAGCGTAAGACCCTTGATCCATTTCGGACTGTAAACCGCTCCATAAGTCCATTCGTAAGCGACCTCCGGCTTCAGGTTGGGGTTTCCACTTACGACCACCGGAACGCTCGTTCCTTTAGGAGTCAATCCCTTGGGATCGCGAAGATCGCCGGGAAGAATAGGAGCGCCCGCCGTCCCTGCAGGTCTAAGGTCTGGTAATGTCGGCGCATGAAACGCTTCGCTGTAACTGCCGCGCAAGATCAGTGCACCAATCCACTTGGGATCAAGCGGCTGCCAACGCACAGAAAATTTCGGCTTCTGCGCGTTATATTGCGAGTGTTGCGCCGGGACAAATGGCTGGCCCGCGATGGGCAGAACTGCTGAGGTGTTTTGACTGTACCATTCCTCGCGCTCGGCAATATCGAACTCGAGGCTGTACGCACCGGGGAAGTTCCACAGCGGGCTGGTCACCGGAATCCGCACTTCCTGATAGGTTGCCCAAACGTCCCGGTTCACCCGTGAAGCTTCGGTATTGAAGAAGCTGATCGTGTCAAACGTGGTGCTCTGCGACGGGGGATTGTTCTTCCACCTCTCGCCACGGTATTCGAGCCCGGCCGCAAAGGAGACCGGCCCCGCCGGGAGATTGAATAGATCGCCGTTGATAGTGAAATAACCTAAAGGTAACTCAAATTCACCGCTTTGGTGCAGAGTAACATAAACTCTGCTGATGGCGGCTTTGCTGTTCCGACCAAAGAACCCCAGAAAAGGATTAAAGGCTGTAGCCGGATTCGTATCCAGCAGCGCTTCGCGCAGGCCCGAGCCGCTCGCCGCGCCGCCAAAGAGGAGTTCCTCGTCATTTCGGGAGTAGCGAAACCCCAATTCCCAATTCCAACTCTTAAAATAATCCCCAAATTCGCCCATCTCACCGCGAAGTCCGGTGTCGAACAAAACGTCGTGAAAAGTAGTTTTGTCCGGTCTGACGCGTTGATCGTTAATGCCGCGATAGGCGACTCCAGTAGTTACTGGGACAGGGACACCGTTGTAAATTAAAGTGGCATCCGCCACGGTGAACGGATTAAACGGATTCTGAAGCGGCACACTGATGGTGCGGGGGCTAAATTCGGCGCCGTTCGGCCGCTTGAAAGCATCACCATTAAACGGAGTAGCCGCCAGCGCTGCGTCAAAAAATGAGCGCGTATATTTAAAGTCGGCAAATAAGGTCAAGTATTTGTCGCAAATATCGCGCGTGAAAGAGCCATAGAAGCTTTGGCGATCCGCCGCTGGAATATCCGGCAGCACAGCAGGGGAGTTATACAAGAAGTAATCGCCACCGCCCTTGTAATCAGTGCCGGTCTGTCGAAGGAATTTCTTTGCATGCGGGCCGATGATACCGGGGGCACCTGGATATGCATTAGGGTTTGCCACCGGCAGGCCAGCTAAGACCTGGTCCGGGAAACCAGCACGAATGTAAAACGGAGAAGTCGCAATGTTGGGCGCGGAGTGTGGCGGCGGAGAGTTCGCGCTGAAAAACAAT
>Ga0193735_1000016_pt1 | contig 62738 bp, 58 predicted proteins | sample U1m2metaG_FD_145080 | JGI IMG/M metagenome (GOLD analysis project Ga0193735, IMG submission 145080) | Soil microbial communities from a riparian zone of the East river system, Colorado, United States - U1m2 | ecosystem: Environmental > Terrestrial > Soil > Riparian zone | place: USA: East River... | reverse complement strand
GCCGGTGCCATCAAACCTCCGAACGGAGATCTCGCGGACGTCAGCGAGACTCACAGCTGCCCGCCGTGCGCTGGATGCGTCGGGAACTGGGTTCTCGAGCCAGCCAAGGAGACTGTCACCCCTCACAGTCGGCTGATAGATCGTGACTATGCTCTGATCCCGTCCCGTCACATCAACCACGTAGGGATTGCCTTCGAGCTGATCGTTGGGTTCCGGGACCCTCAGCGATTGCACCGAATGACAGGCAATAAACCCGGCGAGGATCAGTAGCAGCGGACTTCGACAGCGGAGAGAGACCGACAAGGTTCTCCTGACCGGACGTGAGTCAGACAAGCAGGAGCAAGCAAATATTCAGCGCCAAACCCCCGCGCGATAGCCGACACGATCGCCAGTCGGCGATCCTGACTGGTCCGGAGTCTTCCACCACACCGTGATCGTGCCGTGATCCAATGCAACCCACGGCGCGGCGGCACGGACATCGTCTGGTGTTGCCTGACCTCGTTGTTCGAAGATGTGGCCGGCCGAACCGGAGAGCGCGATTCCAATCCTCGGCGCGGTCGCGTTGGGATCCTCGAACACGACAACGACGCTGTCGCCGACTCCCGCCACGCTCGCATCCGAAGGTACGTTGCCGTAGACCACTGCTACGGGAGCGTGAAACATTTTCCCGTTGTCCATCGAGTGGGCGAAGAAGACGCCCGCACCGTCGCTCCCCTCGATGAAATAGACGAGATGGAGATATCCACTCACCTGGTCGTAAAAGATTCCTGGAGGGGGGCGAGCGCATCCGCGCCGGCCCTTATCGCGGGACTCGACACCGACCGGCGTTTCCCAGGTCGCGCCCCGGTCGCGCGAATGCTGCATCGACAGGACCCCACTGCTGTCGCCGCGGGATGCCCACCAGACGCGAAACAAATCAGGGCCCGCTCCAGCGGTGCGAATCGAGCGGATGCACGGCGCTGGCGCAACCGCAATTACAGGGAGATTCGCCGACATCACGGCGCTGCGCGCATCAGGATCACCCAGCCGAGATTGGCGGTACGACACGTCACCCCACTCGACCGGCTCCTTTACGCAGGCCGACACTCCGAGCAGTAGCAACAACCTCGCGAGCGCTGGATATCTCATTCGGACAAGCTAGTATCTTTCGATAGCGCCTTCGCCGCCTTTTGAGGAAACCAGGAATGTCCGCCTCCGCAGTTCGGCCGAAACGTCCGGCCTCGTCAAAGTCCACCGCCTCTCCCGCTGCCCCATCAAAGAACGATGACCTTCGCGAGGAGAGCGTGAATCCCGAAACCGTCACGCGCACCCTGACGGGATTCAACGGAAACCGGCGCGTGCCGCCGCCGGTCAACGAGCCGGTGAAGAGCTACGCGCCCGGATCTCCTGAACGCGCTGCGCTCAAGGATCGCCTTCGAACGATGTCTGGCGAGCGCGTGGACATTCCGCTCATCATCGGCGGGCAGGAAGTGCACACCGGCCAGCTGGCGCAGTCCGTAATGCCACACAACCACCAGCACGTGCTCGCCCAGTGGCACCGCGCCGGAGAAGAAAACATCGACCAGGCTGTTCGCGCCGCCCAGGAAGCGGCGCACGACTGGGCCAACTGGGCGTGGGAGGATCGGGCGGCTGTGTTCCTCAAGGCGGCGGAGCTCCTCGCGACGACCTGGAGAGCAACGCTCAACGCCGCCACGATGCTCGGCCAATCGAAGACGGCGTTCCAGGCCGAGATCGATGCGGCGTGCGAGCTGATCGACTTCTGGAGATTCAACCCGCACTACGCGCAGAGCCTCTACGACGAGCAGCCGCTGAGCGATCGCACAATGTGGAATCAGCTCGATTACAGGCCGCTCGAGGGATTCGTGTACGCGGTGACGCCGTTCAACTTCACGTCGATCGCTGGAAATCTTCCGACGGCGCCGGCGCTGATGGGCAACACCGTCATCTGGAAGCCGGCGTCGAGCGCGATGCTGAGCGCGTACTACATCATGAAGCTGCTCGAGGAGGCGGGGCTTCCCCCAGGTGTGATCAACTTCGTGCCGGGCGATCCGGGCCTCATCTCCGACAAGCTCCTCTCACACCGCGACCTCGCCGGCGTGCATTTCACCGGCAGCACTGCGGTCTTCAACAACATGTGGAAGACGATCGGCGCGAGTATGTCCCGGTACAAGTCGTATCCACGCATCGTCGGCGAAACCGGCGGCAAGGATTTCATCGTCGCGCACACCTCGGCTGATCCGGTCGCGCTATCCGTCGCGATCGCCCGCGGAGGGTTCGAGTACCAGGGACAGAAATGCTCCGCGGCGAGCAGAGTCTACATCCCGGAGTCGATCTGGCCTGAAGTGCGCGATCGCACCGCCGCGATCATGAAGGACATCAAGATGGGAGACGTCGCCGACTTCCGGAATTTCATGGGCGCCGTCATCGACAAGAAGGCGTTCACGAAGATCGGAGAATACCTCGAGCACGGACACAAGAACGCGCACGTCGTAGCCGGAGGAGTGGCGCGCGGAGAGGAAGGCTATTTCATCGAGCCGACGCTGATCGAGACGAAGGATCCGGCTTATCGGCTGCTGTGCGAGGAGATTTTCGGGCCAGTGGTGACGGCGCACGTCTATCCGGATTCCAGATGGGAGGAAACTCTCAGGATCGTGGACCAGACCTCGCCGTACGCTCTTACCGGAGCGGTGTTCAGCCGGGACCGTCAGGCGATCCGCGAGGCCGCGCTCACCCTCCGCAACGCGGCCGGCAACTTCTACATCAACGACAAGCCCACCGGCGCGGTCGTTGGGCAGCAGCCGTTCGGCGGAGCACGCGGCTCGGGTACGAATGACAAGGCCGGCTCGAAGCTCAATCTCGTTCGCTGGATCAGCCCGCGGAACATCAAGGAGACATTCTCGCCGCCGACGGATTACCGGTATCCGTTCATGGCCGAGGAGTAAGCTCTCAGCCTCGCTTGTTCGAGATCTCTGCGCCGGTCAGAGTCGTGGAAAAGCGACGGTCGCTGAGTTGATTCCGCGCGCAATTGCGAGTCTATAACTGAGCATAGCTCACCACGGCGAGAGGAATCGTCCGAAGTCGCCGTGAATCGTGATCGACGGGACGACGAGGATGTTCCCCTTGCGAATTCGAAGCGCGGAATGGTCGTAGAAAATGCCGAGTTCTGGTGAGATGCCAGCAGTGCGCGTACCAATCCTGGCGCCGAGAAATCCGCCGAGCGTCGGCGAATCGTGAACGGCTCCCTTGTTGATGGGGATCACCTGCATCGCGCGGATCCCACCATACGGCGTAAGGCGATCGTTATCCTGGGCCGAAGTGATCAGGGTGGCTTCCAGGTGCACATGATCACCCCAGTTCACCAGTCCGCCGCCAACCATGATCGCGGTCGCAGCCCCGGGAGCTTGGGAAACACCATTCAGCCGTCGCTTATAGTTGGCGACGACCCCGCTGAACGACGGTGCGCGGACACCGATGTCCGAGTGGTCGTCCAATCCGAAACGGAATTCCGGATCGACTCCATAGCGAGGGAGTGAACGGTGATTGATGGAATCATCCACCGAATTCGGAACGACGTACATGGATGTGCTCTGGACAGTCGTTCCAACTGGAACCGGCTGAGCGGTACTTCCCACAGTCAGTGGTATACAGCCAGTGGTATAGATGATCGACAACGCGGCTCCGGCACAAAAGAGGGGTTTCAATGTCATGATCCAGCCCAGGTTAGAAGTTCGGATCGCAACCTAGGCTGCCGGATTATGCAGGTCTGTACGTAGCGTTACGTAGGATTACGTAGGGAGCCGAAGCGCGTGCGAATGAGCAGCGCTCTCGCCAGGACGCTTTGGAATTATCTGCGCGCACCGAACACGGCGATGCTCCTTCTAGGCGCGCGCAGTTACAGACCTATGTGAGGAGAAGCGCGGTGTCCTCGTAGGCGGCGTGCTCGCGTAGCAAGAGCCTCGCGCGCGCCCTTGTAGTTTGCGCGCGAGGCTCGATGCGTGTAAGCGAGCTAGCCGCCGAAGAGGATACCCCGCCTCGACCCAAGCCGAGATGCCAAGGCAACGCGACAGCTAAAAGCGCGCTTCGACGTAGAGGTTGGCGCGCACGGCTTTCTCGGGATAGATGCCCTTGGCGACATCGATGCGAATGAGTCCGTCCATGAACGACGCCCCTACGCCAGCACCGCTTAACGGACGCCCCGGATGCGAAAAGTCCGTACGCGATCCCGCCCAGCCGAGATCTCCGAACACGATCTTGCGTATCCCCACGTTGCTGGTGCCAAACTCCGCGCTGGTCATCCAGAACGCATCGCCAATCGCGGCGCCGGCTCTCTGGCCGCGGACGGTCTGAACACCACCAAGAAAGAATTGCTTCTGAATGGGAAGTCTTCCGCCCGATGTGCCCGCCCCAAGTGTGAGCGCGCCATCGATAGAACGACCTAGGCTGTGTGAGAGCGTCGTCTGCAGCGAGCCGCGCGAGTAGTCGAACGTCCCGGCGCCGCCTTCGAGCTTGAGGTCCGTCAAAGCCCGGAAGCCGTGTGGGTCGAGGCCGTGCGACGAATGGTGACCGACCGCGAGTCCAACGATCGTCCCATTCACCGCATCGATATTGGTGAGATCACCCTTCACTCCTCCGGGATGCGACACCGAGAACTCGGTTTGCACGGTGGCGTCGAAGTGTTGCTCGCCGAAGAGCCGCCAGCTGTTGACGAGCCCCAAGTCCTTCTGTCCCTTGAGCTCCGCGCCCCAGGTTCTGTAATAGAAGCCTTCGTCGCGCCCGAAGAGAAGCGCGGACACGGAACTGCTGAACCCAAGCGGATCGCCCCAGTCATTTGATGCGACAAGTCTGCGGTAAACGCCGAGTCCAAGAGTCTGGCGACCGTCGGTGCGATCGAGCCATAGCTCTCCATTCGGTGAGAGATCGGCGACTCCAAGCCGAAGCTGCGCGTGCGCGCTGTAGCCCCGACCAAGTACCTGATCCGCTGCCAGCCCGGTGGAGAATCCCTCTATTCGGTTGAAGCGCGTGTACGGCAGCCCGTAGGAGAATGTGGGTCGCTGCGGCGCAAACTCGGGCTGGGCGCCGAGTGTGAGGGCTTCGGACACGAGAGCGTCGCGTTCCGCTGTGCCGAACACGGCTTCGCCGTCATCATAGATCGACTTTGGCAGCTCGCTCGAGTGGGCGAGAGCAACCGTGTCGCACGGAATGCGGATGAGGATCCGGAGTCCTTCGTCCGACCTGTTCTCCCTGCGAATGCGCTCCGTCCCGGTTTTGCACTCTGAACGACGGCGCTCCCTCCGCGCTGCACGCGACACCGAATCACGCGCGGTATCCGCTACCGCGATCGTGAGTTCCGGAAGCGGCAGCGGCTCGGTTCCATTGACGCTGGCGTAGCTGTAGCGCTGCTCGAGCTTGAACGGGATGTGCAGGAAGCTCACCTGCGCTTCGCCTTCGACAGTCTGTGAGCGTGGAAGCCAGAATCGTCCTTCATGAAGGCCGTACTCGACAGTAATCGCGGTGACCATGGCCTTCATCGGCGTGATCATGGGCTTCACCCAGCGCGGGATGTCGTCGTCGGGATCATGGTCTTCTTCGTTGGCCTCCTTGGCGACGGCCATGATGTCCATCTCCTGCGCCATCCGATAAACCGCGCGCACGAGTTGCGCAGTCGAAGCATCGAACCATAGAGATCCAACGGCAACGTTCCACTTTGGCTGTCGCGGGCGAATGAGGAGCTCGCGCAGCTCGATGCGCTGGCCCCCAGGAAGCTGGAAACCGACGGAATCGCCCGATGAGTAGGTGTAATAAGCTTCGGCACCGGTCGCGAGCGGATGGATCATCTCGTTCTCACTGACATCCGCTTTCGCGAGCCCTGAGCCGATCCACAGTGTCTCTCGTCCCGGGTAGTACGGGATGTCCCCCATAGACCCGAAATCGGCGTCACCGTGTCCAACGCCTTCGAGCATCGGGAAGGCGCTTCGCTGGCCCTTCACATCGATGATCGCTCCTCTGTCGCGCTGCCAGACGACGTGCGCGGCCCGCTCGCTCCGCATCAGCAGACGGTCGCGACCAATCCTCTTGAATCCCATTCCAACCGACATGCGCTCATAGGCGCTGGCGTCGTAGCCGGTGAGGGTGGAATCCTGGGTGAGTCTTGCCGCCCGCGCGTGAAGCAAGAGGTCTCGCGCGCGTGCGTCCTTGAACGCGGACGCCAGAACAGCCGGCGTGATGGGCGGGCGCTTCGCAAGTCGCGTCGCTTTCCGCGACGAGTCCCGCGCCTGTGCCTTTGCCATTATCGAGTCACGGCGCTCCTGGCGGACTACAGACTGCGAATCGCTCTTTGCTCTCGAGGCGCTGTCCTTCTTCTCATTCCCGAGCTGGACAGTGAGGGTGGACTGCGCGAATACGATCGCCGCAACGAGAGCAATCATTCCCTAACGCCTCGAGGGTCGCGGGATGTTGAACGACACACCGAGCTGCCAAAGCACAAGGTCGGTCTTGCTGCGGCGGGGATTGAGCGTAATCGAACCGTCGGGATTGTCGGTGATGTCGCCTTCCCTCAGGTATGTGGCCTCACCACCGTAGAAGTACTTCGCTCCAAGATTGAGAGCTCCCAACGACTTTCCGAATGGAATCATCAAACCGCCTCCAAATACCCAGGCGTGAGACCAGTCGTCCTGGTTGGTCGTGCTGGCGAAATCGTACGAATCATCAGTTGCCGAAATCGATGACGATGTCCAGAAATACGTCGGGGCGAAGGCAGCGTTGGCGTAAGGACGAAACCAGCCGTCCGGGATCTGGAGCTGCGCGCCGATAGAGCCGAATCCGATCTGGTTGCCAGTCTTGACATCGAGGGAAACTCGGCCGGTGGTTGGGAAGTTGACCCGCTGGGTCTCCTCCCCGTACTGAACAAGTCCGAAATCCGCGCGAAGATTGAAATAGCCCCGTGGATCTACCTTGAACATTCCCGTCAGGTCGATGCCGTACCCATTGGGAACGTTGTTCGCGAATTCACCCTTGGGTTGCGAGATCACGACATCGCCACCGAAAGAGAAGCGCGACGGAACCGAACCGGAAGGATAGATGATCTGCGCGTCGACCCTGTTGGCTGATGCAACAAAAAAAGCAGTGATTAGTACCGACACGGCTCTCGACTGCATAGTTTCTCCCGTCTGGTTTGACACCAGCATTGGCAGGGACGGTGCCCTGCGTTCTCGCCAACGCTATATCATGTTACGGTAACAGGTTATCACGAGTTTCAGACCCAGGCAAACACGCGATTGCCCTCTGGGCGTGACACTCTCAGTCGTCCCATGGTGACAACTTTGAACAATTCAACACCCGCCCTTCGGGTCAAGGGACTCCGGAAGGCCTACGACGATGTCGTCGCCGTGGACGGGCTCGATCTCGAGGTCCACACCGGCGAGTGTTTCGGGCTCCTCGGGCCCAATGGCGCCGGAAAGACGACGACAATCGAGATCTGCGAGGGACTCCTCCCTGCCGACTCCGGCAGCGTCGAAGTACTAGGGCGACGCTGGGAAACCGACGCCCGCGAGCTTCGCGAACTCCTCGGAATCCAGCTCCAGGAGACCCAGCTCTCCGAAAAATTGACGGTGGACGAGACCCTGACGCTGTTCCAAAGCTTCTATCGCGAGCCTCGCGACATCGGTGAGGTGATAGACCAGGTCGAGCTCGGGGAGAAGCGGTATTCGCGCGTCGGCAGTTTGTCGGGTGGGCAGAAGCAGCGACTCGCAGTCGCCTGTGCGCTCGTGGGAAATCCACAGCTTCTTTTTCTCGACGAGCCGACCACCGGGCTCGATCCGCAGTCCCGGCGGCAGCAATGGGATCTGATCGCCAAGTTCCAGGCGGAAGGAAAGACGATCGTCCTCACGACCCATTACATGGAAGAAGCGGAACGCCTTTGCGATCGCGTGGCGATCGTCGATCACGGTCACATCATCGCGCTTGGCTCCCCTCTCGAGCTCATGGACTCGGTCGACGTCTCGCACCTTCCACCGCCCGAGCCGCGGAAAACTTCGGCAACTCTCGAGGACGTTTTCGTATCTCTCACCGGCAGGACCCTGCGCGATGAATGAGCGAGTCCCCTTCCCAATCGACGCCGGCGTCCGCGCCGGCTGGAAGCCGTTGAAGAAAAGGCGCTTCAGGGACAGCTCGATGGCCCAGCTCACCCTTGTTCGGTTTCGCGAGTTTATCCGCGAGCCCGAAGCGGTGTTCTGGACCTTCGTATTTCCCATTCTGCTCGCGGCCGGACTTGGCATTGCGTTCAGGCAGCGTGGGCCGGACAAGGTGCACATCGGCGTCGTTGGCACAGCCGCGAATGCCGCGGCCGCTGCCGAGGTACTCAGGAGGGATTCGACGCTGGTGGTCGAGATTTTCGACGACAGCGCTGCCGCCCGAGCGCTAAGAACTGGCAAGGTTGCGCTGCTCGTGGTTCCGGCCTCGGCGAAAGACACGATTCGGTACGTGTACGATCGCGGTAGGAGCGACGCGGTTAACGCACGGGTGTTGGTCGATCGCGCCGTGCAGATCGGGGCTGGCAGAGTCGATCCGGTTCGCGCCAGTGATAGCTACGTGACCGAAGCCGGCTCGCGCTATATCGACTTCCTGATTCCCGGATTGCTCGGCATGAATCTCATGGGCGGGAGCATCTGGGGAATTGGATTCTCGATCGTGACAGCGCGGAGCAAGAAGCTGCTGAAGCGATTCATGGCAACGCCGATGTCACGTGGCCAGTACTTGCTCTCGTTTCTGGCCTCGCGTCTCGTCTTTCTGATCCTGGAAGTCGTGACACTGCTTGGATTCGGCCATTTCGCATTCGGAGTTCCGCTCAGGGGATCTCTCGTCACGTTGTTCCTGATCTCCCTGCTGGCAGCACTCTCCTTTGGCGGACTTGGTCTCCTCGCTGCATCCCGCGCGCGTACGGTGGAAGCGGTCTCGGGAATCATGAACTTCATCATGCTCCCGATGTGGATCTTCTCGGGAGTGTTCTTCTCGTCCTCGAATTTTCCGCAGGTAGTGCAGCCATTGGTCAGGGCGCTTCCGCTGACCGCGGTAAACGATGCGCTTCGCGCCAACATGCTCGAGGGCGCGTCGTTAGCCGCCGTCACTCCGCAGCTGCTGATTGTTATCGCCTGGGGAATCCTGACATTCTTCGCCGCGCTCAAGCTGTTCCGCTGGCGGTGACGATTTGAGCGACCCGTCGCCGCCCGCGTCGGAGAACCTTCTGGCGGTCAACGAGTCGCTCTCGATTCCACGCCACGAGCTCGACGTCAGGGTGTCGCGAGCCTCGGGCGCCGGCGGACAGCACGTCAACAAGACGTCGTCGCGCGTCGAGATCTTCTGGAATATCCCAGCTTCGCGCGCACTCACCGACGAGCAGCGCGCGCGGCTGCTCGAAAAGCTTTCTTCGAAGCTGACCACCGACGGGAGTATCCGCGTAGTCGCGAGCGACATGCGGAGCCAGAGCCGGAATCGTGACTTCGCCGAAGAGCGGCTAGTGGACCTTGTCAGACGCGCGCTCATCATTCCGCGAAAAAGGAAGCCGACCAGGCCGACGCGCGCGGCGAAGGAAGCGAGGCTCGAATCCAAGAAGCGACACTCGAACAAGAAGCGGAAGCGGCAGGATCAGTCGTTTGATTGACCGCACCCACGCTTCGCGCGCGCAGATCATCGCTGCGTTCGCTTCCATTTATGTGGTCTGGGGATCCACCTACCTCGCGATCAGGTATGCTATCGAGACGATCCCGCCATTCATCATGGGCGGACTCCGTTTTCTCGTCTCGGGGGCGATGCTCTATGCATGGGCTCGATACCGTGGCGCACCCAAGCCGACGCGATTGCATTGGCGCAACGCGGTGATCGCCGGTGCGCTTCTCCTGCTCGGTGGAAACGGGGCGGTCGTCTGGGCAGAACAGTTCGTTCCCTCGGGTCTTACGGCGCTGCTCGTCTCGATCCTTCCCTTCTGGCTCGTGATCATCGAGTGGCTGAGACCCCCTCGACGCCGGCCTGGTGGCCTGGTGCTCGTCGGACTGGTGCTGGGTTTCATCGGAATCATCGTGCTCGTCGGGCCTGGCAACATCGGCGGTCACGGCGACATCCGTCCGTTGGGAGCATTGGTCTTGATACTCGGGTCGCTGTCGTGGGCAATCGGCTCGTTCTGGTCCCGTGACGCAGCGCTACCGGAGTCTGCACTGTTTACGACGGGAATGGAGATGCTGGGCGGCGGGGTGCTGCTTCTGCTTGTCGGCACGCTCAGCGGCGAGTTCTCCGACCTCGACATCCACGCTATCTCAAAAGCATCGGCGGTCGGGTTGCTCTACCTGATCACCTTCGGCTCGCTGATTGGCTTCACCTCGTACATCTGGCTGCTCGACAAGGTGTCGCCGGCGAGACTCGGGACCTACGCCTACGTCAATCCGGTTGTGGCGGTTCTGCTCGGCTGGGCGATCGCGGGTGAACGGCTTTCTGTGCGCACAGGCGTCGCAGCGGCAATCGTGATCTGTGCCGTGGCGCTGATTACTTCAGCGCGGAGCACAGCAACGGCACAGACTGGATAGCCTCACTCGTTCACCAACTGCGACGGCAAATCTGCCACGCGCCAGACCGCCAGGGCCTTGTCGGCGTATGCTCCGCCCTCCTCTGTGCAGCCTTCGACAATCCCGTCAATCGGTGCGGGAAGCAGAAAGGGCGAGGCCTCGAGATTGAGCGGGCGCCAATCTCCATCAACGATGTTCTTGTTGACTTCTCGAGCGGGAAAGGTCGTCGTCAGTAGGTAATCGGCTCCGCTGGACTTCATCGTGCGAAAAGCGGAGATGATGTTGGCGAAGGAGAAGTGGACCAGGCAATCGCGGCACAGTATGACGTCCGCTTGCGGCAGGGGACCCTTGATGACATCCACTTTCATGAACCTTCGCACTGGAGACTCGTAGCGCTCCCGATTCGCCTCGATCAATGGCTTGACGATGTCGCCGCCTATGTACTCGATCCCCAATAGATCGACGTGACTCATCCAATTGAAATCCCCGCAAGGCACGTCGAGCAGCCGTCGTGAGTTCAGGCGTCGAAGCACGGGCGGCAAGGAAGCTCGGAGCTGCGCGGTTTCATCGAGACTGGAGCCGGTGCCCGAGCGTGACTCCGCGTCGAACCACAGATTGGTCTGGTAGATCCGGGCGAAGCGTTCCTCGATGCTGAGTTCGGACAACGCAGCTGCCTGCTCCGCGAAGCGTCGTTCCGCTATGGTAATGGGACGCGTTTCAGAATCTCGCTTGGACCGTTCGGACATAGCCGCTTCCACTCAGTGCACCCGGTGTGCCTGCTAGTGAATCCTCTCCCATGGTCGTTCAGCGTGGGGCCAGGAAACCAGATCAGGATGGAACAGGTGAGCAAGCAATTCCACCCCCTCCACTACACGCGGCCCGGGCCGGGCAAAGTACGCGTTGGCATCAACGGCATAAACAGCCGCGTCCGAGATCTGGGGCATCTGTCGCGCGAGCTCGGCCGCGCGCTCGAGCCTGTATCCACACGGTGACACGATGATCATCTCGGGCTGGGCCTTGGCGACTTCGTCCCAGTCCATGCGCACTGAATCTTCTCCCGGCCGGCCGAGGGGATCGTGGCCTCCCGCGAGCGAGATCATCTCGGGAACCCAGTGGCCGCCGCAGAACAGCGGCTCGGTCCACTCCAGAAATACGACTCGACGAGTGGGTGCCCGTGCGACAGCGGCGCGCACCTTTGCCAGGCGCTCCTCGTGTTCGCGCACGAGCGACTCCGCCTCATCGGTTCGACCGATCGCGCGGCCAACAGCCAGAACGTTGTCGACGATTTCAGCGACGTTTCTGGGAGTGAGAAACAACACCTCCGGCTGTAGATCGAATTTTCTTACCGCGCGTGTCAGCTCGTCGCCCGACGGCGCGCACACCCGACAGAGATTCTGGGTGAGAATGACGTCAGGCTTCAACTCGCGCAGCAGAACTTCGTCGATCCTGTACAGCGTGTCGCCGCTATCCATGCGCTGCGCCACGGCAACGTCTATCGCAGCCGGAGAGGCGTCGTCGAGATCGAGCACGGGCCGGCTCACGACCGGCAGCTTCGTGACAGAAGACGGGTAATCGCACTCGTGCGACCTCCCAACCAGCTCAGCTCCGGCGCCGAGTGCGTGGACCATCTCCGTGCCCGCGGGGAGGAAGGAAACTATCCGCGACATGTTACTCTATGTCGCAGAACATGAAACGTTCGTCGCGCAGCACAGTTTCTCCAACATGGTAGCGGATCGGGTGGCTGAATTGAGGAGAGTTCCAAACGAAAGTATGGAACTCGCCACGCTCGCCGCACGGATCGACTGTCGCGGGAAGGTCGGCCAGAAGTTCGCGGTCGAATGACCGGCCGGCAAAGGTTGCGTCGAGCTGTGTAGTGTCGACGCACACAAGCCGCGCGGAAAAGCCGTCATCGACGAATCGCTTCGCCAGCAGGGTCGTATCGAGTCCCCACAATGGGAACAGCGGCTCGATTCCGGTGCCTGACAACAACCGCTCGCGGTACGAGCGCACGTCCTCCAGAAAGAGGTCACCGAAGGCGACGTGGGTCACCGCCGGTCGCTCGCGCTTGATTTTCTCGAGCGCTCTGTGAAATGCCGCTTCGTACGCGTCATTGGTACACGTCGACGGCAACGGTATCTCGAACATCGGAAGTGCGAGGCGTTCCATCTGCGCCTCCAGCATAGAGCGTCGGACACCGTGCACGCTGATGCGATCGTAGTCCGTCGTAATGCTGGTAAGCAGTCCGACTACTTCAACGTCAGGGTCCTGCAATAGGGAGTCGAGCGCTAACGCACTGTCCTTACCGCCACTCCAGCTGAGGACGACTGACTTCTGCACGAGACGGCCCGGCTCGTCAGGCAAGCTTCTCCAACGTCTCTCCATGTGCCTTTGATCCTACCGCACGTGGTATCGGGTGTTCGGCAGTGCGGCGCTTGTACACCCCGAGCTTGGTGAATACCCACTCTCTCCACTCGTCGAGGATCTCGTAGAAGGTCGGGATCACGACGAGGGTCAGCAGCGTTGACGTAATGACTCCGCCGATCACCGCCCGCCCTAGCGGCGCACGGAACTCGGCGCCTTCACCGATGCCGAGCGCGACCGGGATCATGCCCGCGATCAGCGCCAGCGTCGTCATCATGATCGGGCGCAAACGAATCGCGCCTGCCTCGATGAGCGCTTCACGTCGGGGCAATCCATCCTTCTCACGCGCCCACTTGGCGAAATCGATGAGCAGAATGGCGTTCTTTGCCACGATACCCATGAGGAGAATCACTCCGATCAAGCTCATGATGTTGATGGTCGTGTTCGTGAACATCAGCGCTAGCATTACGCCGATGAGCGACAGCGGCAGTGAGATCATGATTGCCAGAGGCTCGAGGAACGAGCCGAACTGCATCACCAGAATCAGATACATGAGCATCACCGCGATGCCGAGGGCCGAGAAGATTCTCCCGAAAACTTCGGCTTGACTCTCGGATTCACCGCCCGCTGTCATGTGGACACCCGGTGGCATCGTGATCTTCGCAATGCGGGCATTGATGTCCTTCATCACCTCTGTGAGCGATCGGCCCGAAGTGTTGGCCTGAACCGTCACCACCAGGTCCCCATCGAGGTGCGTTATCTGCGCTGGACCAACTGACGGCGTGATCGTCGCGATCTGACCGAGCGGCAGCGTACGCGGCTGACCATCGGGTCCAGTGACAACGAGAGGCAGTTGCTCCAGATCGGCTGCGCGCTGCCTGGCCTCGGGAGCAAGTCGCACGTTCACCTCGCGCGTCTCGTCACTTGGATCGACCCAGTCGCCTGCCTTGATTCCAGCGAACGCCGGACGTAGCGCTTGCGCAACCTGGCCCACAGTTACACCAAGCGTACCGGCGAGGCCACGATTGAGCTCGACGTTGAGCTCGGGTTTCTGTCCTTTCGTCGACAATCCAACGTCGACCGCTCCCTTTACCTGCTTCACCTGTTCGGCGATCAGCTCCGCTGTATTGGCCAGCTGCTGTGGCGTACCGCCCCGCATTTCCAGCTGGATCTGCTTCTGCGCGCCCTGAAAATCGTTCGTGAACACCGACATCGTCGCGCCGCCAATTTGTCCGACTTCTTTACGCAGCTGACGACCGAAATCCTCGGCTCCGATGCTTCGGTCGGCTTTGGGCAACATGCGCACGTAGATATTCCCGGTGTTCACGTCGCCGGTGCTTCCGCCGAGCGTCGTGAAGGTAAAGCGGACCTCCTTGTGCGCCCGCGCCATCCGTGCTGCCTCTTCTGCCTTGATCCGCGTATATGCCAGATTGGATCCAGGCGGCGTCTCGATGGCGATGTTGACCTCGGACTGATCCTCGGTTCCGAAAAAACTGGCGCCGACGAGCCCAACTGCCGGAAGCGCGAGCGCGGCGATGAAGGATCCGACCGCGATCAGAACCATTGCCACCCGGTGGTCGAGCGCCCAGGCGATCAAGCCCTTGTACTTGATGGCCATCCGGTTGAACCACTGATTGAACCTCTCCAGAGTGCGTGCGATCGGATTGCGGCGCTCGTGTGCCTCGACCTGCGGATCAGCCCAGTAAGCTGACAACATCGGATCGAGCGAGAACGACACGAACAAAGAAACCAGGACGGAAGATGCGATTGTCAGAGCGAACGGTTTGAACCACTGCCCTGCCACTCCATACATGAACGCCACCGGCACGAACACAGCCACAATCGAGAACGTGGTCGCCGCGACGGCCATGCCGATCTCGTCGGTGCCTTCGTGCGACGCCGTCATGTGGTCCTTACCCATCTCGATGTGCCGCACAATGTTCTCGCGCACCACGATCGCATCATCGATCAGAATTCCGATCGCGAGCGAGAGGCCGAGGAGCGACATCGTGTTGAGCGTGAATCCGAACGCCCACACCGCGATGAACGACGCCAGCACGGATACCGGCAGCGCCAGACCCGTGATCACCGTCGATCTCCACGAGTTGAGGAACACGAACACGACCAGGACCGTGAGCAGGGCTCCGATCAGCAGGGCTTCTACGACGTTGCGGACGGATGCCGCTACGCGCTGACCGGAATCCTTGATGATGTCGATCTTTACCCCGGCGGGAAGCGTTTTCTGGATCTCAGCAACCTTCTTCCTGACCCTGTCGCTGACCTGCGTCGTGCTGTAGCCCTTGGCCTTCACGATGTTGATGCCGACCGCCTCGGCTCCGTTGTAAAGCGCGAGTGAGCGCTGTTCCTGTGTGCCATCGATCGCAGTCGCGACCTGGCCGAGTCGAACGATCTGGCCGCCACGCTCAGCGACGACGAGATTCATGAAATCCTGAGGACCTTCAAGACGCCCCTGCAGGCGAATGGTGCGCTCGTCGAGATTCCCGTTCACGCGTCCAACCGGAGCCGCCAGGTTTTGCGATTGCAGCGCCTGCACGACCTGACCGATCCCAATTCCCGCGGCTTGCAGCGCCTGCGGGTTGAGCTGAATGGTCATCTCCCGTTTCACGCCGCCAACGAGCTGCACCTGCGCAATGCCGGGAACTCCGCGGATCTTGCTCGTGATATCCGGATCCGCCAGGCGGGTGAGCTGCGCCGGAGTCATCGCCGACGACGCAAGCGTCATCGAGATGATCGGCTGGTCCGATGGATCGAACCTTTGTAAAATGGGCTCCTTCATCTCCACGGGCAGGTCTGCCCGGATTCCCGAAATGGCATCGCGAATGTCCTGTGTTCCCACCTGCGGATCTTTCTCGAACAGGAAGAGCGTGATGATCTGGGCGTACCCATCGCCGGCGGTGCCGTAGATCTTGTCGACGCCCGAGATCCCCTTGATCGCGTCCTCGACCGGCTTCAGGATCTCGCGCTCGACTCCTTCGGGAGATGCGCCCGGATAAGGGATGAAGGTGAGCACCACCGGCTGCTGAATGTCGGGGAACTCGTCGGTCTGCAATCTCCACCCGGCGAACAGACCGAATACCACGAGCGCTACCATTGTGACGACCGTGATCATCGGTCTCTTGATGGCAAAATCTGAAATGACCATACGTCAGCTCCCCTTACCGCTATTGGCGACCGGGCTTGCTACCGGTACCGATACTCGTACCGCTGTGCCCGGCGTAATTCCCTGGGCCGCACCCAACAACAGCGTGTCCCCCGCCTGTAGACCGGAGAGGACTTCGATGCTCTCAGAGCTCTTGTCCGTCAGCCCGGTCTGAATTTGAACTTTCTCCACCTTTCCCTGCCTCACGCGCATCACGAAAGGCGCACTCCCGCGCACATCGACAGCCGACGCCGGAACGACGAGCCCCATCTTCGTCGCGCTCGACATCCGTCCGTTCGCGAAGAGTCCGCCGACAAGCGCACGGCCAGCGTTCGGAATCGAGACGTAGATGCGCACCTGACGAGTCGTCGGATCGGCGGTTGGATTGATGCGAGTGATGCGTCCTACGAATTGGCGCCCGGGATACCCGCTAACGGTGAAATTGACGGGCACACCAATGCGAATCGCCGCCAGCTGCTCAGCCGGCACCGACGCTTCGAGTCTCATGCTCGACGGATCAACGACAGTGAACAACGCAGATCCGGGCTGAACCACATCTCCCGGTGATACGGGACGCTCGCTCACGACTCCGCTGAATGGTGAGGTGACAGTGGTGCTCCGGTATGCTTTCTCAGCGCTCGCAAGTCTGGAATTCGCGTCTTCGAGAGCAGCCTGTGCCGCGATGGACGCGCGACGCGACTGATCGATGTCGCGTTCTGCGATCGCACCGGCTGCGAGAAGCTTCTGGTTCCGGGCCAGATCCTTGGCCGCAACATCGGCCGCGTTGCGCGCGGCAACGAGACCGGCGCGCGCCGAGGTGTATGCGTCCTGGATCCCTGAGGCATCGATTCGCGCGAGCACTGCACCGGCATTCACCGCCTGGCCCTGGTCAGCATAGGTCTGGAGCACGCTGCCGGATACCTGCGCGCGAAGCACCGCTTCACGTTCTGGCTCGAGCGTTCCGGATATCGACGGGCCGGTCATGATCGAACCGTTCGTGGCAACGGTGATATTCTCGGGCCCGACCACCATGGTTTCGGTTTTCGCCCTTTCCGCAGCGGACGCATCGTCATCCTTGCTGCAGGCAGTAATGCCAACGAGGGCCGAGACACCAAGCAAAACGGCCGCGCTCTTTCTCTGGATTCTGCGATCTATTCTCATCATTTGCTCTCTTCTGGATTCTACTGTGGTGGAATGCCGGTCGTTGATTGCTGCGTCTGGGCCTGCTGGGTTGCTGACTGCGTCTGCTGGCTACTCTGTTGCGATGTCTGCTGCGCACTGGCCTGGCTCTGTGCCTGGGCTTGAGTGGCGCCCGTTGTCTGGAGAGGCAGGTCGGGCAGCAGTGCGAGCTTCACACGCGCGACCTGAAGATTTCTCGCCGCCGATGCACGATTTACAACCGCTTGCTCCAGTAGAATTCGCGCGTCGTTCAACTCGAGCTGGGTCGAGATGCCTTCCCTGTAACGGACTTCTGCGATCGAATATGCGCGGCTCGCTTGCTCGGCGGTGCCGAGACTTGCCTGCCAGGCCTCACGCGCCTGCAGGAGATTGTTGATCGTCACGCGCGAGTCGAGCGAAGCGAACTCCCGGAGCTGGTCGTAGCGGGCCTGCGCTTCGCGCACGTTCGCCTCGGCCACCATCTGGTCGCCCTTGATGCGGCCTCCGGTGAAGAGCGGAACCTGCGTTCCGAGCGCGACGGTCCAGTTCGTCCGGAAGTCTCCGGAACCCGGGAATCCTGTCAGCGGAAACGCCACTTTGCCGTACTGCGATGTGAGCGCAAGCGTGGGGAAACGCTGAGCCTTGGCGACTTTGAGCAGGCCACGTTGCGCGTCGATTGAGGCCGCCGCCTGTCTCACGGTCGCCCTGTCGACGGCCGCGGTGTCGCTGCTGATTGCTGCAGCAACAGCGACGGCGCTGCTTATAGCTGCCGGATCATCGACCATGGTGGTGAGCTGGACGGGACTTTCGAGCGGAAGATTCAGTAGCTGCTTGAGTCTGAGATATGCGACTTCGCGATCGCTCTGACGCTGGATCACGATCGGACGCTGGTTCGCGCTCGATACCTGGGCGCGCAGAAGCTCGAACTCCGACACGTTTCCAACTGTGCGGGCGAGCTGCGTTTGCCTGAGTACTTTGTCGGTTTGCACCGCCGAAGACTCCGCGAGCGCGACCAATCGATCGGCGAGGGCCGCGTCGAAGTAGGCCTGCGTCACGTCGAGCCGAAGCTGTGCGCGCTGGGCGCTCAGCTCGATCTCAGCCGAGCGGCGTCCGGCGTTCGCGACCGAATTCTGGGCCATGATGCGACCGCCCGAGAACAGGTTCTGGGAGAACGAGAGGCCCGCGTTGTATTGGTTCTTGGCGCCGAAGCCGAGATTGCCGAAGGATGAGAACGGATTCTGTCCGAGCGCGCAGCGGGACGCGTCTTCGAGTCCGGCGAGTCGCTCAGTCGTCGTGGCCGTTGCATCGCGGAGGTATTGGTCGCAGGGCGTCGGTGGCGGTTCGGGCTTGGTTGTATCGACGGCGGGTGCGCTTCCTCCGACATCGAACTGCGACGCGAGGGTGCGAGTGTAGCTGGCCGAGCCGTTCAGCTGCGGCAGTCGCTGGCTGCGAGCTTGGTATTGCTGTCCCTGGGCGCGCTGTACCCCCGCGCGAGCGATGCGAATCGCCTCACTCTGCGCCTCGGCTGTCCGAACGGCTTCATCGAGAGAGATTGTCCGGGCCTGCGCCCCTGGCGCGACCTGCGCTTTCATAGCTGGCGCAATGATCATCAAGGCGGTGAAGACCGATCCTATAGTTCTGGCCGCAATGCGGCCACGATTTTGATTCTTTCTTGAAAACACTGTTCAGGCTGAAAGTTGTTTCGTTCGTTTCGTCTGCCTGGATGTCGTTCGGCGGGACCCGATTTCGACACCAAGGGCGCGAAGAAGAAGGACGGTGTACATGTGTGCCGCTTTTTCCTGGGGCTGCGGGTACACCTCGGGCATCATTCCCCGTCCCATGGCGTCCGCGAAGATTGCCCCCATGAGCATCGCTGCCGCGGTTCTGGGGTCGAACTTTTCAGACGTCCGTCCCTGCCGCCTGAGCGCGACGAGGTATTTGCATAGTTCATTCGACGCCTGTGTCGGGACATAGCTGGCGCACTTGGACATTTCGGGTCGCTCTTCGAGCTCACCCATTGTCTTACGGATGATCGGGCTCCGAAGTCTCAAATGTTGGATGAAGGACTCACTCCACTCGGTCAGCTCGCGCTCGGGGTCTGACGGGATCTCGGGAAGCCCCGCCAAGCCGGCCGACTGCGTCATGTGCTTCATTGCTTCGCGGAGCAGCGCTTCCTTGGACCCGAACTGACGGAAGATCGTGATCTCGTTGACGCCCGCCGCGTCGGCAATTCGCCGGGTGGTGGAGCCGCGGAAACCGTGCTGCGCGAAAACCTCGGCGGCAGCCGCAAGAATTTCATCTCTGCGATTCATGGAGCGGATGCTATTCACGGCCGCCCCTGAATGCAAGTAGTCACTTACTTACACAAACGTTACACTAGCGACTTCAGCCATCTAACGGGTTGAGCTACAATGAGTTACCGTGAGTCAGATGACCAAGCCCCAGCTGCAACTGGCATTCGACCTCGCTCTGGCCCGCGTCGAGCGACTGCTTGCCAACGACATGAAGAACGTGAAGGGAGTCTCCGCCCGGCCGCAGCTGGAGAAGCTCGAAAAAGAGCTGAAGCACGAGCGTACACTGGCCCTCGAGCGGGAAACCGTTGATCGAGCTTGGCTGCAGAGAACCGTGCGATGGGTTGTTGAATGGGTGCCGGACAAGGAGCTCGCACTCCTCGCCGCTCTGGGGGCAATCGTGAGAGCTGCTCCCGCCGACCTACGATAGCAGGCCCTTCACCGTATATTCGAGCCATGCGTCGTAATTGGATCTCGCGCAGTCTAGCCAGCGTGCTCTCGCTCTGGCTCGCCGTGTGTCTGGCCGAGCCGGTGCAGCTGCACACGTGTGCGATGCACGGTGGCCTCGCGATCGTCCAGAACGGGACTGTCGGCGCACATGGGCCCGATCACCACACAGCACGTCCCGGTGTCGGGCACGATCACAACGATCAGAGCAGCGACAGCCAGTCGCGCCAGTGCAGCTGCCTGGGTGACTGCAACTCCGGCAGCCCTCCAATCGGAATTGCAACGGCAGCGATCTCACTGCTCAACGTGCCGCTCGTTGAAGCCTCGGCTAACAGCTTTGCCCACGCTCCCCAGTACATCGTTGCGCCCCGCTTTCTCCTTCCTTTCAGCAACGGCCCGCCAGCTAGTTCCTCTCGCGCATGACTGAAGGCGACACTTCGGTCGCCTTCCGAACATCGCGCGATTCCGATCGACAGCTCTCTCATGCGTTGAACCGGTGGCGACTTTGGCCCCGCAACGCCACTCGGATTCAGAGGAACCATGGCAGTCTACTTCGTCTTACGGCGCATTTCGCCAATCGCAGAGTTCATCGCGGCAGCGGCAGTGATCGTGCTGCTTGCCTCTCCGCTCATTGGGCAATCATCGGGTTCGGTAACAGGCAGCGTCGTGACGTCAGCCAATGCTCCGGTCGTCGGGGCCTTCGTCTCGATCGATAGCGCTCCTCCTCAGACTCAGACCGATGTGTCCGGGAGATTCCGTGTCGACGGAATTACCAGTGGCTCACACATCGTTCACGTCCGCAGATCCGGCTACACGGATGCAATCAGCTCGATATTGGTCGCCTCCGACACGGTTGCCCAGCTCGATGTAGTTCTGTCCGAGAAGGTCGCGACTCTTACCAACGTTACCGTCATCGGCACCAAAACAGACCTGGCCGAGACACTGGAGCGGATGAACCAAATCCCCGGCTCGGTCGCAATGGTCGATGGTGCGCAGATCCGCGCCACTCGCCAGGCCAACCTGAAGGACGTGCTTCAGTTCGTCCCTGGTGTCTATATCCAGCCGCGCTTCGGGGCTGCCGACGAGAGTCAGATCTCCATTCGCGGCTCGGGTCTCCGTGACAACTTCCACGCACGCGGAGTGAATCTCCTGGTGAACGGGATGCCGTACCGCAACGCCGATGGGTTCACTGATTTCGAGTCGCTGGAGCTGCTCACGACCGAGGCAATCGAGGTCTACAAGGGCGGGAATGCGCTCCGTTACGGCGGCTCGACCCTGGGTGGTGCGATCAACCTGGATACGAAAACGGGATACAGCGCGAGCCCGGCGTCGTTGTTCGCTCAGGGCGGAAGCTTTGGCTTCTACAAGATGCAGCTCGAGTCTGGTGACTCACGTGGCAACGCCGATTACTACGCGAGCTACGCGCGGACTTCGATGGATGGCTATCGGCAGTGGTCCGCTCAGCAGCGCGACAGGGTGAATCTGCACGGCGGCTACCAGTTCTCTTCGAACACGGACGCTCGTGTGTTCTACTTCTTTGCGCACGTAAAGGAGGAATTGCCCGGAGCGCTCACTCGCGCCGTCTTCGAGTCAGATCCACGCGCGGCGGACCCCGGGAACGTCACCAACCGGTGGGGCCGGGACTACGACCTTCATCACGTCGGTCTTCAGCTCCGGACACAGCTCTCCCCGAGCCAGCGTCTGGAGATCAGCCCCTACATGCAGTACCGCGATATCGATCATCCAATCTTCCAGGTGATATCGCAGATCAGTCACGACTACGGCGCGGAAGTTCGCTATGAGAATACCGCCGGACTCGGGGCTCTCGCTAACCGGCTCACTATCGGAGTGCAGCCCGCGTTCGAATCCTTGCTGAACCGGCAGTATGTGAACACCGGCGGGAAACACGGTGCTCTGACCAAGGACCAGCACGATCGCGCGAAGAGTCTCGCGCTCTACCTGGAAGATGTTCTCTCCCTGACACCGCGACTGTCCGCCGTGCTCGGCGCCCGTGCAGAGAGAGCGACTCGGGAGACCAGGGATTTCTTCCTCTCCGACGGTGATGAGTCGGACAAACGTGTTTACAATCCGTTGAGCCCGAAGGTTGGGCTGCTCTATGCATTCGACTCTGGCGCACAACTATTCGCGAATGCGAGCCGCAGTTACGAGCCGCCCCTGCTGCTCGAGCTCAATAGCCTGACTGTGCCGGGTTACATCCCATTGGATGGTCAGAGTGCCTGGCAGTACGAGCTCGGCGTGCGCGGACGGAAGGTCGGGCTGGGCTGGGATATCTCTGCCTACGATGTCGAGCTGAAAAACGAGATCCTGAATATCAACGTGCAGCCCTTCCCGGGGGCACCATTCACGGTACCGACCTACCGCAACGCGCCGAAGACGCGTCACAGCGGCTTGGAGGTTGGCCTGAGTTACCAGCTTCCGGGTGCGGTGTTCGTACGAGGGGATGTCGCTGATCACGTTTCAGTCCGTACATCGTACACTCTGGCGCGCTACATCTATGTCGACGACCTGACCTACAAGGGCAACGATATTCCCGGGGCTCCAAAACAGGTGATGGCGACCGAGATCAAGTACACGCATCCTTCCGGATTCTCCTTCGCACCCAGTGTCGAATGGATCCCACAATCGTACTTCCTCGATAGCCCGAATACCGTGACCAACGACGGGTGGACCAACATCTCGCTTCGCGCCGAGCTGGCGACATCCTACGGAGTAAACCTGTTTGCAGCCGGCCAGAACCTTGGCAATCGTCGTTTTTCACAGTCGGTCCAGGTCGACAACGCTGCAGGCAAGTGGTTCGAGCCCGCCGACGGACGTTCATTCTACGCGGGGCTGCGCTGGACCCATTGAGCGTGGGCTCGGCGTTCTCTCGCCGCCGCTCGATCAGAGCGGCGGCAATCGCTCTATGCGCGATGTTGTCGCCCGTCATCGCGTACGGTGCCGGTTACGCGCTATTGCACGCAACGCTTCTGCGTTCGGTGCCGGCCGCTAACAGTCGTCTCTCCAAGCCACCGGAAACGATCCGCCTCGTATTCAGTGAGCAGATAGTTCCAGAGCTGAGTCAGATTTCGCTCACGGCGCCCGACGGCAAAGCGACCGTGCTCAAGGTGGCGAACGATCCACACGACGTGCACATCCTGGTCGGTCGGGTCGGAGAGGTGGTGAGTGGACCGTACAAGGTCGTTTGGCGCGTCTTGTCAGCGGATGGTCACCCCGTCAGCGGCAGTTTTGCCTTCACGCTGGAATCCGGAACTCCTGCTAAGCTCGCGCCGGCAAGCTCGAGCACCAGGCCAGCCTCTCGCGATTCCGGAACCGGCGACACTCTAACGGCTTCATCCGGAACGCCCTCGACAACAGATACAAAGCCGATTCCGGTTGTCGCGTCCGTATTTCGCGGAACTGGACTGGGTGCTCTGATGGCCGGACTGGGCCTTCTCTTCTTCGCCGTCACGGCGGGCGAGAGTCGCAAGCTTGCTCCAAAAGCAGTGATCGCTCGATTGATCGCCGTTGGCGCGATCCTTCTGATTGCCCACCTGATCGCGTGGCTTTACAGCATTTCCCCAACAGCAGGTTTGAGCGGCGATTTCGTCGCGTCGGTTGTGGGCTCGACTGTCGGCAGGATCGAAATTCTCCGCGTGGCGCTCGCGCTGCTGGCACTCCTGGCAATCGCGCTCGCACGGCGCGAGATCCCCGCTCTCATTCTTGGTGGGGCGTGCCTGGTGGTGAGCGGTGGCGTCGGTCATCCCGCAGCGATTCACCCTTACCTGAGTGTTCCGGCAAAGATGGCGCACCTCCTTAGCGCTTCTCTCTGGTTGGGCGGACTGCTTTGGCTAATGTGGCTCGCTCGATGTGACGACAGCGCCTGCCGGCGCGAAGCAAGCCGCGTCTCATCTGTCGCGCTAATTACCGTGATTGCGATCTTTCTCACCGGCTCCCTCGAGACGATACTGTTTCTCAACTCGCCCGGTGATCTCATTCATTCCCAGTACGGGAAGTTGGTGTTGGCCAAGTTCGTCGGGCTTGTAATCCTCGTCGGGTACGGTGCCTATAACAGATTGCGTTTGCTACCACGTCTCGAGGATCCGGGCACGACCACCAGACTCTCGCGGTCGGTGAGGCAGGAGCTTGTTATCGTGACGTTCGTGATACTGATCGGAGGATTCCTGGCCTACGTTGCGACCCCACCCGCCCCACAGTCTTCGCTTTCCGCTCTCATAGGACGGTGATCATGAGAAGACGATCCGCACGCTCGACTCCTTCTGCGCTCCTGCCCTTGCGCAGCTTGCTGATTGTGGCTGGAATTCTGGTCGTGCCGTCGATTCTGTTTGCACATGCGGTCGTCTTTCCAAAGACCTCGACGCCCGGTGCTTACGAGAAATACGTACTTCGCGTCCCCAACGAGCGCGATGTCCCGACGCTCAAGGTGGAGCTTCATTTTCCACAAGGTCTCCGCGTCGTCTCGTTCGGCGATGTGCCAGGATGGAAGCTGCAAGTCCTGACGGACTCGGCCCAGCGTGTGATGGGTGCCGTTTGGACAGGCGTTCTGCCCAAGGAACGTTTCGTCGAGTTCCCTTTTGTCGCCGTGAATCCGAAAGACAGCACCTCTCTCTTCTGGCCGACCTATCAGACCTATGAGGGTGGAGAGCGGGTGGAGTGGACTGGGCCGGACAGCTCGAAGACGCCGGTTTCATCAACCATCGTCAGTGATCCCGCGGTGGTGCCCGTCAAAGTCTCACGTACATCGCTGTATATGTCGGTTGTCGCCTTGCTCTTCGCCCTTACGGCGCTCGGAGTGGCGCTCCGGCCGCGCGGAGTCGACATAAATCCCTGATATTGACATACCAAGATTTCTTGATATATTGATCTCATGGCCGTAGCAACGCACTCCAGGACCGATCGCGCGATCGAGCTATTCCACGCCCTCTCGGATGAGACGAGGCTCGAGATCATCGAGCTCCTCCGAAAGGGAGAACGGTGCGTATGTGAGTTGACAGATACGCTCGACGCCGCCCAGTCCCGGCTTTCGTTCCATCTTCGCGTTCTCAAGGACGCGGGAGTCGTTCGGGACAGAAAGGACGGACGCTGGGTTTACTATGAGCTGGACGCGGAGGTGTTCGAGGAGATGGAGACGCTCGTTTCGGAGATGAAGCCCCGTGCGGTCAAGCGTACCGAGTCTTGTTGTGCCTAACCCCTTTTTTTTCACCAATACATCAACAAATATTGTTGGGAGGATAGATAGATGACCGCTCAGGACTCGATACTTAAGGCCACAGTAAAAGAGAAGTACGGTCAAGCCGCATTACGCGTCAGCGAAGGCGAAACCGACGCATCGTGCTGCGGATCGAGCGCCTGTTGCGGCGCTACTACCGAAGCGTCGGACCCCATCACCTCTGATCTCTACGACGAGCGGCAGAAAGCTGGCATTCCCGCCGAGGCAGTTCTCGCTTCCCTCGGCTGCGGTAATCCGACGGCGTTGGCCGAGCTGAAGGAGGGCGAAACAGTTCTCGACCTCGGATCGGGCGGTGGCATCGATGTTCTGCTCTCAGCCAAACGCGTTGGCCCAACCGGTAAGGCTTACGGGCTCGACATGACCGACGAGATGCTCGCGCTCGCCAACGAGAATAAACGCCGAGCCGGCGCAGACAACGTCGAGTTCCTCAGGGGCGAGATCGAGCAGATCCCGCTTCCCAACGCTTCGGTCGATGTCATCATTTCGAACTGTGTCATCAACCTCTCGGGAGATAAGAGGAAGGTGCTCGCAGAGGCGTTCCGGGTATTGAAGCCCGGTGGTCGATTTGCCGTGTCGGACGTCGTCGTTCGCGGTCACGTTCCCGCAGCCGTGAAGACGAACATGGACCTCTGGATTGGCTGCGTGGCCGGAGCACTGGAGGAGCAGGAGTTCCTGAACTTGTTGCGCGACGTTGGATTCGAGAAACCATCTATCGAGCCAACTCGGGTCCACAAAATTGAAGACGCCGCGGCATTTCTTGCCGGAAGCGGGTTGGATGCTTCCAGTCTCGCGTCAGAGATTGACGGTAAATTCATGAGCGCATTCGTGCGCGCCACGAAACCGGCGAAAAGCTGCTGCGGACCGGAATGCTGCGGAGGCTGACATGAAGATCAGGAAAGCGACTAACCGCGACCTCGATGCAGTCGAGGGTCTGCTCTCCGCGAATGACCTTCCCCTCGATGGCGTGAAGGAGAATCTCTCCGGCTTCATCGTGGCGGAGGAAGGCGGCCGCGTTATCGGCGCGGTTGGTCTCGAAAGGTTTGGATCGGTTGCGTTGCTTCGCTCGGCGGTGGTGTCCGAAGGACATCGCGGCGGAGGAGTAGGACGCCGGCTCGTCGAGCACATTCTCGATTACGCCGAAAGCGACGGAATTGAAGAGCTGTTCCTGCTCACGACTAAAGCCGAGAACTACTTTCCGCGATTCGGTTTCACGCGCACGACTCGATCGGCGGTGCCGCCTACAGTAAAAGCATCAGCAGAATTCCGCGGAGCTTGCCCCGACACTGCGTTGGTCATGACGCGCCGGATCGCAACACAAGCGGCACGCATCTGATGCGGTATGCTCTCCTCTCCGATATCCACGCGAATCTCCCCGCTGTGCGCGCGGTCTTCGCCGACATCGATAACCGGGCCAACATTGACGCGATCTACCACTTGGGCGACCTCACCGGCTACGCACCTTGGCCGAACGAAGTGGTGGAGCTTCTTCGCGAGCGCAGGATCCCGGGGATTGCCGGCAATTACGATTCGACGGTCGCAACCGAATACAAGCACTGCGGGTGCAGGGCCGATTCCCCCCATGAAGAGGAGTTGTCACACATTTCGTATGAGTGGACACGATCGCACGTCACGCCGGAGACGAAGCAATACCTGGCAAGTCTCCCCTTCCGCGTCGACATCCGGCCGCTTGGCGGACACGTCTCGGGTCCAACCATCACACTGATCCACGGCAATCAAACATTGAACACCGTGTACGTCACCGAGGATCGTCCTGATTCCTTTCTGGAGAAAATGGCTCATGACGCAGGTGCACGCCCCGGCGACATTCTCGCGTTCGGACACACCCACAAGCCGTGGCAGCGCGTAGTCGGCGGATTCAAGTTCATCAACACCGGCAGCGTCGGCAGGCCGAAGGATGGAGATTGGCGCGCGTGCTACGTGTTGCTGTCAGTCGAAGCCGCGGGATCGCGCGTCGAATTTATCCGCGTACCCTACGACGTCGATGAAGCCGCCGATGCAATTCGTGTGAGCGATCTGCCCGATGAGTTTGCGGAGGTCCTGAAGGCCGGTGGAACGACTACGACGCGGGCCGCCTCTACTTCTTCTGCAACCTCTTAGCTACTGCTTCCGCCTGAGCGAACACGCGCAGGAAGTTTTCGCCCGCCAGCTTCCTGAGATCATCGTCAGACCAGCCCCGCCTCGCCAGCTCGGCGAATAGCGCCGGGTAGGTAGACACGTCCTCCAGTCCCTGCACCACTTCGGTTATCCCGTCGAAGTCTCCGCCAATTCCGACGTGATCGACCCCGGCCACTTTACGCACGTAGTCTATCTGATCGGCGACCTGCGAGAGCGTCGCACGCGGCTCTGGGTGTGCCGCGCGCCACTGACGTATCTCCCGGGTGATCGCGGCGGTATCGCTGCCATATTTCGCCTGCAGATCTTTCATGACAGGACGACTGGACTGGTCGTACAGGAGCACGGCCGGTGACACGAACCCAGTGACAAACGGCACCATTACGATCCCGCCGTTCACGGTTACGCGGCGCAGGATCGAGTCAGGAACGTTTCGCGGTACATCCACAATTGCCCGCGCGGCAGAGTGGGAGAAAATCACCGGTGCCTGGCTGACGTTGAGCGCATCGCTCATCGTCGCCGGTGAGACATGAGCAAGATCCACCAGCATTCCAAGCCTGTTCATCTCGCGGACAACGCTGTCGCCGAACAGCGTCAACCCGTTGTGCCTGGCCGAGTCGAGCGCGGCATCCGCCCAGTCAAGCGTGACGTTGTGCGTGAGAGTCATGTACCGCACGCCCAGGTCGTAATACGCTCTTAGCGCGCCGAGCGAGTTCTCGATCGCATGTCCTCCCTCCAGCCCCAGGAGGGAGCCGATCTTTCCCTGCTTGAAGTCGCGGCGGATGTCTTGAGCGCTGAGAGCGAGCGCGAGCCGGTCCGGATACTTCGCGATCACCTCACGGGCGATGTCGATCTGCTCGAGCTGGACTCTCGCGTACCCGGAGTCACGCCACTCGCCAGGGATGTAGACCGACCAGAACTGGGCGCCGACCATCCCCCTTCTGAGCCTGTCTAGATCGGTGTGACCCGGCGTGTGCTTGCGCAGGTCGTACGAATCGACGTTCCCGCGAGCGACCGAGTCTTCACGGATCCGCCACGGTAGATCGTTATGGCCGTCGATCAGCGGAGTCTGTTTGAGTATCCGTTTCGCCCGTGCGAGGTAGAGATCGTCGGCGGAGGCCGAGGTCGTCTGGGCTGCGAGTGGCAGCCTGGCATCGACTAGCGAAAGGATGCTGATGGCACCCGCGAGCAGCGAAAGTACCGTACGAATGATTCTGGAATCTGGCATGGCACGTAAGGTAATCCTCGTGCCACGGAGTCGCTGAGCGGTTTGCCTATGAGCCGGGGGGTGAGTCCAGGAGCTCTACCGCCTCTATGCTGTCCGCTTCCCGGACAACCAGTCGAATGGGATGGAGCCATTGGAGCCAGGGCATCATCCCTCCTGCATCATCGCGGATCAAATTGGAGTCGATTCCGTTGGCGTCGAGCACGGCCTGCGCAACGTGCGCCTCGACTTCGTTGGCAAAGGTCCTTATGACCGTGTTGAGCTCCGGCAGTTCGCTCTCCATCCTTCTATTCTAGCCTGTGCATTGGCACGTTGTCTGCCCGACTTATCCTGGATGATATCATTGCGGACGAACATATGAAGCTTCCCTATCAGCTCCCGGCGGCGGTTTGGCTTGCACTCATCGCTGGAGGGCTAGGCTGCAGCAAGTCGAAAGAGACGTCGGAGACTGCGGCAATCAGCCAGGACAGCATGCTGCTTCGCGACCTGGCCGAGGCAAACAAGAACACCGCCCAAGCGTCAGCGGTGGACAACAGCCTCAGCACCGTCAGAACCAGTGGGGACGGCTCGACCCCCGTCGCAGGCAGTGAAGGATCCCAGTCCGGGTTGACTGGCGCCCGGATCGTCCCCCGCCCATCCCCAGCCGGGAGTCAGGTTCTCACAAACGGGTCCAAGCTAGCGCCACCGCTCAGGGCCAACGATGCATCGGGTCCAACGACGGTTTCCACCGACCTTTCGCCGGCGAGGAGTACGGGGGACCCCTGCGACTCGCCCGCTGCGGTCGATCAGCGCTCCTGCCTCAATCGCGCGATTGCCGAAAACGACGCAGATCTCAATCGAGCCTATCAGGATCTCCTCGCGCAGAGCCGCAAGTCGGGAGGGCCTGAGCTCGAGCAGCGCTTTCGCCAGGCTCAACGGGACTGGGTCAATCAGCGCGAAGCCGAGTGTCGTGGGGCCGGGGATGGCACCCTTTGGGCTCGACAGCGTGCCCGTTGCCTCGCCGATTACTCGACAAGGAGAACAGCAGAGCTACACCGGAACCTGAATAGCCTGCGCGGGCAGTAAAACGAAAGAGGCCTGACGATGATGTCAGGCCTCTTTTCTCCCCGCGAGGGTTAGCGGTTGGCTGTCTGGACTCCTGAGCTGGCGAGCGCCCGACCCTGAAGCAGTCCATCGATCTCTGCAGCGGCGACCGCGCGCGGTGAGATCCACCCGTTGCCGATGGCTCGCGTCGGAACCGTAATGCCGGCAACTCCACCGGTCGGGCTGATTTCGACGACGGCAGTCGCATCGGTCACACCCGCCGTTCCGCTGCTGATCACCAGGACCCACCTGCCGACTGCGGGACGCTGCCAGCGCACTGCGTATACGCCAGCCTGAGATCCCGGCCGGATATCGAGCTTCATGCTTTGCCGCTTGCCGTTCACCACGCCCTCGGCTGTCCCAGTGACGGTTCTCGCCATGAGATCGCCGTGATGATAGGTACGCACTGTGAGAAACGCGTCACGCGAAGCGCGATCGAATGGATTGGCGGGATACTCGATCGCGATCCACGGCGGGCCGGCGTCGACGGAGCTAAAGGCTGCGAGTGAGAGCGCTGTGACGAGCGCGAAGGTGCGAAGCAGAGTGCGATTCATGGTGAACTCCTGAAGAGGTTTTCGAGCGCTACTACGATGCCGCTCGCGTCTCCAGGGTTTAACGCGAACCTATTTCATTCGTCGCAGCGTGACTGCTCCCTTGAAGGTGCGCACGGATACCTTCGCGCCTCCACCACTTTCATCCACCGTGAGCTCGGCACCCCGGGCAAAGCGACCGGGAATAGGGCTTTTCTTCGAAAGGGTGTTGGTGATGCTTCCGGCGATCGTCACCACGGAGAATGTCGCGGCCGTTTTATCCGGGATTGCGATATCGATGCTTCCGCTGTGGCTGTCGAAATCGAATGCGCCGCTGCGGTCCAGCCGGCCCGCGAAGCCGATGCTGCCGGTGACTGTTTCTATCTTCGTCCGTTCGAAGGTACCGTTTCCCCCGTCGACTTTGATCGGCCCACTCACCGTTGAGAAGGCCGCGTCCGGGCTTGCGCCCTGGAACGTGATTGCACCACTCGCGCTCTTCGCCCTGACCCACGCTGGAGATCCAGTGATGTGAATGTCTCCGTCAATCGCCTCGGCGTTCAGCTCCCGCGGATTGCCGGTCACGTCGATCGTTCCGCTCACGACGTACAGGTCGAGACCACCGGCGACATCGCTGACATCAACGCTCGCGGTGGCGGTCTTGATCCAGAGACGGACTCGTGCCGGCACCCAGATCTCGAGCCGCGTTGGCTTTGGATCCCGCTCGTTTACGGACTCCACGAACATTTTTACGCCCGTGTAACCGCCGCCCATGAAGAAGGTGTCGCCGGCGCCCAGCGTTCCACGTACGACAACCGTGTCCTTGTTCCACCCGTGGACGACGACGCTGCCGACCATGTTGACGATGCGAAGCGCGCCTTCCATCCCCAGCGGCTGCTTGCGCTCGACCTTTTTCTGGGCAAGCACAGGCGAAGAGAGCACCAGCATTGCGGCTGCTACTCCAGAAAGCGCGATTCTAGCTCCCACGCGTCATCTCCGCAGTCCGGCGAAGCAGATCTACTTTCTGCCGGTAGGTGCCGGACAACATCTGGATCAGCATCTTGTTGGCCGGGTCGCGGGCCAGAGCGTTGCGCGCCTCCAGAATTGCTTCGTCGATCGTGCGCAGACTGGCCTTGAGCTGAGCGACTGTTTCCGGCGCCAGTGACGCTTCCTGTTGGTCGAGGAGATCCTGAAGAACGGCGACGTTCCGCAGATAATTGTTCTCCTCAATTGTAAAAGCAGCCAGCGAAGCTGGTGTGGCGTCGCTACCCGAATTCAGCGAAGCCGAGCGCGAAGAATCTCCATCGCTGGTGCGGCCTCTCATGTATACAGCCGTTGCTCCAGAGGAGAGGATTACCAGCAGGACCGCCGCTGCTGCCAGCATATAGGGCCGGCGCCACACTCCCGCGCTTACGCGGTGCGCGGAAACTGCTTCCTTGTCGTGCTCGATAGCCGCACGGATGTTCGACCATGCTTCCGCTGGTGGATCAATGGATTTCGGCAGGTCCGCTGCACGCGCAATGATTCTATTCAAGCTTTCGACTTCGGCGGCGCAAATCGCGCACGTCGCAACATGATCGGCGACCGGCGCGCGAGCATCATCGGTCAGCTCGCCGGTCACGTAGTCGTCCAGTAGGTGCCTGATGACGTCGTGTGTCATCTCTCCAACCTCTCTCTCAATAGCCTGCGCGCACGGTGCAGCTGCGCCTTGACTGTTCCAACGGAGACGCTCAGCTGTTCTGCGATCTCCTGGTGCTGGTACCCCTCGACATCGTGCAGCACGAACGCGAGCCTCGCTCCCCTCGGCAGAGAGGCGATCGCATCTTCCATGTCCATCTTCAGATCGATACCACTCGACCGGGCTGCGCCCGCCAGGCGTGATGTGTCGTCCATTGGAAGCACTCTGGCGATTCGCCTGCCGTCGCTTCTCGCATTCTCGAGCATCGTGTTTACCGCCAATCGATGAAGCCAGGACGAAAACGCGCAGTCGCCGCGGAAAGTCGCGAGCCTTCGCCATGCCTTGACGAAAACATCCTGCATGAGCTCAGTTGCATCTGCGCTGTCTCCCGCCTTGAGTCGCAGGCAGAGAGCGTAGACCCGCCCTGCGTACTCCCGATAGAGGAGCTCGAAGGCATCGACGTCCCCCGACTGCGCGCGCCGGATTGAATCCAGCGCTGCAGCCTTCTCTTCGCCCATCGTGGACGGGTTGGGTCCGATAGAGTCTGATACCACCGCGCTCGTCTTCATTTCAGGCGGGGATAAGATGCCACTCGGGGCCCCGAGGTTGGGAAAGCCTGATTAAACGGCAACTGAAGACTACCTGCCGGGGCTGTTGGCGTGCCCGCTGATGGCTGCGGGCTCCGTTGACCAGCGGTGGGACTACTCGATGTCGCCGCCCAGGTCGAACTTGGCGCGGGTCAAACCGACGATTCGCTCGAGGCCGGCCTTAACCTCCGGAGCGAGATCACTCCGACCCATGAGCCGCTCGGCCTCCCGGCGGATGGAATCGAGCGCTTGCATAAAGTTTCCCTGCTTCAGTTTTCCGGAGTCGTCGCGGGGCATTGAATGGCCCTCAATGTCGTTTGGGAGTGCAAGATTCTTCGCGTCTTCACTCACACGCATGAGGCTGGCCACAACGCCTGAAGGGAACTGCCGCGCAAGCTGGCCACCAGACAGAAGTTTCATCCGGATGAGGCGGATTTGCCGGATTACTCGGGATCGCTCCTCTCGGCGTGAGGGGACGTAACACCAGGGCAGGGAGTTTTTCGGAACTACGCTCGGGATGCTTCGGTTCCCCAAACGGATCTCTCTTCCGAGATAGCAACGAGAAGAAGACTCAGGCGAAAGGAACCAAATCGCCACAGAGATCGATCCGCGTAATCCGGAAAATCCGCTCGATCCGGATGAAACTTCTGTCTGAGTGGCCAGCTGCGCGGCAGTTTTAAACGGGCGCGAGCTGCGGCGGTTTCCCGGAAGGCAGTTGGGGCACCGATCGCCGCTCGCCAACCTGCTGCCGCCACATCGCATAGTACAGTCCCGTGCGCTCGAGCAGATCCTCGTGCTGCCCCGCCTCGACGATCTTGCCGCGTTCCAGCACGTAGATGCGGTCGGCATGCATCACCGTCGACAGCCGGTGAGCGATGAGAATGGTGATCACCTCGCGCGAGTTCGCGACGTCGCGCATCGTGCGGCTGATCTCCTCCTCGGTGAGCGAGTCGAGCGAAGATGTCGCTTCGTCGAATACCAAAAGATGTGGATTGCGCAGCAGCGCCCGCGCGATCGAGAGCCGCTGCTTCTCCCCGCCCGAGACCTTCACTCCACCTTCGCCGATCACCGTATCGAGTCCCTTGTCGGCACGAGCAAGTAGAGTATCCGCGGCGGATTTGTGCAACACGTCGAGGCACTCTTCATCGGTCGCGTGCGGATTCACGAACTTGAGGTTCTCCCTGATCGTCCCTGAGAAGAGCTGCGCGTCCTGCGTCACGAGGCCGATCCGCTCGCGTAGACGATCGAGGTCAACGTCATTGCTCGACACCCCGTTATACAGAATCTCGCCGGCCTTCGGCTGATAGAGTCCTACCAGCAGCTTGACCAAAGTCGTCTTACCTGCGCCCGACGGGCCGACGAATGCTATCGTCTCGCCCCGCGCGACCGAGAATGAGATGTCGGTCAACGCCGGCGTATTCGCCGTCTGGTGAATGAAGCCCACGTTCTCGAACTCGAGATTCCGGATGTCGCTGATCGGAACCGGAGCCGCCGGCTTTGGATCCTTGGGCGTCTCCAGAATCTTCCTGAAGTTCGCGAGCGAGACTTCTGTCTCCCTGTAGACGTTGATGATGTTCCCCAGCTCCTGCATCGGTCCGAAGATGAAGAAGGAATAGAACAGCAGTGAGAAGAACTGTCCCACCGTGATCTTCTGGGTGAAGATCAGGTACAGCATCATGAACAGAATGCAGGTGCGCAGCAGATTGACCGTCGTGCCCTGGATGAAGCTCAGACTGCGGATGTATTTGACCTTCTTGAGCTCCAGCTTGAGGATCTTCTCCGTCGTCGCGTTCAGGCGTACGACTTCCTGGTCGGCAAGACCGAGACTCTTCACCAGCTCGATGTTGCGCAGCGATTCCGTCGTCGAGCCAGCCAATGCCGTTGTCTCGGCGACGATCACCTTCTGGATTGTCTTTACCCGGCCACTCAACACCCAGCTCAGTGTGCCGAGGAGGGGCACGGTAGCCAGAAACGCCGGCACGATGATCCAGTGCACGGAGAGCGCGTAGATCACTACGAACACCACGCCCACCAGCGTGGTGAAGATCAGGTTGATCGAGAGCGATATGAATCGCTCGACGTCTGACCGCACTTTCTGGAGCTTGCCCAGCGTCTCGCCGCTCCGCTGATCCTCGAAGACTGAGTAGGGCAGCTCCAGCGAGTGCCGGATCCCATCCGAGTACATCTCGGCACCGACGCGCTGAACGATGACGTTGACGTAGTAGTCCTGGAAATTCTTGGCGACGCGCGAGACGAATGCGACGCCCATCGCCATGAGCAAGAGCTTTCCAGCGCCTTTGATGAATTGAGAGGTCTCGTACTCGCGGAATCGCGTCGCGTAGTCGTCGATGACGTGACGGAAGATTAGCGGGTCCAGGAGCGAGAACACCTGGTTCGTCGTCGCCAGCACGAGCGCGAGAAGAATCAGCGCGCGGTATTTTCGGAGGTACGAGAAGAGGAGATCCACACCGGATACTAATTGGGCTGTAGCTGTACCCGCAAATGTTAAGTTAGTGGCCAGGGAGGCTTTGTAGTCTCACTACGCACGAGGGGTTCAGCGGCCTTGTTTGTTCCGAAGTCGATCACGACGCTCAAGTCGTACAACCGGTCGCAGCTCACTTCCGACGTAACCGCGGGAGTAATCGTTGGCGTCGTGGCCCTTCCCCTCGCGATTGCCTTCGCCATTGCCAGCGGTGTGACTCCGGATCGGGGCTTGTACACTGCAATCATCGCCGGATTCCTGATCTCCGCGCTTGGCGGCTCGCGTGTTCAGATCGGCGGGCCAACCGGCGCATTCGTGGTGATCGTCTACGGAATCGTACAGAAATACGGAATCGATGGCCTCATCGTGGCCACGATCATGGCTGGCGTAATCCTCGTGATACTCGGCGTCGCCAAGCTCGGCAGCGCGATCAAGTTCATTCCGCACCCGGTCGTCGTTGGATTCACCAGCGGAATAGCGGTGATCATTTTCTCGAGTCAGATGAAGGACTTTCTCGGCCTTCGCATGGGGGACCTGCCGGTCGAATTCATCCCCAAATGGCGGGCAATTGCGTCGCACTTGGATTCGGCAAACATGCAAGCGGTCTCCGTGGCCGGTGTCGCTTTGCTGATTATGGTCTTGTGGCCGCGAGTCAGCCATCGAATTCCGGGTCCATTCGTGGCGCTCATTGCTACCACGCTCGCGGTTCGCCTGTTCAACATCCCGATCGAGACGATAGGAACGAAGTTTGGCGCGATTAGCGCGACGCTTCCGCATCTGATCGTTCCGCATGTATCGCTCGAGCAGGTCACCGCCCTTGTTGCTCCGGCATTCACGATCGCGCTGCTCGCCGCCATCGAGTCGCTGCTTTCGGCGGTGGTGGCCGACGGAATGATCGGAGGCAGGCATCGATCCAACATGGAGCTGATCGCTCAGGGCGTTGCCAACATCGTCGCCCCAATGTTTGGCGGTATGCCGGCCACTGGAGCAATCGCGCGCACCGCGACTAACGTCAAGAACGGCGGCCGCACCCCCGTCGCCGGAATGGTGCACGCTCTCACACTTCTCCTGATAACTCTCTTTTTCGGAAGGTGGGCGGCTCTGATCCCACTGGCGACGCTGGCGGCGATTCTCGTCGTGGTCGCGTATCACATGAGCGAGTGGCGAACGTTTCGCAGCGAGCTGACCGCGCCGAGGAGTGACGTGGTGGTGCTGCTTACGACATTCACGCTGACAGTGCTGGTAGACCTTACGGTGGCGATAGAGGTTGGAATGGTGCTGGCTGTGTTCCTGTTCATGAGACGTATGGCCGAAGTCACGAACGTCAGCGTCGTTACACGAGAGCTCGCCGAGGCGCGCGAAAGCGATGACGACGATGACCCGAATTCCGTGCGCAGGCGCAAGATCCCTCCCGGAGTTGAGGTGTTCGAGATCAACGGCCCTTTCTTTTTTGGTGCAGCCGAGCAGTTCAAGGACACCTTGGGTCAGATAGCGAAGAACCCCAAGGTTCTGATCATTCGCATGCGCGATGTCCCAGCCATCGACTCAACGGGGCTGCACGCACTCCACGAGCTCGCTCGCCGCTGCAAGCACGATGGGACGCTCCTCCTGCTTGCGGACGTCCACGCTCAGCCAATGTTCGCACTCGTGCGCTCGGACATGCTGGCTGAGCTCGGGGAGGAAAACCTGTTCGGAAACCTGGACGACGCTCTCGACCGCGCACGCCACCACCTCGGGTTACCGGCAGTGCCTCATCCGGCGGAAGCGGTCCCGACTGTAGCCCGCGAGACACCTCAGTCCGAAGCGCCCAAGATCGGGTAATCCTGACTGATCGAAGGTCCTATTTCATCAGCTCGACTGGTCGGCCGATCGTCCACGGTATCTTCGCCGCGTCGAGCGAGGCGTTGAGCGCAGGAATCCGGCGCTGGAGCAGAGTGTTAATCCGCCCGGCTTCGCGCTGGAGATCAGACGCCGTCAATGTGAGCGTCGACCTCTGAAGCTCAGTCGGCTGTGATGTGACGTTTCCGATCTCCTCGGCGACGTTGTTGACGCGCTCCTGGATCGACGGCTCCTCCGTTCGCTTGTCGTCGCTTACTGCCGGTGCCTCCGGATCGCCGCGCAACTTTTTGAGAACGTCACCCAGCTCCTTGTCGATTGCATCGGACTGGTTTGAAACAGAATCGGGCGCAGGATTGACCTTGAGCGCGGCTTTTACGTCCGCGATCTGATCTCTCAGCTGCTCGGCGGTTCGCACCGCCGCCTGCACCGTCGCCTGGAGCCGCCCGGTGCTCACACGCATGTCGTAGAGCGCGCGATAATCTGCATCGCTCAGCTGCACGAGAGGATCGGAGCGAACCTCGATGGGAACTTCACGGACTATCTGTGCGGTTGATCCGCTCTTGATGGTCAGGCGGGCGGTGTAGCGACCCGGGAGGACGAATGGCCCCGACGGCTCGCGCTGCCTGAATGTCGGCTCACCAGCCTGACCCGCCGGACGTCGGACGGTATAGGGCGGCGCGTTACGCAGGTCCCATGTCACGCGATGCATTCCTCGTTTCTGGTTCGCCGCCAGCTCACGCACACGGTTGCCAGTCGCGTCATAGATGCCAAGCGTGAGGTCACTACCCTTCGGCAGCGAATCGCGGATGAAGTAGGTGACGATCGCACCGAATGCTGGATTCGGCGCAGAGTACTCGCGGTCTCCACTGGCGCTGGCGCCTCGCGCACCACCGGGAATAGAGCTGTTTGGGTTGTATTCAGTAGCCGGCTTCACGGGAAAGATATAAGTGCCCACCCGGTTCGCCTCCGCCAGCTTTTCCAGTGGTGTGATGTCGTCCATGATGTAGATCCCGCGACCGTGGGTACCGATCACCAGATCGCGCTCCCGCGGATGGACCACGATGTCGTGCACAGCTACGGTCGGCATGTTGTATTTCAGCTGCGTCCACGACGCCCCGCCGTTGGCCGAATAGAACGCTCCGAATTCGGTTCCAGCGAAGAGGAGACTCGGTTCCACCACGTCTTCGCGAACGACTTGCACCGAGCCGTTTGGCGGGAGATTCCCCGTGATCGAAGTCCAGTGTGCGCCGTAGTCGGTGCTCCGCAGGACGTACGGCTTGAAGTCGTTGTTGCGATGGTTGTCCATCGTCGCGTACACGGTTCCTTCGTTGAATCGCGACGCCACCACCCGGCTCACGTATGTCTCGTCGGGGACGCTCGGGAATTTCGTGATTCTGTTCCAGGTCGCACCGCCATCGCGAGAGATGGAAACCACTCCATCATCCGTGCCCACATAGAGCAGCCCTTGTCTCATCGGCGATTCGTCGATGGTGCTGATGTTTCCATAATCGGCCGTGCCCTGATGCCGAGCGATCGCATCGCGCGGCCAAATTTTTCCCATCACGCGCAGGCTGTCGCGATTCCGTTGCCTTGTGAGATCGGGGCCAAGCCGTGTCCACGCATCGCCGCGATTCGTGCTCTTGAAGAGGTAGTTCGCGCCGAAATAGATCGTATTGTGATCGTACGGCGAGATCAGCATCGGCGAGCTCCAGTTCCAGCGATAAGGCTTGCCGCCAAATTCGGGGAGCGGTTTGATCGTCTTCTGCTCGCCGGTGCGGACGTCATATCGAACGATGTCGCCGCCCTGCGACTCTCCGTACACAATGTTCGGATCCGTCGGGTCGATCATCGCGTAGAAGCCGTCGCCGCCGGTGGTTTTGATCCAGTCGGCGTTGGTGATGCCCTGACGATTTCTGGTCTGACTCGGCCCGCCCCAGCTGCTGTTGTCCTGCAATCCTCCGTACACGTAGTAGAAGGGCTGGCGCAAGTCAGTTGCGATCGCGTAGTACTGCGCGATCGGAAGGTTGGGGACGAAGTCGACGGTGCGTGCGCGATCGTGGGTGATGTAGACACCACCATCGGATCCGATGATGATGTGATCGGGATCTGTGGGATCGATCCACATGGCGTGATGATCCGAGTGGGCCGCGCTGGCTGTGTTCCTGAACGTGCGGCCGCCGTCGGTCGAGACCTGAAGTGGCACGCCCATGAAGTAGACCCGCTCGGGATCCGTGGGATCGACACGAATCTGCCCCATGTACCATGGGTAGGAAAAACCGACCCCCATTCTCTGCCAGCTGGCACCGTGGTCATCGGAGCGATAGACACTGGCTTCGGTGTTGCCCGTCGCCGCGCCATTGCCGGTGACCTTGGTCTCGATCGTGGCGTAAACAATGTTCGGGCTCGATCTGCTTACATCGAGACCGATCCGGCCGACGTCGACCTTGGGAAGGCCCTCAGTCAGGCGCGTCCACGTGTCACCGGCGTCGATGCTCTTCCAGAGTCCGCTGCCGGGCCCGCCACCGACATAGCTGTACGGACGCCGTTCCCGCTGCAGCGACGCAGCGTAGATCACATCGGGGTTAGTCGGATCGAAGATGACGTCGGTGAAGCCCGTGTTGGCGTCGATGTTCTTGACGTTTTTCCAGGTGCGTCCACCATCTATGGTTCTGAAAAGCCCGCGATCTCCGCCTGCTCCCCACAACGGACCAACGGCTGCGACGTAAACGATCTGCGGATTGGTCGGGTGCACAATGACTCGTCCAACGTGCTCCGATTTCCTGAGCCCCATGTTCGTCCACGTCTTTCCGCCATTCTCCGATTTGTAGACGCCATCGCCCCACGACGAGCTACGCTGATTGTTGGCTTCGCCTGTGCCGACCCAGATGATGTCGGGATTGCTTGGCGCAACCGCAATATCACCGATCGAAGCCGACCCCTGGTGGTCGAAGATGGGCTCCCACGTCGTTCCACCATTTGTAGTCTTCCACACCCCGCCCGACGCGGACGCGACGTAGAAGAGCTCGCCCAACCTTGTACCCAGCTGTGATCTGGGTCCTTCGGGAACCGCGAAATCGACCACGCGTCCACTGGTGACGGCCGGCCCGATCGCGCGCCACGGCAGCTCGGCCAGTCGCGCGGAATCAGCGTCGAATTCGGCGGCAGTGGTCTTGGCGGTACGGCCGGCCTGAGCGAAGAGAATCGAGACAGGTGATACGATCAGAGTGATCGCGACAACAAGCCGCGAGAACGTGCGAGGCATCATTTACTGGAGTGAAGAGAGTGAATAATCTCATTCACAGCGGAGGCTTTTGCCACCGAGAGTCGCCTGCCTTGTCCTGTGGTCCTTACGGGCTCGAAGGCGAGGTCATTACCGAAATATCAACGTCGATGTTGATGGTTGCGCCGTTCCAAGTCTGATTGACCTCCAGCATTCCCTGCCAGATGCTGGCCCACGGGAATCCAACCTGTTCCGGCGACTTGTTCAGGGAAAAACCGGACGAGCTCGTCACCCAGAAGATCGCCGAGCCGGACGCGTTCATGTCCGTGTACGCGCGGCGAACTCCGTCATATATCGCGGCCGCGTTCGCCTTGTGAACGTAGATGCCGGGCCTGAAACGGCCGTCCGCCAAAACCTGCTGCACCCAGGCCCGATAGTAGGCATCCATCGATGCGGGAATCGCATCCATGTGCTCAATGTCGAGATAGATCACGGTCCCAAGCGGAAATCCCTCGGCGGCGGTCTTGGATACTGCATCGATTCCGTCGATGCTGCCTTGCTCCGTCGTCAATAGAGTACGCGAGCAGGTGACGGTGCCTGCCTGAATTTCCGCAGCCGTCGCCGGCACCATGATCCCCGCTCGGGCTGCTGGTGGTTTGATCAGTCTCTGCGATTCCGAAGGCGCGGCGATGTTCGGGACGCTGATGCTCGGCACTCCGTCGAATGTCTGTTGTCCGACGTAGAGGACTGCCAGACCCCAACCCATGGATGTGAGCAGCGCGCGTTTTCCCATCCACGATGGGTCGCGATGACAAGGCGCCTGGAGGTAGTAGCCAACCCACTCGTAAGGTGACCCGGGCTTAAGCCACGCGCTCATTGACGCATCACCCGGATAGATGCTCGTGTCGAAGCCGGGGTGACTCGTCCCGGACGGCGGGACAGGCTCCGGCGATGGACTCGTAATCCCGTGATCGGTGCACGACACAATCGAGACCGCGAGCAGTACTATGCATACCTGTAGCCGTACGACTTGCCTCGAATGATTTCTTTCTCTACTCTGATTCATGCGCGGACTTGTCGAATGATTACGCAATCCCTCTTTTCACTCAAACACCGTGCCCACCCGGAAAGATTCCGTTCCCGTCCCTCCATCCAAGAACTGCCAATGATCTCCATCTCATCTCGTCGCGTTTTGCCGACGGCGTTCTTCGTGTTCACGCCGCTATTCGCCGCTCCGGCGCAGCAGACATATCAGTCGCCACCAACCGATCTGATCAGGATCCTGGACGCGCCGGCTAATCCTGTCTCTTCGATCAGTCCGAATCGACAATGGATTCTGGTAACCGTGAGCGACCCTCGCACGATCACCATCAGCGACATGGCCGACTCCGCCTATTATCTCGCGGGAAGCAAGATCAGGGCGAATCCGGATTACCGCATCGAGAATATCGGGATCCGCTCAGGCACGGTGAGCAGCATCGATGGAAAGACCGAGCGCGCGCTGCAGTTTCCGACTGGGGGACGGATCGGCACTACATCGTGGTCCAGCGACGGAGAGCATCTCGCCTACACCACTATCGGCGGCGGGAAGATGGAGCTCGTCATCCTCAATCCCGCGACCGGAGTCCTGCGTCACATCGCTGCAGCCGGACTATCGGGAAAGCTGCGAGACCTCGATTGGTCCCGCGATGGAAGGCATCTCGCATTCACGGCTACCACGGGGGCCGGCTCGGCGGTTTGGGTAGCAGATGTCGCCACCGGTGCCGTGCGCCGGCTCACCGGGCCGGCGCTCAACTTCACCACCGCACGCGGCAACGTCGTTGACGATCCGGGCTGCGACTGGCTGAACGGCAAGGCGCCCCTCGTCTGCAGGCTATGGCCGGCACAGCGCCATGCACCGCCAAAGACCTCCGAAGTCCCCACTGGTGTGATCGTGCAGGAATCCTACGGACGCTCGGCGCCCGCACGCACATACGAGTATCTCCTGCAAGGCCCGGCCGATGAAGCGCTCTTCGACTACTACTTCGCCGATCAGCTCTCACTCGTCGGACTCGACGGCAAGATCACGCCCATCGGACGGCCTGGCGTTCATGCGCGCGTCACCCCTTCGCCCAACGGCAAGTATCTGCTGGTCGAAACTATCCAGCGGCCCTACTCCTACCAGGTCCCGATGGATGTCTTTCCCTCGCGCACGGAAGTCTGGGATCTGAGCGGTAAGGTGCTGCGCGAGATTCGGAACTCGCACGTCGCCGAAGAAGCGCCGAGTGCGCGTGACGCGGTTCTGCCCGGAATCAGAATCGTGAACTGGCGGCCGGACGTTCCGGCCACACTCGTGATTGTCGAAGCGCTCGACAAAGGAAACCCGCGCAACGTTGTTCCGAAGCGAGACCAGGTGTCACTCCTTTCCGCTCCATTCGCTGGAACGGCGACGCCTTTCGTCCAGACCGAGTACCGGTACGGTGGTATCAACTGGGTCTCTCCCAACACCGCGTTTCTGATCGATCGGCTTTCACGCGGCGCGAAGCAGCGGGTGTGGCAGATCGATCCTTCCGCGTCGAATGGTGGTATCCCGAAACTGATTTGGGATCGCAGTGCCGAGGATCGGTATTCAGACCCGGGAACGTGGGTGCTGGTACAGGATACGGCGACGGATCGCCTGGTGCCGTTGCGCTCCAGCGATGGCAGATACCTCTATCTCAGAGGCAACGGCGCATCCCCAGAAGGCGATCGGCCATTCCTCGACCGCTTCGAGCTCACAACCGGGAAGACGGAACGACTGTGGCAATCAGCCGCTCCGAACTACGAGCAGGTTCTCCAGGTGGTAGACCGCGATGCTAGCCGCATCATCACCCAGCGTGAGGCGCCGACCGAGGCGCCGAATTACTTCGTCCGCGATCTCCGAAACAAGTCGCTGACCCAGATTACGAAGCTGAGCGATCCGGCCCCGTACTTCGCCAACGTGAAGAGCGAGCTCATCACCTATAGCCGTCCGGATGGAATCAAGCTCTCGGCCACGCTCTACCTTCCGCCGGGATACGACAAGTCGCAGGGACGGCTGCCGTTCTTCTTCTGGGCATATCCGCGGGAGTTTCAGTCCGCCGACGCTGCTTCGCAGCTCACCGGCTCTCCCTACCAGTTCAAGCGGCCGGCCCGTCAGAACTATCTCATGCTTCTCATGCACGGCTACGGCGTACTCGACGGACCGACAATGCCGATCGTCGGCGCCAACGGCAAGGAGCCGAACGACAGCTACATCGACCAACTCGTCGCCAGCGCGCAGGCAGCGGTCGACAAGATCGTGGACATGGGTGTCGCAGATCGGGACCGCATTGGAATCGGCGGCCATTCCTACGGCGCCTTCATGACCGTCAACCTTCTGGCGCATTCGGACATCTTTCGCACGGGCATCGCGGAAAGCGGCGCTTATAATCGCACCCTCACGCCATTTGGATTCCAGGCGGAGCCGCGCACGTATTGGGAAGCGCCGGAAGTCTACAACGCGATGTCTCCCTTCAATTACGCGAACAAGATCAACGAGCCAGTGCTGCTCATTCACGGCCAGCGCGACGATAACTCGGGAACGTTTCCGATCCAGTCGGAGCGCCTCTTTGCTGCGATCAAGGGAAATGGCGGCAGCGTTCGCTACATCCAGCTGCCACTCGAGCCGCACGGTTACACCGCAAGGGAGACCCAGCGCCACCTGCTTTGGGAATACATCAACTGGCTCGACAAGTACGTGAAGGGAGCGCCGCCACGCACTACTTCGGCGACGGCAACGTCACCAGTACCGAAGTAACGATCAAAACCAACGCAGCGAAGGTCAGCTCCATCATTGCCGAGCGGCGGATGGTCAGCTCTGATCCTTCGTCGCCGAGAGATGGGCGCACGCGCCTCCAGTTCCACGCGCCGAGAGCGACGACGATTGCAACCAGAATGAGCTTGACGACCAGCGTCATTCCGTAGCCCGTTGTCCATAGCGATGAGAGCCGCTTAAGGTGCAGCCAGGCGGTGGTCAGCCCTGTGATCCCGACGATGGTTGATGCGCTGAGCGCGAGCGGAGAAAAGGAATTCACGAGGTCGCAGACCAGCTCCGAACGCTGCTGACCGGCCGTGGCACTTCTAATCACGCCGCGAATGCCGATTATCGTGAGCACGAGAAGAGTGCCCAGCCAGGTCGATGCGGCAAGGATGTGCACCGCATTCACCTTCCCCGCGAGTTTTCCCGTGTAGATGGGCTGCAGCACGGCGAAAAGGATCCCTATCGCAGCCAGAGTCCATCCGAGTGACGATGCCACACGAACGAGCGCGAATCCAACGAGCGCGAGCGCCAACATCGCGAGCTTGAACTCGAAGGCTGTCAGATTCTTCGGCAGCGATTCAGTGAAGGTCTTGTCGTGCGTGATTGCGTTGATGTAGGGCCCACCAACCAGTGCCAGACTGATCAGCAGGACTCCAACCACGCCGAACACGGCAGCCTTGTCGACACGAAGGATCTCCTCAGCTTCTTCCGAGATTCCGCGGGTTCTGCGTACTACTCCGAATCGAAAACCAACCGCGCCAATTGCGAGAAAGTATCCGACGAACTGAACAAGCTCGGTTACAGCCTTGATCACGTTGGGGTTGATCATTCGCGCTGCTTTCGCAACAGCGATGAGTCGTAGCGGGCCAGTAGATCCGCCGGTCCGTCATATACCTCCACAGCGCCGTGGAGATCTGCGTCACTCCATCCACCGGAGCGGAAGGCGATGGTGCGAACCTTGGCTCTTGTTGCTGCCTCAATGTCGTAAGGCGTGTCGCCGATCATGACGAGGTTGCGCGGCGAGATTCCGCTCTCCTCGATCGCGGCCTCTACGATGTCCGGGTCGGGCTTGGATCTCTTGGCGTCGCTCGCCGTCGCCTTTTCCTCCATAAGATCGGCGACCTCAGCAGCCTCGAGTAACCCTTTCAACTCTTCGTCCTTGGCCGATGTCGCGACGATCGCCTTGAGCCCATCAGAGCGGACACGCAGAACCAGAGCGCGCGATCCCTCGAGTGGTCGGAGAGTCGGAAGGTATTTCTTGCGAAAGATCCCCGAGCGGCGCTTGATCAGCTTCTTGCCCTCTTCGCTTTCGTGCTTCACGCCAATCGTTTTCGGGAGAAGCTTGTCCGCCCCCATGCCGATCAGGGGCCGCACAACGTCGAACGGCACGTCGTAGCCAGCTTCCGCGAACGTGTCCACCCAGGACTGCGCGTGCGCGTCATTGCTGTCTACGAGCGTGCCGTCAATGTCGAAGATCACGCCCTCGAGCAAACAGCCCTACTTCAGATTCTTCTGAATCGATTCCGCGAGGTCGAGGTGGCCCTTGATCACCGGCGCCGCTTGCTGAATCAGATTCTTGAGCTCAGTGCTCTGCGCCTGACCCATTGCCTTCGTCGCAAGCTCCAGAACCTTTTTGTGCGCGTCCACTTCGCTGTCGATGTAGGCTTTATCGAAATCCTTTCCTTTTGCGGTCGAATTCAGGTTATCCATGTTCTTCTGCGCATCGGCCACCAGGTTGTCATCCCCCGGAGGGGTCGGCGTGACCTTCAGCTTCTTTGCCAGCGCTTCTCCTTTCGCGCGCAGAGTGTGATGGTCCCGCGTCATCCTCCTGCCGAAGTCGCGGACGGCAGAGCTGGTGCCCTTGGTGGCAGCGAGAGCGCCGGCTGCGCTGTCGGCCATGTTCGCCTCATCTAGTAAGGCAAAGATGTTGGCATCCGCCCAGGTCCCCGAAGTCGTCGAGGAGGGAGCCATTGTCGAAGTGTCAGCGGACATTGTGCTCGATGCAGCCGTCGTGTCGGTGCCGTAGCTCTCTTTCTTGCTGCACGCGACGAGGACCAGCGCTGTGACGGCCAGTCCCTTCATTTTGAATGATGGAGTCATCATTTGTCCCTCCCCTCCCATGCATGGGTCAACAAGAAAAACGCGTCGATTATCGAGGCGGCGATTGTCGTTGTCGGGAAGAGGCAAAAACCATACGCATTGACTTCCCTTCACTCCTGCGGTCGAACACCAGCGCTCCGGCCGCAGGGAATCGCGGAAACTATATTATCTCCGAACTTCATCTCACATACGCACATTCAAGTCCTGCATAAAGTCATGCGCTTTCGCTGGTTGTCATCCGTCAACCCCGGACTGCTCCGCGTTGCGGCGAGCTACGCCGCGATCCTTCTCGCCGGAGTTGTCGCGTGCGCGGCCGCGGCTGGTCATTCAGCAATCGGCCGGCTGCCGACCGTTCGCGCGGACACAGTTGCCCTCCGCCGAGTCCTGGATTCGATAGCGGATGCACACCACGGCATCGTGGGCTACAGCGTCATCGACCTCGAGACAGGCGCGCGCATCAGCAGGCGCGGGGATGAGACTTTCTCCACCGCCAGCCTGATCAAGGTTTCGATCCTTGTGACCGTCTATGACCTCGTTGCCAAGGGGCAGCTCTCACTCGACGATCCCCTGACGGTGCTCAAGATCGATCAGGTTCCTGGGTCCGGGATCATACAGTTTCTGCACAACGGCACCATTCTCACGGTCCACGATGCAGCGTGGCTCATGTCGACGATCAGCGACAACACCGCAACCAACCTGCTGCTCGATCGAATCATCATCCGGCGGGTGTGGGCGAAGATGGACTCGCTCGGACTTCAGCACACCCGCGTGCACTCGAAGAGCTTTCTTCGCAGCTCGAGCGTCGCCATGGACAGCTCGGTGAAATACGGGCTCGGAGTAACGACTCCCAATGAGATGGCGCATCTGTTCGAGCTGATGGCGCTCGGGAAAGCCGTGAATCCCGCGGCCGACTCGACGATGCTCGACATCCTCGAGCACAACACCACCGATTTCATGTTGCAGCGCTACGCTGGCGGCGCACGCGCTGCCCACAAGGATGGCGAGACCGACGCGGTCCGAACCGAGTGTACGCTTTGGTACCTGCGCAATCGGGTTGTCGCGTGCGTGATGACCAAGGAGAACAAGGATCAGCGTTGGATCCTGGACAACGAGCCCCAGCTGACCCTCGCGAATATGGGCCTTGCGATCATCAACGCGTTCGGAGGAGTGCCGCCCGCGCCGCCGTCCCCCTGAGCGCTACAGTACTCGGTGCCGGCCGCTCGCCCGAGCGGCAAGCGCTCTCACATCCGACGGAGTCAGGATCGTTTGGTAATGAGCTGATCGCACGTCGTAGTGATTGAGGAGTTTTTCAGCACCCGCGGCAATCACCGCACGTTCGTAGTCCTTGCCCGCAAACGCTATCACCGCGCTCATGTCGGTGAACTGGGTCATGGTGACGAACTCGACCTCGTCGTCGGCGGCGTCGCGCCTCAGTAGGTACGCTCCCGTGTAGCCCCTGATGCGGTGGATTCCGGGTAAAACGTCGGCCCGGAGAAGGGACTCGTACTTGTCCGCATTCTCATGCGTAGTCCAGCCGTGCCAGATTCTGCTGATCATCTTAACCTCGCCCCCATCATCTCTGCAGGATGTTTGCCGCTGGCGGGCGCTTATTAGTGCTCGGGACGAGGCCGGGCGTCGCTTCAGCCTTGCGGCGATACTCTGGCCCTCAATGGCCGGTGCGCTCTACCGTCTTGCCAGTGAAATTCTCGGTGCTCAGATCCTTGGATGCCAGCGAGCGCACGTATGCAGTCAGCATCCAGATCTGCTCATTGGAGATGCGCCCGCCCCACGCCGGCATTCCGTCCGGCCTCCCCTGATAGATCGATTCGAAAACCTCGCCCGGCGAGCCACCAAAGTGCCAACGGCCGTCCTGAAAGCTCGGACCCATCGCTCCTGAACCCTCAGCGCCGTGACAGTCGAGGCAGTTGTAACCCACGAACAGCTGGCCGCCCATGCTGATCGCGCCCTTGTCTCCCTCATACGGATTCTTGACGAGTAGCGGTTGTATTTGAGCGGGGAACCCGGCGGGAAGATTCTCCGGGTGCTCGATGAAACGGAGGCTGTCTCCGGCGACCAAGAGGTGGCTTACGGCGGCATCACTGGGCAGCGCGGCCTGACTCGTCCTGCTCACCTGACCGTCAGTCGCTGGTCTCGATTCACATGAGATCCCACACAAGAAAGCGAAACCGGCGAGCCAAGCTCGTGCAAATCGAGACACTCGTTCCGGTGAACGCTGCATGACCGTGAGTCACTCCGCCCGAACGAAGACTCTCGTCGTCGGCTCAGGCGCATCAGCCGGGTACGTTAGAAAATGGAGAGTGAGTGTACGTCCAGCGATTTGAAAACGACCCTCATTGAAGACGGTGAGGTTCACATTCTGAACGGTTTCGGGTGAGCTTGCGCCGTAAAATCGGTCCCACGTTACGACGCGACTTACGTTAGCCGCAAGTCGATCACCGTCAGTCGTGAACGTTCCCGACACGATAGTGTAGGCGCACAGATCGTTTGCCGCCTGGCCCGGATAACAGCCGAACATGCGCCCGGCATTTGTGAAAGTGCCATCAGTTCGAAATGTCAGCTGTGTCGTGAGATACCCTCTTGGGCTCAAGCTCTCTTGTCTGACCCAGTCTCCCACTAGCGTGGCTTGCGAATCGGTCGCGTTGGTGCACGACGCAGCGCCGGCAACGAACGTGAGACATAAAACGGACAAAATACGGTTCATTACGCCTCCTATCAGATTGGTTGGAAGACCTTCATAGCGAAAACACGAACAGCTCGCCGCCCCAGCTTGTCCACCGGGCGATATCCGGCAATGTCGTTCCACGCTCGCGAACATCGTAGGGCAGGTTCGTCGCCACGTCGCCAGCGATCAGAAGACCCATGTCGCCGCCTATCCCTGCATAAATCGCGACATACTGTTTTCCGTCGGGCCCTGTGTACGTCACTGGATTCCCCACGACGCCGGAGCCGACTTTGAATTGCCACAACACTTTCCCGCTGCGCGCATCGACTGCCTTGAACCAGCCATCCAGCGTGCCGTAGAACACCACACCACCCGCCGTCGCCAAAGCACCACCCCAGACAGGGTATGGCTCCTTTATCCCCCAGATCTTTTTGCCGGTGGTAGCATCCCACGCGATGAACTCGCCTCGATAGCCGCCGGGCCCGCCCTTCTCCGGAGCGTTCCCCCCGATGAACGGCGTGCCCGCGATGTAGGTTACCGCACGCGCCTGGAAGTCCATGCACAGATTGTTCGTTGGGACGTAGAACAAGCCCGTCTGCGGTGAAAACGCGGCCGGTTGCTGATTCTTGCCACCCTCAAGACTCGGGCAAATGTCCTTAACAAGCTTGTCCTGTGCTGTCTTCTTGGTCTCGACGACGTTCGGACGACCCGTTGTCAGGTCCACTCCCGTCGACCAGTTCATCGGCACGAACGGCTCGGCAAGGATTACTTCACCTGTCGCCCGATCCATCGTGTACGCGAATCCATTGCGGTCGAAGTGCACCAGGACCTTTCGTTGCTGGCCCTTGATCGGGAGATCGACGAGGATGTTCTCGTTCACCGCGTCATAATCCCACATGTCGTGCGGCGTCACCTGGAACGCCCACACCATCTCACCCGTGTCGGCATCGCGCGCCAATATCGCCGCCGTCCACTTGTTGTCACCGGCCCGCTGATTCTCGTTCCACGGCCCGGGGTTGCTCGTGCCATGGTAGATGAGATTGAGCGCCGGGTCATACGAGAGCCATCCCCACACTGCTCCGCCGCCGGTTTTCCAGGTGTTGTCCGGCCAAGAGGACACTCCGAGATCCTTGCCGCGATCGTGTGCGTAGAACGTCTTGAACTTCGGTCCAACTTTCACATCGCGATCTGGACCGATGTTGTACGCGCGCCAGACTTCCTTGCCCGTCGCCGCGTCGAGCGCTGCTATCCAGCCGCGCACTCCCATCTCGCCGCCGCTCGATCCGACGATGACTTTGCCCTTCACCACTATCGGGGCCATGGTGATCGTCTCGCCACGAGAGAGGTCGCCCATCTTCGTCCGCCAGACCTGGTTTCCCGTCGCTGCATCCACGGCGATCGTGTGCCCGTCGAGCAGGTTGTAGAAGATTTTCCCGTCCGCGTAGGCAGCTCCGCGATTCACCACGTCGCAGCATGCACGGCCGATCGCCTGCTGCGAGTTCTCCGGGCGGAATTTCCATTTGAGCGGCTGTCCTGTCTGCGCCAGGTCGATCGCGTACGACACGTTGGGATACGGCGTCACGACGTACATCGTGTTCGCAACGACCAGCGGCTGGCCCTCGTGCCCGCGCAGCACACCGGTGGAGAAGGCCCATGCTACCCGTAGATTGGCTGCGTTCTGTGGAGTGATCGACGACAGCTCGCTGTAGCGTGAGCTGGCGTAATCCCCGGCTGGCATCTGCCATTCACCGGGTGGGCCGGCGTGGGCCACGGCGATCCTCGCACCCGAAGGACCGGTTGTACCAGTCGCCGCAGCGGATGTCGCCTGTGGCCCGGAGCTCGAGACACTATCGCTCGTCGCGGTTTTTTCCCCGGCGCTGCACGCCCACAAACCCGCAGCCAACAGAAACGCACTCGCCCCGCGCGTGTCTCCAATCATTCGCTTTCCTCTTCCAGCCTGGAGGAGTCTACTTGGGAATCAGGTAATCCTGCGCGGCGATGATCTGCCATCGCCCGTTCCGACGCTGCCACGTATCCGTGAATTGATACCGTCGATCGAACCGCCCCTGCTTGCCTCTTCCTCTCAGATGAAGCACGCCGGTAATTACTTGTACATCACCGAAGTCGTGAAGGCTCATGCCTTCATTGCGCGCCCACTCGACGCGATCAGGGCCGGAGACGCTCTTGATCACATCGTTGCGACCCATGACCGTCGCGTCCTCGGTATAGACAAACCCGGGTGCCAACAGGCGATCGAATGTTCGGGCATCCCGATTGACCAGCGCGGTGGTCCATTGACCCTCGAGCTGCATTGGTGGAAGGGAAGCCGCCGGAATAGGCACGGGCGGTCTACCACTCTGTGCGCTCAACGGACTCACGCAAACGGACAGTACCAATGCCGCAGTGGTGGGAAATCTCATCTGCAACCTCCTTCGAGCTATCGCCACTCACTTAGTGCAACATCGCACACTGCGCTGCAAGCCTCCGGCCGATCTCTCACGATCCGCTACAGCACATACGGAATGAAGCGCTTTCGCTCCCTCATGTATGCCGCGTACGGTTCGCCGAGCGCATCAAGAAGGACGCGCTCTTCGACAATGACCCGATAGCTGTAGGTCGCATACGCCGCAATCGTGAGGAGCGCCAGGCTGAACCAGCTTCCAAGAGCCAATCCTATCCCAATGAACATCATCATCCCCGCGGTATACGATGGATGTCTCACCAGACGATAGGGACCCGACCGTATCACTGGTTGGTCCGACGTTGCCCTTACATCACCAGTGAAGTATTCGCCGAGTGTTCGCCAGCAATAGCGTCGCAGCAGGCTGCCGACAAAAATCATCAGTACTCCGCCGACGAAGAGCGGCAGTTGCCAATTTCCCGGAAAGGACCAGGCCTTCACGAACGCGATCGGATAGGCGATGACCAGCGCCACCCACATTCCTCCGAGTAGAACTCTCATCGAGCCGCTGTCCTTCGAGCCGGCGCGTTTTCCGCCCTCGAGACCGCCGCGCACGATCTTCCATTCCGGAAGGAAAGCCCAGAGATAGACCACCCAGAAAACGAGCGCGTATGGCCACACGAAGGGGAGCGGCCTCATTGTCAGACCAGCGCCGCTTCTATGTCCGAGTAGTCAGGGTCTTGAAGGTCGGCGTACACCGGGTTCGACAGATACCGCTCGCCGAAATCACAGATCACCGACACGATCAGCTTACCCTCGTTCTCCGGACGCGAAGCCACCTGGACAGCCGCCCACGTAATTGATCCCGAGGAGATTCCAGCAAAGATTCCTTCCTCCCGCGCTAGTCGGCGGGCCATTGCGATCGCATCATCGTTCGTCACCTTGACCACTTCCTGATAGATCTTGGTGTCGAGGTTGCCGGGAATGAAACCGGCACCAATGCCCTGCTGCTTGTGCGGAGACGGCTCGCCGCCCGACAGCACGGGACTCTCGGCCGGTTCCACCGCTACGATTCGAATCGTCGGCTTCTTCTCGCGCAGATACCGTCCTGCACCGGTGATCGTCCCGCCCGTGCCCACACCGGAAATGAAGATGTCCACCGCTCCCGCAGTTCCTTCCCAGATCTCGGGTCCCGTCGTGCGATAATGCACCGCGGGATTCGAAGGATTGTCGAATTGCTTCGGCATCCACGCTCGATCGCCCAGTCGCGTCATGATCTGCTCTGCTCGCGCGATGGCTCCTTTCATTCCTTTCGGGCCTTCCGTCAGCACGAACTTGCAACCCAGGGCACGCAGCATGTTCCTGCGCTCCATGGTCATTGTTTCCGGCATGGTGAACACGCAACGGAATCCTCGGGCCACCGCCGCATACGCGAGTCCGATGCCGGTGTTGCCACTCGTGGGCTCCACTATGATCATCCCGGGACGGAGCGAGCCATCGCGAAGCGCATCGTCAATCATCGCCGCCCCGATTCGGTCCTTCACCGAGTTGAACGGATTGAACCCCTCGTGCTTCACGACGATGCGCGCGGGCAAACCCGCTCCCACAAGATTGAGCTTGATGAGCGGTGTATCGCCCATCGTTTCCGTTATGTCGTTGTAGATACGCCGCTGCGCCACGATTCCTCCTTTGTATCAGGGAAAGGATACAGCGGAAGACCTGACCGGCAGAAGAGCCCTACTGCTTCGGACTATCAATCCCATAGATCAGCGCTGGCATCTCGCCGATTTCCGTCCTGCCCTCCAGCTTCTCGCCCAGCCGTTCGGCAACCCGGATCGACGGTTTGTTATCGGGGTGGATGACGCTGATCACGTGATCTCTCCCCATTTCGTCGAACGCATACTGAAGGAGAACCCGTGCGCCTTCAGTCGCGAATCCCTTTCCCTGGAATTCCGGAGCGATCGTCCAGCCTATCTCGAACCCCGGCCAGCCTTCCGGATTCGTGAACCCGATCCGGCCGACGAACCGGCCCGTTGCCTTCTCCTCGGCAGCGAAATATCCATAGCCGAGCAGCTCCCAGTGCCCTACGAGGAAAGCCATGTGACGCCATGCTTCGAACCGCGACATTGGCTTCCCCCCAATCAGATAACGCATGACGTCGGGGTCTGCGCACAGCTTGAAGTGATCCTCGAAATCGCTGAGGCGGTACATGCGGAGGATCAGCCGCTCCGTTTCAAGTTTTAGCTCTTTCATCGCCGATTCGCACGCGTACCTGCCTTTCAGGGCCGATGGTGAAGAAATTCGTCGACTGAAAACGTAGATTAAGCAAATGGATGATGCACAAGGCCACTACCGGAACCACCCGCTCGCTTGAGGATGATGTGATCCAAGGACCACCACAGACCCCGACTCCAGCCCCCTCTTCCAACGCCCCCGTCCTCGCGGCAGGCACGCGCGCGGGTGCTAGCGCGCCAGCGATTTACGAGGGATTCAAAGCCCAGCGTCGCGAGCTGAGCAACCAGCTCGAGGAGCTGGAGAGCACGCGCAGGGACATATCTTCCCAGCTGCAACAACTGCCAGCTAACTCGCCCGAGCAAAAGGGTCTCGAGACGCGGATGACCGATGTGGATTCGCGCATCGCTACCGTGGACCAGATGCTGGCCTCGAACGCTGCTCAGATCGCCACTGCCTCGGCCATACCAGGGGCGGTCGTCGAGCCTCCACCGATCATTCGGAACGGTCCGCCCGAAGAAGCCTACATCGTCGGAACGATTTTCATGTTCGTCTTCTTGCTTCCGATATCGATCGCCTTTGCACGACGTATCTGGCGTCGAAGCGCCGCCGTTGTGACGTCGTTCCCGAGGGAAATTGCCGATCGACTTTCGCGGATGGAGCAGGCGGTGGAGGCAACAGCTGTAGAGGTTGAGCGTATAGGAGAAGGACAGCGCTTTCTCACCCGACTCTTTACTGAGGGAGAGGGAGCGCGGGCAATCGGCGCCGGAGCGGCACAGCCGCTCGAGCGGAAACAAACAAAGTCCGCCGAACGGCTGCCTTAATTCTCTTCGAGCGCGCCGGCGCCCTTGCCTAGCCGAGCGGAATCCGGGACTTGTTCTCGGCAAGCCAGCGATCGAAGGTCATGAGCTCGGGATTCAGGGTCTTCGTCTCGCTGATGTTCCGCGCGTCGCAGCAATCCTGCTCGAATTCGCTGTTGAACTGAAACATGTTGCCCAGATCTTCAGCTCCAGGAAATCCGAAACCCCTGAAGGCAGCGGGCGGGACAGCGTTGTAGTTCACCGTTTGTCCCAGTGCCCTCGACAGCGATTTGGCCATCTGCGCGCCAGTCAGGTGTCCTCCAGCAATCCCGACCGTTTTCCCGATCATTTCGTCGCCCTTCTCGAAGATCGCGTAAGCGGTTTTTCCGATGTCTTCAGACGCGATGGTCGGCAGCTTCTTGTTTCCCATCGGCAGCGTGATTGCGAGCTTGCCATCGGCACCTTTCTTCGGCCCCATGCCGAAGTAGATGAAATTCTCCCAGTAGAATGACGTCACCAGAAACGTCGTAGGGACACCGAGCTGGGTGAAAATATCATTCGCTTCGCCTTTGGCGTCGAAGTGCGGCACCTTGTATTTGCCCATCAGCGTCGGCATCCGTTCGTCCGAGAGTGGAATCGATTTGCGTGTGTCCTCGAGCGTCGACCAGATCACATGCTTGACGCCCGCATCCTTGGCCGCCTCGGCCATGTTGCGGGCCTGGGAAAGCTCCTTTTCCGGCTTCAAGTGTTCCCAGAAATTCGTGACGCAGAAAGCGCCGTGAGCGCCTTCGAATGCTTTCTTGAGGCTCTTCACATCATCGAGATCCGCTGCCACCACTTCGGCGCCCGCATCTGCCAGGGCCTTTGCCTTCTCCGAGTTCACGTTTCTGGTGATCGCGCGGACCGTGAACGGACCGTTCTTATCGTTGAGGATCGCCCGGACAAGGCCGCCACCCTGAGCGCCAGTCGCGCCAACTACTGCGATGATCCTTTTCCCGGTCGCATCCCCGGTCTTTTTATCAGCGGCTTTCTTGGTTCTGCGTGGTGTCTTCCTGGTTGCCATCTTGAGCTTCCCTCGTGGCTGGTTAGCCGACGCCGTTTGCCGGCATGCTGGTGATGCTCATATCCTGAGGCGTTTGCAAATTTCCGCAAGGCTGAAATGAAGGCAAGCAGTGGCACGCGCCTTACGCCATCTTTCGGCGTCCATCCGAATGACCTAAACACACGTCACAATGCAGTACGATCTTGCGCTGGTGATTGACGACGAGCCGCAGATTCGGCGCGTAGTCCGGAGCGCGCTGGAGGGTGAAGTTTCCCGTGTGATCGAGGCCTCAACCGGTACTGAGGGTCTGGAAATCGCCGCGACGCAGCTTCCGGCATTGATTATTCTCGACCTCGGACTTCCAGATATCGGTGGCATTGACGTTTGCCGGGAAATCCGCAAATCCTCCACCGTGCCGATCATCGTTCTTTCGGCACGCCATTCGGATCGGGAAAAAGTGAAATTGCTCGACATCGGCGCCGACGACTACGTCACCAAGCCATTCAGCACGATTGAGTTTCAAGCGCGCGCGCGAGCGCAGTTACGTCGCGTAAGGCAGGTGCCGATCGCGACACTGGATGCGCCTCTAGAAATTGAGGGACTCACCATTGACTTCGGGAAGCCGGAGGTCACTCGCGGCGAGCAGCTTGTTCACCTCACCAAAACCGAATGGGACCTGCTTCGCACGCTCGCGAAGAACGGCAATCGTACCCTCACGCATCGACAGCTCTTCGCTGCCGTCTGGGCCAAGCCTTACGGGGACGCTCAGCAAAACCTGAGGGTTCACATTCGCAGTCTTCGACGCAAGCTCGAAGCCGACCCGGTTCGTCCTCGTCTCATCGTCACTGAGCCTGGCGTCGGATACAGATTCGAGTCCGACCAGTAGACTCTCCGACAATGGTACGTCCCGTTTCGCACGCTTGGATTCTGTGGTTGGTCGTTCTCGCCGCCGTTACCGCTCTGATGTATCCGTGGCGCCAGGCACTCAACGAAGCGTATGTGGCCCTGGCGTTTCTGCTGGTCGTTCAGGTAGCCAGCGCCAGGCACGGCCGGGCACTTGGTCTCACACTGGCCGGACTCGCCTTCCTCTGCTTCGACATTTTCTTTCTTGAGCCCTACGGCACTCTCGCCGTGGAAAAGCGTCTGGACTGGCTCATCCTCGCGGCGTTTCTCGTAACAGGCGTAGTGGCAGCGCAGCTATTCGAGCGGACGCGTCTGGCGGAGCACGCCGACGCACTTCGCGAGGCAGCGAAGCTCAAGGATGCGGTAGTCGCATCGATATCTCACGACCTCCGCACTCCTCTCACCAGCATCAAGGCGCTGGCTCATGATTTGGCGGCAACCGGAGACGAGCGCGCGATGATGATCGAGGAGGAAGCAGATCGACTGAGCTCCTTCGTCGCAGATTTGCTCGATCTTTCCCGAATCAACAGCGGAGTCCTTCCCCTCGAGCCGGAGCCCAATGAAGCAGAGGATCTGATTGGGGCGGCACTCCAGCGCGTAAGCGGGGCCTCGGCCGGACGTGACCTGCGGGTGTCGCTCGGCCCTGGCGAGCCACTTCTTTTCGGGCGTTTCGATTTCAGTCAAACTCTGCGCGCTCTCGTCAATCTCATCGAAAACGCAATCAAATATTCCGACGCGACGCAACCGGTCGATATCGGAGTGAAGCGCGAAGGAGATTGGCTCATCTTTTCCGTCGCAGACGCCGGGCAGGGAATTCCGGTGATCGAGCGAGAGCGGATCTTCGAACCGTTCTACCGCCCCAAGGGAGTGTCACCCGATGTCAGAGGCGCGGGGCTCGGGCTCTCGATTGCCAGGGCGGTGATGGAAGCGCAGGGTGGCTCGATCCGTTACGAGAACAGGGAACGCGGTGGCAGCGTCTTCTATCTCCGCGTTCCGGCAGTCAACGTCGAGGAGCTGGCCGGCAGCGAGTAATCTTCACGAAATCTTTATGCGGCCGCGATCCAAAGCGCGTGAGATTGATGAGTCTCCTTCGTTCCGGATCGCGTCGTGCGGTTTCGCTACAGTCGTTTCAAGCAACTCCTCTTCGGTCGCCCTCTCGCTAGCGAAAGACTCGAGAACGAGAGGCTGAACAAGAAGACCGCACTGGCGGTTCTCTCCTCCGATGCCATCTCATCGGTGGCGTACGCGACGGAACAGATTCTCCTCGTTCTCGCCGTACTCGGCAGCGCAGCACTTTCGTACGTAGTGCCAATCTCGGCGGTGATCGTCGGACTTCTGCTTCTCGTGGCCATCTCTTATCGGCAGACTGTCTTCGCCTACCCGGAAGGCGGCGGATCCTACACCGTAGCCAAGGACAATCTGGGAGTGCGTTCCGGCTTGGTCGCGGCATCTGCCCTTCTGACTGACTACATACTGACGGTTGCAGTCTCGATTTCCGGCGGCATTGCGGCGATTACCTCAGCGTACCCGAAGCTTCTGCCCCATACGGTCGCGCTGTGCATTCTCGCGATTTGCCTGCTGATGGTCGTGAACCTACGGGGTGTCCGCGAATCGGGAATTGCCTTTAGCGTCCCCACATACGTGTTCATCGCTGTCATGCTGCTGTTGATCGGACAGGGTGTCTACCAGGGGATCGTCACACCCACGGTCGCGCCAAGCGCAGGACCACTTCGCATCGACGCGGCGTCTGTGTCAGGACACCGCCTTGGCATGCCGGTGGGATTTGCCTTCACCTTTCTCATCCTTCGCGGGTTCGCTGAAGGCTGTGTCGCGATGACAGGTACGGAGGCGATCTCCAACGGAGTAAGCGCCTTCAAGAAGCCCACGTCGAAAAATGCGGCCATCACGCTCGGCTGGATGGCGACCATTTTGGCTGCTTTCTTTCTCGGCATCAGCTACCTCGCTCGCCATTACGGCGTGATGCCGACTGCATCGGAGACGATTCTATCACAGCTTGGACGACATATCTTCGGTGGTGGATGGCTGTACCTCTCGCTCCAATACGCCACCTTCGCTGTTCTCGTCCTCGCTGCCAACACGGCCTTCGCTGACTTCCCGCGACTGTCCGGAATTCTCGCCAATGACCGCTACATGCCGCGGCAGCTCGCTGCCCGTGGTGACCGTCTCGCCTTCTCGAACGGGATAATCACCCTGGCGCTGCTGGCAATGGTGTTGGTCTGGCTATTTCACGGCGATACCAGCGCGCTAATCCCTCTTTACGCCATTGGTGTCTTTCTATGCTTCACGGTTTCCCAATATGGCATGGTTAGGCGATGGCTTCGCACCAAGGCCCCTGGTTGGCGATGGAAGGCGGCCCTGAACGGTCTCGGTGCTCTGGCAACGGCAATTGTCACCGTGATTCAAGTCGTTACAAAGTTCACCCACGGCGCTTGGGTCGTGGTAATAGTCATTCCCCTCATCATTCTTCTGCTGCAGACGATTCATCGCCACTACGAGACGTTCACAGAAGAGATCAGATTCGACGGCCAAAGTCCCATCCTGCCCCTCCATCACACCGTCGTGGTGCCAGTGAATAGCATCACCAAAGCGGCGGCCGGGGCTCTCGTGTACGCAACGACCATCTCGGATGAAGTGATCGCGGTCTATGTCGAGGTGGATCAGCGGAACACTGCGGACATGCGCCGCCAGTGGGACGAGTGGGACATCGGAGTACCGCTCGAGATTCTGCCGTCCCCATATCGATCTATTCTGCGGCCACTGGTGGAGTACGTCGAGAATCTGAGGATGGTCTCGCCCGGTGAGCTCGTAACGGTCGTGGTGCCAGAGATCGTGCCGAAGAGATGGTGGGAGCATCTGCTGCACAACAAGACGGCGCTCTACATCCGGACTGCGTTCCTTTTCAAGCCGAACGTGGTGGTTACGGCCGTGCCATACCTATTGGGTCACGCGTATCGCTTGCGTGATCTCTTGGACTATGACGAAGATCTCGAGCCAGAGGCGGAACGGGACGCAGAACGCGCGGAGGAAGTGGCCAGGTGGGCACACGTAGAGACCACTACCAGCTGATTCGCTCATTTCGTGTGCTTCTTCTCCTCGCGTGCACCGCATGCGGTGACTGGAGCGGAGGAAGCAAGGGTGCGGTCGCGGCCGCGGCTAGCGATCGCCTCGTCGGATCATGGGAGGCACTTTTCCTCCTTTCTGACGGGCTTCGAGGCCAGCCGTCGCTTGGTGACGGAGTACATGGCAGGCTGATATTCGTTCGAATCAAATCGGCGCGGAGCTTCCCGGATTTAGCCGCTCCGGTTGAGTACGGATTATACGACATCGACTTCTCCCCATATGGGTTTGATTCACGGGTTGGTGGCGATATCCCTACGGCAATCGCCCGCATTTCTACCGCACCAAGTCCTGGGGTGGATTCGCTGTTCATTGTCCTCGACCCTGAGCGGCGGGGAGTGGTGGTACTGATGCGAGGACAACTCCACGGCAACCGCGCGGATGGGGTGTGGACAGCGATGTCTTCGACGAGATCCGGAATCGGGGAGTCGGGAACCTTTGCAATGACGCGCGATCGCAACGCTCAGAACTAGCCGGCCAGCCGCTACCAGTTCCCCTGCTCCCCCATCACGTCGATGGCGCGCACCAACCGGTCTGAAGCGTGACGCCAGTTGGTTTGCACAGCACGCTGTGCGGCGGCGGCGTTGCCCGTGCGAATCGCATCGATGATGGCGTCATGCTCTGATCCAGCGGTGGGCACGGTATCGAGCAGCAGGGCTATGTACATCCTGATGTAGCGCTCGGCCTGCGGCTTCACGGCTTCGTGCAGGGACCGGAGGCGGGAGCCAGCGCCTGCTTCGACGTAGCGGCGGTGAAATTTCTCGTCGAGCTCGTATAGCTTCCCCGGCTGCGCGCCGCGCGCGGACGCTGCCCGGCGAAAGTCGGCATTGAACGTGGCGAGGTCTTTCGCCAGACGCTCGCGTTCGGGCTCCGCCAGTCGGGCAGCACTGCGGGCAGCGAGACCTTCGAGCTCGCCCACGATCTCAAGCAGCTCACCGACATCCTCGCGGGTGAGCGGAGCTACCGTCATCCGCGCCTGGTGGGTCGGCGAGGCTGTGACATATCCCTCGCGCTCGAGCCGCTGAAACGCGGCCCGAACCGGAGTGCGGCTCACGCCGAATCGTTCGGCGACTTCCGTTTCCACGATCCTGGCACCCGGAGCCAGCTGGCCACGGACGATCATGTTGCGCAGCGAGTCGTAGAGCTTGGTGGCTCGCTCGCTGGCACCGGAAGCGCGGCGTCCCTGCTCGGATCGCACAACTGGCTTGCTGGCGTTTTTCCTCGGCACGATGGGCCAATATAACGCTCCTCTGCCGTCACAGGCCCGGCCTTCTTGCGTCCTCTGGCCTGGCGGGTTATCCTAGCCACGATTGTATACAATTACGCATCCAATTCCGGAGGACTGATGTCGCTCTTCGTGAGGAAGGATCTCCAGGCATTGTTGGCCGAAGCCGGAGCCGGAACATTGAGACGGGAGCTGGGACCGCTGGCTCTGGTGACACTCGGGATTGGCGCGGTCATCGGAGCGGGAATCTTCGTTTACACCGGAACGGTCGCCTCCCAGAACGCGGGCCCCGCGCTCACCCTCTCGATGGTTCTTGCCGGATTCGCCTGCGCGTTTGCCGGAATTTGTTACGCCGAGCTGGCGAGCATGATACCAGTTGCGGGTAGCGCCTACACGTACGCGTATGCCACCATGGGTGAGCTGGTGGCCTGGATCATCGGCTGGGACCTGATCCTCGAGTACTCGCTCAGCTCTTCGAGCGTCGCCGTCGGCTGGTCAGGATACGCTGTCATCCTCCTCCGCGAGCTCGGCATCGCAGTCCCGGCCCGACTAACCGGAGCGCCGGGTACGTCTGTTGTGCTACCCGATGGAAGCTCGGTCACAGCGCTGTTCAATCTGCCGGCTGTCATCATATGCCTGGCGATTACCACTCTCCTCGTGATCGGAATCCGCGAATCGGCGCGCGTCAACACCACGATTGTGGTAATCAAGGTCGCCGTTCTCGCCCTCTTCGTCGTCATCGGCGCGCAATACGTCAACACGGCGAATCTCCACCCGTTCATTCCACCGAACACCGGGCACTTCGGCTCTTTTGGCTGGAGTGGAATCCTGCGCGGCGCGGGCATCATCTTCTTTGCCTACATCGGATTTGACGCCGTCTCCACGGCATCGCAGGAGGCCAGGAATCCCGGACGAGACATACCGATTGGAATTCTGGTCTCGCTCGCGATCTGCACCGTGATCTACATCGCCGTCGGCCTGGTGATGACGGGGCTCGTTCCGTACACCCGCCTCAACGTTCCTTCGCCGATTGCCGTTGCCGTTCAGGCCACCGGTGTTTCGTGGCTCGCGCCGATCATCAACATTGGCGCGATTTGCGGGTTGACCAGCGTCATCCTGGTCAATCTTCTGGCGCAGTCCCGGATTTTCTATTCAATGAGTCGGGACGGACTGTTGCCTCCGGTTTTCGCCAGATTGCATCCGCGCTTCCGCACGCCACATCTGACGACGGCGATCACCGGGTTGGTCGTCGCGACCGCCGCGGGTCTCTTCCCGATCGATGTCCTTGGGCAACTCGTGAGCATGGGGACACTGCTCGCCTTCGCGATCGTGTGCGCCGGAGTGCTGATCTTGCGCAGGATCGAGCCGGATACACCGCGTCCGTTCAAGACGCCAGGCATGCCCTGGGTTCCGGTCTTCGGCACTTTGATCTGCTTCTATCTGATGTCCGGATTGCCCCTTCGAACGTGGATCAGGCTGTTCGTGTGGCTCGCGATAGGGCTCACGATCTACTTCACTTACGGACGCTTTCGGGCTGCGGCCGTCCGGAATCGGCCCATGGCGAATGCTGCGTAACACGGCCGCTGCGCCCTAGGCGCAACCATCGTTGCAGGGGTCGCGGCGATTCAGGGCTTCGATACCCTCCTTCGCAATAATGGGGACCATAATCAGAGCAGCAGTCGGGTCTGCCCACCACCAGCCAAAGAGTGCGTTTAGCGTCAAGCCACCGAGAAGGATGGCTGAGAGATAAGTGCACAGTTGTGTCTGTTGTGCTTCAGACCGAAGGGCGCGGCTGCCGAGTCCAATGGCAACCTTCCGTTTGGCGCGCGCGAGTATAGGCATGACGATCAGCGAAGCGACGGCGATGATTATTCCCAGCGTGCTCTCTTCGGGTGCTTCCCGCTTCAGAAGCGCGGACAGAGCGTCCCAGGTCACATACACCGCAAGCGCAACAAAGAGAATTCCGACAATCTTGAGCGTCAGGCCCTCAGCGCGTTCGCGGGCGACAGGATCTACATCAGCATTCAAGCGCCAGAGTGCAGCCAGGCTCGCCGAGACCTCGATAACGCTGTCGAAACCGAACCCGACAAGTGCAATGCTTCCAGTCACGACACCAGCGCCGATGGCGAGGAACCCTTCGAGGCTGTTGTAGCCAAGTGTCAGCCAGGAAAGCCACTGGCCTCGACGCACCATTGTCTCGCGTTCGACACCTGCAAGCAGAGTTGCCATGCCTGAATTTAGCGACAAAGGCGCTCGCCTTTTCGAGCTGTGCCGTGACACACTCCAAAACGGATGACCGGCTGACGCTGATCTTATCGCTTGTGGCGCCCCGACGATTCACGTATGCTGATAGTGTTCTTACCGGATAGTTCCGTGGAACTGGTTCCTCAGGAAACGAACGAAGCTCGGCGCCCTTCCCCAAGGGT
>Ga0193735_1000015_pt1 | contig 62853 bp, 55 predicted proteins | sample U1m2metaG_FD_145080 | JGI IMG/M metagenome (GOLD analysis project Ga0193735, IMG submission 145080) | Soil microbial communities from a riparian zone of the East river system, Colorado, United States - U1m2 | ecosystem: Environmental > Terrestrial > Soil > Riparian zone | place: USA: East River... | reverse complement strand
CTTCCAGTTTACCGCACCCAGCCTGTTCAGTGCCCCGAAAAGTTCGTTCGGTAACGGCACCACGACATCTTCTACAGTCGTGGACAATTGGTTAATATTGACGTGCTGCGGAGCCTGCGCACCATGCGCGCACAGGGCAAGGCCAAAGACCGCAGCTACCATTGAGTTCAAACGTTTACTAAACAGCACCATTGGGAGCTTTGAATGTTGATTTCGAGTTCGTATTCAGGGATTTAGTGACCGAAGCTAAGCAGAACCGGTGCCCTACACAAATCCTTTGCCTCTTTCTTGTTTGCGTCGTCGCCGCTGCCTCCTCGGTGATTTGTTCAGATGACATATAGTTTTTTACGGAAATTTTCCTAGCACCGGTTTGCCCCAGAATCGCGTTGACGTCCCGCCGTCTTTTCCGACAACTGCCTGTATAGCGGCAGAAATAGATGACAATTTGCGGTCTAATTCTAGTTCGCCAAACTAGAGCGACCGGCGATGACATGCCAAGTGCAACAACTCTCGGAATGCGTGCAGCACCTGCAAACAGTTGCGAACTGGATCTTCGATCAGTGGTGGAGTCGGCGCTGTGACTCCGCTGAAGTAGTGTTAGCCTGGCTGCGCACCCACACGCAAAAGGACAAGGTTCCGTATACAGTAGTTGCACTTGTCGAGGGGATTCCTGTGGGTAGCTGCTCCGTCATCCAGAACGACTGTGTGCACCGACCGCAATATTCACCATGGGTAGCCGCGGTGTTTGTTAAACCGGAGATGCGCCACCGTGGCATCGCTTCGGCCATGCTCCAGGAGGCGGCAGCCATCGCCGGAAGGGCTGACGTGAAAGGCTTGTATATCGATTGCCTCGGCGCAACCGTCCCGGTTTACGAAAAGAACGGCTGGAAGGTCTACGAGCGGGAAGTGGGGGACAAAGACTCGGTCGTTATGCTTCGTCCGATAAAATGATGCTGAGGAACGATAGAAGTTCATCTAACCGATTTTATATCACATATACAAGCTTGCGTTTGTCTCGCGGCAAATTTCGGCTCGCCCGCGCGCCTGTTCTGCGCTAAGCCTCGCGCAAGATGAAAAAAAGGATCCCTCCGCGCCTGGCCGGTTACTATCCACCGGTTCTTTTGTGGTTGGACGATCTTGAGGAAATGGAAAGCCTCTTCAAAGGTTGGGCCTCGACGGTGAAGTTTAAGACGGCAAGTGCTGAATATGATTCTGTTACCGAGCTGAAGTCGGACGTGAAGGACGACGAAATATTAGAGTTTGGGATCGAGTGCTCGTTGCCTTATGCGTCAGTCGAATTACTGCGACACAGCACCACAGTCTATGTCTCAGCTTCGGAGGACCCTGCGAATGCGGGTGTGTTTCACTCTCTCGATGGAATGATGAAACGCCGCATCCGAAAGTTTCAGCGAGTGTTCCTGAACTTCGGCCCTATTTTGGTTCTAAACATAGCGCTTTGGGTGACCAGCGTAGTCACTAGACAGCAGTGGGTGGGATGGCTTAGTGCGTTGCTCGCGCTACTGTGGTGTGCAGCGTATGTTCGCGCGCGGTGGAACCGTCATAGTTCGGTTAAACTCGAACGGCGCGGAAGCTCGAGAAACTACTGGAAGCGAAACAAAGACACCATTCTGACAACGCTTTTGACGAGCGCGATCACCGCTCTCGTGTCCGGCACCATAGGCTATCTCATTGGGCAGCAGCAGATGCTCGCGGCCGTTCACCTCCAGTGAGAAACCGCAAGCTGCTCCTATTACATCGTCGGCACCGCCATCTCCAACGGCTACCCTTCCACGATGAGATCACCGCCGGATTCATACGACATATAAAGAACAAATCTTGTGTGCTGCATCCCGTTTTGAAGTTCAAAGTTCATCTGGTCCAGCAGTTGAACTAAAAGCAGATCATCTTTTTTCGTCTTGGACACGATGCAGCAGAGCCCTCGGTGGTCGCGCGGCGGAGCCGCGCGGCCACTTGGGCTTGTCTAAAGACCATATTTCACCGCGGCGTTACGTTCGCACGTAAAAAGTAGCCGTAAGAGATTCAGAAACAATGACATATCACTAATATGTTGAGATAAAGGATGTTATGACAATTGGAGAGTGCGGAGTTTGCGGAGAGTGGTCGTCGGGGACGTCGTTTCCCAGTGGCAGCAAACGGCCGGATGGAACGACTCCGATGGACAATTTTGTGTGCTTTCGGTGCCAACAGGAGGCGCGTGAGCTGTGGGAAATGGATCGGGCGGTAAATGAGTACTGGAAGCGTAGCGGCGGCGTGCGGCGTGTAGCGTAGGTTGCGTTGGATGACGGTTTTCGATAGAAGTATCGGAATGGCCGGCAAAATTCCGATAGCGGCGCGAGAGAGAAATATCAGGCTGAAAGAGGAAAATATCAGGCTGAAAGGGCAGATATTGAGGCTTCAAGAGAAGATTGCGCGATTGAACGCGAAGCACGCGAAAGAGATTGCCAAATTGGAAGCGCAGAGGGGAAAGCTCGTTGTAACTCCGGAACAGCTGGAGCAAATCAGGCAGTTGCGTGGGGCTCCGGAAAGTCCTGGCGGCCGGTAAAGCCCGTGAGAAAATTGCCTTTCCGGCCGGAGGAATCAAGACCGCACCCGCCTATCGGACTGGTTAGACCTTTAAATCACACCTCGGCGGGGCGGGGTGATTAGACGCCTTCATCCTCCGGAGAATGATGCCTCCTTACGTGCTGGCGCGACGGATGATGTGATTAGGGCTGTTCGCTCTGGTCGCGGGTCGGAAGTGGAAAAGGAATGATGTTGGGCGGGCTCGATCGCGGAGGGCGCTGTGCGTTCGGGTGAAGGATAGCATAGCGATTTTATATGACATATATTGTCTGATGTTATAAAGGTATGGGTTTGAGATCCTCAGCCCTGCTGCGAAAGCGCTTTTACCCGCCTGGTCTGCGATTCTCGACATCGCTCGCCCGCCTCTTGACGTTAGGCTTTCGGCTGATAGCGTCCGCCCGATGAATGTTTTTCGCGACGCCTTAATCTCGATGCTTGCCCTTTGCATAATGTTCGCTTGTGTCGCGCCCGTTCGTGCGGCACGCGAAGAAATGTCGGGCAGCATCCAGGAGATGATGACGCCCGGCGAATTCAAAGCGGCCGGTTTGAGCAAGCTTTCGCCGGAGGAACTACAAAAATTGAACGCCTGGCTGCAGGGCTACAGAGAAGTCACGGAAAAAGCCGCGACGAAGAAAGCTACGGAGGTCGCATCGCGCACCAAGCTCGATCTTCTTGTAAGCCGCGTAGACGGGACTTTCAACGGATTGACCGGCAGGACCGTGATTCATTTGGAAGACGGGACTGTATGGAAACAGGCGAACGCCGATGACCGATTTCGACCAAAAGTAACTGATCATCCTGCGGCCGTGGTAATTCACGGTATTTTTGGCTACAAAATGCAAGTCGAAGGGACCCAGGAATTCTACGTCGATCCCGTTCGGCCTCGGTAGGACAGCTGGCCCTTGCCGCGGATTTTGCCGTGTGCGCCCGACTGTTGGCCTTTCTCCACGGTCTGAATAAGTGTTTCCTCGGCGCAAGCTCTACCAATCTAGTCTCTTAAGAAAATTATTGCGACGTACTTATGAAAAGTTTGTGCGCCGGTCTAGTGGCTAAAAATGTCCCTCTGATCGCGATCTGGAAGCCTATCCCTCTATTCCAGCGGAAGTTCGATGCGCTCTTCGGGTTCGCGCGGAACAAGACCGTTCCGCGCGATGATTCGCGCGCAAGTATTCCACCGCAGGATCGGGTCATCATACCCAGGCGGGCGAATCGATTCGGCTTTTTCGAACCAAGTCATCGCCTCACGCAAAAGATCATAAGCCTGAAACCGGCAATCCGGCGTGTTCTGGCGCAGTTTCATCTTCGCGCGGCGTTCCGCAACGATTCCGGAATAATACGCGTGGTCGTACCCTGATTTCATCCGCGACAGCAACTCCTTGGTTTGCGTATCGCTGACGCCATAACCTTTTTCGAACCGGTCGGTCAACGCGAGAAGAAGCGTAATGAGCGCCTCCTGATTTTCGGGGTCAACATGGAGAATATCGAGGCAGATGCTCTCCGCTTCGCCCGGTTCGTTGAGCAAACGGTAGCGCTCGGCTTTTTCGAGTGCCGCAGGAATTGCGTCTTTGTGGAGAGATTTCAGTTCGCTCATGCTTCTCGCGTGATTCGTTAAATCGTTAAACCGTGAATCGGGCGGAAAGCAACCCGAATCACGAATCTCGGTTCATGAATTACGAGTCTCGATTCTCAAATCACTCTTTCGCTTCAACCATCTCCAGATCCAACCAAACGGATCATAAAAGTCGTCCACTACGCGTTCCTTCAGCGGAATAATTCCGTTATCGGTAATTTGAATGCTTTCAGGGCAAACCTTTGTGCAGCATTTGGTGATGTTGCAATAGCCGATCCCCTGTTGGTTTCGCAATTCCTCGGTACGATCCGCCGTATCGAGCGGATGCATCTCCAGCGCAGCGACGTGGATCAAAAACCGCGGCCCAATGAATCTCTCGTGCATCTGGTGATCGCGCAGCACGTGGCAGACATCCTGGCAGAGAAAGCATTCGATGCATTTACGGAATTCCTGCACACGATCGATGTCCTCCTGGTGCATCCGCCAGGTGCCGTCGGGCGCATCTGGAGGTCGCGGCTTAAACGGTTTGATTTTTTTCTTTACGCGAAAGTTCCAGGAGACGTCTGTGACCAGGTCTTTCAAAACTGGAAAAGCTTTCATCGGCTCGACTGTCACCGGTTTCTCCAGCGGAAGCTCGCTGAGTCGCGTCATACACATCAGTTTTGGCATTCCATTGACTTCCGCAGAACAGGAGCCGCATTTGCCGGCCTTACAATTCCAACGGCAAGCCAGGTCCGACGCCTGTGTTCGCTGAATATCATGAATCGCGTCGAGCACGACCATGCCCTCGGCGACTTCCGTGGTGTAATCACGAAATTCGCCGCCTTTGGTATTACCTCGCCAGATTTTGAAAACGGCTTTCATGATCTAACCACGGATAACGCGGATTACACTGATACAAAAACGATCCGTTCTATCCGTGCAATCCGTGGTCATTTCATTTCCTCGATGATTTGCTTCAAATAATCCGGTATTTCCGGCAAGGGCGCCAAACGAATCTGCATTGAGCCGTCCTCGGTTTTCGAAATCATTGTGTTCACTTTGGAAAACTGCTCGTCCTTGTCGGGATAATCATCCCGGAACTGTGCGCCGCGACTTTCCTTTCTTTCCAGCGCCGCGCGCGTGATCGCTTCCGAAACTGCGAGCAGATTCTTCAAATCAAGCGCGGCGTGCCAACCCGGATTGTATTCCCGATTACCGCTGACCGCCGCGTTTTCAGCCCGCTTTTTGAAATCATCGATCTTCCCCAGGGCCTCGCGCATTTCGACTTCCTTACGCACGATGCCAACCAAATCTTGCATGGCGTCCTGCAAGTCCTTTTGCACCTGATAAGGACTTTCGCTGCTGGTTCGCTCGAATGGAGCGAGCGCCTCACGCGCGGCGCTTTCGATTTGTTCCGCCTGGGGTGGACCGATTGTGCCTAACGAATTCTCTTTTGCGAATTTTGCGGCGAATTCGCCGGCGCGTTTCCCGAAAACCAAAAGATCGGAGAGCGAATTGCCACCTAGGCGGTTTGCGCCATTAATTCCAGCGGCGCATTCGCCTGCGGCGAACAAGCCCGGCACGCTCGACATTTGCGTGTCGGGCTCAACGTGCACACCGCCCATGATGTAATGCGTTGTTGGGCCGACTTCCATCGGTTGCTCCGTAATATCGATGTCGGCGAGTTGTTTAAACTGGTGATACATGCTCGGCAGTTTGCGCTTAATGTGCTCGGCCGCGTTCGGCAGCTTCTGTTTGATCCAGGAAATGTCGAGATAAACGCCGCCATGCTGGCTTCCCCTGCCCTCCTTGATCTCACGCACGATGCAACGTGAGACATGATCGCGGGTTAGAAGTTCCGGCGGACGTCGCGCGTCTTTGGTGCCCTGGCAATAACGCCAGCCTTCCTCTTCGTTATCCGCGGTTTGAGCGCGATAATTTTCCGGAATCGCATCGAACATAAAACGACGACCTTCTTTATTCGTCAGGATCCCGCCTTCGCCGCGCACGCCTTCGGTCACCAAAATTCCCATCACACTCGGCGGCCAGACCATGCCGGTGGGATGAAATTGTACAAACTCCATGTCGATCAGATCTGCGCCCGCGTCATAAGCGAGTGTGTGACCGTCGCCAGTGTATTCCCAACTGTTGCTGGTGATTTTGTAGGCCCGCCCAATTCCACCAGTGGCCAGCACCACCGCTTTGGCGCGGAAAATTTTGAAGCGTCCACGTTCGCGTTCGTAACCAAACGCCCCGACAACCCGGTCGCCGTCTTTGAGAAGCGAAAGAATCGTGTGCTCCATGTAGACATCGATGCCACGATGCACACCGTGATCCTGCAGAGTGCGAATCATTTCCAAGCCTGTGCGATCGCCCACATGCGCGAGGCGTGGATATTTATGCCCGCCAAAGTGTCGCTGTAGAATGCGACCGTCTTTGGTGCGATCGAACACGGCGCCCCATGCTTCGAGCTCTCGGACGCGATCGGGCGCTTCTTTTGCGTGCAACTCCGCCATTCTCCACTGATTCACGTATTGCCCGCCGCGCATCGTGTCTGCGAAATGTACTTTCCAGTTGTCTCGCTCATCGACATTCGCGAGTGCAGCGGCAATCCCGCCTTCCGCCATAACGGTATGCGCTTTGCCTAACAAAGATTTACAAACCAGTCCAACGCGCACGCCGGCCCCGGAAGCTTCAATCGCTGCACGCAGACCCGCGCCTCCAGCTCCGATCACCAGGACGTCATGTTCGAACGTTTCGTAATCGGGCATGGGATCGGTTGAAGCGTTAAACAGTTAAAGAGTTGAAGCGTATGCTCTGGGAAACTCGCTTCGCTTCAACGCATCTCGCTTCATCGCTTAAACGATTCTGAAGTCGTGCCAGACACCCATCGCGCACAGGCGGACGTAAAGATCGGCAAAGCCCACCCAAAACAGACTGAGCCATGCCCAAAGCATGTGGCGACGATTGAAACAGCTCACGCATGTGTAGGCTCGATAGCATGCAGGGGCTTTGGAAAATTGATCTAAAAGACCGCCGGCCAAATGCCGCAGCGAATGACAACCAAAAGTATAGCCGGCCAGCAGCACGACGTTGATTGCCAACACGATGGTGCCGATGCCGATTCCAAATCCGTCCGGGAACCAAAGCGCCTTCCAAACATCGTACGCCAGAACCAGAAGGAACAAGACCGCGAGGTAAAGGAAGTAGCGATGAACGTTTTGCATGATGAGCGGAAACGAACGCTCGCCCCAATAGGTTTTACGTGGCTCGCCTACGGTGCACGCCGGCGGATCAGCCCAGAATGCTTTGTAGTAGGCACCGCGATAGTAATAGCACGTCAAACGGAATCCGCCCGGGGCCCAAAGAACGAGTAACGCAGGAGAAAAGATTAACCAGGCTGGCCACCAATCTGGCTTCGGCCCGAACCAACTGTGCGGCGAACCTCCAAAAATTTCAGGCGAGTAAAATGGCGAGACGTAATTGCCAAAAAAATAATTCTGTCCCTGAAAAGCGGCCCACGTTGAATAGACGATGAAAATCGACAAACCGATAAACACAAGCAGCGGTTGGGTCCACCAGACATCAGCGCGCATGGTCTCGCCGAATGACCTGCGCGGTAGCGTTGCTGTCCCATTCATTTGCTATCCGCTCCTTCTACGGGCAGCTTCGCTTTTTTCCATGCTTCCCAGCTACCAGGAACATTCCAAACATCTGTGAATCCCAGTGGCTTCAGAATACTGGTCGCGATGCTCGCGCGATAGCCACTGCCGCAGTAAACGGCCGTCGGTTTGTTGCGGTCGAGTTCAACCATTCGTTTGGCAAGTTCCGGCACAAAAATGTGCTGCGCGCCGGGAACATGTCCCTTCTTCCACTCGCCGGGCGAACGCGCATCAACAATCTGCAGCGAGTCCTTCCGTTCATTCAATTCGTGCACGCTCATCTGTCCGATTCTTTCCAGCGGAAATCCCGTCGCGTCCCATGCTTTCATTCCACCGATCAGGTATCCGGCGAATTTTGTAAAACCGGTACGCACGAACAGCCGCACGATTCGTTCAAGATCATCATCGTTCTCCATAACGAGAAGAATTGGTTTTTCCGGATCAAGCATCCAGCCCGCCCATATGGAAAGAATTGGCGTGCCGCCGATGTTGAGCGCGCCGGAGATGTGACCGCCTCCAAACCCAAGCATCGTGCGTACATCTACGAGAACACCGGCCTTCTTATCGATTGCTTCCTTGAATGCGTTGGGTGGAAGACCGGGAACACGTGGAAGGTTTCCAATCACTTTTGGTCCCTCCGCGTTCACTCTTTTCATGAGCGGATAATAATGCGGGACCGGTGGCGCACTTTGGATCGCGTAATCAGTGAAACGTTTTGCATCGGTGAATTGCAAAAATTTATTAAACTTTCGCTCGTAACCGATCGTGCTGCTCAATCTCGCTCCGATGTCGGCCCCGCAGGGCGAACCTGCACCGTGATTGGGGTAGATCATCACGTGATCGGGCAGCTTCAAATAAAAGTCGCGCAAGGTATGGAATTGTTGTTCCGCGAGCTGCTTGGTGTGTTTCTCGCCTAACAAGTCCGGGCGACCAGCTGATGAAACGAAAAGCGAATCGCCGGTAAGGATTGCCCACGGCTCGTCCGGATGGTCTGTTTCGGCCAGCAAATAGGACATGTGTTCCGGCGTATGCCCCGGAGTATGCCGCGCCGTGACGAGCACTTCGCCAAACGTGAAACGATCGCCGTTTCTTATTTTTTCAGGTCCAAAGCCGTACTCAGCGCCGCCTTCTCCACTGGAATAAATCTTTGCCGATTCAAGACGCGCGCAAAGCTCGCGCGAACCGCTGACTAAATCGGCATGGATATGCGTCTCGAAGATATGCGTGATAGCGAGCCCGGCTTCGCGTGCCATCTCAACATAAATCTCAACGTCAGCTCTCGCATCGAAAATCGCTCCGACTCCCTCGTCGTCGTCACCAAGCAGGTACGAGAGTTCGGCGATGCCTTCGGTCTGAATGGTTTTAAAAATGAGCGACATCGGGATGATTTAACGCGAAGCAGCCGCGAACTTCAACAAGATCGACGTGATGAAATTGGGGTAGCGCATGCGTCTCGCGTGCTGGCGAAGCCGTCTCGGGTTCGCGAACTTTTGCCAGTGATTGTAATTTCTGGCCACAATTGAAAGCACACCAAGAGTCCGTTTTAGCGCGACACCGAAACCAACACGCGAGACGCGTGTGCTACCCAGAGTTGTCACCGCACTTCGACCTCAATCGGCAACAGATGATTAATCATGTAGGTGCCTCGGTCGGGGGCGCGGTGCACCGGTTGGGTCTGGCCAAGTGAGTCGGTTGCGCGAGCAACGAGCGTTTGCTTTCCCGGCGCGTTGGGCGTTTTCCAATCGAATTCCCAAAATCGCCAGGCGTTTGGTTTCGGTTCACCAAGAAGAGTCGCCTGTTTCCAGGTTGATCCTCCATCGGTACTCACTTCCACTCGTACGATCTCGTTACCGGCTGCCCAGGCGGCACCGCGAATGCGTACGCTGGAATTCGCTCGAACCGTTTCACTTCGTGCCGGCTTGGCGATTTCCGCTTTAACCTGCATTTCCGTGAGCGGGGTCAGCTCAGCAATGTCCCCTCGCCTCTTCCAGTAGGCGTAATCTATGGTTTGGTAATAGCCGGTGAACGCCTGGTCTGTGACGACGATGCGCTGCAACCATTTGACGGACGCCATCGCATACCAGCCCGGCACAACCGCGCGCAGTGGAAATCCGTGTTCTGGCGGAAGGTCGCTGCCATTCATCTTATAGGCGAGCAAAACGTCGGTGCGTGCTTTGCCCAGGGGAATACTCCGGGAAAACTTTAATTCGCCCGGCGGACTTTTCGGATCGTCGAGGATGCCACCATCAGCTCCTTCGAGAATGACCTCACACGTTTGTGAGCTGACAACCGCGCGATCGAGTAAGACTGATAACGGGACCCCAGTCCACTCGGCAGTGCCGACAGCACCCAATCCCCATTGAACTCCTTTTACCTTCGGTTCGAGAAAATTCCGATTGTTCCCGGCGCACTCCAGTGTCACTGGGATCGTGACTGGCTCTAATTTGAGCAGCTCCTCATAATTAATCGCGAATGGTTTTTCCACTTCGCCCTCCACGTGCAGCCACCACGCATCCCGGTCGATCTTCGGGATCGGAAAATGCGTTCGGACGTAGAATGATTTAGTCGGCGTGATGAAGCTTTCGGCCTTTTCAAATGGCATCTCCAGGTTGAGCGGTTCTTCGCTTCGAACGATCCTGCCGTCGCGCAATTTGATGTCGTTTTCTGGCATGGAGTGTTAAACCGTAACGCTAGTCACGCCGTTGAGGCTGCATCGGGATCTCGATATCATTCGCGGCAGCGAATTCGATGGCTTTGGAATAGCCGGCGTCGGCATGACGAAGAACACCCATGCCTGGATCGCTGGTGAGGACGCGCTCAAGGCGGCGTTTGGAATTCTCGCTACCGTCGGCGACGACAACCATTCCAGCGTGCTGCGAGTAACCGATGCCAACGCCTCCGCCGTTATGAATCGATACCCAGGATGCGCCTGCGGCAGTGTTAATCAGCGCATTAAGCAGCGGCCAATCTGCGATCGCGTCACTGCCGTCGAGCATTCCTTCGGTTTCGCGATTGGGTGATGCGACCGAGCCCGCGTCGAGGTGATCGCGCCCAATGACAATCGGCGCTCTGATTTCACCGCTCTTCACCAGGTCGTTCATGGCGACGCCGAACTCGGCGCGTTCGCCGTATCCGAGCCAGCAGATCCGCGACGGTAATCCTTGAAACTGAATCCGTTCGCGCGCGAGCTTCATCCAGCGAGCAAGCGTTTGGTTTTTCGGAAATAATTCAAGCGCGAGTTTGTCGGTGCGGGCAATATCGTTGGCATCGCCACTCAATGCGACCCAGCGAAACGGACCGCGTCCTTCGCAAAACAGCGGGCGAATGTATTCGAGAACAAATCCGGGAATGTCGAACGCGTTTTTGACTCCGGCGTTTTTTGCCTGCGCACGAATATTGTTTCCGTAATCGAACGTCACCGCGCCTTTCTTTTGCAAGGCGAGCATGGCGTCTACATGCACAGCCATCGACTGCATTGCGCGCTCGATGTATTCGTCTGGATTCTTTTTACGCAGCGCCAGAGCGTCTTCGAGCGACATCCCGTTGGGGACATAACCGTTCAACGCGTCGTGCGCGCTGGTTTGATCGGTGAGAATGTCGGGAACAACTCCGCGGTTTACAATTTCCGGCAAAACATCGGCGCAATTGCCAACAAGGCCGACCGAGATCGATTTTCGATCCTTACGGGCTTGGTCGATCAACTTGAGCGCGTCATCAAGCGAATGCGCGATTTTATCGCAGTATCCGCTTTTCAATCGTTTCTCGATGCGGGCAGGATCCACTTCGACGCCGAGAAAGAGCGCGCCGTTCATGGTCGCGGCTAGCGGTTGTGCGCCGCCCATTCCGCCAAGCCCGCCGGTTAAGACGAATTTTCCATCAAGGGATCCACCGAAATGTTTCCGTCCAGCAGCGGCGAACGTTTCGAACGTTCCCTGCACGATCCCCTGGCTACCGATGTAAATCCACGAGCCCGCCGTCATTTGTCCGTACATCGTCAGCCCAAGACGTTCGAGACGATTGAACTCTGTGTAATTGTTCCATTGACCGACGAGATTTGAATTGGCGATGAGAACGCGCGGCGCTTCGTCGTGTGTCTTGAACTTGCCCACCGGTTTCCCGGATTGGACGAGAAGCGTCTCGTCGTTTTCGAGCTCGCGCAGCGACCGAACAATTGCATCGAAAGCTTCCCAACTCCTGGCGGCGCGCCCAGTTCCGCCATAAACAACGAGCCGGTCGGGATCCTCCGCGACGTCCGGATCGAGGTTGTTCATCAACATCCGCATCGCCCCTTCCTGATGCCAGCCTTTGCAGCTTCGTTCGCTGCCCTGGGGGGCGTGGATAATTCTTTTTCCGCTCATAACTCTTCGCCTGCGCTGTCAAAATCACCGCGGCGAATTGCTTCCGCAACACGCGCGATGTCGTTCGCGAGTGACCGGTCCTGTGTTAGTGGCAGTGCGAATTTGCGAACGGTGGCAAAAGCGCGTTCGACACCGGCGCCGCTTTTCAACGGGCGACGATGTTCCAAGCCTTCGGCGGCAGCGAGCAATTCGATGGCCAATAGGTTTTCGGCAAGATCAACAATCGATCGCAGTTTCAACGCGCTCGTCATTCCCATGGAAACGTGGTCTTCTTTTCCGCCCGAGGTTGTGATGTTGTCAACGCTGGCAGGATGTGCGAGCACGCGCGCTTCGTTGACCAGGGCCGCAGCCGCGACATGCGCCGTCATGAAGCCGGACTGCACGCCCGGTTGTCGCGCCAGGAATGCGGGCAGTCCTTCGTTCTTGTCCGGATTAACCAGCCGATCAATTCGCCGTTCGCTCATGTTCATCAGATCGACAATTGCAATCGCAGCGTAATCGAACGCAAAGGCGAGCGGCACACCGTGAAAATTCCCGCCCGAAATCACATCTCCGCTTTCAGAGAAGACGAGTGGATTATCAGTCGCCGACGCAGATTCAACCAGCAGCACATCTTCGCAGTGCGACAATGCGCCGCGCACCGCGCCGTGTACCTGCGGCATGCAACGCAAACTGTAAGCATCCTGAACACGGGGATCGTCCTTTAGATGCGACTGACGAATTTCACTTCCTTCGAGAAGCGTCAGCAAATGTTTTGCCGCGGCTCTTTGTCCAGCGTGCGGCCGGGCATCCTGCAAACGAGCATCAAACGCAGCGGGAGTGCCTTTGAGCGCATCAAGGCTCATGGCACCTGAAATATCCGCGAGACGCGAAAGCCGTTTCGCGCGAAGAAGTGCAAGCCCACCTACTGCATGCATGGCCTGAGTTCCGTTTAATAACGCAAGCCCCTCTTTTGCTCCCAGGGTTGCGGGTCTTAATTTTGCGCGGCGCAACGCTTCACTGCTTTCCATTCGTTCGCCATCGAGAAATGCTTCGCCTTCTCCGATAATCGTAAGTGCCAGATGCGCGAGCGGCGCGAGATCGCCACTCGCCCCGACCGAGCCTTTTCCTGGAACCACCGGATGCACGCGGCGATTAAGCATCTCGCCAAGCATCTGAATGATCTCGAGCCTAATGCCGCTGAAACCGAGCGTAAGCACGTTTGCGCGCAGCAACATCATCGCGCGGACCTCTGGCTCGGACAACGGCTCACCGATTCCACAGGCGTGGCTGCGAACGAGATTGAGCTGGAGCTCGTTCAACGCGTCGCGCGGAATGCGGACGTCAGAGAGTTTGCCAAACCCCGTCGTAACGCCATAAACGACGGCATCACGCGCTATGATTTCTTCGACAACTTTGCGCGACGCCAGAATGCGCGGCTGTGCGAGAGCGGAAATCTTGACGGCCTCCCCATCGTGCGCCACGGCGGCGATTTGCGAAAGAGAGATGCTTTCACCCTTCAGTTCCATTCATCCAGCTTAATTGGAAAACGATGAGATGGGAAGGAGTTGCCCGTCGGTCGCATATGTCCCACGGGCCGTGTGAGACAGATGGGAAATCCGGAAAAGAAAAAGGCCAGGTCGAAACACGACCTGGCCTCTTGGGCGAATCCGCCCACAATAAACAACCAGCCGCTGTTAATTATTTTTTGGCCGTCGGAGGTGGCGGCGCTTCCCTCGTTTGCGCACAAGCCCCGAGCCCTAAAGCGCTGGCCATTACGACCGCGATCATGATCACTTTCAAAAATTTCAATCTATATCGCCTCCTTTCGCAGCAGGTTGCTCCGGTCTGTTTAGACAGGGAACAACCGGGAGGCAATGCTTTTCTCAACTTTTTTGAACGTGTCACAACCGGGCACCAGTTTTATTTTGAATAACCGGTTGTGCCCGCGCCCGTGGTCACCGTCTCCTTCCTTTGGGCGCAAGCCCCAAAACTCAAAGCAGTGGCCAGAACGGCCACGATCATGATCAGTCTTAATAGTTTCAATTATCTCGCCTCCTTTCGCAGCAGGTTGCTCCGGCCTCTTTAGGCAGGGAACTACAGGGAAGCAACGTTTTTCTCGACTTTTTTGGATGTGTCAGCCGCACAAATTGCGAACCGGCCCGATTGGGAGAAGCTGCAGCGTTGCAGACAGTTAACGCCGTCCTGCCGCGTTATTCTTCAATAATTACCGGCGTGTCGTGATCCACGAGATCAAATAACTCAACGACGTCCGCGTTGCGCATCCGAATGCAACCACAGCTGGCAGGGTTGCCAATCTTGCCCTCATGCTTTGTGCCATGGATGTAAATGAAGCGCTCGCGTGTGTTGGTATTGTGCTCGTCCAAACCGTCCAGCCATAAAATACGTGACATCACCAGATCCTCGGTCGGAGGAGGCGGATCGCCGAGCTTGAGCGGCACACGACTTTGAAAAATTGTCCCGGCTGGCATGTCGCCACCAATCTTCTCCGCTACCCGAAAGCGACCGATCGGTGTTTTCAGACTCCCCTGTTCCGTGCCAATGCCGAATCGCGAAGTGGACACTGAATAAGTTCGGATCGGCGTCTCATCGTCCTTGAGAGTGAGCAGCTGATCTCGAATGGAAACGTGTATGTTTTTCATTGGCGCTCTCTACCCTGCATAATTTCCTTTTGCATAAGTAACCTCGAATTGGCGTCGCCGCGCCGAGCGATTCTTATGATCGCCGCCATCAGACAAATGGATTTGTTTCTTGTCTGCTTTGCATAACTCGAACGCAGCGATAAAATCGGCCTGTTAGATGAAAGGTTACCACATCGCTGTCGTCGGGGCGACTGGCGCCGCGGGTACGGAACTGTTACGCGTACTGGAACGACGAAATTTTCCTGTGGCACGCCTGCACGCAATCGGTTCGGCGCGCTCTGTTGGAAAATCAGTTCGATTTCGCAACGAATCGATCCCGATCGAAAAACTTGGCGATCAGTCATTCGACAAGATCGATATCGCCTTTTTCAGCGCAGGCGGCGACGTTTCCCGAAATTATGTTCCGATTGCCTGCCAGTCGGACGCGATCGCGATCGATAAATCATCGGCGTTTCGGATGGATCCGCACGTGCCGCTCGTGATTCCGGAGATTAACGCCGAAGACGTCGCGCAAAATCGCGGAGTAATCGCGAATCCCAATTGTACCACGACTGTCATGTTGATGGCGCTTCATCCGCTTCACCGCGTCTTTGGTGTGCGCCGCGTGTTCGCCACTAGCTTCCAGGCCGTCTCCGGCAGTGGTGGGAGGGGAGTCGAAGAATTGAGCCGGCAAATAAGAGCGGCTGTGGAAAACAAGGAATCATCTTCTGAACCGGGGTCAACAATCCCGGCTACAGCTGCAGCCGAGGCGACACTTTATCCACATCCGATCGCGTTCAATCTTCTGCCGCATATCGATTCATTCCTTGAAAGCGGTTACACGAAGGAAGAAGCCAAGATGCAGGATGAAAGCCGAAAAATTATGCATTTACCGGAACTTCCCGTCTCGGCGACTTGCGTCCGCGTACCTGTTTACCGCGCGCATTCAGTAGCCGTGAGCGCCGAGTTCGAGCGTTCCGTGTCAGTCGAGCAGGCGCGTGAAGTTTTGGCGAAAGCGTCAGGCCTGGAACTGGTGGACGAACCGCAGAGCAATCGTTATCCAATGCCGTTCAGCGTAGCGGGAAAGGATAATTGTCAGGTAGGCCGGGTACGACTTGATTGCGCGTTTGAAAACGGCCTCTCATTCTGGGTATCAGGCGATCAACTGCTCAAAGGCGCGGCACTAAACGCCGTGCAGATCGCAGAATTGCTGTAGTGGCAGGCGTGTCGCCTGCAAACGTAACTGGAATTGCAGCTGACACAGCTGCCGCTACAGGAAGCTTGCTTATGCAAAGAAGCGGCTCCGGAACTTTTTCGCTCCGGAGCCGCTTCAAAACTAACAATACTTATTATGGCCTTGGCGGTGGAGTCCCCTCGCCCTTTTTCTTTCCGCGTTCTGGTTTCCCCTGACCTTGCTCAACGGCAGCTGGTGCTCCGCCTCTGGGCTGCCCGGCAGGTTGACCAGAGACGCCTTGCCCTCTCTCTCTTCCGCCTCGCGCATCGCCCGAACCTGCCCCGGAAGGCGGCGTGCTTGGAGGTCTATTGACTCCCGGTTGGCCTCGCTCTTTTCCCCCTCGCCCTTCGCCAGGCCCTGCACCAGGAGGTGGCGTGCCAGGTTGAGCGTAGTCCGGCGGCCTCTTTTGAAATTTTTCACCAAAGGTTGGCTTATCCGTCAGCGAACCTCCTTGACTTGCTTGTCTCGGCGATGCGGTAGGTCCCAACTTTTCGCCTCCCGGCCTGCCACGCTCCCTCCCTGTCGGCTCGGTCGTCCCTGGAGATGCTGATCGCGCGGGCGGCAGCTTGCGTTCGACGCCCGGAGAAACTGCCTCTGCCGGCCCTCTACCGGGCGTAAATCTCGGGTGTGGTGTCAGGGCAGGTTTGCCTCTTTCAAACGGGCTGCCAGCGGCGCCTGGTGCAGGCGACGCTTTACCCGCAGCAGATGTACCTGGTCTGCCCGGAGGTGTCCCTCGTGGAGGCGCTGTAGCCCGCGGTGTTGCTGCAGGCGCAGTGACTCCGCGAGGCTTGGCAGCTGGTGAAACCGCGCCTGTTGGCTTGCCAGGTGAGGCTGCAGGCGTTCCTGCTGCACCTGCCGCGGCGGGGGATGGGCCGCCAGGCGCGCGTCCGGCACCGGCCGTTGGTGGAGGAACGTTTTTGGGATTCTCAGTCCTAATCTTCTGCTTTAGCTGCGCTTCGTTAGGCACACCGGCCCAGCCGCGGTTGAGTTTTGGTTGCGCAACTTTTGTTTTCACAGCTGGAGGCTTGGCGGTAGGAGGCGCTTTCGCGAGCTTGGCCGGAGCAGCCACCAGCAGTTTGTTCCCCTGGACTTTGGTGACTGCGCCGGATTTGGCCGCTGCAGAAAGATTGGCTGCCGGCTGCCGTTCAATGTTGAGCCGCTGAATCGGCCGGTTCGAGTGCGCGCTTAGCGTTTCGTAATTCGGCCCATAATTATAGACCACATTATTTTTAACGGTGATGTTCGTGACGTTCACCGTGTTATTGATGTAGGTAACGTTCTGCACTGGCGGAGCGATGTAGTTGCGCAGAACCGGTTCACCGATGTAGCGAACCTCGCAAAAGTTGTAATATTCCGGACCGATATCGAACTCGATATCCACCTGAGGGCCAATGGGCCTCCCTTCATAAACGACGCCTGCACCGCGTGGAGGCAAAGGCGCCCAGCCAACGTAATCGCCACCGGTCCGCCAGGAGACCCATGCCGGTCCCCAGTCCAGATCGCTTCCGGGAAACCAGGTCCAGCCGTAATCCGCAAGATTCGCCCAGCGACCATAGTGATACGTGGCCCAGCCGAAGTCCTCGTACGAGATCCATGTCCATCCGTCGTCGGTATAAGCCCAGTAGCCGTCGGCGTAGGGACGCCAATTGGTATCGTTTACCGCGACGTCGGGCTGCCAGCCGTATCCGTAACCTTCAACATCGATCCAGTTTCCGCCGGAAAGATTATCGTAAAAAAAATCAACCGATGCGTCGGCCCTCGCCTGCTGAAGAACAGACGCACCAAACGCAAGCACAGCTAATGCGAACAGAATTTTTTTCATAAGAATCAGAAATCGTTACGAGGGATTCGACTTCACTGCCTCGCCATTTATTCATCCCATGATTCGAAAACTGCATTCTGATCGCGCGTGCGCTGAGCTGGTAGGGCGCGACCAAAGCCTGCTCGCCGTGGCGAGGGCGCGCCGTCGACTGAACGTCCAGCATAGAACATCGAGTTGAAGATTTGCCCACGAATTACGCCAATCAACGCAAATGTGAAAAGCGTTATATCGCCTGCTCAGTTTATACGCGGGCTCCCGGCGAAAGTTTTCGGAGTTGGATTGTTTTCTCGCGAATCGATGCGCTTCTGAACTACACGGCATTCAGATTAGAATGCAGGTAGGTACGGGACGTAATTGATTTGAGTTTTCATCACTTTTCATCGATTCTTCGCAAGCCATGACTTTCGCCATTGAGATTGAACAAGAGAAGGATGGCCGCTGGATTGCGGAAATTCCCCAAATACCGGGCGCAATGACATATGGGAGTACACGCGCAGAAGCCGTGTCACGCGTTGAAGCCCTGGCATTGCGCGTTCTTGCAGAACGCATCGAGCATGGCGAAAGTTCGCCTGTCATCGAAAAGGTCTTCTCCGTTGCAGCGGCATGAGCCAATGGGGCTCCGCCAAGGCTCGCAAGGTTTTAGCGGCGTTGCTACGGATCGGCTGGACGATCAAACGACAGTGTCGCGGATCGCATCGGATTCTTTCGCGTCCCGGTTGGTCCGATGTCGTATTCGCATTTCACGACGCAGAAGAGATCGGCCCGAGAATGCTCGCGCGTATTGGAAAGAGAACGGGTTTAACACCCGACGATCTCTGACACTAACTCATCGAAGGGCGCGCAGGTTGGGATCCTCCTGGGCAGATCCAAGGCCAATCTAGAAAAGTTAGTAATCACGACAGGCAATCGCCAACATGCAAGGTGCGCGCGGTACGCCAATGACAAAACGCCTGCCGCCACAGCTGAACCTTCGTGTTTATTCGTGTTACAGCAAAAACGAAAACGCCCTGTCGGAATTTTCCAGCGGGGGCCTTTGAATTAAAGTACGCGAAACGAGCTAGCTTCTCTTATTGATAGATCAGCACGTTACCGCCAGCACCCGGAGTTTCGGCGCCGAGCGTTCCTTCGGCGTCACTAGGCATTTGGCCGACCTGCTGTTGAAATGTTATAATGTTTGGCCACCCGGGAGCTTGGGTAGCTTGACCTTCTTTGAAGACAGCACCATCTCCGCCTTTGTGCATCACGATAAAGCCTTTTGTGCCGTAAGGAACATTGGCCGCCGCTAATGCATTGTTATAGATGTAGTTGTGGCTGGCGGCAAAAATAGCATTCGCCGGATCCCCGTCTTTCACCAGATAAACTTTGAGGCCGGCATTCCCCCCTGTGAACGCTATGGTGTCGGGGGCTCCAGGCGTCACCGTAGCAATTAAATTGGCACCGGGAGCATTCATGAGTTTTAAAACGTCACCGCCCTTTAAATAACCCTTTGCGAGCAGGACATTCATGTAAGCGGCCAAAGTCGGCGGAATCGTGGGGAGATCGCCAGGCCACGCTGAAGTGTTGTCGCCCGTAGCAACGCCATCGTTCGACATTTGGAATTGAGCCAAGTAAAGCTGGCGGCCGTTGTTCATCGTGCCGCTCATCTGAGCCTTGGCAAGGGCTGAGGTCAGCGCTGGGACAGCCAATGCCGCCAGGATGGCGATAATGGCAATCACGACCAGTAATTCAATCAACGTAAAAGCGCTGATACGCTCACGTTGCTTTAGAAGGGTAAATGCTGAGGAGGATTTGTTTAATTTCATATGTATTTGTTTAAGAGTGGCGCGGGTTATCGCAGTTTTCACAGATTAAGTCAATACTTATTTTTGGCTTCAGAAACCACGGATTACGCGGATAGCACGGATAAGAAAACGGCAAATCGCCACCTGTTCGTCTTCGCTGAGGGCAAGCTCTGCCACAGCTATCAACAATCAGCTATAGAGTGCTTTCACTTCTTATACGCTGGGGCTTCGGGTAGCGCCGGCGGCAGGAGCCCTTCCTCCTCTTCTTCCTCATTGTTGAACGCGAGGCCGGCTGGAGTGATTACGCGTGCGGTGACGAAAATAACCAGGTTGCGTTTGATGTGCTGATCGACATTGGTACGAAAGAGGCGGCCAACCAGAGGAATATCGCCAATGATGGGCGTTTTATCTTCTGTCTTTTGCACATCTTCGCGCATCAACCCGCCTATCACCACGGTTTGCCCATCATAAACGCTCACGCTCGTAGTCACTTTGCGTGTGCTGAATACCGGCTGGTTAATCACGTTATCAGTGAGCCGAACGGGCACCGATGTTGATATGGTGCCGGCGATCGTGTTGACCCCTACTGCATTGATTGGGCTGCCGTAATTGATGAATCCCTCGAACTCCACAACCTGGGGAACTAGGTTGAGATCGATTGTTGTCGCATTTTCTCCAACCACCGGCTCTACCTCTAAGGTGACACCTGTGTTGCGGGTCTCCCAAGTTTGAGGCGTCGTCGGTGTCACGACCACAGGCACAGTTGTGGAGCCTCCGATAACGGTCGTTCCTGTGCTACTGCTGATCGAGGGAACCTGTGGGGGAGTAAATGTGCTCGGGTAACGAAATTCTCTGACAACCTCGATAATGGCGCGCTGTCCGCTCTTAGTCGTCACTTTCGGGGCAGAAAGAAGATCGACACCTTTCTTCTGATTCAGCGCCCGAATCACAACCTGAAATTGCGGATCAGTGAAAACGCCCGCCAACCCAAAGATTCCAGGTGCCACTCCACTGGCGCCAGGAAACAGTAGTGCGTCAAGGGCGTTGGCACTGATCGCCAAACTGCCGCTGCGATTTCCGCCAGTCACTGGGAATTGACCAATAGGCTGGCCCGGTTGGGTGTCGCCAATTGGCTGGCCCGTGGTGTTAACGAAAGGGAAATTGGCGGGATTAGCTGCTGTTGAATTTACCGAGGTGCCACCGGCTCCAAAGAGTTTGTGATTCCCAATATTGAACGGACCTAACAACCAGTCGAAGCCGAGCTCCTTGAGATTGTTTTGAGTGATCTCAATAAACTTCGATTCGATTTCCACCTGCTTGGGCTGTGAAGCATTGGCCTGGTCAACTAATGCATCCACCATGTCCAAATTGTCTTGAGTGTTGCGAACGATCAGAACACCGCTGTGGGGCCAGAACGTCGCGCTGGCGGCGTCGGCGCGGCCATCTGGAAGATTAATGGTGGGGAATTGCACTCCCATGCTCTGCAACATCGTTTTGGCGTCGGCTCGACCAACGAGTTGCCGGTCGTTCAACAAATGCTGCCGCGTAGTGCTAGTCCCCTGCAGGAGATTCGACTGGCTCGTAGCTCCCGCGCCGGTGCCCACTCCGGAAGCGGTCTGGTAACTCACTGCCTCCTTCTGTATAATGTTCTCGGCAACGGGCGCCGGCTGTGCCGACCCACCCGCCCCCGTCTGCCCTGCTCCCAAGCTGCCTTCGATATAATAGCCCACGTCAAGTGGGCCACCGAAGAACTCCGGTGGGACGCGATATCTCTTCACGAGAAGATCACCGCTCTGTTCAGTTCTGGGGACAAGGGAAACGGCGTAGGGTTCGACTTTTACCTTCAACCCAGCCTGATTTGCGATGTAGCGCAGCGCTTCCCCGAGCGGAATATGGTTCAACTCAAGCGTTATGCTCCCCCGCTCCGCTGGAGGTGCCGAGGGTTGAGCGACTGCCTGACTGGCGCCAGCCTGACCAGCGCCAACGAGAGGCGTGCCAGTCGGTGCTGTGCCAGGCGCAGCAGCAGCTCCTGCAGGTGCTGGAGAAGCGCCGGCGGGCTGCGGCGGCGGGCGTTGAACCAGGACCGAAGGAGGTAACACAATATTGATGCCTCTCTCTCCTTCAGTGGCAGGGTCGTTCTCCACTGCTTGTTCCCGGAGAAAATTGACTGCCTCGCGAAGAGTGGCGTCGCGAAATTCAACACGCGGAATAATTATTGTGTTTAGCTTGTTGTTTATTCTGGCTGTGTCGGTCAAGTTTTTCTGAATCCCAAGCCTGGCCGGCTCGCCCGTCGCACCATAGCGGCGGACTGGTTGTTCCCAGCCTTTTTCCACCTGCCACAACTGACGCGATCGTGTTTCGTTATACGCTTCTTCGCCGTAACGATATTTGGTGTTGTTGATTTTTTCCTGGCCTTTGCGCGCCGCGGTGTTGTACGGATCTTCAGCGAGAACTTCCTCGTATCTCTTAAACGCAAGATCGTACCGACCTGATTGGTAAAAACCGTCTGCCTCTGTAAGCAGTCGCTTCACTTTCTCAACTTTATCGATGAAGGTTGGGCTCATCGTTTTGTTGAAGTAACCGGGCTGCCTTAGGTGCGCGTAGAGTTCCTGCGCCGGACGACATTTGGCATCGTAGCGTTCACTTAAGACTTCGCTCAGGATCGCCTCGGCATCGGCATATCTTCCTTCTGCGATTCGCGCTTCGGCCAAAACGACGCCGCTTTTGCAAAAGCCTTCCTCGGCTTCATCGTGCGCTTTTCCGGACACGACTGCATCGGGCAGATACATCACTGCCGTTCTGAATTCTTCGTGCGCAGCACCGTAGTCTTTTGCTTTCATCGCAGCCCGGCCTCGCGCCAGGGCCGCTTCGCCCTGCGTTATGCCGGTCTGACGCCTTTGCACTTCGCGCTCGGCGACGTTGTCCGGGGTTTGGGCAGAGCTCGACACGCAAACAAGCGAAAGCCCAGCCAGGATGAAACAGAAGATAACGACGGAAGCGAAGAGCCGAACGAATGGAGGAGCGAGCTCCTGCCTGCCGCGCCGGAGCATCGCAAAGGCGGGCGAGCCCGTAACGCTGGAATTGCGAACCCGCATGGCGTCGCAGAGCTCCGCCCTCCAAGAAACCTTGTGTTGATTACCTAACGGATTGCAGCCGGCACGGCTGCCACTACAGCGGACACGTTGAGGAGTGATTTTCATAGGAGGAGTTATGGAGAGTGATTTTCATGGTAGTTAAGGCGGCGCAAAACCGATCTCGATCCGCGCATTTGGTTTTTGCGTGTTCACGATTACGGCCTTGTTTGGCTGCACATCCATGAGCTTGTAATTGATCTCTTCCACGGGTTTCAAGGAAAATTCTTGGTCTTTTCTCACTTCGAACTCCCGGCGCCCGCCCCACGTATAGACGAAAGTGGCCACGGATTGCGGCGAGGTAGCGACCTTTTCCTTCACCAGAGTCACCTGCACGTGGGTGTTTTTGTGTTCGAGGAGCAACTCTGAAACGTCAACCTTAGTGCCGTACTGATCGCGTCCGTGTCTTTCGGTGAACTTAACAATCTTAAAATCAGTGCCGCCGATAACGTCGCCTATCTTTAAAAATTGCGTGGGCTCGCTTTGATCAATCGTGTTAAGCGCAAAAGTTCCGCCGACTCGGGATGAAAAAACGAATCGGAACGGTTCCTCGGTAGCGGACACCAAATGTAATTTTGTAAGATAATCCGGATGCGAATCCTTGTTTGTTGGATCGGTGCCGCCCTGCCATTCATCCAGATTCGTGAATCCGTCGCTGTCAGGATCCTGGTCGAGTACGTCGGCGTCCTGAATCGGTAAACCGAACTTTTCGAACCAATCATTGGGGACAGGCTGATGCACCTGCGTGTTCTGTAGTGTGGCGGGCAGCCCGTTAGAGCCAATGAAATGCTTTTCCGGAACAAAAAGTCCGGAGCGAGTACTGGATTTCCATTGCGAAGGACGTTGAAGACGCTCCGCTGCGCGATCGAGCTCCGCCGCCACAGGCGGTGGTGACGCATTCTTAGGCGGTGACGCGGGCTGAGGCACCAGCCGATTCCCAAACTGAATGGCATTCCACCAAATGGAGACGGCAGAAATGAAAAGGAAAATCCCAGCGGCAAGAAGCGCGACCCGATCGTAATGCGCCTTAATCCAGTCCAGGGTCTTCGCCATGCTTAGTCACCACAGCGCGCATTTAACCATCCGCCTTCGGAAATACCAGACCGAAATTTGTCGCCGCTGCGGGTTCGCATGGCAGTGGCCTTTGCCTTCGGCATTTGTCATTTTGTCATTCCTTCGGCATTCGACATTCGTGCTTCGTCATTGTCCACGACTCGAGCAAGAGCAGGAGCATGAGTAAGAGTAAGAGGCAGACAGCTAAAGCGTGAATCTCAGCATCTCGATCGTGGCCGAGACTTCGATGTGCTCGTTACCGACTATGAAATTTAGCGGCGCGGCTCCGCCCGGCTGGGTCGGGGATTCGGCGGGAGCTGGTGCTCCGGTTCTTCGGCGCGTAGGGCCCTTGTCCTTTTCATTGTGCACATACAGGGTGCGAATAATGAAGAATTGTCCGCTGGAATTTACGATTTCGTTCAAGACTTTGCGCGCTGCGGCGGGTGTGGCTTTAAAGGTTAGATCGACAATGTTGCGCTTTAATAACACCGGAGGCGGTGTGGCTGTTTTGGTCGCCATAGCCGTTCGTCTGGCTGGAGATGGCGTCGGAGTCGATGAAGCTGCGTGTTCTTCGGACAAAGGCGCGCGGTGAAAAGAAGTTACGCTGTCCACCTTTGCATCCAGCAGAATGTTTATCAGCATCTGGATTTGGGAAAGTTCCTGGCCAAGGAGTGGCGCCACAGCTGTATCTGGCAATGCCATGGCAAACTCATCAAAGCCGAGCTGAAATTTGTCCGGCAATTTCACATTGTTAGTCTGCGCTCTGTTCAGCGCCGCAACTGTCGCCTGACGCAAACGCGATTGAAATTCATTGGGCGCCAGCGGCGGCGCCGGGACGATCTCCTTTTTTAGTTCGTCTTTGAACTTGTCCAGCGCCGTGTTGTATCGATCGAGGTAACCCTGCAGTTTCCTGTAATTGGCGTCATTAGGAAAAGGATCGAGGCGGTCCAGGCGACTTTTCTCCACTGCCGTCTGATCGAACGTTTGTCTTGCATCGGTCCAGGTCGCCCATCTCCAATAAAGAAGGATTCCGGCAAATAACGCGCAAATTCCAAAGGCAATCAGAATTGTAGCTAGCGCTCGATTTTGCTTAAACCAATTCATGGCATTAACCACGGATGAACGCGAATGGACACCGATAAGAATGACGAATTAATGACGAAGCTCGAATGAGGAAATGCAGAAGCGCCGCCGATTGTCACGTGTGGCGAGTTCGTACCGCAGTGATCGCTGCCTTCGGTATTTGTCATTCTGTCATTCCTTCGGCATTCGACATTCGTGCTTCGTCATTGTCCGATATTCATTCGTGTTATCTATGTAATCCGTAGTTAATCTGGAAAGTCCCCCTTCGTAAGACCAGTTCATGGCAATTTCACCGGCTTGCGCAGTGTGAGTTGAAGCTCGTAAGGGAACGCCCAGTCGGTGTCGTTTGGCACGGAGTTTGACTTGATCACGCGCTCCGGAGTTTTTGGATCGACAACGAAAAACGGCGAGCTCGCCAGGTTGCGTAAGTAATCAACGACGATTTCCTGCTGTTTCGGATTATAAAGGTAAAGACCGCGCACCAGGATGCCATCGATTGACTTCGTACTGGCGGCCGCGGTTTTCGTTGCCGGTCCGGAAGCCGGCGGAGCAGTCGCAGGTGCAGTTTCTCCGGAGCGTTTGTCGCCGGCGCCCAGAATTTTTCCACCCGAGGTCGCTCCGAGCTCGGTGATCCAGATGTCCGCCTCAGGCAGGCGCGCGTTCAAATCGTCAAGAATCTGCGGCCAGAAGTCGCGATCATTGGTGGCGCTAATAAGCGGAGTAGCGACGCTGTCGAGTGAGGTGATCTGTTTTTTGAGTTTATCAAGCTGCGTTTCTGCTCCTCGCATGGAGGCGTTCTTTTGCTGGATCAGCTCAGCGGTTTCTCGCGTTACCTGAGCCGCCCGCGTGTAATATATCGACCAGCCCAGCATGGCGAGGACCACGCACGCGGCCGCGGCAATGAAGAATGGCCGGCGCCGTTCCAATTCCTGCCTTCGAACGACGCTTGCCGGAAGTAGGCTAAGTTCCATTGGACAGACCGTCACGCTGCGCAGCGCAAGGCCAACCAATTCGCCAAGGAGATGCGCGGAGTGCGCGACACCCGACGCCGAGGCTGCTTCCGATACGGCTACGTTTCGAAGCGGATTAAAAAACTCGATCGGCAGCTGGAATTTCTCGTGAAAAAACTCGCGCATGTAAGGCATACCCACGGCGCCGCCGCAAAGAAAAATGCGGTCCGGCCGACTTCCCCGCTGTTGCGCCCGATAATGACTGATCGAGCGCATCAACTCCGCGTGCAGTCGCGTCATGGTGCTTCGCGCCAGCTTCGAGACGCGGGCAAGGTCGTGATCTGAAGGCTCGACGTAAGCGCCTCCCAGACCCACAAAGGCATCTCGCTTCTTGCGAGTTTCCGCGGCCTCAAAGGATTCGCTAAATTCCCTGGCAATTGCTCCGGTGATCGCGCTGCCGCCAATAGGAAGACTGCGTGAGAAAATTCTTCGAGGCTCAATGAAGAGAACATTCGTCGTGCGCGCCCCGATATCCACGAGCAGCGAACATTCGTTCACATTGGGGTAGCTATAGCGAAACGCATTGTAGAGTGCCATCGGCGCCACATCGACGGTGGAAGTATGCAGGCCGGCTTCTTCGACTCCTCCGTTGATGTCGTCGAGCAAATCAACTTTGATCGCGACCAGGACCACTTGAATTTGCTCCTCCAAGCCGGCTCCGACCAGCTGGTAATCCCAAACCACGTCGTCGATTGGGAACGGAACATTTTGCTGTGCCTCGAACGCGATGATTTTCTCCAGCTTTTCCTGTTCAAGGCCGGGCAGTTTAACGAACCGCGCAAAAACCGATTGCGCGGGCAAGGCGTAATTCAGGGCGCCGTGTTTAATGTGGAGCTCGCTCATCATTTCGCGAACAGCGACCGCGATTTGCGCCCGCCGCATCTCGTCGCTGGTGGGATCAGTCGAAGTCTCGCGTGAACGATAGTCCAGCAGGACCAGGCCACCGTGAGCTTGGACGCGAAATTCGGCCAGGCCGATAGTCTGGGACCCAAGATTGAGACTGATCAGGCGCGATGCGATAGCCATGTCCAACTCCCAAAACTCAAATCCTAGACAAATTTCAAGCTCGAAATCTCAAATGAGCAAAACCAGACGGATCTCGCTAACGCTTGGGCTGGGTCGCGGTTGATCAACGCGGATACGTCAGGCGATCGTCGGCTCGCTCGGTTCGAGCAGACTTTGTTCGCATAACCGCGCGTATTTCCCACCAAGCGCAAGCAATTGTTCATGGGTTCCGCCCTCGACAATACGGCCGTGATCAAGCACGAGAATCTGATCTGCGTGCACGACAGTGGAAAGCCGGTGGGCGATTACGATGGAAGTGCGGTCGAACATCAGAGTCTCCAGCGCTTCCTGGATGAGTCGTTCTGTAGTGGTGTCCACGCTCGCCGTCGCTTCATCCAGAATCAGAATTGGCGGATCTTTCAACAGCGCCCGCGCAATCGAAAGGCGCTGCTTTTCGCCCACACTCAACTTTACTCCCCGCTCCCCTACCACGCTGCTCAATCCGTGGGGCAACCGATCGATGAAGGGACGGGCGTTTGCCACCGCCGCTGCCTCCAGCAGTTCCTCATCCGTCGCATCAGGCTTCCCGATTTGCAGATTCTCGCGGATGGTGCCGTTAAACAAAAAGCATTCCTGCGTCACCATCCCGATCTGTTGCCGCAACGCGCGAATGCTGAAATCACGAATCGGAGTTCCGTCGATGAAAATCTCGCCACTATCGAACTCGTAGAAACGCGTGAGCAGATTGATCACCGTGGATTTTCCCGAGCCGGTCGTGCCGACAAGCGCGACTGTCTCACCTGGCCGCGCGTGAAATGAAATGTCGCTCAACGTCGGCAACTCGCCGGAATAGCTAAAACTGACGTGCCGGAACTCAATCTCGCCGCGCACGGCCTGAGCAAACGTCTCGCCACCCTCCGGCTCGCCCGGTGAATCGAGAATTTCGAATACGCGTTCACCCGAGGCCCGTCCTGCCTGCACCAGTTGATTCAGTTCATGTAGTTTCCCTATTGGCTCGTAGAGAAAACTCGCCAGCACAAGAAAAGCGCCAAGATCGCCCAACTGCATAGCGCCCCATAAAATATCGTGCGCCCCCACGGCGATCACCAGCAGCACGCCGAGCGAGCCGAACAAATACATTGAAGAATGGTAAAGTGCCCACACCCGCGTGACGACGAGGCTGGCGCGCCGCAACTCGTCGCTCTCTTTGTTGAAGCGCCGATCTTCCTCCGTCTCGCGCACAAAACTTTTGATCTGACGAATGCCGGAGAGATTGTCGTGTAGAAGCGAATTCATGCTCGAAGCGGCGCAGCGATGCAGGCGGTACCGCCGGTGCGCGGTGAGCGTATACCAAAGCGCGCCACCGGCGAGGAACGGCACCGGCGCGAGCGCGACAAGCGTCAGTTTTGCGCTGAGGTAAAACATTCCCAACACCACCACCACGATCTGCAATACCGCCACTGTGCCTTTTTCGATGCCGTCGATGAGGACACGCTCGACCGAGCTCACGTCCTCCAGAATTCGCGTCATCAGATCGCCGGTGGAGCGATTATCGAACCAGCGCAGCGGCAGAGTTTGAATGTGTGAATACAGATCGCGGCGCAGATCGAAAATAACTTTTTGCTCAAAGGTGTTGTTGAGCAACAGGCGAAGATAGTCCAAGCCTCGCTGAACCAACATCGCGAAAGCCACGAGAATAAGCAGTGGGAGCAAACGCTCGGGGTGGTGACCGTTGATGACATTATTAAGAGCATATTTCGTCGCCGCCGGAGGAACGATCACCATGAGCGTGCTCGTGATCGCGCAAGCCAGCATCGCGATCGCAAGCATCGGATAGCGTTTTAGATAAACCGAGACGCGCCAGACCGTTTTCATTTCCCTTGAAAGTCAGTGACCTGACCCAACTTTCAAGCCCCGATGGCTTCAATCGATTTCAAGCCGCCATCAAATAATGCGATAATCTTTCAGTTCTTTAAAGAAGGTCGCGACCGCAGTTTTGACTACGACCACGGTGGGAATGGCGAACAACATGCCCCACAAGCCCATGATGAGAGAGCCGCTGATAATCGCGATAACAACCACGAGTGGATGAACGTTTGCTGCGCTGCCAAGGACGAATGGCTGAAAAACAACGTCGTCGAGTACATGCACAATCACGACTAGGATCAGCACATACAACGCAAGGTCATTTGGATTCAGACCGGGAATTAGCGGCGTCACGTTCTCCGCGATCAAGGCATAACCAACCCCAATCACCAGGGCGATCACCGTTCCCAGAAACGGAATGGCGTTGAGAAGTCCGGAAACCACGCCAATCGCGACGGCGATCCCCACGGGAATCCCAAGGAGAACCAATCCCAGTGTAAGAGTCAGGCCCACCAGAAAACATTCCAGCAACGTCCCGCGTAAATACCTGCCGATAGCGTCGTCGAGTTCGTCAAGAACCGTGAGCGACAGCTCAAAATAGCGATTGGGAACGAGGCTGATAAAGAAGCGGCGTATCTGCCCGTTGTCGAAACCAAGAAAAAGAAAAATCAACGGCGTCAAAATCCATGCGGAAATCTTACTCTCCAGGTTTGTGCCCTCCTCCGCGGCCGGAGGTTGAGCCGGAGCAGGTACAGCCAGCGTCGTGGGCGAGGCCGTACTCGTAGGAGTCTTTTCGGGAATTACATATTCCCCGGTATTTTGGTTCGCTCGAAAGTAATCAACGAACTTACTTTGAATGGGAGGTTTGCCGTTGTATCCCGCGGCATATTTCAGGAACAGACTGCGTTCCTCCGGATTCAATTCGAGCGCCTGATTGATTTTATCCATGAGCGGGCCGGCTTGTTTTTCGATTAACGGCGTCACCGCATTTGATTTTCCCTCCGGTGATTTTGCGACTAGTTGCCGGTATCTTTCATTCAATTTGTATTTCAGGCGGACCTTGAATTCGAGTTTCTGCTCTTCGTCCGGAATGTGTTTGCGCAGAGTATTGAAGGCGAAGAACAGGACAAGGCCAATGAGTGCGAAGGAACAAAGGACCTGAAGCTCGTGAGGCAACCATCGAACCCGAAAGCGATCTTTCACCGGACGGAACAAAAAGGCCAATAAGGCGCCGACTATGATCGGTAAAATGAGGATGCTTAACTTCCAGATCAGGAATCCTCCGAAAATCACGGTCAGCGTCGTGAGTATGGTATAAAAGACCTTGCGCCGAACTTTGCGCTCTCGCTCCTTCTCTTCGAAGTCCTGACCGTTGCTCATTCCAAGCCGGCCGTGTCGGCAGAAATTTTCATCTGCACCAATTCATTGGTCGAGCGAAGTCGATCGCCGATCATCGACGCAAGGGAGCGGTAAATTTGGCAGGCAGTTCGCGCATGCCTGTGCATCAATCCGTTAAGGTCGTTCCGATAAAGCGCCAGCGTCCGAGTCGGTTCCAAAGCCCGCGCGTTAGCGGAACGCGGCGTGTCATCGAGCAACGCCATCTCGCCGAAAAAGGTGCCGCTTTCCAAAACGGCGAGACGCGTCGTGCTGGTTTCGCGGTAAATTTCGATTGCCACTTTGCCATCCAAAATTAGAAAGAGCGCCGCTCCCGGTTGTCCCTCCTCAAAAATCAATTCGTCAGTGTCATAGCTGCGTTCAAACATGATATCAGAGACACCCTTGAGCTGGCGATTGGAAAGTCGGTCAAAGAACGGCACCGTCTTCAGGAATTGAATGCGGTCCAATTCAGGGCTTGAACGTTTCCAGCGTCCCAGCGTTTCCCACAACAATTTGTCCGCGGCGAATTTTCGAGCCGACATTGGTATTAATCCTTTGAAACGACTTCGGCCAGCAGGCTCAATCAGGAACTCCCCCCGTGGTTGCGGCGATGGTAGTAAGGATCGCCTGGCAATTTCAATCGAAAAGATCGGAGCATTCTGCTTTCTGAATCCCGAGTGATTCGGCATAATCCTCGCCATGCAGTCTTTTGAGCGCTTCTGCCGCGGAGTGTCAGGAAGTATAGATTGCGAAATGCAGTTTAATAAGTGAAGCCAGAAACCGTTGTTTGCGCGCCGAGGTCGATACGTCTAGAGAAAATCGCATATGAACAGAGAAGTAATCTCCACAAATAAGGCACCTAACTCGCCGGTTTACAGCCAGGCAATCAAGGCGGCTGGGTTAATTTTCGTTGCCGGCCAGGGACCATTTGATCCCGTCACGGGCGGGATATGTGGCGAAACGATTCAGGAACAAACAAGACAATGTCTCATCGATTCTCTCCGCGGCAGGTAGTACAATGTCAAAGGTTGTGAGCGCGACTTTTATTTTGGCTGAAGAGTCCGATTTCCCTGGAATGAATGAAGAGTGGAGCAACTGGTTCCCAGTAAATCCTCCTGCGCGGCAAGGTGCGAAGCTACCCATCCGTCCGAAAGGAATGAAAGTTTCAATCGCCGCAATCGCGGAAGCCTAACCAGACGATGCAGCCAACCCTTGGTCGGCATGAAGCCAAGATTTCCATGATGTTTCGTCTCCGCCCTGTAGCACATCGTGCTTCCACTAGTGACGGCTGTTTTTGTTCTCGTTGAGCATCTCTACACTATGTCTACCGACAAATCTCAACAGCGAGCTGAGTTGCTCCGCACGGTACGCGATGCCTTACAGCGAGCGGAGTTTTATTGCGCCAGGACCCGTCATTGGGATACGCGCTTGTTGATCATCAGCATTATCTGTGGAGCAATAGCCACTGTTCTTGCCGGTGGCACGGTTATCGGAGGCAGCCGCGCGCTGGAGGCTGTCGGCGGATGGCGGATTCTTTGTTCGATTGTTGCACTCTTAACGGCATCAGGCACCGTTGCTGGCGCTCTGCACAAAAGCTTTCAGATTACGACCCGTCTGGCGAGTGCCGAGAAGTGCGTCGCAGGACTTAGGGCACTGGATGCCGCCATTGCAGCTAGCGATCTACCGAGTGACGATGCACTGGAGACATTTCAGCGTATCTCAGAAGAGCACGCTGCTTGTTTAGCGTGACATGACATAAGCGCCAAACCGTTTCAATCGCTTCTTCAAATGTTCCCTCAGTCACTTAAAACCAAGCCTTTCAGCCACGCATGCGAAGTGATCGATTAAGCTTAGATGCATATCAGACGGATAAGATCAGGCACGGGTATCTGGAGGTGTACGACGAAGTCATGGCACCATGGATCGATAAAGAGATTAAGCTCTTGGAGCTTGGCGTTGATCGAGGAGGTTCGCTCAAATTGTGGCGCGACTATTTCCCTCGCGGCACTATTGTTGGTATCGATCGCAAGCTGCCGCAGAACTTCCAATCTGAAGAGCGTATTCAGGTCTTCCAGGGCAACCATGGAAACAACAGGTTTCTTTCTGAAGTCGCTAATAAGACCGCTCCGGACGGATTCGATATCATCATAGATGATGCTTCGCATATCGGCGAAAAAGCCAAAAGAGCCTTCTGGTACCTATTCGATCATCATTTGAAGCTGGGCGGCCTGTACGCGATTGAGGACTGGGGCACGGGCTACTTGGATGATTTCCGTGACGGCAGAAGATTCAGGCCGAGGACCCCGATTCTGGTCCGCGCTCGGTCGCTGCTACCGAAGCGTCTAGGCAGCAGATTGAAGGTTCCTTTCCCTTGTCATTCTTACGGAATGGTCGGTTTCGTTAAGGAATTAGTTGACGAGCAAGGGGCGGCTAGTATCGCGATCGGCAGCGAAGCGGGTTGGCGAATGTCAAGATTCAAAGATCTCCTTATTACACCGGGCGTCGTTGTCGTCACCAAAGCTGCGCCCACTCTGACCGCGTTCCCCAACCCGCTGCCTGCTGGCAATGGAATGGGACGCACCACAATTTCGTGGAACACGGTTATCGCTGCCGATGGAAAGGTCTACGTTTCAGTCGACGGACGGGGCGAGTCGCTCTTCGCGAGCTCACGCCAAGGGTCGGCTGCCGCAAATTGGATTGAGGCAGGCCATACTTACGAGTTCCGGCTGTACGATTCGGATCACAAGGAGATCCTCGCCAAGGCTCTCGTTACAAAGGCGACAGAATAGCCGCAAGTAACGCGCCGGGTCGGGAAGCAGCCGTCGTCACTTCACCGCAGGTAATCGTGCGAGTTGCGAAGATAGAGAACAAGATCGTAGCCGTGTCCACTCGGGAAGGCTGTCCCGTTGATTTTGAATCCACAGTCGAACGCGAAACTCAGGACGCGTTCGTCTGTCCGGGTCGTCGCGAAAACGTTCTCGTTTTTCGCGAAAGTGAGTAACTCACCGACGATGCGAGTCGAGAGCCGTCGTCCCTGGTACGATTTAGCCACAACGACCCAACCCAACTCAACAGGGTATTCGCCTGCCGGCACGGTCGCTCGCGCATTGGCGAACACCTTATTCCGATACTCTGGTCTTGGGTGTTTCAACGCGCCTGCTCCGATGAGTCGATCATCTGATGCACGTAGGAATAACAGGCGAGAGGCGTCGCGGATGCGTTGCCCAAGGCCTTCCGGATTAACCGCGCCGCCTTCGACCACAAGCTTCTCGAAATCGACTAACGCCTGCGCTGTGCAATCTGAGGGTAAGAATATTGACGATCTTAGCATCGTAGCGTCGAGTTACGAATGCAGAGCGGCGCGTGCGGCTATCTTGGAGCTGCGAACGAACGAAACCGGACGCTGCGTCCATTTGGATTCCATTCCTCGTATGATGCGCCGGCTGTGATCTGAAATTTGTCATTACCGACCGTTCCTTCGATGTAGCTCTCCCACATGTCGCCGCCACCCTTCCCGCTCCATCGGCCGTATAAGAAGCCCACTTCGCCACCGGAATAGATCGGATTCCCTGATGAGCTCAGCATCTCGTCGGGCGAATCTTTTGCGTCTGCCCCAAGATCCTTTCCATCCCTACCATGGACCCGACCGGCACTCGGCCTTGGTGCCAGAGGCTGGGCGCCGCTGAGCAATGCAGCCGGCAAGAAATCCGCCGGCGTGAATCCCAACTGAACCCACGAACTCGCGAAGCCGTAGCTGGGGCCAGCGATCCCGTTATTTAATCCCGGGCCGTCCAACCAAAGCGGCACCGAGCCGTTATGAAGCAGAAGTGAACTCTCGGCCGCGCCCCAAACTTTCGGCCGATAAAGATTCAGCGACAAAGAGGGATTTGGTGCGCCAGCGGAGCGCAGTTCGCGTTTAGTCGAATGATGCGGCTGTTGCGCAACAGCCGGCAATAATGCGCCGAGCAAACCCAAGGCGACGCAAAGCGCGCGCTTAACCATGGCACAATTCACATCTAAATAGCGACAAATGCCAGTAAAATTTTGCGCAAGCGCAGGCAACCTTCGTTATTCGAGATTCGTGATACGATGCAACGATTTAACGCTTTAACGGTTCAACGGGGCGAAGCCAACGATTCTTTAAAGTATTCGATCGTCGTCTTGATTCCTTCTTCGAAATCCACGCGTGGTTCCCAACCGAGAACATCTTTTGCACGGACAATATCTGGTTGGCGCACTCTCGGGTCATCGATGGGCAATGGTTTGTATTCAATTGCCGACTTTGTTCCGGTGATGCGAATGATTTCGTCGGCAAACTGCCTGATCGTCATCTCGCTCGGATTACCCAGGTTAACCGGCTCGTGGAAATCGCTCATGGCCAGTTTGAAAATTCCGTCGATCAAATCGGACACATAACAGAACGAGCGCGTTTGTGAGCCATCGCCAAAAACAGTCAGTGGCCTGCCATTCAGTGCCTGTCCGATAAACGCCGGGACCACGCGTCCGTCCCGCAATCGCATTCGCGGTCCGTATGTGTTGAATATACGCACGATCCTGGTGTCAACCCGATGATAGCGATGATATGCCATCGTCATTGCCTCGGCGTAACGTTTCGCCTCATCGTACACGCCGCGCGGCCCGATTGGGTTCACATTACCCCAGTAATCTTCCTTTTGCGGATGTTCCAGAGGATCGCCGTACACCTCCGATGTTGAAGCAAGAATGAACGCGGCCTTTTTGTCCATGGCCAGCCCCAGGGTATTGTGCGTGCCGAGCGCGCCGACTTTCAACGTAGGAATCGGCAGTTCGAGATAATCGATCGGACTGGCCGGGGAAGCGAAGTGAAATACGTAATCGATTTTCTCTTCCGGAAGAAAAATGAAATTCGAAACATTATGTTTGATGAATTGGAAATTCTCGTTCCCGGCGAGGTGTCCAATGTTCGCTGTGTTGCCGGTGATTAAATTGTCGACGGCGATGACGCGATGACCTTCCGCCAGCAACCGATCGCTCAAATGCGATCCCAGAAAACCGGCGGCACCGGTCACGACGGAAACAGGGTTCTTTGCGGCCATTGCGCGCCTTATCTAATGTCGGCCGCGTAAGTTTACCAGCAGGAAGTCAGCGAAAATGGCGAAGCGCTTCGCTGCATCAAATCGCTAAATCGTTGAAGCGTTGAAGGAAGGGAGACGCCATTCAAGTTTCGTCATTCGACATTTGTCTTTCGTGATTTGGATTGATTAGCTTTCGACTGAAAATCTGAAATCTTATCAGGCTCATGCGCATCCTCTCCGGAATTCAGCCCAGCGGTGCTCTGCACATCGGCAATTATTTCGGCATGATGAAGCCGGCTGTCGCGCTTCAAGCCGAAGGCGAAGCACTCTATTTCATTGCCGATTATCACGCGCTGACCAGCGTGCGCGATCCGGACGTTCTTCGCGAGAATAGCCGGCGCGTCGCGCTCGATTTTCTGGCGTGCGGACTCGATCCCAACCGCGCCACGCTTTTTCGCCACTCGGACGTTCCGCAAGTGACCGAACTGGCCTGGATCCTGTCGACAGTCGCGCCGATGGGTTTGCTGGAACGCGCGCATTCGTACAAAGACAAACTTGCCCGCGGGCTGTCCGCCACTGTCGGCTTATTCAGTTACCCGGTGCTCATGGCTGCGGACATTTTGATTTACGACAGCGATGTTGTCCCTGTGGGTAAAGACCAGAAACAGCACATCGAAATCACGCGCGATCTTGCTGTGAAAATGAACGAAACCTTCGGGCAGTCCGAGCCCGACGGGCAGATATTCAAGTTGCCGGAAGCGCGCATCCAGGCTGCGACAGAAACCGTGCCCGGGATCGATGGCCAGAAAATGAGCAAAAGCTACGGCAACAACATCGACATCTTCGGCGACGAAAAGGAAATGCGAAAACGTGTAATGACCATCGTGACCGATTCTATGCCGGTGGAAGCGCCGAAAGACCCGACAAAATCGACAATCTTCAAACTTTACTCGCTCGTCGCGTCCAAGGATGAAATCGCCGCGATGCGCGAACAGTTTCTAAAAGGCGGAACCGGCTACGGCGATTTCAAGAAGCAGCTTTTCGAAAAACTTTGGGAATATTTCGCGCCAATGCGCAAACGTCGCGAAGAAATTCTGGCCGATAAATCGTACATCGACGGCGTGCTGGCCCGCGGAGCCGGGCGCGCAAACAAAATCGCGGATCAAGTCATGAAGCGCGTTCGCCAGGCTGTGGGTCTGCGCTAACGACCGTGCTTCGGCAACGTCGCCCGCTTCGCTCGCGCTTCCATCTGCCTGCTCTCTGCCTCAGCTGCTTTGAGGTCCTTGGCTTTCGCAACGTACATTAGAATTGAGTTCCAGAATCCTGAACCGCCGCTGGCCAACAGACCAAGAGCTAACGTTCCGGTCCAGTCATCCGGAATGCCTACGCCTTTTGGGATCGCGGCGCTGGCCAGCCAGGCAGTGGTTATACCTGCGATTACGGCGAGCACCTGTAGCGCCGCCTTCCTCCATCCTTCTTCGGCAGGTCTCAGTCGTGGTTGATTTAGCCAGGGAATGAGTCCCTTGGTGATATCGACGAGCCGCTCAGAAGCTATGCTGAGAGCGATAAGCAATGATATGACGGTTGTTAGTTTGGTGGTGTCCATAGGCATATTTTCTGTGCCGGGATTTAGGCTCCCTTGTCAATTGGGAAATGAACACGAGGATATCAATTGCGCAGTGACGACTATTCGAGTTCACGTCATTCCAAACGCGAAGATCGATAAGGTGCTGGGAGAACATGGCGATGCGATCAAGATCAAGTTGCGAGCCCCAGCGGTTGAAGGAAACGCGAACAACTGCCTTGCGCAGGTTTTTGGCGGAAAAATTGAGCATTCCCCAGCGCGCAATCGTCCTGGAACACGGTGAGAGATCGCGTGACAAGGTGATTCGCATCGATGGTCTGAGCGAAAAAGAGGTGGGAAGCCGATTGCTCGCCACAATCTGAAAAGGCTGGAGCGCGGAACTCCGCGACGCCCCAACGTACGAGCCTACGCGCGGCCTAACACCGACTGGCAGAGCTCGCCCTCCATTTCCTCAGCGACCTCGAGTTTGGCGAGCTGGTTTGGTTTGCTCCTGAGGCTTCGTTTGAGTGGTTGCACCGCTGTCGCGGTAAAATAAAACGCCGTGCGCTCTCAAATTGCTGATCAGCGCGTGCAGGTCGTTAGCCAACTCTTGATTGTTCAGAAGAGTTGCAACCAGGCCTTTGCCTTGCGTAGCGGTGCGGAGCACTTTGCGCGTGTCATTGATCGCATTTTGCAAATTGTCAGCTGCCTCTTTTGCGGATGTCATTGTGGACCCCGCCTGTTCGATGACTCCGTCCAACTTCTTCGACGATTCTGCCAGCGCACTGGTAGCCTGGTTTAAATGCTCCATACTGGCCTTCAGGTTTTGCATGTTGTCGGAGGAAAGAGTTTCCTGATTCAATTTTTGCACTGTCCCTCGAAGATCGCCCAGGAGAGCACCACCCTCTCGCGTGATGTCGTCAATACCGGTTTCTCGAGCGCCGCTGATGTGGGTATTTGGCGCGAGAAAAGCCTTAGGCTGCCCGGGCGGCATCACCACGTTTACAAAGCGATCGCCCAATAAACCGGAACTTCCGACCGTGAATTTGCTCCCTTCAGGAACCTTAATGTAATCATAAATCTTGAGCGGTACATCCACACCCTGGCCTTCGGGAACCATTTGCGGACCGCCAGAGACTTTTCCGATTTTGGCCCCCGCGAGCAAGACGTCGGAACCTTTTAACAGGCCGCTCGCGTCACTGAAGCGAACGGTGAGACCGTAATAGGTCTTGAAGCCTTCCCCCAGCCGGCCGAATTGCACGACCAGTGCGGCTAACATCGCCAACCCGACAAAAACAAATGCGCCAACTTTAAATTCCAGACCTCGCTCGTGCCGATTCATTGAAGATTAATTGTCGATCTTCCCGTTGATTTTCGCAAGGTAGGGCGGCAGTCGACTCAAACCGGCGCATCACAGACGTTAAAGTACGGCGCTGCGAGAGATAGAGGCCAACTCGCGAAAGCTTTCGAGTCAATCGCCTCTGCCGTCAGAGCGCCCGAGGAGGAAATCCTGCAAAATCGGATCGCGCGCTTGCTGAAGCTGGGTGGGCGTCCCGTAGAAATAGATACGACCCTCGTGCAAATAGGCAATGTGATTCGCGACGTCAAATGCGCTTTTCATGTCGTGCGTGACCACTACGCTCGTCATTCCCAGCCGTTGTTGTAATCTACGAATCAGGCGATTGATGCTGTCGGCGACCACCGGATCGAGGCCCGATGTCGGCTCATCGTACAATACGCAGGAGGGCCGACGAATGATGGAGCGCGCCAGACCAACACGCTTCTTCATTCCACCGCTCAAACTCTCCGGCATCTTGTCTTCCTGCCCCTCCATCTCAATGACTTCGAGCATTTCTTCCACTTTCGTATGCAGGACCTTTGGATCCTTTTCGCCGGCCTCACGCAGCGGAAAGGCGATGTTTTCCTCCACGGTCATCGAATCAAAAAGCGCGCCGCTTTGGAAAAGAATGCCTATCTTTTTGCGGATCGCTCCGAGCTGGCGCTCATTCATTCCGATGATGTTGTGACCGTCGATCCAAATTTCTCCCGCGTCCGGCGTCATCAATCCGACGAGGTGCTTGAGCAAAACGCTCTTGCCGCCACCGCTTCGTCCAATAATCGCCAGCGTTTCACCAGTTGCGACTTCAAGATCGACGCCGCACAAGATTTCCTGCTGCCCAATCCTTTTGGCCACCGACCGCACTGCGATCATTGGCGACGAATTACCGCGAACCACATGAGGTTTAGTGGACGGCTTTTGAGATCGCGGCGCTTCGATCATCGCAACGCTCACTCTCAACTCTCAACTCTCAACTCTCAACTACCTGATATCACTGATATCCCGCCGGATAGATGATGTTGAGCAACATCGTGAGAAAGAAGTTGCAAATCAGAACCGCGAGCGAGGAGTTCACTACCGCTTCAGTGGTCGCGCGGCCGACGCCGACGGCGCCTTCGCGCGCGCTCAGCCCCTTTTGGCAACTGATGAATACAATCAGAATGCCAAAACAAAACGCTTTCGACAGGGCCATGATAATGTCGCGATTGCGCGTCCAGCGCACCATGTTCGCCATGTAATATGTGCCGTTGATCTCGAGCAGAAAAATTGCGATGAAATAGCCGGCAGCAATGCCGACAGCGATACATTCTGCCACCAGCAACGGCATCGATACCATCATGGCGAGCACTCGCGGCACGACCAGATAATCGGTCGGATAAACTGCGAGCGCACGCAACGCATCGATCTGCTCAGTGACTTTCATTGTGCCGATTTCCGCCGACATGGCTGCCCCGACACGACCTGCTACCATTAACGCCGTGAGCACCGGGCCAAGCTCGCGACAGATCGAGACCGATACTACTGCGCCGGTGGCTGACCCCATTCCAATCTTGTTAAATTGAAAGAAGGTTTGAGCCGCGAACACCGCGCCAGTAAACGCACCCGTGATCACGACAACCAGTTGTGAAAGTAATCCAATCTCGACGACCTGATTGAGGAATAATTTCCACCGAAGCGTGTGCGTGAAAATGGAACGAAACGTGTCGCCAGCGAGCAGCACTAGCTCACCCAAATATTGAAAAAAATCGAGCAGCCCTGCGCCCAGGGCGTTAAAGCAACGCGTGATCATCGCTTAAGTGCAGTGTCACACACGCGCGGCGAGACACGAGAAGCTGGCCGCAGCGTAACCATTCACTTTGTTGCCTTTTACTCCTCAAGCAGTCAGTGGTTCTGTTTTTGTTCTGGGTCGAAGCTCGGGTGGAATCGCGCCGATAAATAGAGGTTCGAGTCCTAGCTTGAGAAAAATCGCCCGAATCTCACGCAGACTCGATGTTGGTCGGTCGAACTCGAAATATACAAGATCGTGGTTTGTGTCGATCTTGTAATGAAGACCTGCAATTGGCTCGAGTTGAAGGTCCAGTTCCAGGATTTTGTTCAGGTCACGCAAACCCCGCGCATACACTTCCAGTTCGATCATAACAGCGGGGAAGGTAGCGGGCGGGCCGTCTCAGCGCAATTGTTTAGCATCTCGCTGGTTTGCACCAAGCGCAAAGCTGCGATAAAAGATGTGCACCTGAAGGAATGAGACGCGTCACTCGCTTTTTGCTCGCCGGCAATCTCTTGCTTGGCGCGGCGTTTTTCGGCGCCTGCGAAACCGTTCCCCAGGGGATTCAACAAGCCAGGCTCGAGATGACACAGAACATCGCAGCCGAACCCACCGGGGATTATTTTATCGGACGGCGTTATTACAAATCCGATTACAAGTTCTGGGGTTACATCCGGCGGCCGGGCCAACCCTGGAGCACGGCAGAATTAGTGATGTTGAACGAAAAACAGAAGCTTGCTCCAGATCGCGAACGTCTCGATTTCGGCAGCGATAACAACTACGAATACAAACTCTACGGTTACTTTAGCGGCGACAAGGTTTATGAACCTGCGAGCAATGGAGTTTATCCTGAATTCGTTTTGAAGGGCTACCAGCTGATATCCATGAACCCGCCGCCAATTTTCAAAAGTCAATTCGGCGGCCACGCTACTGCGGAAGATCTCCGATACGTGGTAGAAAAACCGGAATGATCGGCTCGTTATTGTCATTCCGAGCGAAGTCGAGGAATCTCTCACTGTTGCTTGTAGCACGCGTGTCATTTAAAGAGTTAGAGATGTCTCGACTCTGCTCGACATGACAGAAGGCGCGCGCGCTTCCCACAAAAAGGATCCTCTTGCTGAGGAATTCCTGCGCTATCTCACAAACGAGCGCAATGCTTCGCCGCGCACGTTAAAGGCATATCGCCAGGCATTGACTGCTTTTCGCGCTGAAAACCAAACACCGTGGAAAAAATGCCGAGGGGATGATTTTCGCGATTACTTGTTTGCCATTGCGAAGCGCGGACAGGCGCGTTCCTACGTGCGATTGCAATTCTCAGCGTTACGCACGTTTTATCAGTTTCTGGCAGCTCGAAAGGGTTTGCGCGGCAATCCTGTGCGGGAGGTGCAAATGCCCAAGATCGAGAAGAAGCTTCCATTGGTCCTCACGCGCCAGCAGGTTGAAGAACTTCTTGCGGCCCCAACGCGTGCGAGCAAAAGCAGGTCTGCGCCGGCTTGGATGCCTCTGCGCGATGTCGCGATTATGGAACTATTCTACAGCAGCGGCTTGCGCCTGAGCGAGCTCGCTGCGCTCGACGTGTCCGACGTCGATCTTTACACAGAATCTGTCCGTGTATTCGGGAAAGGTCGCAAGGAGCGGGTGTGTCCCGTGGGCTTGCCTGCGCTGGAGGCAATCTCGCGTTACCGCGCCGCGGCGAACGTGCATTCTGGACCGTTATTCATAAACAAATCACGCACGCGAATTTCGACGCGCTCCATCTGGCTCATTCTGAAACGTTATTTGCGGTTCACATCGATTCCAATCTCGATCAGTCCGCATAAACTGCGGCACAGTTTCGCGACGCACATGCTCGACCGGGGCGCCGATCTACGCAGCGTTCAGGCATTGCTCGGGCATGCCAGCCTTTCGACGACGCAAATCTATACGCACGTCACAGTCGAACGGTTGAAAAAAGCCTACACGGATGCCCATCCGCGGGCGTGATTGTTGTAGTGGCGCTTGTGTGGGGCGCCGGGGATCCCGTAGTCCGTTCCTGTCCCTGCCCCAAGCTACCTAGCTCGCTGCGGGAGCAGCTGCACTATTCTGAGGCTCGGTGACGTGAAAGCTGAGCTTCCCATCAGTGGCGATCACTTCGACGTGGTCGCCCGCCTTAACGTTGCCGCGGAGCAATTCTTCCGCCAGTGGGTCTTCGAGATAACGTTCCACGGCACGACGCATCGGCCGTGCGCCATATTGAGGATCGTACCCTTTCTCGATGAGGAATTCCTTCGCGGTTTGTTTCAAGTCAATATGGACTTCCTTGGCTTTGATGCGGGTCAATACTTTGCTCACTTCTAACTCAACAATTCGCAACAGTTCCGGCTTGCCAAGTGAATGGAACACGATGATTTCGTCCAACCGATTAAGAAACTCGGGCTTAAACACGCGTTTGCTTTCATCGAGAATCTTGTCGCGCATCGAATCGTAATCATGCCCTTCCAGCGGCGCACCGAAGCCCATGACTGTCTGTTTCTTGAGCAACTCGGCGCCCACGTTGGAAGTCATGATAATAATCGTGTTCCTGAAATCGATCTTGCGCCCTAACGAGTCGGTGATTTTGCCGTCCTCGAGAATCTGCAAAAGCAAATGCATCACATCGGGATGAGCTTTTTCGATCTCGTCGAAAAGCACCACCGAATAGGGCCGGCGACGCACGGCCTCGGACAGCTGACCGCCCTCCTCGTAACCGACATAGCCTGGCGGTGAACCAATCAGACGTGAAGCGGTAAATTTTTCCATGTACTCCGACATGTCGATCTGAATTAGTGCATCGGGATCGCCGAACATGAATTCGGCAAGCATGCGGGCGAGATACGTCTTGCCCACGCCAGTAGGACCGAGAAAGACAAATGATCCGATCGGCCGCTTTGGATCTTTCAAATCGGCGCGGGATCGACGCAAAGCCTTGCTAATCGCGGTAACGGCTTCGTCCTGACCGATGACGCGCTGCTTCATCTCCGACTCCATCATGAGGAGTTTTTGTGTTTCCGCCTGTTCCATGCGCTGGAGAGGAACGCCTGTGACTTTCGAGATGATGTGCATCATGTCGTCCGCTGTCACCACGACCTCTTTCTCTTCTCGCTCCTCGCGCCATTTGTTTAGAATGCCATCGAGCTTTTCTTTCGTTTGCTTCTCCTTGTCGCGAAGCGCGGCGGCTTTCTCAAAATCCTGTGCTTTGATGGCCCCCTCCTTTTCCAGCCGAATCTCTTCGATCTCTTTCTCGATGTCCTTCACGTCGGGTGGCCGCGTCATGGAATTGATGCGGGCACGCGCGCCTGCTTCATCCATGACATCGATCGCCTTGTCGGGAAGAAATCGTCCGGTGATATAACGATCGGAGAATCTAACAGCTGTCTCGAGCGCTTCGTCCGTGAGTTTCGCTTTGTGGTGCGCCTCGTACTTCGGACGCAGACCTTTTAGGATTAGAATCGCTTCATCGACCGTCGGCGCATCGACTTTTATCGTCTGGAAACGACGTTCCAGCGCTGCGTCTTTCTCAATATACTTGCGGTATTCGTTCATCGTCGTGGCGCCGACGCATTGCAATTCGCCACGGCTCAACGCCGGCTTGATGATGTTCGATGCGTCCATCGCGCCTTCCGCAGAACCAGCCCCGACGATCGTGTGCAGCTCGTCGATGAAGAGAATCACATTTTTGGAACGGCGGATCTCATCCATTACCGCCTTGATGCGCTCTTCGAACTGTCCGCGGTATTTTGTGCCCGCCACCATTAACGCGAGATCAAGCGTGATCACGCGTCTGTCTCGCAATAATTCTGGCACATTCCCGTTTGCAATCTCCTGAGCCAGCCCTTCGGCAATTGCGGTCTTGCCGACACCTGCTTCGCCAATCAGAACAGGATTGTTCTTTGTTCGTCGGCAAAGCACTTGAATCACCCGCTCGATTTCATTGCGCCGCCCAATCACCGGATCGAGTTCGCCTTTCTTTGCCAAGTCGGTCAGGTCACGGCCAAACGCGCGAAGTGCTGGCGTCTTGACGTCTTTCTTCGTCGGCTCGCCGCCGCCCTCCTGGTCCGACTCGGCCGGCGTGAAATTTGGATCGAGCTCTTTAAGGATCTCGTTGCGCGTGCGTTCGATGTCGAGTTCAAGACTCTTCAGGACTCTCGCGGCAACTCCCTCGCCCTCGCGCAAAAGTCCAAGCAAAATGTGTTCGGTGCCGACGTAAGAATGATTGAGCGCCTTCGCTTCCTTGCCCGCGAGCGCCAAGACTTTTTTGACGCGAGGAGTGTAGGGAACATTCCCGACCATCTTGGTTTCAGGTCCTGAGCCGACCTGTTTCTCCACCTCCATCCGCACGGTCTCCAGGTCGAGACCCATCTTCTGCAGGACATTGACGGCGACTCCCTGGCCTAGTTTGATAAGCCCCAACAGCAGATGCTCGGTGCCGACGTAGTTGTGATTAAACCGGTCGGCTTCCTTGCGAGCAAGCGCCAGAACCTGTTGAGCCCGGGGTGTGAAATTATTCATCGTTTGATGGCACGACAATCGAGTCTCCATCCGATTGCCTCGCCATCTTACTAATATCAGGTTTAGGAAAGAGTTTCAAACGCTCGCGAATAATTTGGGCGCGCAAATGGTCGCGTTCTTCAGCGTTCAGTTTTTGTTGCGAGCTTTTTTGTAAGTGCGCCGGCTGCGTCTCTATGAACAATTCATCGATTTGCAGGCGTCGATCTTCCGGAAACGCGCCAAGGTCCATCCCGAGTTTGATGATTGAAAGCAGGTTGAGCGCTTCCTTAGACGCCATCGCGTGAGCGTAGGTCAAAACGCCGTACGCGCGACCGATCTGGTCCAAAAGCGTGTTCGGTTTTTTCTGAAGCAGGATTTGTCGCGCATTGTGCTCCTTTTCGATGATTGTTTCAATTACTTTGCTCAGGCGACTGATGATCTCTTCTTCCTTCTCGCCAAGCGTGGTCTGATTTGAAATCTGGAAAAGATTGCCCATTGCCTCCGTACCCTCGCCGTACAGACCGCGGACTGCGAGACCGATTTTGCTCACGGCTTGAATGACTTGATTGATCAATTCACTCAGGACAAGCCCTGGCAAATGCAACATCGCGGAGGCGCGCATTCCAGTACCGACGTTTGTAGGACATGCGGTCAGGTATCCAAGGTGGGGATCGAAGGCGAAGTCCAGTTTGCTTTCGAGCGCGCTATCGATTTTATCGACAAGTTTAAACGCCTGTTTCAACTGCAGACCAGAGCGAATCGATTGCATGCGCAAATGATCTTCTTCGTTGATCATGATGCTGAGGGTCTGCCGCCGATTCACGACCACCGCGCTTCCGGCGCCCTTGGCGGCATGCTCGCGACTGATCAGATGGCGTTCCACCAGCACCTGTCTGTCCAGCGCCGACAGGTCCTGCAGGCTTCCGGCGAACGCCTCCTGCATTTCCGGAAGCGCTTCCACCCGCGACCTGATCAATTCCAGAATCGAACTGCGCTCCGCCTTTTTCGCCCAACCCGGAAAAGGCCGGTTGCGCAAGTTGCGTGCGAGCCGCACCCGGCTGCTAATTACAATTTGGTGATGAGGCCCTTCGCCGCGCAACCATTCCCCGGCAGTGGCCAGCATATTGGAAATTTTCATGTCGCCTTCGAGAGCTCGCTTTCGAGTTCTTTAATTTGATCGCGCAACGAAGCGGCCGTCTCGTAGTTCTCGTCGGCCACAGCTTTCTGCAGGTTCTCGGTCAAGGTGCGCATCCGATGGTTAAGTGCCACGGCCCGCTGCGCCCGCTCCGGCAGTTTTCCCACATGTTCGGTGCCCTTGTGCATCGCTTTTAAGAGCGAATTCAGTCCGTCTCCGAACGTAACGTAGCACTCACTGCATCCGAGACGGCCGGTTTTTTTAAAGTCAGCCTGACTAAACCCGCACACTGAGCATTTCTGGGTCGGTGCTCCTTTTTCAATTTCTTCCGCTGCTCCGATGCCAAGCAGCAAATCCGCGAGCGCGAAGCCGGTCGGGTCTTGCACGCCCTTCTCTTTCGAGCATGCGTCACAGAGATTCACCTTTTGCATTTTGCCTTCCAGAATCTGCGTCAGGAAGACCGTCGCATCATTGCATTTACAAACGTCACACAACATCTCTCTTACTTAGACCTTGCTATTTTGGAAACATTCAACCCCAATATTTCCACGACGTTTCTGCGTCAGCACCGGTTTTGCTCAATTTTTTAGGCGGAAATTGGTGTACCGGTTTCACGTGTCATCTCACGAAATCGCGCGATGATTCGCGCGGTGACGGGCCCTGGTTTTCCGTTGCCGATCAAGCGCCCATCGGCCTTCACGACTGGGACAATCTCTGCAGCGGTGCCCGTAAGAAAGCATTCGTCGGCAACAAAAACGTCATGGCGCGTGATGTCCGTTTCCTGAACTTTGATGCCAACTTCAGCGGCGATTTCAAACACTACCGACCGCGTAATCCCTCGCAGTGCTCCGGCTGTTACGGGTGGCGTAACGATTTGACCGTGCTTGACGACGAACACGTTATCAGCAGTGCATTCGGCGACGTTTCCTGCGTCATTCAGCATGAGTGCTTCATCGGCACCCGCCAAATTTGCCTCGATCCGCGCCATCACGTTGTTCAAATAATTCAACGACTTAACTGCCGGATTTAGGGCCGCTGGGTTGCTGCGGCGCGTTGCGCACGTCGCGATGGTTAATCCTTTTTTATAAAAATCCGCGTGATACAGGGCGATTGTCGCCGCAATGATAATTACGCTCGGGGATTTACATTGCGTTGGGTTCAGACCCAAATTGCCAATCCCGCGTGTCACCAGCAGCCGGATGTAACCGTCACGCAAATGGTTTTGCCGAATTGTCTCAAGCACTGCCTCGGTCATTTCCTTCTTCGTCATCGGAATTTCCAGACAGATCGAACGCGCCGAATCCCACAACCGGAGAAGGTGTTCTTCGAGTCGGAAGACACGCCCATTGTAAAAGCGAATTCCTTCAAAGATTCCGTCGCCATAAAGCAAACCATGATCGAACACGGAAACCTTCGCATTGGCTTCCGAGTAGAATTTTCCGTCGACGTAAATCTTCGCTTCCTTCACGCCGGTTGCCCGACGCGGTCGACTTTCGACTGCGGGTTCGATTACTGCCTCGGCACCAGGCTCGTGAATTTTGGGTTCGTCCAACACCGTCGCATCAGTGGTTTTCATAATTGCAAGAAAATCTCCAATGCTTAGGCGAGCAATTCAAGTTGCAAAATGGGAGATCGTTAAAGGGTTAAAGCGTTGAAGCGCAGAAGCGATGACCGGCCCCGCTTGAACGCTTCATCGCTTTAACGCCTTTCATTGCAACACACCGTCTTTGATGTGCAATTGACGGTTACCGCGTGCTGCGAGGCGAGTGTCGTGCGTCACCACCAGGAGTGTCATTTTCCGCGAACGCGTCAGGTCCATTAACAGATCAATAATTGCATCCCCGGTTTTTGAATCGAGATTTCCGGTTGGCTCATCGGCGAAGATGATTTCGGGATTATTCGTTAACGCCCGCGCGATCGCCACGCGCTGTTGTTCGCCTCCTGAAAGTTCTGCGGGCAGATGCTGCATGCGGCCAGCCAATCCAACTGCCGTCAAGCTTTCTTCGGCGCGTTCCCTTGCAGATTTTCCACCGATCATCCCCGGCAATGAGACGTTTTCCAGTGCAGTCAGCTCCGGCAACAAAAAATATCCCTGAAATATGAAACCCATTTTCTGATTTCGAAAACGCGCTTGTGAGGCAGACGTGCCGTTGTAAAGATTTCGTCCCTCGAATTCGACCGTCCCAGATTCGGGGCGCTCCAAACCTGCAAGGGTGTAGAGAAGCGTTGTCTTACCTGCACCCGAAGCGCCGGAAAGAAAGACCGCTTCATTGCGTGCAACCTCCATGGATACACCCCGCAAGACCTCGATCCGGCGAGGCCCCATTCGGAATGATTGGAAAAGATCGCGCGCCACTAGTTGCGAAGTTGCCGTTTCCATCGAGGAAGGTTTGTCCTTTTATCTGCCGCAAACACAACGCGAATACAAGAGCGCCTCGCTCGTATGTACGCGGAAAGCCGCCGTTGAGCTAATTCGACGGCGGCTCCCAGGTTAACAGAGGTCTGTTACGTCATTCCTAGCGATTCCAGCGTCGGCTGATCGATTGCTGCTGTTTCTGCCAAGCCGCTGGCGCGCTGGTAATCCGCAATAGCGGCGCGCGTCTGCGGCCCAAGCAGACCATCCACTTCCCCCGGATTATAACCTTGTTCTTGCAGTGCGGTTTGGACATTGGCGATCACTTGATCGGGCGGCAAATTATTATAGCCGTATATGGGACCGTCATAGGCGTAGTACGCGTTGGGAGCGTAGCCCCAAGCCGGGATCCAGTATCCCGCGTTCCAGGCGTACCATCCGCCATATACAAAAACTACGCGGTTGTTGTAATGGCTCCTCCACCAGCCTTGGTCGTGCCACGCAGATCTATAATTCCGGAAGGCCCAATAATTGTTACCCTGCCAGTTTTGGCTGCCTCGGATGCGCCTGCCTTGCTGGAAGTTGACAGCTGCGAATCTTGTCGGACGCGTGTTCGACGCCAAATTGAAACGCTGTGCCTTGTATTTTTTATTCGATTGAAACGCGGCGGCAGAAGCGGTGTTACCTTTCCATTGCTTTCCCTTCTTGGAATAAGCTGCAGAGTTCGCGTATCGACCAGTTTGGGCATTCTGCGCGGCGATTTGCTGGGAACCCTTCTTGGCCTTTTTCACGTTCGAGCCCGACTGATAAACCTGCCTGTTAACCCCCTGTTGCTCTTGTTTTGTTTTCTTGGTCGCATATCGCCCAGCCTGCGTATTCTGTGCAGCGACTTGCTGGGAACTCTTTTTCGCCGGTTTTACATTTGATCTCGATTGATAAACCTGATTATTGACGCCCTGCCGTCCTTTTGCCTTTTGATATGATGTTGCCGTTGAGGCTGGCTGATAGCGCTTGGGCGCGGCCTTCTTAGGTCCGCCCGCCGGACGCGCATACTGCGTCGGTTGCGCCTGTCTACTCTTCTGCGCCTGTTTCTTTGATTTGTTGTCTTTTTGCGCAGCGCCTGCGGAACACGCGAGCGCAATGCTGCAAACTAAAATAAGGAATGTTCTCATAGTTTTTTTCTTACTGAATTGCTAGACGTTTAGCTTCATATACTTATTCGACTGCAGTTTTGGCAAGTACTGTTCTCAATTCGATTTCGTAGCAAGATGCTAAAAAAAGCTGCCGGCGAAAGAAGGCGGCGGCGGCTTCTCGATGAGAGCTTTGTTATGCCATTCCGAGTGATTGTAACGTCGGCTGATTTCATGATCTTTCCCTTGTTTTGCCTTTTGCTAATTTAACTCCCGCTGTACCCGCTGCGTTGCGGTGTTTTTGATCAGCGCTTCTGCTGGCGCACGGCTTCAAACAGCACAATTGCGACCGCGGTAGCCAGGTTCAGGCTACGAGTTCCATGCATCGGAATACTGATGCAGCGATCTTTATTGGCCACGAGCAAATTCTCCGGTAGCCCTCTTGTTTCAGGGCCAAACACGAGAAAATCATCGCGCTGAAATCTCACCTCGTAGTAAGGACGCTTACTCTTTGTTGTCAGGAAAAAGTAATTCGCATCCGGCGGTTGCGACCGCTGCAGGGCGTCGAACGAATCCCACAGCTTCAGGCTCACTTCGTTCCAGTAATCAAGGCCTGCTCGTTTCAATTGCCGATGGTCCAGCGAAAAGCCAAGCGGCTTGACCAAATGCAGAGTCGATTGTGTGGCCAGACAAAGCCGGCCGATATTGCCTGTGTTTGGCGGTATCTCCGGCCGAACCAGGACAACATTAAACATGCACTCTTCCTAATCCGCTGCGTCTTGAGCTCATCTCACCTTCAGTCCGTAGAAGGAGAGGAACAGATAAAGAAAGAAATAACGCTACAATTTGCTCGCGACGAATTTTTCCAGCTTCGCCACATCTGCGGCAAACTTCCGAATTCCTTCGCCCGTTTTCTCGTAGGCCATCGCGTTGTCGTTCAGCATCCAGCGGAACTTTTTCTCGTCGAGCTCCAGTTTCTCGATCTTCGCTGACTTCGCTTTCTCCGGAGTGAGCTTCCGCTCGACTGGCTCGTTCGATTTCGACAGCTCTTCCATCAATTCGGGACTAATCGTCAGGCAATCGCATCCCGCCAGTTCCAGAATCTGTCCAACGTTCCGAAAACTCGCGCCCATCACCTCGGTCGGGATATCAAACTTCTTATAATACGTATAAATTTCCGTAACCGACTGCACTCCTGGATCTTCTCCTCCAGTATAATCGCGTTTCATCTCCTTTTTGTACCAATCATAAATTCGCCCGACGAAGGGCGAGATGAGCTGCACTTTCGCTTCCGCTGCGCGAACCGCTTGTGGCAACGAAAACAACAGCGTCAGATTGCACTTGATTCCTTCCTTCTGGAGTTGCTCGGCGGCCTTCAAGCCTTCCCAGGTCGAAGCGATTTTGATCAACACCCGCTCGCGCGGAATTTTTCGCTCCTCGTAAAGTTTGATCAACCGGCGCGCTTTATTGATTGAACCCTCGACATCGTATGACAATCGCGCGTCGGTCTCGGTCGACACGCGTCCTGGCACAATTTCGAGAATGTCCGTGCCGAACTGGACAAGCAGATGATCACATATGTCTTCAATCTGCTCCTGGCCGCTCAGGCCTGATTTCTTGCGTTCAGCCAGTACCTCCTCGAGCAGATGCGCATACTCTGGTTTTTGAGTGGCGGCATAAACGAGGCTCGGATTCGTCGTCGCATCCTCCGGCTTGAAATCCTTGATCGACTCGAAGTCGGCCGTATCAGCAACAACTTTGGTAAACTTCTTGAGTTGATCTAGCTGATTCAGTTTCGTTTCAGTTTTTTCCCCTTCAGCAATAGCAGTGCTCATAATAAATTCTCCGTTTTGACTTCGTCTCAAACGTACGCCTCGATCAAAAGATCGACAACGATAAAGTCTCGGCTGTCATTCCGAGCGAGTTGAGGAATCCCGTGGCGAATCGCCAGGGCACCTCCACGGGATCCTTCGACCTCGCGCAGGACGACAATGGTTAGGCAGAAACGGCGGGCCGCGCTTCGGCCGTCCGCTTTGAGCCAAGCGCGGCTTTGACGAAATTATTCCCAAGCTCCCACATCGGTCCCGGGAATTTGCGGCATTCGGTGAGCACGTCGTCCAGCGCGTTCACGAACATTTCGACTTCTTTTTCGCCGATGATAAGCGGCGGTAAAATTTTCATCACGTCCATGGCGTGACCCGCGACCTGGGTAAGGATGCGATGTTTGCTCAGCATTTGCGTCACGATCATTTGCGCGAACAGCACCTTGTCGATCTTGTGCAATAGCTTCCACGCCATCTTTAGCTTGAATTCCTGCGGTTCGTGAAACTCGATCCCGATCATGAGTCCCTTGCCGCGCACTTCTTTGATGAACGAGTGTTTCGCGCGCAGCGCATCCACTTTTTCCATCAGGAGTGCGCCCAGCTTCGCGGAATTCTCAACTAACTTTTCGTCGTCGATTACCTCCAGCGCTGCGAGCCCGCATGCCATCGCCAGATTGTTGCGACCAAATGTTGTCGAGTGGACGACACAGCGGTCCATGCGCGAAAAAGTTTTCTGATAAATGTCGCGTCGCGTCACGATCGCGCCGCACGGCACGTAGCCGCCGCTCAATGTTTTTGCCAGCGTAATGATGTCCGGCTCCAGATTCCAATGTTGGAATCCAAACATTTTTCCGGTGCGACCGAGTCCGGTCTGCACTTCATCAGAAATCAGCAGCGTCCCGTGTTTCCGGCAGAGTTCCTGCGCGCGAATAAAGAAATCGGTCTTGGAAGTTTGACAGCCCTTCCCCTGGACAGTCTCAATCACCAAGGCCGCCACGTCGCGCGAACGTAACTGCCGATCTAGTGCTTCGACATCATCGAGTGGCACACGCGCATCAAATCCCTCCATCAAAGGGCCGAAGCCTTCGGTGAAACTTTCGCACCCCATCAAGGATAACGAACCGAGGCTTAGTCCGTGAAACGCGCTTGCAAGCGAAACCGCACGTTTTCTTCCTGTAGCAGCCCGCGCAAACTTCAAAGCGCCTTCCATCGCTTCGGTTCCTGAGTTACAGAAGAACACCGCATTCAGATGCGGCGGGGTTCTTTTCGTCAAAGCCTCAGCGAGTAATCCGCTCAAAAGCGAGCAATCCATCTGCACCATGTTTGGCAGATCGAGATCGAGGACATCCCGAATCGCTTGTTTCACCACAGGATGATTCCGTCCGATGTTGAAAACGCTATAGCCGCTCAGAAAATCCAGGTACGGCTGATTATCCATGTCATAGAGGTACGCGCCTTCCGCTCGCGCATAGACCTTGTCGAACCCGATTACTCGCTGCGCCTGGACCAGCGTCGGGTTTACGTGCCGCTCGTGGAGTTGATAGTTTTCACCCAATCGCGCCGCGATAATTTCCTTTAGATCAAAAGCCATCCACTGATGTTCTGCGATTTGCGTTCGAAACGCAAATTACGGCTGCCAGTCGCGGTAAACGGAAAGCCGGAGGATCATTTCGACCCTGCGGCTTTTGAATTCGCGGCCAACCAATCCTTGCCACGTCGTAGCTAAGGCGGGTCAGTCTTGGTCTTCAACGACTACTCGCTCGACTACCCGTTCCCTTTCAGGTCCGGTGTAGTAAACCCGCACCTTCTGCCCAGCTCGCAGCGGCGCAGTCACGATTTTGCCCGCGCCGTCGACCACTCGCGCGGCCGTGCCCAAAGCAAAACTGACTGGTCCTTGCTCACCCTTGACTATAACAGTCTTACCGGGCTCATACGTGGTCACGGTGCCGGCTGTGTAGGTTGTACTCGTTGTCTGTGTTGTCGTTGCTGGTTCTGTTGTTGTTTCGGTTGTGGTTGTGCTTGTCTGCGCAAACGCCACAGGCGCAACTAATGCGCAGGCGAGAGCGACTATTGCTTTTTTCATCATCTCCTCCTTTTCGTTAATGGTTTTCGTCTAAATTTTGTGATTGGTAGCGAAACGGGGGATTACAAAGCATTTCCCACGTCTATCTCGCGATCGACCTTCGCGAGAGTTTGCTTACACAAAGCAAAGCTATTTTCTCTTACTGCTCGACGATCACGTGATCGACTGTCCGCGTTGGGCCCAAGTCTGCGTAAAAAACACGGACGCGCGTGCCTGGTTTGATCGGCGCTGTTACGGGCCGGCCATACTTATCAAATACGAGCCCGGGCCCGAACATATCAAACCGCTCCGGATTCGCACCGTCCGTGCGAATGACCAGTGTTCCGGCAGGCTGATAACTGGCTGCGCTGCCTCCCTGGCTCGCAATGATGGGTGCCGTTACTGTTACTCCCTCTACAGTAGTCAGTGCGGTCGTTGTCCGGTGATACCTTGTGCGTTTTGTAGTAGTCTGCGCAAACGCCGGCGATGCAATGAGCACGCAAGCGAGAGCGACAATTGCTTTCTTAACCATGGATGCCTCCCTGTTGTTTATACTAACACCCAAGGTTCGTAGTTCGAAGATGTGCTGGACGCTTCCAAAATGTGACGATTTGATGAAAATTCTTATTTGAGTAATTGAGCGGTCTTGCGGATTCGTTACCTTGCATCTGTCGATGACTAGCCAGACGCCGACTGCCGAGCCAGCAGTCACCCCAGAACTCGTCCAGCAACACGGACTCACTCCGGAAGAATTCGAGCGCATTAAGAAGATTCTCGGTCGCGAGCCAAATTTCACCGAGCTGGGAATTTTCTCCGTAATGTGGAGTGAACATTGTTCCTACAAGAACTCGAAGAAAGAACTAAAGAAATTTCCGACTACGGGTGCAGGCATTCTGGTCAAAGCCGGCGAAGAAAATGCAGGTGTCGTCGATATTGGCGACGGTTGGGCGATCGCGTTCAAAATGGAGAGCCACAATCATCCGAGCGCGATTGAACCTTTCCAAGGCGCAGCGACCGGTGTCGGGGGAATTATCCGCGATATCTTTACCATGGGCGCACGCCCGGAATTTTGCCTGAATTCTTTGCGGTTTGGACCAATCGCTGCTGAAAATCCGAAATTCGAATCCGCCTCAGTCGGACGAGATCCGAAACTAGCGGTGAACCGCCGCTTATTCACCGGCGTCGTCTCCGGGATCGCGCATTACGGAAACTGCATTGGGATTCCTACAATTGGCGGTGAAATCTATTTCGATGAGAGCTTTGAGGGGAATCCGCTCGTAAACGTTTTTTGTCTCGGTGTGTTGCGTCACGAGCAACTAGCGCGTGGCACAGCGAGCGGCGTTGGTAATCCAGTTTTTTATGTCGGCGCGGAGACGGGGCGCGATGGCTTGGCCGGTGCAGCTTTTGCTTCGCGCGAATTGACCGACGAATCGCGCGAAGATCGTCCGGCCGTGCAAGTCGGTGATCCGTTCAAGGAAAAACTTTTGCTCGAAGCGTGCCTTGAGCTCCTTAGTCATGACGCAGTCGCCGGGATTCAGGACATGGGCGCAGCGGGACTTACCTGCTCGACATGTGAAACCGCCAGCCGCGCCGGAAGCGGCATTGAGATTGACCTCGCTAAAGTTCCGAAACGCGAGCCCGGTATGACACCATACGAGATTTTGTTAAGCGAATCGCAGGAACGGATGCTGATCATCGCCAGGCGCGGCAAGGAAGACGTGGTCCGCGCAATATTCGAGAAATGGGATGTGCCGTGCGTCGAGATCGGCCGCGTCGCCGATGACGGCATGATGCGTGTGCGCGATGACGGCGCGATTGCCGCGGAGATTCCCGCCAAGGCGCTGGCTGACGAAGCGCCTCTTTATTCGAGGGAGGCGAAACCTGTTGCAGCCGCAATCGATGATCGCGGTCCGAGGAACCTTGCCGAGATCGATAATCAGGAAGCGCTACGCCAATTATTGCGTGATCCGACCATTGCATCGAAAAACTGGGTGTATCGGCAGTACGATCACACGGTGCGCACCGGCACGCTCGTGAAGCCCGGTTCGGACGCGGCCGTTTTCCTTGTGCGTTATGCAAACAAAATCCTGGCTGCGACTACTGATTGCAATTCGCTCTATTGCGCGCTGGACCCGCGCGAAGGCGGAAAGATTGCCGTCGCCGAAGCGGCGCGAAATCTCACCTGCTCGGGTGCGCGTCCTCTCGCAGTCACCGATAACTTAAACTTCGGCAATCCTTATAAGCCGGAGAATTTTTGGCAGTTGCGAGAAGCAGTCGAAGGCATCGCCGAAGCCTGCCGCGCGTTTGGCACGCCAGTAACCGGCGGAAATGTTTCTTTATATAATGAGAGCCCGGCAGGCGTGGTCGATCCAACGCCGACCATCGGCATGGTGGGTTTGATCGACGAAGAAGAACACATCACCACTCAATGGTTCAAGAACGAGGGGAACGTGATAATCCTGGTTGGTGAAATCGCTGGTACTATAGCCGCGGGCGCCGACCGCGGCGGCGAGAAGACTGGCCACAACGGACAAGCCGGGGTCAACGCCATGGGTTACAGTCTCGGCGGTTCACGTTATCTCAAGGTTTGTCACGGCTTAAAACTTGGCCCGCCGCCACGCGTCGATCTGGCGTACGAAATCAAAATCCAGAATGCGGTGCGCGATTTGATTCGCGAAGATCTGGTGAAAAGCGCCCACGATTGCAGCGAAGGCGGTCTCGCCGTCGCACTCGCTGAATGTTGTTTTCATCCGGAAAAGCTTTTTGGGGCGGGCATCGATCTTAAAGGAGGCGACACGCCTGCCACCGCAGTGTTATTTAACGAATCACAGTCGCGGATTGTGATTTCCGTCGTGGCCGAAAACCTCCAAAAGACGATGTCGATTTTGCAGGAGCAACAAATTCCATTTCAACCGGTTGGCAGAGTTGGCGGCAACCAACTTCGCATCCGAGTCGGCAGCGAAGAATTTTCCTGGCCGGTTGGCGATCTTTACGATGATTGGTGGAACACCATCCGCCGCGCAGTGGAACGTGATTCGGCAGCGGAGGGAATCCCGAGTTTATGACACGCCGTATTGACGTCGTCTTTGCCGGGCATTTCGAATATCGCCACACATCGAGAACGATTCGTTGAACCGTGCGCGATTTGGTGAATTATTGAGTGTGATCTCTCCAGACAAGATCGACATCACCGAGGCCGAGACCAATCCGTTCCCGCAGCATGAATGCGGACTGTTCGGCGTGTTCGGTCACCCGAATGCGGCGGTCCTGAGTTATTATGGCCTGTTTGCTTTGCAGCATCGCGGCCAGGAGAGCGCGGGAATCGTCACGAGCAACGGGCCCGGCACGACTTTTCTCCAGCACAAAGATATGGGTCTTGTGTCGCAGGTATTTGGGCGGGATGAACTGGCCAGACTGAAAGGGAAACGCGCCATCGGGCACACGCGTTATTCGACCACCGGAACCAGCACGATCAAAAACGCGCAACCCTTCGTGGTCGACTGCGTTCGCGGCCAAATGGCAATTGCGCACAATGGTAATTTGATCAATGCGGATCTTCTGCGCGATGAGCTGGAACGAAAAGGCTCCATTTTCCAAACCACCGCCGATAGCGAAATTATTTTACATCTCCTGGCGCAACCCTCGGTGAATGGCGGAAATGTTCTCGCGGCGTTGCGCCGGATTCAAGGGGCGTTCTCTCTCATCATCATGAGTGAACGCGAACTGATCGGAGTGCGCGATCCGTTTGGCTGGCGCCCACTCTCCCTGGGCAAACTCGATGATGCCTATATCCTGGCATCTGAGACTTGCGCTTTTGATCTGATTCATGCGGAGTTCATCCGCGAAATTGAGCCCGGCGAAGTGTTGATTATTGATGAAAACGGATTGCGCTCCGAAAGGCCGTTTCCGGATGCGCGGCCAGCATTCTGCATGTTCGAATACGTCTATTTCGCGCGCCCGGACAGTATGATCGGCGGAGTTAACGTCGGTAAGGTGCGCATGGAAATGGGACGCGAACTTGCAAGAAAATTCCCAGTCGATGCAGACATCGTTGTCCCAGTGCCCGACTCGGGAAATTATGCCGCTCTTGGTTTCGCGCAGGAGCTAAAGATTCCGTACGCCCATGCCTTTGTTCGCAATCACTACATTGGCCGAACGTTTTTGCAGCCGAGCCAGCTCATCCGCGATTTCGATGTGCGGGTAAAGTTGAACCTGATCAAGGAAATGGTGGCGGGAAAACGCGTTGTGGTTGTGGATGATTCGATCGTACGCGGGACGACCTCGCGAGCGCGCGTAGTGAACTTGCGCGAAGCTGGCGCCAAAGAAGTGCACATGCGCGTGAGCTGTCCGCCACACCGTTTTGCTTGTCACTACGGAATCGATTTTCCCGATCCGGAAAAGTTGATTGCGAACCAGATGTCGATGGACGACATCTGCAAATACCTCGGTGTCGACAGCCTCGGTTACCTCGATGTGGAAGGCATGGTACGAGCGACCGGAAAGCCGATGAACAGCTTTTGCCTGGCCTGTTTCAACGGAGATTATCCCCTGCCCGTCGATCCTGCGCTGGACAAGTTCATTATGGAGAAACGCGAGCAGCGCGCCAAAGCGCTCGCCGATCAGCAAGCACATCCGACGTTATTCACGGATCTGAAATAGTAGCTTGTCATTTCGAGCGGAACGAAGCGGAGTCGAGAAATCTCTTGCCGTTAAGATCAAAAACAGAGATGTCTCGACTTCGCTCGACATGACAAAGAAGCAAAAAGCCTACGCTCGTGCTGGGGTTGATGTCGATCTTGGCAATAGACTCAAGCGCGCCATCCAGTCACTCGTTAGGCAAACGCATGGGCCGCAAGTGTTGGGTGGGATTGGCGGTTTCGGCGGCTTGTTTCGAGCGAACTACTCTGGAATGCGCGAACCGGTCCTGGTTGCAAGCATTGACGGCGTCGGAACGAAACTAAAAATCGCGTTTGCTCTGAATAAACATGAAACGGTCGGTGCCGATCTGGTTAACCATTGTGTGAACGACATCGCAGTTTTGGGCGCACGTCCGCTTTTTTTCCTGGATTACATCGGCTGCGGGAAACTCGAACCCCGTGTGTTCCAACAACTGCTTCGGGGTCTTTCGCGCGCCTGTCGATCCTCGGGTTGTGCGCTTCTTGGCGGCGAAACAGCTCAGATGCCCGGAATGTATCGCAAGGGCGAATACGATCTCGCTGGCTGCATCATTGGCGTCGTCGACCGGGGCAATATCATCGACGGCAGTAAAATTCGTCCTGGCGACGTAATTCTCGGATTGCAATCGAATGGTTTGCATACCAACGGCTACTCGCTGGCACGCGAAATTCTGTTCCGCAAAATGCGACTCAAAGTTACTTCGCGCCTGCCCGGTTTGGCGAAAACGGTCGGCCAGGAATTACTGCGCGTGCACAAAAATTATCAACTGCTTCTGGCAAAAATCCAAAGCGGCATGATTAAAGGTCTTGCCCACATCACAGGCGGCGGGCTCATTGACAACCTGCCGCGAACCTTACCTGGAAATTGTGACGCAGTAATTGAAACGAAAAGCTGGCATGTGCCCCGGATCTTTCAGCTCCTGGAAAAAAACGGAAAGATCGATCCTCAGGAGATGTATCAGGTTTTTAATATGGGGATTGGAATGGTGGCGGTAGTTTCCGAACGTGACGCTGGCCGCGCAATGCTAATGTTAAAGGCAAAACGAATCGGCCAAATCGCACACGGAAATGGCAGAGTCCGTTTGAAGTTCTGACCCGAGGTTGCGAGGCGCCTCAACGAGTAGCGCGCCTATTCGGATACGTGCGGCTAGACCTCGTTTACGGTCTTCGCTGCTATCTCAACTTGCGGCGTTGACTCGCTTCCGACGACTTTGCCTCGACGCGTCATCCGCTGGAGACCAGCGCGGTGCGCTGCAAGATCGACAAGCTCTACTACCCGTGACTTGAGCAAACTCGCGCGTGTCCAGAGAAACACCAGAAAGAGCAGGTACGGAACAAGAACCCAAAGATCTACGTGCGAGATATTGAGCTGGTGATAGATCAACAAACTTAAGGCGATCAGATTGAAAATAATGGTCGTGGTGACAAACCGATTGCGAAGCCGAACACGGGTCAAACACTTACCGCCGCCGTGATACTCTGTGACGGTCTGAAGCGCGATGCTCCACCAAAAATTACCGTAGATTTGAATGTCCCACTCATTCCACCCGCTGTCAGTGGAATAACGCCAGCCTTCTTCATCCAGCAGCTCGAAGATCGCACCGAGCAAATAGTGGCGGTCCCTCCCCTGTTCGTTCCAAAAAACCCGCCGACTTAGACTGCCCGCAAAACGGCTGCGCTCCGGGAGATGTTCGTGCGCCCGAATCACGCTTCCAGGTGTGCGCTTGAAATGCAGCCACGTGAAATAACGGGAAAACCCGCGCACGAGCGGTTGGACAAAAGCCAGAAGCATGACCAGCAGCCGGGCGCCTGCCGTATCAAATTTCGGTTCAATGGAAGCTCGCACCATATAGGAAAGGGCAACGCATAACGTGCCTCCAAGCATGAGGTACGGGACAATGCGCAACGCCGGGAGAAAAATGCCCAGACCGAACAGGAAAATCGTCAGGGCAAACCACTCAATGCTGCTTAGGTAGGCGGCTACATCTGATTGGGGCGTGGGATAAATCGATTGGAAAAAACCTTCACCAAACATTCCGTGATAGATCACCGGCCGGTTCACGAACCAGCTGAACCGCGGCGTCCCGTAGATCTGTCCGCGCCATTTCGCCGTGCCTGTTGGTCCGAAAAAAATCAAATGCTTGAACCTCAGCAGTGACTCTGCTTCGCCATAGCCCTCCTGCTGCTTCAAAAAAGCGCGAAGAGTAAAGCGGCGGTAGTGCCAGACGATCGCGGTTGGACTGAAAGCAACGACCCAGCCGGCTTGCTGAATTCGCCAGCAAAAATCGACGTCATCCCCTGCTTTGCGGTATTCGGTATCAAAGCCGCCCACGCCTTCAAACGCCCAGCGATAGAACGCCATGTTACAACCGGGAATATGCTCGGCGACCACATCTGTAAGCAGGACGTGGCTCGGTCCGCCCGGTGCCGCTGCAACGCAGGCCTGAATCCAATTTTTGGCCGGCGGCGTAATATTCGGTCCGCCTACTCCAGCGTAATCACCGCTTACAAGAGTGCCGATGAGATAATAGAGCCAATCCGGATCGACCATGCAGTCGGAATCGGTGTAGGCGAACACGTCACCCTTGGCAGCGGCGGCGCCCGTATTGCGGGCGTAGCTTAATCCTTGATTGCTTTGATGAATGTAACGCACCCATGGGAACTGCGCTGCGATGTAAGATGTATCGTCGGTCGATCCGTCATCGACCAGAATGACCTCATACTCGGGGTAATTCAGTTTACCTAACGAATCAAGGCACGCCGCAAGAGTCGGGCCACCATTGTACGAACAAACAATTACCGAAACGAACGGCGCCTTCGGCAAGGGACGATGAGGCAACGTGGAATTGTTTCGGCCCAGTTTCTCTTCCAGTATGTAGAACGCCTTCTTCGGTTGGCGTTCCCGCGTAACGATCCCAAACGCCCAGTCGGTAATTTCCTGGCCGCCCGTGAACCATTCGTCCGTCCAGGTAAAAAAAATTGTTCCGGCAAGACCACATTTTACGACGCTGTCGACGTGCCAACCCAGCATCTCGGCCTGTTCATCCTGTGAATGCCGGATCGTGTCCATGCCGAATTCCCCCAGAATAAGCGGATGCTCGCCCGTGAGATTTTGCAGTCGCAACAGGTAACCTTCGAAGTCACGCTGATTGTGAAGGTAAACGTTGAAACAGCAAAAATCGGCATTCTGCGGCAGTAGATATTCCGTCGGCGGGTACGTGGCATAGGAAAAGAGGGCATCCGGATCGATTGCACGGCCTATGCGAATCAGTTCCTCTACAAATTCAATCACCCGACGCGCGCCGAGCCAGCGGGCCATTGTGCTGGAGATTTCGTTGCCTACCAGATAGCCGAGAATTGCTGGATGTCCGGCGTATTTGCTTACTGTGTCCCGGACTGTTTCGGCAATTTGCTTGCGAATCGATCTTTCGCGCAGGAACTCGATATGTTTTTCCCAGGGAAGCGTCACCAATACGCGCATCCCTGCGCTAGTGCATCGGTCGAGAAACCAGGGCGGCGGTGCGTGATAAATTCGCACAACGTTCAAGCCGGCTTGGCGCATGAGGGCGAGATCGGCATCGACCTGCTCGGGCCGTCCGAGATAATTCCCTTCGGCGTCCGGCTTGAAAGGACCGTACGTGACGCCTTTGACGAAAAACTTTTTGTCACCCTCCAAAAAGAATTTTGCCGCGGGGCGAATTCGTTGGTTTGCCGCCGTTGTCATGTCGAGCGAAGTCGAGACATCCCTCAATATTTAATGCGATTCAATCAAGAGATTCCTCGACTCCGCTCGGAATGACAAAAGAGAACCGCTGGCGCGGTCGACGATTCTAAGCGCTTTCTCTGGAAAACACGAGTTGTTTCCTCTACAAGGTCGCCAGCACTTCGTGAACTGCCGCGCCTGTGCGCTCCAGATCGCCCGGCGTGTGGGCAGTGGATATAAAACCCGTTTCAAACTGCGATGGCGCGAAGTAGATGCCGCGCTTTGAACAAGCATGAAAAAATCTCGCGAACGTTTTCAAATCGCTCTTCCACGCGCTCGCGACATCGACAATCGGCCCCGAGGCGAAGAACAAACAAAACATCGAACCGATCCGGTTAAACGTGACGTCGATCTTCGCATGGTTGATGGCACTCCGCGTGAATTCTTCGAATTGCGCGCCAAGTTCTTCGAGCGATTTCCATCCGTTGATCCGCTCGAGCTCGCGCAGTTGCGCGAGACCTGCCGCCATCGCCAGAGGATTTCCAGACAACGTCCCCGCCTGATACACGGGACCATCAGGCGAAAGCTGGTCCATGATTTCGGCCCGTCCGCCGAACGCACCGACGGGCAGTCCGCCGCCAATCACCTTCCCCAATGCTGTAAGGTCAGGTTTAACTCCGTAATTTTCCTGCGCGCCGCCGCGCGCCAGACGGAAGCCGGTAATTACTTCATCAAAAATCAAAAGCGCGCCATTGGTGGCGCATTCGTTTCGCAGAATCGACAAAAACTCGTCGCTCGGAAGATAAAGACCCGCGTTGGCGGGAACAGGCTCCACAATTACCGCTGCGATTTTCCCCTTGTTTTCAGCAAATGCCTTCCGCACAACGTCGGCATTGTTGAACGGCAGTGAGATAGTGAGATCGGCAAATGCATTGGGCACGCCCGCGCTGTCAGGCTGCCCGTGAGTAAGCGCGCCACTGCCTGTTTTGACCAGGAGCCCATCGACATGGCCATGATAACAACCGTCGAACTTGATGATCCTGTCGCGTCCGGTGAACGCACGCGCGAGGCGAATGCACGACATGGTCGCTTCTGTGCCGCTGTTGACCATCCGCACTTTCTTGATCGATGGCATCCAATCGCAGATCAATTCCGCCATCTCCACTTCGAGTGGATTCGGAATTCCAAAACTCAAGCCGCGCGTTGCGGTTTCGCGCACTGCGTTCACAACAACTCCCGGCGCGTGACCGAGGATCGCCGGTCCCCAGCTTCCTACATAGTCGATATATTCCTTCCCATCGACGTCCCAAATCTTCGCGCCCTTCGCGCGGGCCACAAAAAACGGAACCCCATCCACGTTGCGAAACGCGCGCACCGGCGAATTCACGCCGCCCGGAATCCGTGATTGGGCGCGGGCGAAAAGCTCGGATGAACGCGAAATCATAGACATAGATTGGGTTACTGGAGTATTGGAGTGATGCGGCAATGATTCAATTGCATTACTCCACCACTCCAGTACTCCACGAGAGGGCGCACCACGCATTGACAGTGACGTTGCAAACCCGGATAGTTTACGTCCTCTGCGGCCCGGCGGGGTAGCCAAGT
>Ga0193735_1000014_pt1 | contig 64014 bp, 66 predicted proteins | sample U1m2metaG_FD_145080 | JGI IMG/M metagenome (GOLD analysis project Ga0193735, IMG submission 145080) | Soil microbial communities from a riparian zone of the East river system, Colorado, United States - U1m2 | ecosystem: Environmental > Terrestrial > Soil > Riparian zone | place: USA: East River... | reverse complement strand
CGCCAACGCCAACGCCAACGCCAACCCCAACCCCAACCCCTACGCCGACACCAACACCAACGGCTACGCCGACTCCAACGCCACCACCTACAGTGACACCTACTCCAACGCCAACTTCTACGCCGACACCTTCTTTAACTCCTACCGCTACTCCCCGGGTAACACCAAGACCACATCCGACCCCGCGCGCGCACCCGACTCGGGCGCCGCGGCCGCGGGGTTAAATTCCAGGCGAAGCGTGATCAGTGATTAGCGAAGTGACTGGGAACTCCGTCCAACTTCGCGTGCCGAGTGAAAGGTGGATCGGCTTCTCCGGAAGACGATGGCAGCGGAGTCGTCGAAGGCTCAAATAGTCACGCGGCAAAGTCGCAGTGTTTTGCTAACGCGTTGAGCTGCCTCGCCCGTCACGGCGCTCTGAAGGACAGCACGTTCCACCATGGGTCAAGATGCCGACGGAAGAATGTTGACTTCCATCTTCGCTCTTTGCTAAAAAGCGTCTGCCGTTTCGTTTAACAGCTCACCAAGTCAAAACATAGGCAGGTTCCGTGGCAACAAGTCAAAACAACAGGTTCATGCGGTCGCGCTTGCAGTCGGTGGTTTGTTTAGTCTTCCTTGGCGCCGCTGGCATAGCTGCATTAGGAGCAATCGGCTCTTTGCGCGCGATTAGCCGTGTTGGGGGCAACCCAGGGAACGTTGCGAACAAGGTCGCGCCGTGGGTAGTTGTGCAGACTGCCAATGGCCAGCAGGCTGAATTCTTTGTCGTGCTGGCCGACCAAGCCGACCTGAGCGCGGCCGGAGCTTTGCGCACGAAGGCTGAAAAGGCGCGTTACGTGCACCATGTTTTATGGAACAAGAGCCAGACCACGCAAAGACCTATCCTCCGATGGCTGCGCGAACACGGCATTGAACATCGTTCGTTCTACATCGTGAATGCGATCCTGGTGAAAGGCACACGCGAGATCGCCGAGACGTTAGCTGGCCGTCCGGACGTCGCGCGGATAGAAGGTAATCCGCATATCCAGAATGTCATCCCTGAGCCAACTTCTTCTGTTGAAACAACTTCGCAGCCCGCCGCAAGCGGGTCTCCGAAGACGATTGAGCCGGGAATCGCTTACACGCACGCGCCCGACGTTTGGGCGTTGGGCTTCAGAGGACAGGGAATCACAGTAGCTGGAGCGGACACGGGCCAGCGCTGGACGCACAACGCGCTCAAGCCGCACTACCGCGGCTGGGACGGACAGAACGCCGACCACGATTACAACTGGCATGACTCCATTCACGATGGCATAAGCAACCCTTGCGGGAACGATTCGCCCGAGCCATGCGATGACAATGGGCACGGTACCCACACTATTGGTACTGTGATTGGCGACGATGGAGCTGGTAACCAGATCGGAATGGCGCCTGGCGCGAAGTGGATCGGCTGCCGCAATATGGACCAGGGCAACGGGACACCGGCCAGGTACATCGAGTGCATGGAATTTTTCCTTGCGCCGTATCCGGTAAACGGCAATCCGAATGAAGGCGACCCACTTAAAGCGCCTGATGTTACCAGTAACTCGTGGGTGTGCCCACCTTCGGAAGGCTGCTCAGCTAACACATTGCAAGCTGCTGTTGAAGCGCAAGCCGCTGCTGGTATCATGATGGTCGCGGGCGCCGGCAATGATGGCCCGGACTGTTCCACGGTTTTCTATCCTCCCGCCCTTTATGAGGCCTCTTACACAGTGGGAGCTCTTAACACCGGCACGGATACCATCGCCAGCTTTAGCAGCCGTGGGCCAGTGACGATTGATGGAAGTAACCGGATTAAGCCGGATATTACTGCTCCGGGAACGAACACTCGCTCAAGTTATAACACTTCTGATAATGCATACGTGAGCCTTAGCGGCACGTCCATGGCAACTCCGCATATTGCCGGGGCCATGGCATTGTTATGGTGTGCGCGGCCAGAGTTCCGTCACGATATTGCTGGCAGCCGTACAGGCCTGGATAACTCGGCTCATTTTATTTCTTCTACGCAGTGCGGCGATACTGGTCAGCCAAATAACGTATATGGATGGGGCCGGGTGGATATCTCTGCCGCCGTCCCCGCCCCAGGTCCGCCACAGTGTTTTCCCTGCTGGTTCCAAGAGACAATAACTGAGGACTTCGATAACGTTACCCCACCAGCACTACCTCCAGGCTGGATGGCGACGAACGCACAAGGTCCGCCGCCGCTTTGGGTCACATCTGACGCTGGAGTGCCTTTGCCCCCTGTGGATACACCACCCAATGCTGCATTCATCGATGATCCTGCCTTAGTGAGCGACAAACGGCTCGACTCGCTACAGTTCAGCGGTTTTGGCAAAGGGACTTCGCCACGTTTGATTTTCCGTCAGAATTTCAACCTTGAAGCGTCGAGCGAAGACCCTAACCTCGGCTTCGACGGAGGCGTCCTTGAGATCAGCACTGACGGTGGAAATACGTTTCAAGATATTCTTGCAGCTGGCGGGAGCTTCGTGATGGGAGGCTATAACCGCACAATCAGCACTGATCGCGGTAGTCCGATTGCTGGTCGTCAGGCTTGGAGCGGCAACTCAGAGGGCTTCATCACGACCGTGGCGTACCTGCCATTTCTTTTTATGCCGAGTACACTTCGTTGGCGGATGGCCAGCGACAGCAGTGGCTCCGATGAGGGTTGGCGCGTTGACACGGTCGACATTACCTGGTGCCATGGGGAAGGGACGCCATGTCCCACGCCAACACCCACGCCGCCAATAACACCAACACCTACGCCGACCCCAACAGTTAGCCCAACGGTAACACCTACAGTTACGCCTACGATTAGTCCTACACCTACTCCAACGGCTACCGCTAGCCCTAGAGCAACACCAAGGCCTCGCCCGACACCGCATCAACGGCCGGGTCCACCGGGCTAACAGGACGAGTTATTCTATGACCTTAAATCCAAAACGTATATTCACGCTTACGCGATTGCGGCGCGTGTTTTGCCTGATTCTTTTCGTTGCGGCTGTGGTAGCTGTGTTAGGCGCGATCAGCTCCTCGCGTGCGATTGCCCAACGCGCAAATGACTCGGCTTCTCCCTTGACCGCCGTAGCCTCGGCGGAGGCGACTGACGACGATAGCTGGCGCCAAGTCGATATTTCTGCCGCCGTCGGCGCGCCGCCGGTGCCAACTCTTTCGTGCCCGCCTTGTTACCTACCGGTGGTGTTCAGAGAGGACTTCGACAACGTGATCCCGCCTGCATTGCCTCCGGACTGGACCGCGACCAACGCTCAGGGGCCGCCACCGGTTTGGGTAACATCAAGTTCCGGCGTGCCAGCGCCCCCTGCTGACACACTGCCCAATGCCGCGTTTATCGATGATCCGGGCGTAGTCAGTGACAAACGCCTCGACTGGCAATTTTTCACAGACATGGGGGAGGTGAGTTTCCGGCACAATTTCAACCTTGAAGCATCAGACGTGGATCCGAATCTAGGCTTTGACGGTGCCGTCCTAGAGCTCAGCACGGACGGTGGAAATACATTCCAAGACATCATTGACGCCGGCGGCAGCTTCCTTCAGGGCGGTTATAATCGGACGATTAGCGCCGATCGGGGCAGTCCGATTGCAGGTCGTCAGGCTTGGAGCGGCAACTCCGGTGGCTTCATCACGACCGTGATCGACATTCCTGCCTTTGGTATACTTCGGTGGAGAATGGCCAGTGACAACAGCGGCTCCAGCGAAGGCTGGCGTGTTGACACGGTTAATATTACGTGGTGCAAGCCGATTCCCCGTAGTGGCGACCCGACGCCTCCCTGCGGATCTACCCCTCCGATTACACCGACGCCTACAGCATCTGTAACACCGACCCCAACTCCCACGGCTACCGCCACTCCTAGGGCTACGCCGCGGCAGCGGCCTACACCGCACCCTCGCCCGACTCCGCCATGATACGAGGTTCTCCAATGTTGTGGCCACGCGCCTGTGACCTGTTACCTCGGCGTTGTTGTTGCAGAAGGGAGACGGCCCACAGGGCCATGGCTACAGCACACTCTTATGTAACTTGCTGTAGGGCTGGGAGCGTCTTCGGGTTAACGCGATAGATCCAATCAGGTGAGTGGTCGCTCGATGAATTCAGATCGCGCAACACTGCGTCGACGCTTGCGCGATTTGGCGACAGTTCGCAGACTGGGTCTGTGTTTGCTGCGTTTCCTGTTAGCAACGCGGCCTGGCAACGGCATCCGCCAAAATCGATTTCTCTTTGCGGACAACTCTGACACGGCTCGGGCATCCATTCGGTTCCGCGGAACCGGTTGAAACTCTCCGATTCCCGCCAAATCCAATCGAGCTCGCGCGCCCTGACGTTTTCAAGACGCAAATCCGGGATGGCCGATGAAGCAGTTGGGCAGGGGAGCACATCGCCGGTCGGATTGACTGTGAGATAACGCTGGCCCCAGCCGTTCAGGCACGGTTTGGGTCTGTTTTCGTAGTAATCCGGCAGCACATAAAAGATGTCGATCTTGCCGGTAAGGCGCGCCTTGGCGGCTGTCGCGATTTCTCGGGCGCGAACAACTTGCTCACGTGTTGGTAGCAAAGCTGCGCGATTGAGAAAGGCCCAGCCGTAAAACTGGACGTTGGCGAGCTCGACTCTCTCGGCTTGGAGCGATTCGGCAAGAGCAATCATTTCTGCCAGGCGATCGATGTTACGCCGATGAATGACAAAATTGAGACTGAGTGGAATTCCAGCTGCGCGGATTTTCGCAGCAGCGTCCAACTTGCACTGATGCGCGCGAGCACCGGCGATCTCGTTAGCGAGATCCGTGTTGTCCGACTGAAAACTTAGTTGGACTGAGTCCAGGCCCGCCTTGCGCAAAGCGGCCAAGCGGTCGTCGTCCAAGCTGATTCCGCTGGTGATGAGGTTCGTGTAAAGGTTTGCCTCGCGCGCTGCGCGAACCAGATCGGGCAGGTCACGCCGGGCAAGTGGTTCGCCTCCGGAAAAACCAATTTGCAATACACCTAGCGCGGCTGCTTCGCGAATCACGCGAGTCCATTCGTTTGTCGTGAGTTCTTGATCGTTTTGCGTCTGCGTCGGATTTGAACAGTACGGACAATGCAGCGGGCACCGATAAGTAATCTCGGCGAGCAAAGCGTATGGGCGAGGCGCGATCATGTAAGTTCGATCAGCTTCCGTCGTTGCAAATCGCTGAGGGTTTCCTGCACATCGGCGCCAAGCACTTGAGGATCGATTTCATACTCTTCAGCCAACGTCTGGATAATCTCACCCACCGTTCGTCCATCGCAGCGGCTAACAATGTCCTGCGCGGTTTCGTTTAATTCGAGCACGCCTTCCGGAAAAAGCAGCACGCTGTTACCGGTCTTGGAATCGGTTTGCAACCGGACTCCGCGGGCGAGTCTTGGCTGTGCAGAGCCAGCGATCGTGGGAGTTTGCATTTAAGAAGAACCGTAGGCGTGATGGATCGCATCGAGGACGGACCAGAGCACATCGCATTTAAACTCGAGGGCGCGCACAGCCTGGCGCTGCAGCTCCGGCGTGTTGCAATGGTCCAGCGTCATCGCGAGCGCTTCATCGGAGTCACGTCGTGCCTGGGTGACTCTGCGACGGAAGTAATCAAGGCCGCGCGAATCGATCCAGGAATAATATTTTTCGAAAGCCGCAAGGCGTGCCGCCATCAGATCCGGCGCGAAAAGTTCCGTGAGCGATGATGCAATGGCAATCGGCCACGGCTGAGTGCGAGCGAAATTCACATAGGCATCTACGGCGAAACGAACTCCAGGTTGTAGAAGCCGATCCTGTAGCAGCTCGTCGCGCGACAGCCCGCATGCCTCGCCCAGGCGCAGCCACGCCTCAATGCCACCTTCATTTTCGCCAGTGCCATCGTGATCGAGAATACGATGAATCCAGAGCCGGCGCACTTCGCGCAGCGGACAGTTGGAAAGGATCGCGGCGTCTTTGACTGGAATGTTTTGCTGATAATAGAACCGATTGGCCACCCAGCCGCGCAATGCCTCCTGTGAAAGGCTGCCTTCGTTCATGGCCGCGTGGAACGGATGTTTGTCGTGATAAGCGCGCGCGCCGATCGCGCGCAAATTTTCGAGAAAGGTTTCGCGGTCCCACAGTCCAGTAGTCATATGACGATTTCCGATCCGTCCCGCGCGATCTCGATTCCTGACTGCTTTACCTGGGCGCGTTCTCGGGAGCTGGGCATAAGAATCGGGTTTGTATTGTTTATGTGGGTGTAAATCTTCCGGCGCGCAGGCGATTGATGCAAGAAATCGAGGCTGCCGTCGCTGATGGGCAGATGACTCATCTGTCGCGCGCTGCGGGCGCCCGGCCGAATAGCGGCCAGTTCGCCGTCACTCCAAAATGTGCCGTCGAACAAAACAACGTCGGATTCGTGAACAACATTCCGGAATTCATCCGTTAGTTCGCCGACGCTGGGCGCAAACAGCGCAGTGGTTCCCGACGCGTTGTCCCGAAATTGAAACGCGATGCTCCTGGGCAGTTCAATCGCTCGAAACGCGACGGTGCCACTCAGCGTTTGAAATTCAGGGCTCGTCTTGCGCCATTCGATTCCGCAAAACCTCGCAAGGATGCCATCGAGCCACGCGAGCGCGGCGCGCGTTTCGTCGGCCGCGTAAACGACCAGCGGCAGCTCCTGTTCCCGCAGGAGCACTAAACCGAGCGCATGGTCGATGTCGGCATTTGTCAAAAGAACGCCTGCAACTGGAGTGTTGCGTGGCGAATCACGGCGCGGCTGCAACCGCGGCATGCTTTCGATTTGCCGGGTCAAATCAGGCGACGCATTGATCAGAAACCAGCGGTGAAAACCTTCAGAGTCGCCGCTGATGGCGATGCTCGATTGCGTCTGTGGCGCAATCTTTCCGGTACGCGCAGCCGTGCAATTCGCGCAGGCACAGTTCCACTGTGGCAGGCCGCCGCCGGCTGCGCTGCCTAGAATATGGATGCGAATCAACCCGGAGTTTTCGGAAGGAGATAATTACGTTCGATCAAACCGCACCTGCGTAACAGGTGCACTCGAAAAAGATCGGAACGGTCTTCAGCATCGGTTTGACCCACTGCTTTTTTGTTCGTCTCATAAATCCCATGCGTACTTTCTTTTGTCACTTCATTCTACGGAAATAGTAGAACGAAGTTCCCGCGTCTCATAAGGCATGCGGGCCATACTGGTCAAATTATTTTTTGATAAAGCTGATGTCGCCGCTGCGTTCGATGCGGGCAAGGCGAACCTTGGAAAGATCGTCGAGATGTGCATCCAAACGCATATCCTCCTCCAAGTCGTGCGTGGAGATGTGGTTACGTCGCATCATCCGAAAATCGCATTCGCCATCGCGTACGATGATATCGGGCTCGCCTTTGACCAAAATCCCGAACCCGTGGGAATAGTATGCCAGATGCGCGAAGAGGCGGTGAAGCAATACTAAGACCGCGCCTCCGCCGATTGTGGCACAGAACGCCGCCGAACCATTGATTGCGCGCGAAAGCACGGACGCGAGAATTACGAGCAAAACGGCGTCGAACGGTGTCTTGTGTGAAAGGGAACGTTTATGCCCAAGCCGGACCATGGCTAGCGCGGCAAGAAACACGATGATGCCGCGCAGCGAGATTTGAACAAACGTCAAGTTTTTCGGTTCCACGCTTAAGCCGAGCAGGGTTTCAAAAGAGTTCCAAAGTTCATTCATAGCTAAGATTGTATCGCCGCAAAAAGCCTGGTCGAGCGCGTGCCGTTCTTAGTACCGCTTGCGCGAGAAACCATCGCGTGGCATAAGACGAACCGCTTGCCCGGTTTGAACCGGCAGAGCACATATAATTTATGCCGACAGCTCCACCTACTTCTCGCGATGTTGCGCTGGAAACGCGCTTTTTTCTGGAGCGCTTTAAAAAAGAGATCATCGCGGTGCTGATCGTAGCCTTGCTCGCGGTCATCGCCTTTACCGGGTACCGTTATTATTCCGATCGGCGCGCGGCTGCGGCGGCGGCTTCGTTGGCGAATGCCAAGAGTCCTCAGGAATATCAACAGGTGATTGATCGCTACCCAAACAGCCCAGCGGCCGCTGATGCTTACCTGTTACTCGCTGAAGCGCAGCGGAGCGAAAAGAAGTTTGCTGAGGCGAACACGACGCTTCAGGCTTTCATCGACAAATTTCCTCAGCACGAGTTCGTGAGCACAGCAAGAATGGCGATGGCAGCCAATCTGGAGTCGATGGGTAGAAGTGATGAAGCACTGGCTGCCTACCAACAGATCGCAACGACTTATCAGAACACTTTCAACGCGCCGCTGGCGATGTTGTCGCAGGTCTACATTCTAAAGGGAAAAAATAAGAACGACGAAGCGCGCCGCATCTGCGAGACCATCCTCACGCAATATCGAACGAGCTTTTGGGCGGGCGAGGCGATGCAGGAATTGCGTTTGCTGAAGCCAAGCAGCACTCCGGTGCCGGTCGCGCCACCGGCAGCGACAGTTCCGCCGTTCTTAGCGCCCCCGGCGCCAGCGCCGGCCCCGCAAAGCGCACCATCGCCAAACAAACCGTAGAGCGGTAAGGCGCGTCACTCCGTGCGCGCCGTTTTCGACGGGCAGAGGACTGCCCGCCCTACCACATTAACGTTTCGAGAATTGGAAACGTTTACGCGCGCCGGGTTGTCCGGATTTTTTGCGCTCCTTCATGCGCGGATCTCGGCGGAGCAGCCCTTCCGCTTTCAGCGTGCTTCGCAAATTGCCATCCACCCGAAGAAGAGCACGCGCGATCGCAAGCTGCGCAGCGCCAGCCTGCCCCATGATGCCACCACCGGTCGCGTTAATCGACAAATCGTAAGCATTCACCGCCTTGGCTGTTTGAAGCGGTTGCAGCACGACGTTCTGTAAAGGCACGGTTGGGAAATAATCTTCAAAGCTGCGACCATTGATATCGATCTTGCCGCTGCCCGGCGTCATGCGGATGCGCGCGACCGATGTTTTGCGGCGACCTGTGGCAACGAATTCCTCAGTTTCTGGCATAGGATTATTTTCTGGTGAATTTGACGATCTGGGGCTGTTGCGCGGCATGCGGATGAGAATCACCGCAATAAACCTTCAACTTCCGATAAACATGGCGACCGAGTCGATTGTGCGGAATCATTCCGCGTACCGCGCGCTCGACCAGCAGTTCGGGGTGCCGCATGCGGCGCGCCCGGACATTCTCAGATTTGTGACCGCCCACGTATCCGGAAAAACTCATGTAGGTTTTTTGTTCTTCTTTCTTTCCGGTGAGCCGCACTTTTTCCGCGTTAATGACGATCACAAAGTCGCCTGTATCGACGTGTGGCGTGAAAACCGTCTTCTCTTTCCCGCGTAACAGAGTGGCAGCCTTTACGGCTACTTTTCCCAGCACCTGGTTCCTGGCGTCGATGACCCACCACTTGCGTGGGACTTCGCTGGCTTTGGCAGAAAACGTTTTCATCACTATAGAAAAAGGGCACGAAAACTACGAGGAGTGCAAGCGCCTGTCAACCTGTTGGCGCAGGATGATCTCACCGTCATTTGTAAATTCCCATTTGGCGGCTGACTCAGCCGCCCTACAATTGTAAGGCGTTTCTGTGAAACGCCAATTAATGAGCACGACCATTCCCAAAACTGCGATCACGCCTCGGCGCGACCAGGACTTTCCAGAGTGGTATCAGCAGGTCATCCGCGCGGCGGAGCTGGCTGAGCCCTCGGATGTGCGCGGTTGCATGGTGATTCGTCCGTGGGGTTACGGGATTTGGGAAAACATGCAGCGTCAGCTCGACGCCATGTTTCGCGCTACCGGCCATCGCAACGCTTATTTCCCGCTTTTCATTCCGCTGAGTTATTTCGCGAAGGAAGCGGAACACGTTGAAGGCTTCGCCAAAGAATGCGCCGTCGTCACGCACACACGACTGGAGGTAGATGCTAATGGAAAGATGAAGCCAGCCAGTCCGTTGACAGAACCGCTTGTGGTGAGGCCAACTTCGGAAACGATCATCGGCGCCAGCTACGCGAGATGGGTCCAATCCTACCGGGACCTGCCAATCCTGATCAATCAATGGGCAAACGTCGTCCGGTGGGAGATGCGGCCACGGCTGTTTCTGCGGACAACCGAATTTTTGTGGCAGGAGGGCCACACTGTTCACGAAACGGAAGGTGAAGCGCGCGAAGAAACGAAACTGATCCTCGATCTTTACGAACGTTTTGTCCGCGATCATCTGGCCGTGCCGGTTTTCACTGGCGAAAAGTCCTCGAGCGAGCGTTTTCCCGGGGCGGTGCAGACGCTCGCAATCGAAGCGATGGTGCAGGATCGCAGAGCGATCCAGGCCGGAACCTCGCATTTTCTTGGCCAAAATTTTGCACGTGCGAGTGGCATCCAGTTTCAAAATCGGCAGGGTAAACAGGAATTTGGCTGGACGACGAGCTGGGGAATGACGACGCGGCTGATTGGGACGCTGATCATGATGCACGGAGATGATGACGGAATCATTTTGCCACCGCGCATTGCGCCCACTCAGATTGTCATCCTGCCGGTTGCACCCAAAGAAGAGACACGCGCAAAGGTGATGGAGGCTTGCGACAATCTTGCAGCGCGCCTGCGGGACATTCGCTATGCAGATGTTCCCATTGAAGTGACTGTCGACCGGCGCGACCTCGGCGGCGGCGTCAAGAATTGGGAGTGGATAAAAAAGGGCGTGCCGTTGCGTGTCGAGATCGGCCCGCGCGACCTGGAAAAAAATGCCGTCGAAGTCAGCCGGCGCGATCAAGCGGTCAAGGCAAAGGAGTCGATGCCGGTGAACGAATTCGTCACGCGCGTGCCCGAGATTCTCGGCTCAATTCAGGATTCGCTGTATGAGCGCGCGAAGGAGTTTCGCGACGCAAACACCCGTGTAATCGAATCAAAAAAAGATTTCTACGATTTCTTTACGCCTAAAAACCCGGCGAAGCCGGAGATCCACGGCGGTTTTGCACTCGCGCATTGGAACGGGTCACGGGAAGTGGAAGAACAAATCAAGAACGATCTCAAAGTCACCATTCGCGTCGTTCCACTGGGTGATTCGCCGGAGCCTGGCAAATGTATTTTCACTGGCGAATCTAGTGGGCGGCGCGTTGTTTGGGCGAAATCGTATTGAAGTCCTGGCGAGCGCATTTCGGCTTGCGCGACTTATGGAAAGTATGCCAGTTGACGCGGCGATCATTGTTTGTTTATTTCGGCGCTGCCGATGGAACTGACGCTGTACAGCCGTAAGTGGTGTTCGTGGTGCATCGACGCGAAGGATTATCTCAAGGAGAAGGGATATCGTTTCGAGGAAATTGACGTCGGTAAGGATCGACAAGCGTATGAGCAAATGAAGCAACTTTCCTCTCAGACTTATGTGCCCACGTTCGTGGCGGGTGATAAGGTTTTGGCCAATTTCGATACCTCACAGCTCGAAAAATTTCTAAACGAGCACCAGATTAATCCGGGGCAAGTCAATTCCTGATGCTTTTTGGCGTCTTTCTTATACTTGGCGTAGCAGCGCTCAGCGCCGGCTTGCGTAGTTTTCAAAATTCGTATGCGCAAAAAGCGGGCGCCCTCGGTATCCTGGTTACCACCTTTCTTATCGTTTATCTTATCACCGGCAGCTGGATGTGGGGTTTCGTTGGCGCAATGTGCTGGTTCTTTCTACCGTGGTTGGAAATTCTCACGCGCATCCGTGCACTCCGGCTTCCCAAGGAAAAACGGCTTCGACCGAAAAGTCCGCCGTCTTCGGACACGTTCCCGGCGCTGAGCGAAATCACGCGCGAGATCGAGGACGAAGGGTTTGTCCACGTCGGCGACGCGGGCTGGGACTGGGAAGATTATCGGCAGTTTTTCCGATTGTTTTATCGAGAAGAGGACCGAGCCCAGGCTGCCATCTGCCTGAATGAACAGCGTGATTTCTCATTTTATTATTTGCGCATTTCATCGCGCGCCAAAGACGGCAGGGTTTGGACAACATGGAATTATCCGCTCTCGTACGGGTTGAAGCTCACTCCTCTTTTCCGGATTAATCGGCAACGGCCGGATCGATCATTCTGGCAGCTTTATCAAAGCCATCGCGAGTTTCTCCGACGAAACGGCGTGAATCCCGCGGCAATCGACCCGCTCCTGGTCTCGCAGATTGAGACAGAAATGGAGAACGATCTGCGAGACCAGATCGCTCACAACATTCATAAAGGCGTTCTCAAGCAGACGTCGGCGGGCGAGGTAAAATATTCCTGGCGAGGAATGTTTTATCTCTGGTGCCAGTTTCTGGTTGATCTGGTGCGGCTATAAGCCTGTCCTGCCGGCGTAGCCAGGGATCTCGCGGCCGGAGCCTCGAACACGCTCCCAAGCCGTCATAATCTCATTCTGAGCGAAGCGAAGAATCTCGGATCAGTTATAGAGCACCCCAACAATGCAGGCCAGAGATGTTTCGCTTGGCTCAACATGACAACGCTATTCGAACAGGGCGGCGCAAGCCACTCCTTCATGTTCATTTGAACTTGCATCCGCGATACTCCGGACGATGATACAAACATGCTGACGGAGCGGCAGAGGAGCGTCCTGGATTTTATCCAGCGCGAGCAACGCGAGAAAGGGATCACCCCGAGCACGCGTGAAATCCAAAATCATTTCGGGTTTGCCAGTCAGACATCGGTAATGCAATACATCGCCGCGCTGGAGCGAAAAGGTTTTCTCGATCGGCATGCGCGCAAAGCCCGGGCGTTGATCACTCCAGCCATGAAGGTCAGGATTACCGATATTCCGATCTACGGGCAGATCCCGGCGGGCATGTCGGCGTTGACCGAGCAGACCGTCGAGGGTCACGTGTCGCTCGATGCGCGTTCCGCCAATGTGCAAAAGAATCGCGGCACATTTGCTTTGCGGGTCCGCGGCGATTCAATGATCGGCGCACACATTGTCGATGGCGACATTGTGATTTTGGAAGACGCGAAAGATGTGCATGACGGCGACATTGTTGCCGCGTTGATCGACGGCGAAACGACATTGAAACGTTATGTCGTCGAGCGCGGCCGGCCATATCTCAAGGCGGAAAACCCGCGCTACCCGGATCTGGTTCCAGCCCGCGAGCTCAAGATTCAAGGGGTGATGGTATCGCTGGTTCGGAAGCAAGAGCGCCGGAAGAAACACTAGGACGGAGATATCGCGGCCACGCGAGTTGGTTTAATCGCCAGGATGCACGAGGCAACCTCCTTAAGTGTTCACTTGAACATATATTCTCTTCATGCCATTTTCTGCAATGGCCATGAGCGGGAAGATTATCGATCTGCGCAACCTTCTTGCGATTCGTTTCCCGCAGGCGCCCATGCCGGTGGGAACGCGTTTAGTCACGGGTTTAGCTTTCTTCGATCAACCTGTTGGCGGCGGTTTGCCCAAGGGAGCGATCACCGAATTAATCACTCCACGCAGAAGCGCGGGGAGCGCATCACTCGTTCACGCCTTCATCCGTGGCGCATATCGCGATAAGTATTTCGTGGCGCTGATTGATGGGCGTGATTCGTTCGATCCTTGTGCGCTCGCCAATTCCATTTTGCGTCCGTTGCTTTGGGTGCGTTGCGCTAAGGCCCTGGAAGCAATCAAAGCGGCGGATCTGCTCTTACGAGATGGGAATTTTTCGCTGGTGATTGTTGATCTGATTTTCAATTCCCCGGAAGAATTGCGCAAAATTCCGCAAACAACCTGGTACCGCTTACAACGACTGGTCGAATCGGTGCCCACGGCGTGTCTGGTCCTCACCCGGTATGAAATGGTCAACAGCGCGCAACTGAAGCTTGTTCTCGAAAATTCATGGAACCTGGAAACTTTGGAAAAGCATGATGCGATTTCTCAACTGCGGATCGTGGTAAAACGATCGTATCTCAAATCAGTGGTCCCGCCTTCGGTCGCCGCGGCGGCCTACGCCTCGGCAAGCAATGGTCAGTGGTGAATTAATCGATGTTTGCGACGATTTATTTGCCGAACTTTTATTTGCAGGCCGCTATGCGGCATCAGCCTGGACTTTGCGCAAAACAGATAGCCTTAATCGAAGAACAGGAAAAGAAACCTGTGATCATTCAACTAAATGAGACCGCAGAAAGGGCCGGGATCTGCAAAGGAATGACTCCTAGTCAGGCTCTGGCGCGATCTTTGCAAGTTGTGATCAAAGTGCGGGCGCGGACGCAGGAGAAATCGATCCAGGAAATTTTGGTTCACTACGCGTTTACGCTCAGCCCGTTTGTTGAAGCAACCGCACCTGGCATTTGCACAGTTCAATTTACAGATCACCGCCGTCTACAGGCAAAAGTTGTGCGGGTTATCGAGCAATTGACCGAATGTGAAATCTCGTCTCAAGCGGGGATTGCTGTTACGCCGGATACCAGTTTTCTCGCAGCACATCTGGCGCGACCAGTCCTGCATATCGAGAACGTAAAAGAATTTCTTGCTCCGTTGCCCATAGAAACCCTCGGAACAGCTTCCCCTGTTTTCTGACAGAGAACAATTGCGCGCGATGTTCAGCTGCGCGCAAGACCGCTGATCAGCGCTTCTTCTTTGGTTTCCCGATTGTTTCAGTTTGCTTTGCAATGAACGATTTCACGCGGGCGTACTCCTTCTGAACGCCATTGGCGAAATCGTGTGGCCCGTACTCAAACAGCACAACGAAACAAAAAGTCAGAACGATGAATAGAACCAGCCAAAAAAGACCGCGCACGAGCGCCATGCGAACAGGCTAACGCGCGCCGGCACGGCGATCAATACCAGGCGACGAAACGACAACGTCTTGAATGGAATGGCGAAACTGCCAAGCTGTCTCGCCATGCGCGTGCCGCTGCTCGATCTTAGCGAACAACATCGTGCCCTGGGCGATTCAACTCGCGAGGCAATTAACGACGTCCTGGCCAGTGGCCGTTTCATCCTTGGGCCAAAAGTGGAGGCGTTCGAGAAGGCGATATGCGCGTATTGTAAAACGGCGCACGCCGTCGGTGTTTCGTCGGGAACCGATGCTTTGCTGGCCATATTGATGGCGCTTGGAATTGGGCGAGGCGATGCCGTTATCACAACGCCGTACACATTCTTTGCTACCGCCGGATGCGTTGCGCGCGTCGGCGCGAGACCACTTTTCGCCGACATCGATCCGGAGACGTACAGCATTCGGCCATCTGCGATTCAGGAATTCATCGAGAAAACTTGTCATCTTGATACGGACGGCACATGGAAAACGACGAACGGAGAAAAAGTCCGCGCAATGGTTCCGGTACATCTGTTTGGTCTGTGCTGCGAGATGGACGCGCTCCGTGAAATTGCGGAGCGCTACCGGCTTGTTCTGATCGAAGATGCCGCGCAGGCGATTGGAGCCGAATTTCCATCCCGTGAAAGGATCGCCAAAGCCGGAACCATGGGCGAAGTCGGCTTTTTTAGCTTTTATCCTTCGAAAAATCTCGGGGCTGCCGGTGATGCGGGGATGATTGTTTGCGGCGATGAACAGCTGGCGCAAAAGCTACGCACTTTCAGAGAACACGGAATGGAGCCGCGCTATTTCCATCATGTCATTGGAGGTAATTTTCGCCTGGACGAAATACAGGCGGCAATACTCGCCGCCAAGCTTCCCTATCTGGAAAAGTGGGCAGCCGCGCGGCGCGCGGCTGCGGATTTTTACGGCTCGGAATTCGTGCGCGTTGGGTTGATTGAAACGATCGTTCCGCCCACCGAACCCTACCGCGACCGAGGCCTAACGAATCATCACGTTTATCATCAATATGTCATTCGCACACCGATGCGCGACGCTTTGCGCGAACACCTGGCCAAACGCGAAGTCGAGACGGCGATTTACTATCCGCTCGGGCTCCATGAGCAAAAATGCTTTGCCTATCTCGGCTACAAAAAAGGCGATTTTCCCGAGACCGAACGCGCGGCTCGCGACACGGTCGCGCTACCCATTTATCCTGAGATCTCACGTGAAGCGCAGCGATACGTGGTCAGCGCAATTGCCGAATTCTTCAGCTGAAGCGGCGAGCGTTGGCCAAACTACTTGCGAGGCGCAGAGTGCGAGCTATATCAACGCGGAAAGCTTTCGTGGTACTAACGGGTAGGTACCGAAGTGGCCAAACGGGGCAGACTGTAAATCTGCTGGCTTTACGCCTTCGCTGGTTCGAATCCAGCCCTGCCCAAATCTTCGTCAAAACGTTGATGCCGTTGTAGCCGCCTCGGTGCGTCGAGGCATTTGAGCACAACTACGAGTGCGCACAGCTGCACCTGCCACCGCGGGCAAGCTTCCCGTGGTTACAAAAGCGGACAGGACCGATGTGCGAATTCCTAGTAGCCTCTTCGCTGGCCACCTTCGCGACGGCCACCGTATCCACCACCGCCGCCATAGCCGCGGCCACCACCACCACCACCGCCGGGCGGTCTCGGTTCCCGCGGGCGAGCCTCGTTCACGGTCAATGGCCGGCCTTCAACAGTTTGGCCATTGAGTTTCGAGATGGCGTTTTGAGCGTCCTCGTCGGAACCCATCGTGATAAATGCAAAGCCACGCGATTTGCCGGTGAATTTGTCTTGCATGAGGCTAACTTCCTGCACAGTGCCAGACTGTGAGAAAAGCTCCTGCAGTTCGTTTTCCGTCGTGTTGAAGGAAAGATTGCCTACGTATAGTTTAGTTCCCATTGAGTTTATTCTGGAAAAGGCCGCCAGGTCACTGTTCCCGCTTATCGGATTTCAAATCGCCACTGAATAAACTCAACTGACAATCCACCAACTTCCAGGCTTCCGTTTCCGGTTTCGGTTTCGGTTTCGGTTTCGGTTTCGGTTTCGGTTTCGGTTCACTTGTAAAATGCTTCCCTTAGGAAAGCAATAGAAAATAGCGTAACAATTTTTGCCCCTCCGACATGGCCAAATTAGGTAGTACGACCGGAGAAAAGGCCCCTGAACGGGTGGCAGTGGTGGCTGCAGGAGTGGTGAGCCCGTTGGGGTTTGGACTGGCGGAAACGCTCGAGTCGTTGCGTGACGCGCGGGATTGCGTCACCGCAATAACACGATTTTCGGTAGCCGAATGTCGCTGCAAAACCGCGGGTCAAATCTCTGATGACCGCTTGCTCGCTGGCCTGAACAAAAGGCTCCGCACCAAACGCTTGCATCGAGCGTCGCACATGATGATTCATGCGTTAAAGGAAGCCATAGCGCAAACGCCTCAGTTTGAGCCCGAGTTAATGGTAATCGGAACAACGAGCGGCGGCATGTCTTATGGGGAACAATATTACCGGTCGCTGTGTCGGTCAGGGGATCTGCGACACGCGCCGACGTGGATCGCCAATTACCCGGCACAAAAGCCGGTAATCGACGCGCAGGAGGAGGTTCTCAGGGCATCTGTGCCGTGTCAGGTAATTGCGAACGCGTGCGCTTCGGGCACAAATGCAATTGGTCATGCGTTCGAATGCGTCCGATCGGGGCGCTATCAGCGCGTATTGACCGGAGGCTATGACGCTCTTTCGGAACTGGTCTTCACGGGCTTCGATTCACTTCAGGCCTCGACGCCGGAAAAATGCCGCCCGTTTGATCGACATCGCGCCGGGATGGTGCTGGGCGAAGGCGCCGCCGTTCTCGCGCTGGAAAATCTCGAACTTGCTCGAAAGCGTGACGCGCCTGTCCTGGCAGAAATTGTCGGCTATGGGATTTCCACGGATAATTTTCACATCACGCAGCCGGATCCTTCCGGGGTCGGACCGCGACAGGCCATGAAGCGAGCTCTTCACAGCGCGCAAATTTCAGCAGACGAAGTCGATTACATCAACGCACACGGGACAGCCACGATATTCAATGACGCAGCCGAAGGGAAGGCGATCAGCGTGCTATTTAATGGCGTGCCGGTAAGTTCGACTAAGAGCATGATGGGTCATTCATTGGGAGCCGCTGGCGCGGTCGAGGCGATTTTCTGTTTGCTGGCGCTCAAGAATCAATTTCTTCCTGCTAACATCAATTTTAGCGCTTTAGATGACGGCCTTGATCTAAACGTTGTGGCGAACGAGTCGCGACCAGCTGTAGTGCGTACGGCGCTTTCGAATTCATTTGGCTTTGGCGGCACGAATGCTTCGATTCTGATACGTAAAGTTGAAGCATGAGTTTGGCGATCGCCGGAATGGGGTGGGTCACCCCACTTGGAAATGGCGTTGATCCAGTATGGGACCGGTTGCTTCATGGAGATGAGGCGCCCACGACAGCGATTTCCGAAAAGTTTGGGGACCGGTCGTACCGCGTGTTCCGCGTACCCGAGTCGGTGCTGACTGGTTTGACGCATCCGCGTCTTCGCCGGGCTAGTGTGATTTCGCGATTTGCCGCAGCAGCAGGTCTCGAGGCGTTGAAGGCTGCCGGAGTAAAGGTGGATTCGCAGAACGCCGGGCGAATTGCGCTCATCTTCGCGATCTCCAACGGAGGCGTCATTTACACCAAACGCTTCTATCGCGATGTCGTCGAGATGGGTGCGCAGTCGGCCAGTCCTCTCTTGTTTCCGGAAACAGTTTTTAACGCGCCGGCGAGCCATCTCGCGGCAATTTTGGGTGTTACCGGGATCACTTACACCGTGGTTGGTGACGGAGCGGTGGGTCTGCTGGCGATAAAAATGGCAGAGGACGTGATGACGGATGAGTCGCTTGATTATTGTTTGATTGTCGGCACCGAAGAGGTCGATTGGCTGTTATGCGACGCCTATCGGCGATGGCGCTTGCTTCGTTCGGTGCCTCCGATCGAACCGTTTGGCAAACAGAAGCGAGGAATGATTTTAAGCGAAGGCGCCGGAGCAATCCTGCTCGCACGCCTGCCACGCCGTAGCGTAGCGGAGGCGGGAGGTGGGCCGATTACAATCGAACATGCTCATCCGGGTGGCTGTTACGGAAAGCGAGGAGGAGCAGAGGAAATTTTAACGCAAATGCTGCGCGACCTCAGCCAAACCGAAATCGACTTTGTGGTCTCGAGCGCTAACGGCACATTCATCGATCAAGCAGAGCAGGGAGCGTTGGAGGAGGTGATTCCAGATGCACTTGTTTACACGGCCAAGCCAGCGCTAGGCGAAAGCGTAGGCGCTTCGGGGTTGTGGCAAGTCATCCTGGGAGCCCAAGCCTTGCGTCACGGGGAGCTTCCACCTGTGCTTCACGCGGACCTGAACATTTCGTTGCGGCTTTCGCTTTCACGCATGTCCCTGGCTGAAGCGCGTCAGGGAATCGTCCTAAGCTCTGGAGTCAATCAGCAAGTAGCAGGTTTGCGCCTGGCGATCCACTAGTGTCGAATTCGGCTTCCCTCTTTGCGGTGCCGGAGCGCGGTTTGGCAAAAATCGCGTTAGCGGAGCGGGACGAGTTGCCAACTGATTTTTCCATTCGCGATTTCAAGCCATGCTACGCTTGGCGGTGCGCCCTGGTTGGCTCGCGTCACGCAACCCGGATTTAGAAACAGCACGCTCCCGCGTCTTTCGTTTCGCGGAACGTGCGTGTGCCCGTGCAGGACAAGATCAACGTCATCTGGCAAATGGTCGGGCGGTACATGTTGGAGACGGAATTTCAATCCGCCTCGCGCAAGATCGACAAGCAATGGCCATTCGTAATTGCTGTCGCAATTCCCGCGCACGACAATGACTTGAGGCCCAACCGCGCGGAGCTCGTCGAGAATGGTCTCCGTGCAAACATCGCCCAGGTGCCAGATTTCATCAGCCTCCTTGGCGATTTCGCTGACCGTTTCCGGCAAACGATTGTGGGTGTCGGCCAGAACGAAAATACGCAAGGTGTCCTTCGATTTCTCAGGCGTTGGCATAGCGCGCAAAGTTATCTCTACAAACTGTTACGCGCCACGTGTTCCGGCCGCATGTTTCGATGCATGCGTTGATTTGCGCGACGGCGGATGTTACGTAGCCTCGCCCGCTCTGCCATGAGTCAGAACTATAAAAATACTCTTAATTTGCCGCGCACGGAGTTTCCGATGAAGGCAAACCTCGCCGCGCGCGAGCCGGAAATGCTTCGAGCGTGGGAGGAGACCCGACTCTACCAGCAGATCCAGAAGTCGCGAGAGGGTAGGGAATTATTTGTCCTGCATGATGGGCCGCCGTTTGCCAACGGAGACGTGCACATGGGCACAGCGCTCAACAAGATTCTTAAGGATTTCGTGGTGAAATCGCAGACCATGCTGGGCAAATGCGCGCCGTACGTGCCGGGCTGGGATTGTCATGGCCTGCCGATCGAATACAAGGTGGTTAAGGAATCGCGCGGCCTTTCTCCGCTCGAGATTCGCAAAAGATCGGAAGCGTTTGCGCGGAAGTTCGTCGACATCCAGCGCGAGCAATTCAAAAGGCTCGGCGTCTTCGGCGATTGGGAGAATCCGTATCTGACGATGGATCCCAAATATGAAGCAGAAATCCTGCGCGCTTTCGCTGTATTCATCGAGGAAGGTCTCGTTTATCAATCGAAGAAACCGGTTTTTTGGAGCACAGGGGCGCAAACCGCGCTGGCCGAAGCTGAAGTAGAATACGAGGACCGCGACGACACCGCGGTTTACGCGCGCTTCCCGCTTCTTCCCGATCAACTGTCGAAAATCAGTTTACCAACTGACAAGCCAGTGAGCGTCGCGATCTGGACAACCACGCCATGGACATTGCCCGCAAATCTCGCGATCGCAGTGGATCCGAACGCAGAGTACGAAATTTTGAGTAATGAGGACGAGGGAGTGATTGTTGCTCGCAAGCTTCGCGAACAGTTTATTCAACAAACTGGTTTTGTTGCCACGGAAGAATCGACTTTTCGTGTTGGCAAACAGCTGGTCGGGCTTCAGGCGCAACATCCATTTTTGGACCGAAAATCAACCATACTCACCGCCGATTTCGTAACCATGGATACCGGCACAGGCCTGGTGCACGTCGCGCCCGGTCACGGCGAGGACGATTACTGGTTAGGCCGGGCCAACGGTTTGGAAATTCTGTCTCCTGTGGACGATCACGGACGCTTTACCGATGAAGCCAGTTTGCCAAATCTCACCGGGAAATATGTGTTCGATGCCAACACGGACATCATCAATTTGCTTCGAGAGCGGAGGATGTTGCTTGGCCAACAGAATTTTCATCACTCCTATCCGTACTGTTGGCGTTCGAAAACGCCGATTATTTTTCGGAATGTCGAGCAGTTCTTCATTCGGATCGATGAACTGCGCGGCAGGGCGCTTAATGCGATTCACAACGAAGTGAAATGGATTCCAGCGTGGGGCGAAAATCGCATCGCGGGCACGGTTGAATCTCGCCCCGACTGGGTGATTTCGCGCCAACGAAGCTGGGGTGTACCACTGCCCGTTTTCTATTCGAAGGATGGAGAAGCAATTCTCGACGCAAAAATTATCCGAAAGCTCGCAGATCTTGTGGCCGAGCGAGGCTCAAACATTTGGTTCGAGTTGAACGATGCCGATCTTGCCGAAAAACTTGGCCTGCCACCCGGTACAACGAAACGCAACGACACGATCGATGTCTGGATCGACAGCGGCGTTTCACACCAAGCAGTTTGCGCGCTGCACTCCGAGCTGCGCGATCCGGCCGACATGTATCTGGAAGCGACCGATCAGCATCGCGGCTGGTTTCAATCATCTTTGATGACCAGTATCGCGCTAAATAATCGCGCACCATACAAAACGTGCGTTACACACGGATTTGTTGTCGACCTGGACGGAAAGAAAATTTCCAAGTCCAGCGCTTACGAGAAGCCGGTAGACGCCGGCCATTTTGTAAATGAACACGGCGCGGACCTCGTCCGCTTGTGGGCGAGCAGCATCGATTACACGGCTGACGTTCCGTTTTCCGATGAAATTTTCACGCGCCTGGGAGACACCTATCGCCGGATTCGAAACACGCTGCGCATTTTGCTAGGGAACCTTTATGATGTTGATGCTGTAGCCGGGGTCGCTGACCCCAGCCAGCCGGCATCCCCGATGCCGACTACAACGTTGGTCGATCGCTGGATTTTGGAGCGTTTGAACGACGTAATTGGTGATTGCCGATCGGCGTACGAAGCATTCGAGTTTCACAAGGTTTATCACGTTCTTAACCAGTTTTGCGCCGTCGATCTGAGCAGCCTCTATATCGACATTACCAAGGACCGGATGTACTGCGACGCGGCAGACTCGCCCCGGCGTCGTGCAACACAAATGGTCATGCACGAAATTTTCGGCGCACTGTGCCGATTGCTCGCCCCGGTGCTCGCATTCACGGCCGAGGAATCATGGCGACATTCGGTGCTGGGCGGTTCGGTCCATTTACAGGAATTTCCCCCATTCAAAGATCCAGGGCACGAAGCGAGCGATCAGATCGCAGAGCTCCTGAAATTGCGCGCCGTCATCGGTCAGGCGATCGAGCACGCGCGAAAGCAGAAGCTAATCGGGAATGCTCTTGAGGCAGCAGTTGTTTTAAATTCAAATTCCGATGTCACGACAAAAATCAGCAAGGAAGAGCTGGAGGAATTTTTTATTCTGAGTGATCTGACCATTCGCCAGGGAGCCGAAGCGAGTGCGTCCGTCGCCAAAACTGCATACAAGAAATGCGCCCGTTGCTGGCGTCACCGGCCAGCTGTCGGCACAAGCAAAGAGCATCCCGATTTGTGCGATCGGTGCGAAAGCGTTGTGCAAACAATGACGAAATCCCAATGACGGATGACGAAGGAATGATCAAATGACAAATGATGAAGTCATCGCAGCGAGTAACGTCATTCGGGCTTCGTCCTTAATTCGTCATTCGTCATTCCTCATTCGTCATTCAACAGCGCCGCAGGCTCGACAGTGAAATTCATCCTCTTTTTTTCACTGCCCCTCTACGCAATCGATCAACTCACCAAGCAGTTGGTCTTGCGATTCATCAGCCCTGATGAACCGCGTGTTCTGGTCGCCGATTTTTTCAGCCTCGTTAACGTGACCAACACGGGCGCGGCATTTGGATCATTCAGAGGCAACAATACGTTCTTCATCGTCATTTCGTCTGTGGCGCTTGTGATTGTTTTAGGTCTCCTCTTGCGGGCGCGAACACCTGATCGTTGGCGTGATCTTTCGCTGGCGCTTCTTCTCGCCGGAATCCTGGGAAATCTTACTGATCGGCTTCTTTATGGGCACGTGATCGATTTTCTTCTTGTCGATTTGCATGTCCCGTATGCGCATCCCTGGCCAGCCTTTAATGTCGCTGACTCCTGCATCTCGGTTGCGGTGGTGTTGTTTATTATTCATTCGTTTTGGAAGCAGAAGCCGAGCGTCGATCCATCAACAGGTAGGGGCGATTGACCTCAATCGCCCGCTCAATGATGGTCATGGCGCATCAAGCGGGCGGTTCGGGTGAACCGCCCCTACCTCTTGTCCGATGAAGCCATCATCCATGGAAGAAGCTGCGCGCAAAGTCGCTGCGCGCTTGCGCGAGGAGGGGCACGTCGCGTACTTCGCCGGTGGCTGTGTGCGCGATATGGTTCGCGGCTTGGCGCCGAAGGACTACGACATCGCTACCGACGCACGACCGGAAGTGGTGCAGGGGCTTTTTCCACGGACCTACGCAGTTGGCGCGCATTTTGGCGTGATCATCGTTTTGGAAAACGATTTTCAGTTTGAGGTGGCAACATTTCGATCCGACGAGGCTTACATCGACGGACGGCACCCAATCGCAGTTCATTTTTCATCGCCCAAAGAGGATGCCCAGCGCAGGGATTTCACGATAAATGGAATGTTTTACGACCCGGTTGCAGAAGAAGTGACTGATTTCGTCGGTGGCCGCGCCGATATCGCCGCGAAATTGGTGCGCGCTATCGGCGACCCCGCGCAGCGCTTCGCGGAGGATCGGTTGCGAATGCTGCGCGCAGTGCGGTTTGCCACGGTTCTCGATTACCAGATCGACAAGCAAACGTGGGACGCGCTGATCGCCAATGCGGGTTCGATTAACGAGATCAGTGCGGAACGAATCCGCGATGAGTTGGTGCGGATTTTTCTGTCACCGAACCGAGGGCGCGGCTGGGACTTGCTCGATACAAGCGGACTGATGCGCGCCATTCTGCCTGAGATTGAGGCTATGAAGGGGTGCGAACAACCCGAGCAATTTCATCCTGAAGGCGACGTTTTCGCGCACACACGATTAATGCTGGATTTTTTGCCGGAGAAAGTTTCTGTGCCGCTCGTTTTCTCGGTCTTGTTTCATGATGTCGCCAAGCCGCGTACGGCAACGGTGGACGAAACAGGGCGAATTCGTTTCAGTGGACATGATCGTCTCGGCGCTGAGATGACCGAAGAAATCATGCGGCGTTTGCGATTTTCCGGCGCTGAAATCGAGGCCACTGTCGAGATGGTGCGGCAGCACATGGTTTTTAAGGATGTGCCCAAGATGCGGGTGGCGAAATTGAAGCGCTTCATGGCGCGGCCAACCTTTGAGGACGAGCTCGAGCTGCATCGGGTTGATTGCCAGGGCAGCCATCGCATGCTCGACAACTACGAATTTCTTCTTCGCAAACGCGAAGAGTTTGCCAACGAACCAATTATTCCGCCGCCACTGGTACGCGGGGACGATCTGATCGCTTCCGGGTTCAGGCCGGGCCCAAAGTTTGGCGAGATCCTTGAAGCGGTCGAGACGCGTCAGCTCGAGGGAAGGTTGCGCACTCGGGAGGAAGCACTCGAGTGGGTGAAGCGAGAATACGCGCCGGGCGCGAAACGTTAACATCGAATGAGAATTCTAATGATTAGCGCCGAAGGGCCGCCGCTACAGCGAACGGGAGCGTTGATCGATGTCATGGATGCGCTGCCGGCTGAGCTGCGTGCTCGAGGGCACGATGTCTGTGTCGTTCTTCCATTCTACCGGGAGATTCGAGAGAACCGCGCATTCAAGACAAAGAACACGGGAATCGCTGTCGATGTGCAGGTGGGCGACAAAGTTTATCCTGCCCGATTCCTCGAGGGGCGAAGTGCCAGTGGCGTGCAGTTGTACCTGGTTCGCTGTGATAAATTTTTTGATCGCGACGGAATTTACGGCGAACGCGGCAAACGCTACGAGGATAACGCCTCGCGATTTATCTTTTTTTGCAAAGCGGCGCTGGAGTTATCTCGCCGACTAACGCCGCAATTACAAATTCTGCACGTTCACGATTGGCCGGCGGCGCTGGTGCCGGTGTTCGTGTATGCGCAAGGCCTGCCGTTCAAAACTGTGTTGACCATTCATCATGTCGCTGATCAAGGCAGTTTTTGGGGACTCGATTTCGGGCTTACTAATCTGCCGGAGCGATTTTTTACCCTGCATGGAGTTGAATTCTTCGGACGGCTGAATTTTCTCAAGGGCGGAATTCTGTACGCTGATAAGATCACAACCGTAAGCGAACATTACCGGCGCGAAATTCTGACGCCATCCGGCGGCTACGGGCTCGATGGGGTATTGCGCGAAAATGCGCATCGCCTAAGCGCCATTTTAGATGGCGCGGATTACAAGGTTTGGAATCCAGCGTCGGATCGTTTGTTACCAGCACGCTATGACGAAAAACGGCTTCGTGGAAAACAGGTTTGCCGCGATGCCTTGCTAAAGGAGATGAAACTCGCACCCGGGCCGCGGGGTCCGGTCTTCGGCATGGTGACTCGTGTCGTTCAGGAAAAGGGTTTCGAGATTCTGGTGCCGCTCCTTGATCGACTCTTATGGGATGATGTGCGCTTGATCATACTCGGGCAAGGCGATCCCGCGTACGAAACTTCCCTCGCGGTTGCAGCCAGAAAATTCCCGACGCGGTTTGCATATCAAAAAGATTACGACGCGAAACTGGCGCACTTGATCGAGGCGGGGATGGACATCAGTCTGATTCCGTCGCAGTTCGAGCCGGCTGGTTTGAGCGCGATGTACAACTTAAAGTACGGCGCTCTCCCAGTCGCGCGCGCGACAGGCGGAATGCACGAGATCATCGAGGATTACGATCCGACCTCAGACAGCGGTTACGGGTTCCTCTGTTACGAATATTCAAGCGAAGCTTTCTGGGACGCGATTAAGCGGGCGCGGCAAATCTTCGGCGACCAGAACCTATGGACCAAGCTGATGAAGCGGGCGATGGCGCGCAATTTTTCATGGGACGCATCCGCGCGGCGCTACGAAGCTCTATATACAGAACTTATTGGCGCGACCGAAGAAGCGGCAGCGTAGCTGACCAGGCGTCGCGCACCGATCAAGCTTTCCGCTTGTCAAACCGACCCATCTGTGGAACTTTGGCCAGCTTTTTCTCCGACTCATGGCTTACGCAATTATTAAAACCGGCGGCAGGCAGTTTCGCGTCGCGGAAGGCGACACGATCGATGTCGATCTTCTGGATGTCGATCCCGGCAAGACCGCGACCTTCGGCGAGGTGTTGATGTTTGCCGATGGAAAAGACGTGACGCACGGGAGCCCGCTTATATCCGGGGCAAAGGTCACTGCTGAAGTTGTGGAACAACGCAAGGACAAGAAAGTCATCGCGTTCAAGTACAGGCGGCGCAAGGGCTATCACCGGACCGTTGGGCATCGCCGCAAATTGACGCGCGTAAAGATCAAGAGCATCAGTGTAGGAGCGAAAAAGACGGGAACCAAAAAGGGCGACGAGTAACGTCCAACGCTCAAGACCCAATATCCAACGTCGAACTGAAATATGGCTCACAAAAAAGGACAAGGCAGCGTTAAGAATGGCCGGGACAGCGTCAGCAAACGGCTGGGTGTCAAAAAATTCGGCAGCGAAATGGTCGTCGCCGGCAACATCATCGTGCGTCAGCGGGGGACAAAATTTCACCCCGGAAAAAACGTTGGGCTCGGCCGGGACTACACGATTTTTGCGCTGGTCGATGGAAGCGTGCGCTTCGACCGTGCCGGACGACGCGTAAATGTCGACCCATTGGTGACCGACAGTTAGTCCGGTCGATTCTCCTTTCCGCGGCACCGCGGCCTGCGGTATAAACGCATTTCCCTCATGAGATATAACACTTTTATCCTTTTTGGCGCACCGGGCAGCGGCAAAGGCACTCAGGGCAAAACGCTTGGGACGATCCCGCGCTTTTATCATTGCGCCTGTGGCGATGTATTCCGCTCCATCGACACACGCACGAAAGTCGGCAAAGCGTTTCTTGAATACTCGAGCAAAGGTCAGCTAGTTCCAGACGATATCACAGTGGAGCTTTGGCGAGAGGCGATCGATGCAGCTGTGGAAGCGCACAAATTTAAGCCGGACATCGACACGCTGGTGCTGGACGGTATTCCGCGGAACGTGGGACAGGCCAAGGTCATGGAGGAAATGATCGACGTAAAAAAAGTGTTTCATCTCGCCTGTCCAAGTCGCGAGACGCTTTTTTATCGGCTCAAAAAGCGCGCCTTGAAGGACAACCGCCTCGACGACGCAAACGAGCGGGTTATCCAAGGACGCCTCGACATTTACGAAAACGAATCGAAGCCAGTGCTTTCGTATTATTCGAAAGGGCTGGTGACCGTAGTTGACGCGACTCAGCCGCCCGCCAAAGTTCTGCTCGATATTCTAAAGAGCCTGAACGGCGTGTATGAGCCAGCAGCAGTTTGAAAATTTCACAGCTTCCAGCCTCTACTGTGAAAAGTGCAAGGCCGCGATGCCTGTGCGCGAGCGTTTGCTTTTAGTCCTGCCTGACAAGGAGATTTTCGATTATCTCTGCACTGGCTGCGGATCGTCGGTAGGTCGCCGCGAGATCACGGCCGGTGAAAAATTGATGACGCAAGCGGTGGCCGGACGTCGTCGACGTCGTTCCATGCCAGTGCGTCAACTCACGCCGTAATCGGCATGCGCATCGTTTTTATCGGCGCTGGCGAAATTGGCGTGCCGACGCTGCAAGCTTTGCTGAAGTCGGAGCACGAAGTCGTCGGCGTCGTGACCCAACCCGACAAACCAGTCGGGCGCTCTCAATTGATCGAGCCCCCGCCGATTAAGAACGCACTCTCCGGAACGAATATACCGGTTTTGCAACCGGCTCGGATCAAAGATCGACAAGCAATCGAAGAAATTCGAGCGTTAAAGCCGGATGTGATCGTCGTGATGGCTTATGGGCAAATCCTGCCACGTGGCGTTCTCGAAATTCCAGAAATTGTCTGCTTGAACCTGCACGCATCACTTCTGCCGCGGTGGCGCGGCGCCGCGCCGATCCAGGCGGCGATCGCTGCGGGCGATCGCGAGACCGGCATCACGGTGATGTACATGGATGAAGGACTCGATACAGGCGACATTTTATTGCAGCGCACCATCGACATTTTGCCCATCGACACGGGTGGAGGGTTGCATGATCGATTGGCAGGGGTTGCGCCTGAAACGCTACTCGAGTCTTTGGATTTGCTTGCCGAAGGAAAAGCGCCGCGCACTCCGCAGGACAACGCGGTTGCGACTTATGCCCCGAAGCTCAAACGGGACGACGGCAAAATTGATTGGTCGGATCCAGCTGACGCGATTGAAAGAAAAATTCGCGCATTCGATCCATGGCCTGGCGCGTTTATGACTGTCTCAACAAACGGCACGCGCAATCTCAAGATTTTTTCGGCAACGGTTATCGATCTTCGAGGGAAGCCCGGGAAAATTCTGCGCAGCGAGGCTGAACTGGTGGTTTCGGCTGGTGAGGGCGCGTTATCGCTCGGCGAAGTGCAACTGGAGGGAAAGCGACGAATGAGCGCTGCCGAATTCTTGCGCGGACACCCAACATTGTCATCCTGATCCCGCAGGCGCGGGAGAAGGATCTGACGGAAGATCAGAGGGTTACGCAAGCGGACGTTGTATGATCAGCCAGCGTGGGAGGTCTCTTTGCGTCTCCGCGACTCGGGATGACCTGTGTGTTTGTGCTTTCCAAGATCGATATCTTCTGTTGATCATTGTAAGTCACTCATGCAAACCGAAAAGCCAGCTTATAAACGCATCGTTCTGAAGCTGAGCGGTGAAGCTGTGCAAGAACGCGGCGGACGCGACAACATTTCGCCTACAGTCGTGCGTGAGATCGCTGAACGGATAAAAGAAGTCCGCGATCTCGGAGTGCAGGTATCAATCGTCATTGGAGGCGGAAACATCTGGCGCGGTTTGTCGGCGTCGCATCGCGGCATGGATCGAACTACCGCAGACTACATGGGTATGCTTGCTACCGTGATTAACGCACTGGCGTTACGCAGCACACTTGATCAAATGGGTATCGAGACGCGTGTCCAGTCGGCAATCGACATGAGAAATGTGGCAGAGCCGTTTATCCTGGGACGCGCCATTCGGCACCTTGAACTCGGTCGTATTGTCATTTTTGCTGCCGGCACCGGCAACCCATACTTTTCCACTGACACGACAGCAGCTTTGCGAGCGAGCGAGATTCGGGCCGACGTCATTCTAAAGGCTACCAAGGTCGATGGAGTTTATGATTCCGATCCGAATACTCACCCAAACGCGCGCCGCTACGACAGGCTCACCTTCTCGGAAGCGCTCGCGAAACGTTTACAAATAATGGACTCGACCGCATTCAGTCTCTGCATGGACAATAAAATACCGATTGTTGTCTTTGACATGAATAACCCCACCAACATTCGCGATGCAGTGCTTGGGCGAAAAGTTGGGACACTGGTTTGCGATGAACTTCCATCGACGTAACACTTCAGCGACATGAGCAGAGATGACATTCTTCTGGAGGCCGAGATGTCGATGGACAAAAGCGTCGATTACATGGTTCATGAATTTGCTGCGGTGCGCACCGGCAAGGCTTCACCTGGACTGGTCGAAAACGTCGACGTCCACGCTTACGGATCGACCATGAAGCTAAAGCAGCTTGCGTTGATCACGACGCCGGAGGCGCGCTTGCTGGTTGTTCAGCCGTTTGATGCGGGGACGGTGCAGGATATCGAGAAAGCGCTCAAGGAATCGAAGATCGGCATCATGCCCGCCGTTGATGGGAAAATCATTCGGCTGCCGATTCCAGAGCTGTCAGAAGAGCGGCGCAAGGAGCTGGTGCGTTCGCTAAGCAAAATGGCCGAGGAAGCGCGGGTGCGCGTGCGCGCCAACCGCCGCACTGCACTCGACGAAGCCAAAAAACTCAAGGCCGCCGGTGAATTGACTGAGGATGGCTTGCGCGATGTGGAGGATGAAGTGCAGAAACTCACTGATCGCTTCGTTAAATCCATCGATGATCATCTTAAGCACAAGGAAGCGGAGGTCATGAAGGTGTAGGTTCCGCCCAGTCGGGTAGCGCACGCGTCTCGCGTGTTGGTTTCGGCGTCGCGCCGAAACGGTCTTTTCTCTTAAATCTCGTTACTTAGAAGGATGGTGCGAACTGATAAAAAAGTTCACGATCGCGAGGACGCGCTCGCCAACACGCGAGACGCGTGCGCCACCCAACCTGCGCCAGGAACGCTGCGCTAATTCAACACCTAAACCGCGAAACTTTCGCCGCAAGAGCAGTGCGCGACGGCGTTCGGGTTGGTGACTTTAAAACCGCCTTTTTGCAGGTCTTCGCTATAATCGAGCACGGAGCCGCTGACAAAAAGCGCGCTTTTTGGATCGACAACCAACCGCACATTCGAGATCGGCACGAGAATATCGCGCTCTTTCGGGCCATCCACCAAATCCATGACGTATTGCAAGCCGGAGCATCCGCCGCCGACCACTGCGAGACGTAGCGCCCCCTCTGGCCCTGCCTTTTTCTTCAAGCAGCGACTCTAGCTTGCGCGCCGCTGTCTCGGTAACGCTGATCAGGCGCTCGTTGCCGATCTTATAATTGATAGCGGTGGATTCCGTCGTCATCGAAAAACATTAGGAAGCAGCAACGCAGGTATAGCATTTTCAACTTTTTCCTCCTCCGTACTTGTACTTTCTTGATTCAAAATATCTTCTTCCGCGATCGCCTTAACTTCGGCGATCGTCGACACATGTGCAAAGTTCTCACGCAACCGTTTCGCATTGGACATCGTCCGCGAATAAGCCATCAGGCGTGCGCGCATCGATCGAATTGCCGGTTCCTCCGCGTCCCATTCGCGAACCGCGAGGTGGCAGTGGCGCAGAACCAGGTTCCACTTTTCCGATAGGCTGGGTGCATCCACCATCTGTCCGCTGGCGAGATACTCTTTGATCTGATTGAAGATCCATGGGGCGCTCATGGCCGCGCGACCGATCATCGCGCCCGCGACTCCGTTTTCACGCCGTCGTTTCGCGACGTCGGCGGCACTGGATAGGTCGCCGTTCCCGATAACCGGAATCGGAACAGCAGCGGCAACTTCGCGGATGATATCCCAATCCGCGGCGCCAGCATAACCTTGCGCGCGTGTGCGACCGTGCACAGTTATCGCCGCGATGCCTGCATCAACGAGCAGGCATGCTACGCGCGTGGCGTTGATCGAATTGGCATCCCAGCCAATGCGAATCTTGGCCGTCACCGGCACTGGCGCGATCGCTCGAACTACCGCGGTCGCGACACTGGCCAAAGTCGGACAATCTTTCAACAATGCGGAGCCGCCATTTCTGGAGACTACTTTGTTGACAGGACAACCGAAGTTCAGATCAATGAAATTTGGACGCACCCAATCAACGACCTGGCACGCCGCTTCCGCCATGTGCTTGCTGTCGGCGCCGAAGAGTTGCACACCGATTGGCCGTTCGATCTCATCAAAATCCAGGTACTCACGCGTCCGCGCATTGCGGCGGAAAATTCCTTCGGCAGAAACGAATTCGGTCGTGAGAACGTCAGCGCCATATTCTTTGCAGAGCTGCCGGAAAATTTTGTCCGACACCCCGGCCATCGGCGCGAGGTAAAGAGGAAATTGTTCGAAAAACCAGGGAAGAAGCATGTCGATCTTTCAACCATGTGCCGCGGTCTGGAGCAGGTCCGCCACTTCGTTTTGCACGTTTTCCAGCTCGTCGAGCCGCAATTGCGGATCGGGTACGATGAATACATCGCCGGTTGCGCCGTGTTCGTAAATCAAAACACGCCCATTGGTACTCTCTTCCGTCTTCACTTGTTTCAGGACGCGTTTGCGCTCGAGCATCGCGGCAAGGACATAGCAGGCGTTCGCGGGCGGATTTTCCGAAGCAATTAAACGGCGAAAGAGCTGCTCCGCATTTTCCCTGGCAAGAGGCTCGGGCGACTTGGGCGGCAATGGCTCGTAGCGCGATTTCCAAAATGAAAATGGTTGAATGTTTTCGTTCCGGTTCTGCCACGCCTCCTCACACAAATCCTCGCGCCGATAGCCAGCGGCGCTGTGGTAGAGCAAAGTGTAGAAGTATTCTCCTGGAACAAAAGGCCGATGCGTCACCGCGCAGACGTCGGCCCGGTGTGTGATCGCCCATTCGTTCGGAAGCGGGTTCATCGTGATACCATACGACGCGTGGCGAAAAGATGAAAACTAGGTGGCTCACGGTTGGACGCGCGCAGATGGAGCAAATAGAGGCCAATCGCGGCGAAAAGAAGATTCGGCGTCCAAGCCGCCACCCATGGAGAAACGCGGTCGCCCTCGCCGAGCGCGAGAAACAGGTGCACCAGGAAGTTCATTGAAAAGACGAGAAAAACCGCAGCGGCAACACTCGATAACACACCCCGGCGCGAATAGCCGATTCCGAGCGGCGCAGCGATGCAGACAACAACCAAACAGGTCCACGGGAGAGCAAACCGATAGTGCAGATGTGTTCGAAACGGTGCGAGCAACGTAGCGGGGAAATCCGCATTGAAACGCAAATACTCTGTTAATTCTGGCAGGCTTAGAAATTCCGCGCGTTCATTTGCGCTGCCGAGCCGGAATGGGGTCTCACTCCAATGCTCGATCTTGAGTGAAGGAGAGATCTGCTCGTCAACGATATTTCCCGCGTGATCATAGTGAACGACCTTTACGTTCTCCAAATCCCAGGTTTTGGTTTCTGGGCGGTAGGAAGCGCGACTTGCGACATAGTTCGTAACGATATTGTCGTTCGCGTCCTGTTGAAGTACCTGAACGTTATTGAACGTATTGCCGTGAGGAAGGAAATTTTGAATGAACCAGGTGCGCAAGTCGGTGCGATTACGAAAAATTTGCCCTTGGATGTAACGACTGGGACGGGCCTGCGCTTCGGAAAGAAAATTTTTGCGGGCCAGTTCTGCATGCGGTGCAAGCGAATAGTTGAGCACCATGCTGGCTGCTACAGTGAGCAGCCCCATCCCGATCAACGGCATCAGAACGCGCGGGAGACTTATGCCCGCGGTGAGCATGGAGACAATTTCGTTGGCCCGCGACATTCGACCCAGAGCAAAAAGGAGCGACAGGAGGAGCGAAACTGGCAGCAGAATGATCAAAACCTGCGGGATCTGCGTGGCGTAATAACGAGCGACCAGAAGGAGACTGACGCGCTCATCGATGAACGTCGAGATGTTATCGCTCACGTCGAAAATAAGCCAGATGGAGATGAAGCCGGCGATGCAGTAAAGATAGACCTGCAAGAAATTGCGAATGACGTATCGGTCGAGGAGTTTCATTGCGATCTAGATGGTCTCGTCCCAAATAGCGTACTCAAATCAGTGGCGGGTGCCAAATCGCGGGCAAAATTGCAATTCGACCCTCGAATGATGAAATCCGAATGACGAAGCCGCGTAAATATACAATGATCGCCTGCGTTTTGCGTCGTTCACACGCGGTGAAGCCCGAAGCGATGTCATGATCGCACTGAAGGACAGTTTGGGCAGTGATTTTGTCGAACGTGTCCGCGCGTTTTTTTCGGAGAACGGCCCGCTGTCGAAGGCAAAGAACTTCGAGTTCCGTCCGCAACAGCAGGAAATGGCGGCCGCTGTCGCCCACGCGTTGGAGGAAGAGCGCCATCTGGTAGTCGAAGCTGGAACCGGCGTAGGCAAATCCCTGGCTTATCTCACGCCGGCAATTTTACGGGCGGTCGAACAGCACAAAAAAGCCATCGTCTCGACTCACACGATTAATCTTCAGGAGCAACTTCTCTACAAGGACATCCCCATTCTGAAGAAGATCCTACCGATCGAGTTCGAGGTCGCCTTGATGAAAGGACGCCAAAATTATCTTTGCCCAAGACGATTGGAACGCGCGCTACAACAAGCCAATGAACTTTTCACCGGCCCGGAACAAAACGAGGTGAAACGTCTGGCCGAATGGGCGCGCACGACGCGGGACGGTTCGCTGAGCGATTTATCGGTGGAGCCTGATCCGAAAGTATGGGCACAAGTCTGCAGCGAGCCGCACATCTGTACGAAAAAGACGTGTGGCCGCGACACGCGTTGTTTCTATCACAACGCGCGAAAGCGTTTCGAAGCGGCTGATCTCGTGGTGATCAATCATACGTTGCTCTTCGTGCTGCTGGATGATCCGGACGAAATGGCGGAACGCGAGAGCGGATTCATGTTCCCTAACGACTTTCTGATTTTAGATGAAGCGCACACAGTCGAAAACGTCGCCTCGCGGCAGATCGGCATCCGCATCTCGCAGTATGGGCTAAGATCGACGATCCAGCGGCTCTACAATGCTCGCACGCGCAAGGGCCTGTTCACAGTGACCCGCGATGCCGAGGGCGTAAGGCTCGCGGCTGAACTGGTCGATGACGCGGAGAAGTTTTTCGCCGCAGTTGAATCGAGATGCGATTTTAAGAAGGGCCGCGAATTTCGTGTGCATGAGGCAGATCTTGTTCGCGACACAATCACGGGTCGGCTGACAACCTTGCACGCCCGGATAGCCGAGGTCGCAAAACGAACCGACGACGAGTTTTTAAAAGCGGAACTACAGGAATACGGCAGGCGAATTCGTGACGCCCGGGGTGGAATCGCAGCGTTCCTGGGGCAAAGCGCGCGCGAGCATGTGTACTGGGTCGAGCGCACAGGAAAAACCGCACAATTTCTCACGCTTAACGCGGCGCCGATCGATGTCGCGCCTGTCCTGCGTCAAATGATTTTTCGCGACAATTGTTCGTGCATTATGACGAGCGCGACGCTCTCAGTGGGTCGCAAGGATCTTGCTTATTTCCGGCAACGCATCGGCGCGGAGGAAGCCGAGCCGGCATTGCTAGGCGGCCCGTTCGATTTCCAGAAACAGATGAAGATGTTCATCGTCAGGAAAATGCCCGATCCGCGCGACGCTCAATATGAGGAAGCGCTCGAACATTGGGTCGCGCATTTTGTTGAGAAGACCGACGGTCGCGCGTTCGTCCTTTTCACGAGTTATCGCGGGATGCAGCATGTGGCCGAGCGAATGGAGCAATTCTTTTCGCAAAGAAAATTCAATCTGCTGCTGCAAGGCGGCGGCGCGCCGCGCGGAAAACTTCTTGATCAATTCAAGACCACGCCGCGCAGCGTTCTTTTTGGCACCGACAGCTTTTGGATGGGCGTGGATGTCCCTGGCGAGGCGCTTTCGAATGTGATCATTACGCGTCTGCCCTTTGCTGTGCCCGATCATCCACTGATCGAAGCGAAACTCGAATTGATCGAGGAACGCGGCGGCGATCCGTTCACTGAATATTCACTGCCGGAAGCGATCCTGAAGCTGCGACAAGGGGTAGGCCGCTTGATCCGAACAAAGAGCGACCGCGGCATCATCGTCATCCTCGATAATCGCATTGTGACCAAACCCTACGGACGCGCCTTCCTGCAAGCGTTACCGAAATGTCCGGTGGAAATAATTTGAGCCCGCAACACTCAGGAACTTGTCATTTCGAGCGAAGCCGGGAATGGAACGGCTGTAAGCTGCGACACAGAGACGGGAAGGCCGAAGGCTGAGCGAACGGGAATGAGCGAATCAAAATCTCTTGGCAGAAACGGATCAGAAAAATTAGAGATCTCTCGACTCTGGTCGACATAGCAGAGAAGGAAAAATGTTCACTTGAACATATTTCTCTGACCGTTTAATTTGGGCGCATGGAGCGCTCTTTAACCGCAAAGGGAAACGCCCAACGCCCAAATGCAGATAAATCAGTTCAGGAGATTCTAACTGTACTCCATAGGTGGGGGATTCATACGCTTGGGCAGTTTGCGGCCCTGGATAGGGAGCAGCTGGGTGCGCGACTTGGCCCTGAAGCAGTCCGAATGTGGGAACGGGCTAATGGGCAATCGAATCGAGTGCTTAAATTAATTCGGCCACCGGAGTCGTTTGAGGAGAGCTTCGAATTTGAAAACGAAATTGAAACCGCCGAGCCGCTTCTCTTCATGCTTCGCCGGTTTTTGGAGCAACTCGCCGTTCAATTGAGCGGAATTTATCTCGTCACAAAAGAACTGACCCTACGGATCACGTTCACGAATAAACAAATTTACGAGCGCATTTTCAAAATTCCGCAGCCGACCAACAATGTCGATCTTCTCTTCCGGATGCTGCATACGCATTTGGAAAATTTTAAATCGGAATATCCGATCGTTGCGGTCGCGCTGAACGCGCAGCCGATTAAGCCTGCGAGAGAACAATTCGGATTATTTGAAACTACATTACGCAATCCGCATCAACTCTCAGAAACGCTTGCCCGTTTGACGGGTCTTCTGGGTGCTGATCATGTCGGCACGCCGGTCTTGGAAGAAACGCATCGGCCGGATGCATTTCGGATGGAACCGTTTTTGTGGAATTGGACTTCGACGGGTGGCAATGGAGGGCGGAGCTCTGCGACGCCGGGGGCGCATCCTAAGGCTCGCGGGAGCTCGCCCCTCCATACATTAGGCCTGGCACTACGTCGATTTCGACCGGCTCCTTCTGCCTCAGTTTTGTTGGATGAAGACGGGCCTGCACAGGTTCGCAGCGCAGATGTCCATGGCAAAATCATCGATCATCGTGGCCCATTTTTGATTTCCGGAAACTGGTGGGACGAAAAATCGTGGGCGTGCGCAGAGTGGGATCTGCAACTGGACGCTGGAGAACTGGTTCGGTGTCACGAATCGGAGGCAACTTGGAGAATTGATGGGATTTATGACTGAGCAGGCCGTGATTCGAGATTCGAGAATCGTGAATTGCGGTCGATATAACGATTCAACGAGTTAACGAATCACAACGGAAGTGAGCTACGTCGAACTTCATGCGTGCAGCGCGTTCAGTTTTTTGCGCGGCGGTTCGTTCCCCGAGCAATTAGGTGAAACAGCCGCCGAGCTGGAAATGCCGGCGATGGCGTTGCTCGATCATAACGGCGTTTATGGCGCGCAACGATTTTCCGTCGCCGCGCGCGAGCACAACGTGCAACCAATCGTTGGCTGCGAATTGTCGATCGACGACGGCAGTGTTCTGCCAGTGCTGGTCGAAAATCGCACCGGTTACAAAAATTTGTGCGAACTGCTAACCCAGTCGCATTTGCGCAGTGAGAAAGGCAAATGCGCGGTACGATGGAACGAGCTGTCCAAATTTGCCGAAGGGCTGGTCGCGTTGTTCAACGCTTCGTTCGCAAACTGTAGGGCGTCTGTGTCAGACGCCGATTTTTCCCGGCGTTTCACAGAAACGCCCTACAAACCGATCAAAATACTAATCGACACTTTTGGCCGCGAAAATGTTTTCGTAGAACTTCAGCGGCATTTCATTCGGGGCGAAGAACGCGTGAATCGTGAATTGATTCATCTGGCAGGCGCATATCGATTAGAGCTCCTCGCAACAAACGGGGTGAAATACGCGAAGCCGTACGGACGCGAAGTGCTGGATGTTTTTACCTGTATTCGGGAACACACATATCTGGATGCTGCCGGAAAATTGCTAGCCCAAAACGCCGAGTGCCATCTGAAGAGCGATCGGCAAATGCGAGAAATTTTCGCGGATTTGCCGCAAGCAATTGAAAACACATCGCTCTTGGCCGAGCGGCTCACGTTTTCGCTCGAAAAGCTCGGGTACGAATTTCCCGAATATCCAGTGCCAGCCGGTCATACGATGGATTCATTCTTGCGCACCATCGTCTGGTTCGGCGCGCAACAACGTTACGCTGCGATTAGCACGAAAGTGAAACGTCAGCTCGAAGAGGAACTTGCGCTCATCACAAAACTCGGATTTCCCGGGTATTTTTTGATTGTTTGGGACATCGTGAATTTTTGTCGCGAACACAACATCATGGTCCAGGGCCGGGGCAGCGCCGCAAATAGCGCGGTTTGTTATTGCCTGGGAATCACGCCGGTCGATCCGGTGGAAAATCATCTCGTGTTCGAACGATTCCTAAACGAAAGCCGCAAAGGCTGGCCTGATATCGATCTGGATCTTCCCAGCGGCGATCGGCGCGAAGCGGTGATTCAGGAAATTTATCGCCGCTACGGCAAACATGGCGCGGCGATGACAGCGAATGTTATCAGTTATCGCGGCCGTAGCGCGGCTCGCGAGATAGGCAAAGCGCTCAATTTTGCGCCGAGCATCATCGATCGTTTTTCCCATCTGTTTGCGAGTGGCGATTTCCCGCACACGCTCGAACTCGAATCGCAGATCGAGCAGGCTGGTTTGCCGAAAGATCATCCGCGGATGCCGGCGTTCATCAGGTTGTATCGCGCAATTTATGGATTGCCGCGGCACCTCGGCCAGCATTCCGGTGGCATGATTATCTGCCAGAACAAGCTCAGTTCGTTTGTGCCGCTGGAAAACGCTTCAATGCCGGGGCGTGTGGTTGCCCAATGGGACAAGGACGATTGCGAAGATCTCGGCATCGTGAAGGTGGACTTGTTAGGCCTCGGCATGATGTCGGTGATGCAGGACGCGTTTGAATTATGCCGTGAACGCGGCCGGCCACTAGATCTGGCGCACATTCCGACAAACGACAAGAAAACGTTCGAAATCATGCAAAAGGCCGACACGATCGGCGTATTCCAAATCGAAAGCCGCGCGCAAATGGCCACCTTGCCGCGGATGAAGCCGGAATGTTTTTATGATGTGGTGATCGAAGTGGCGATCATCCGGCCAGGGCCGATTCAGGGTGATATGGTCCATCCATATCTCGCCCGCCGCGCTGGACGCGAATCGCCCACATATTTTGATCCGCGTCTGGAGCCTGTTTTAAAACGCACACTCGGTGTCCCGTTGTTCCAGGAGCAAATGCTCAAGATTGCGATGGTGATGGCCGATTTTTCCGGTGATGAAGCGGAAGAGCTGCGACGCGCACTGAGTTTTCATCGTTCCGAAGAACGGATGAACAAGGTTTGCGCGAAATTGCGCACTGCAATGGAACGCAAAGGGGTGCCGCCGGACAAGATCGAAAAAATCGTTCAGTCCATTTCATCGTTTGCGCTTTACGGATTTCCGGAATCGCATGCGATCAGTTTCGCCATTCTGGCGTATGGCAGCGCGTATTTAAAAGTGCATCGCGCGCCGGAATTTTATGCGAGCCTGTTGAACAATCAGCCGATGGGTTTTTACACGCCCGCGACGATTGTGAAGGATGCGCAAAGGCATGGGTTGAAGATCAAGCCGGTTTGCGTCTCGCAGTCTGACTGGCGCTGCACCGTTGTCGATGACAACACCGTACGCCTGGGGTTTTGCGTCGTGAACGGATTACGCCAGGAACACGCTGACGAACTCGTTAGGCAACGAGAAGCGCAACAGTTCGATTCGTTGGATGATTTCAAGCGACGTGTTCCGTTCTCAAAAGACGAATTGCGCACCTTTGCTGAATTAGGCGCGCTCAATTGTTTTGCGGAACATCGCCGCGCCGCGATGTGGGACGTGGAAGAGACGCTACATGATGATCTGCTGGCTAAAAACGTTGTAAAGGCGCTCGCCGCGGCGAGCGCCTGTTTATCCGATTCGACGTTTGATACAAACGCCGCTACAACATCGCCGCTCGCGCCAATGACCCTACCTGAGCGCGTGAAGGCGGATTACGAAACGATGAACCTGACCACCGGACCACATCCGATGAAACTGTTGCGCGAAAGTTTGCCGAATATTTGGCGCGCAATCGATCTTTCATACGCGCGACACGGTTCGATCATCCAAATTGCCGGCAACGTGATTTGCCGTCAGCGTCCCGGAACGGCGAAAGGATTTGTTTTTATCAGCCTGGAAGACGAGACCGGCGTTTCCAATGCGATTGTCGAGCCAGACTTATTCGAACACTTTCGGCTCGTGATTACGGAGGAAGCCTTTTTGCTTATCGAAGGCGAAGTGCAGAATTCGAACAATGTGGTTTTGATCAAAGCGCGCCAGATTAGACCGCTTACACATGAACAACTCGTCGGGAGCGAGTCGCACGATTTCCACTGACCCGTTACGGCGTTGAAGCGGTCAAGCGTTAAAGCCTTTGGCTGCTTCAACGGTAATTCACTCTCCCGCGTGATGCGGCTCGGGGCTTTTCGGTTCCGTTGGCTTCTCGGGCGATTTTTGGTCCGACTCGATCCATTCCGTGTGGAAAACCCCGGGCTTATCGATGCGCTCGTACGTGTGCGCGCCGAAGAAATCGCGTTGTGCTTGCAACAAATTCGCCGGTAACCGAGCGGAGCGATAACTATCGAAGTAAGCAAGTGATGCGGAGAACGCGGGAACAGCGACGCCATATTTAATGGCTGTTGACACTGCGACGCGCCAGTTGCGCTGCGCCCTTTTAATGGCCCTCGTGAAATAGCGTTCGAGCAGAAGATTGGGTAATGCCGGATCGCGCTTGTACGCGTCGACTATCCGGTTCAAAAATTTCGCGCGAATGATGCACCCGCCCCGCCAGATGGTAGCGATGTCGCCGAGGTTGAGGTTCCACTTGTATTCAGTGCTTCCAGAACGCAGGAGCTCCATTCCCTGGGTGTAAGAAACAATCTTCGATGCATAAAGCGCGTCGCGTATTGCATCGATGAATCGCGGTCGATTGCCTTTGAATGTTCGAGCTCTCGGTTGCGGCAGAATTTTGGACGCGGCCACGCGCTCTTCCTTTTGATCGGACACAACGCGGGCCTCGACAGCGGCATTGATCGTTGAAATGACGACGGATTGCCTGATAGCAGCTTGAAGTGTCCAGATGCCGGTTCCTTTTTGTCCGGCTTTATCGAGAATCACGTCGACCAGCGGTCTGCCGGTGTCAGGATCGATCTTTCGAAAAATCTCGGACGTGATTTCAATTAAATAGCTATCCAACTCGCCTTTGTTCCATTCTGCAAAGACGTCTGCGAGCTCCGGAGCTTGCATCTCCAGGATATCTTTCATGATCGCATACGCCTCGCAGATCAATTGAATGTCGCCGTACTCGATGCCGTTGTGGACCATCTTGACGTAGTGACCGGCGCCATCCGGGCCCATGTAACGGCAACACGGCTCACCATCCACTTGCGCAGCGATCTTGCGGAAAATCGGAGCGATGATCTCCCATGATTCGCGCGAACCACCCGGCATGAGCGAAGGCCCTTTAAGCGCGCCTTCTTCGCCTCCGGAAACGCCCATACCCACAAAATGAATTCCTAGCTCCTCTAATTCCTTACCGCGCCGCTGTGTGTCGGTGAAAAGGGAATTTCCTCCGTCGATGATGATGTCGCCTTTTTCCAGCAGTGGCACCAGTTGGCTGATAACGGAATCCACTGGTGGGCCCGCTTTTACCATTATCATCGCTATCCGCGGTTTTTTTAGCGCGGCGACAAATTCCTCCAGCGTCGTGGTTGGCTGAATGTTTTTTCCTTTGGCACGTCCAGCGGCGAATTTTTCCGTGATCTCGGTGGTGCGATTAAATACGGCGACAGAGAATCCTTTCGATTCCATGTTGAGAACGAGATTCTCACCCATGACACCCAAACCGATCAGGCCAATATCACATTGATTCGTATTCATTTTGATATCTTGTTTTCCAACAACTCGAAGGAGGCATCACTCACTGTAGCGAGTAATTGAACCTTATGGCAAATCCGGTTTGCGAAGTTTTAGTGACAGAAGGGCAACTCAATGCGCCAGAGAACCGAGTCGATCTGGCCGCAGGCGCAAGAGTCGATTTCCAGGGGATTGTGCGCGGCTCCGAGGATGGGCGCGAAATCGAGGGAATCGATTACGAAGCGCACCTCGAAATGGCCCAACATCAGCTGAAGCAAATTGCCGAGCAGGCTACGATCGAATTTGGGCTGCGATCCGTAATCATTCATCACCGGATTGGGTTTGTCGCTGTTGGGGAACCGTCTCTCTTTACGCGAGTGTGCAGTGGCCATCGCGAAGCAGCGTTTCAAGCGAGTCGATGGATCGTGGAAGAGTTGAAGAAAAAAGTTCCGATTTGGAAACGGCCCCGATTTAAAAGCAAGGCTTTGCGCCGCGCCTCGCGCAGCGAGATGGCTGCAGTATGAACTGGGCGAACCGCATTACTCTAAGCCGGCTGGCGCTAACTGTGTTTTTTGTCGTGGCGCTCAATTCCTCCTGGCACTATGCGCGCACCACGGCGCTGGTCATTTTTCTCATCGCGGGCCTGACGGATTTCATAGACGGCGAGATCGCCCGGCGTTACGGGGTGATCACAAACTTTGGCAAGTTGATGGACCCGTTAGTGGACAAGATCATGATGGCTGCCGCTTTTATTTCGTTGGTTTCTCTTAAAGCTGTGCCGGTGTGGGCTGCCACGGCTGTGGTCGCGCGAGATTTTCTAATTACGGGCTTGCGCTTAATGGCCAGTGCCAAGGGCCGGATTCTGCCAGCAGAACGCTTGGGTAAACAGAAAACTTCGTGGCAGATTATTACGGTCATTTTCTTTCTGGCACTCCTTTCGATGGCGGAACTCCGATACATCGATGAGAAATCGACATGGTGGGTGCGCGCCTGGACCGAAGCCGGGCCGGTATTAGTGTGGATTACCGTAGCGCTGACTCTTTACTCGGCTCTTGGCTTTGCATGGCGGAATCGCGAGCTAATTGCGTCAGACCAGTAGCGGACAACGGGAATCGAAAGATTGAACAGTCGGAAATTCTTACGCACCTAAACGCATCGCATAAACTGTTAATTTTGAAAGCGTTACGCTCCGTTTTTCTGAGCCGGCACATAGTCGTCTGAACCACTTTACACACTCGTCCTCGATAGGGCGTAATTTTACAGAAATTCGCACGATCATAACATGCTGAAAGTAAGACAGTTATGATATAATTGTGTGAAACGCTTTCTGTTGGCACGGTATCTGCGATATTTTGTACGATTACACTTTTTTTACGCCGCATCATGCAATCAAACGCAGTTTCCAGACACAAATTCTTGCTGCTCTGCATGGCCTTTTGCGGAGCGATGCTTGCGCCGAGCCATGACGCGAACGCCTTTGCCCTTGGTATAGGCGACTCTCACCAACTGGGCTTCCTCTGGCCCGGCATACAAAGAAAAACGGATAATCAAAACAAGGCGACCTACGTGAATCACTTAATCGGTATGACTCTTGGCGCGATCGACGTCGCGAATGGCGAGGTCTATTTTCGCTCAAACCATGGTTTTAAATCCTTGCCGGCCGCCGTGTCGGCTGTCAACGGCGGTGGTAGAACCATAAACCTTCGCAGCAGCGGCGTATACACATATCTCTTCGCGACGTACAACGGCTACGGTTCCGAAGTCTGGTATATCGGGAACCTGAGTGGAATAATAACGATTCCTTTTCTAGCCGCCGGGCATTACCTCACCGGATGGACGCTTTTTGGTCCACGCAGTATAGGGGTTCCAGACGGTGGTATTACGGTGATGTTGCTTGGTGTCGCTCTTGGCGTGCTCGCTTTGGCGCGACGCTTCCTAATGCGTTAGCGGTCCACCTAATTCAGGAACTGACAAGACCATATGCCGCCTGAAGCATTGGAGTAAGAGTGACACGCGAGCACTGCAAAGCCGCCATTGTGCCGACATGAAAAGACACCGTGCCGCAACATTAATCGGAATCATTGGAATCGCTGGGGGACTGGCGATCCTGGTCGCTCTCCCTGCTGAAAGAGTTCACTCGGCAACTCCGCCCATCAAAACCCCGGGTCCCTATCCGTATGAAACACCCGGGCAAGTTCCAGCGCCGCCGCCCGTTTCGGACTCATCGCCCTTGCCGGCGCCTGCTCCTTTTCCTTATCCTGAATCATCTCCGTCACTCTCTGCTCCTCAGGATCGCGATTCACGAACAGCAGGTGCCCGACGCCCGCCCACCGCGAAAGCCGTGCGTGAGGCAGCATTCAAATACAATGGAGTAGCAAATTTTTGCGGATTTCTGGCAGCACTTCCTGCCGACGTTAGCGTGTTCGATCCAAAACTCGGAAGACCTCGCGCGCTTGTAAAAGGGGGCCATGTAATACGCAAAAACGTAGCGTGGCTCCGTAAACGGAAGCAAGCCGCCACACACAAATAGATCTGAACGGATGATAACACGACGAACGTTTTCCGTCATCACGACGCGCGTCAGCAATCCAGATCGTTCGCCCGTTGCAGTCCACGGCTGAGATGCAGCCCCAACTCTAGCCCATTCGCAGCGTGTTTCGTGATTCGTCATTCATATGTTTGCGATTGGGTCTTTACGGTGGAGGAGGTAATTGCGGACGTGCCGAAGCCGGGATTTTAGGGCGATGATGTAATCGTTCTCTTGGAGTTGAGTTTCGGCAGGGAGAGATTCCCAGGTTTTGAGCAGAGCTAGTTTGCCTTCGTACTGGTGGATGCGGTCAGTCGTTGCCACTTCCCGTGGCTTTTTCACTTCCTTCGCCACGCAATCTCCTCCGACTCGGAATAGTCAGCGTTCGTTTTCATCGGCGCGCACATGTGTGACACTGATGATTGGCGGTGGCGGCGGCGTTTGCGACACTTCTTTAACAATAATGCGATGCGCGACCGGGCCGAAGTCCGACCCCGCAAAGATAAACGCGGCGTCGATCTAATCGACTCGTGAGTTTGTTAACGTCGTAACCTCATTGCCATAATTTGCCGAGGCCCAATGCGAAAAGCGACGGCGACGCATAGTTCGGCAGTCGGAGTTGAACGAGTTATTCACGGGTTGTCCCGAGCGTTCCAACGACCTCGCGCGTTGACGCTCCGAAACGATTCCGCTTCCTAAATGCCGAATGATTTGGCACAATTCGCGCTATACCGCAGACGAAGTCGATCGAACTACTCCGATATCTATTTCGTCGAACGGAGCGATACGGCCTAACGAGTTCAAAATATTAAATGCTCTGCTCGCGAATGTTTTCGGAGTTTAGACGCGACCCCCTCTCCTTAGCGAGACGTTACTGCAGGACTGTTCTCATCTAAAAAAACAGACTTACACCTGACGACACTAGTTGTTGGTGCGGCGGATGCGGAGCATATTGACGAATTCCATGAAGGATTCTGTCGTCAGAGGATGCCTGTTGCACCTTCTCTATGAACGGCAAAGAGAAGGTCCCATTCCGTTCGGCCATGCTGAGCAGGCGGTCCCGCCGCCCGGAGGTATAAGTCGCCATGATTGGTTGCGCGCGGTGGCCCAGCTTTCAGAGTATCGCCTCATCGACTGGACCCCCCTTGAAGATCAGAGCGGGATGGGGCTGCTGTCCGGCTTTGCTAAGATAAACGACTTCGGAGTCAAAGTGCTCGAAGGCGGCGTCGCGCCGCCGATCCGGATCTCTATCGATGAGAGCCGACAAACCACCGTGCCTCGGCAAGAACAAGCGCCCATCGCACCGACACAGCAGCCTACGCTTTATGAGCGCCTCGGTGGAATTTATAGCATCGCCACCGTTATTGATGATTTGATCGACCGGGTCATGACGGACGCGCGCCTGAACGCGAACCCGGCTGTGAACGAAGCTCACCACAAGGTGCCACCAGCGGGCTTCAAGTACCTCGTTACCGAAATGGTTGGCTGGGCGAGCGGCGGCCCACAGAAATACTCCGGACGCTCGATGAGTGAGTCGCATCAGCACCTGAACATCACGCCCAAAGAGTGGGAGGCATTCATGGATGACGTTCAGCAGACGCTCGACAAGTTTAAGGTTCCCGCTGCCGAGCAGGCGGAACTGAAGGAGATCGTCAATAGCACCTATGGCGATATCGTGGTGGGCAAGCCAACCACCTAACGAAAGTGATGCGGCCAACGGCTGCGATTCGCGTCACATTTTTCTGTCCGCTTCGTCAAACGCAATGGTGCGTTCGATGTTTCCGCTGGAATCCAACCAGACCATGTACCGGACGGTCACGAAGACATCTGACTGAGCGCAGTCATCGCTGCCAGCGAGTCCATATAGTCCCGCCATTGCACGATCTTTCGGCCCTCGATGGTAACGACGGAGATGAACCGGTTGTCGTATGAGGAGCCGGTCGCGACAATCTTACCATGGACATCGTATTCGATGATGACAACACGAGAGTCCTGCGATCGGTGCACGACGAGCTCATCAGCGCCGTGGAGGACGATGTTGTTGCCGTAGCCCGCATAGAGTGCCATCACGGCGTCACGACCACGAACTGTCTCGGGCCATCCGGGGAAATGATATCGAAATTCAAACTCCGCGTCGTCGGCGATGGTGTCGAAATAGTGGTCGCCGTCGACCAGGCCGGCCAAACCCTGCTGGACGATGTCGAAGAACGGGTCGAGCGCCGTGTATGCCGCGTACTTGGGATCGGTCACGATTTGCTCCTTGGTTGTTGCGTGAGTTAGTTCAGGTGAACGAAAACCACGAGTCCTCTTTGCACTGCGGCAACACAGCCGCCCGTAACTTTCGATTCGCCCTGTTCCTGTCATGACAATCATGGCAAGGCCGGTAGACGGCAAAAAATGATGCGTCGCTTACACAAGATTCGGGCCAACTGTGACAACAAGCGGTGAGCGCAATGCACATAGATGGCGTTAACTCAATCCAGAAAGGCAAAATAAAATGAATACATTGAATAAAGTAATAACTTGGAATCCGCTCAGAGAGATGGAACAAGCGCCACAAAATCGCTTCAATCCATTCTTCTTGGACGGCTTTCCAAACAGAATAGGCCGTGGGGAGATCCCCAGCCTGACGGTCGCAGATTGGTCTCCGGAGGTTGATATCAGTGAGGATGATCACGGGTATGTTCTCAAAGCTGACCTGCCTGAAATGAAGAAGGATGACGTTAGGGTAACAGTCGAAGACGGCATTCTTAGCGTTTGCGGAGAACGCAAGATCGAGAAGGAAGATCAGAAAAAGAAATTCCATCGTATTGAGCGATGCTTTGGCACTTTCCGACGCAGCTTCACGCTGCCCGAAAATGCCGACAGCACGAAAGTGACAGCGGACTTCCACGACGGAGTACTGAAAGTGCACCTCCCGACAACGCCGATAGCAAGATCAAAAGCTATCGACGTCAAAGTGAAATAACGCGCTAACACTGACGGGGAGCGTGCGGAGGTTCCGTGCGCTAGCCCCGGTGTAAAGCCGCTAACTAAGCCTATGGAACAGATGGAACCTAACCACTCCGGGGCCGCGAATTTCGAAGCCCGCACAATCAAGGGCCGATGCTGAATGATCCGGCAAGAATATCATCGGCGATTCCTGTACACGTTTAGACTGAATGGCACAAGAAGGAAAAGACCGAACACCACTCTACGGGTACCTAGCTCGTGTTTTCAGGCCCTTCCCGGATTTCGATCCTTTTTTCATAAAACCTGTACGTCAAAAGGCAGTCGAGTTGCTTAATCTAAAAGCGGGCGATCGCGTTCTCGATGTCGGTTGCGGACCGGGCGGCAGCTTTCCGTACCTCGTTCATGCCGTTGGCCAATCAGGCGAAGTGGTCGGTGTCGAGATCAGCGCTGAGATTAGTGTAAACGCAAGAAGACGAATCGCCAAAAACGCGTGGAGAAACGTCCACCTGATTGAGGCCGCTGCTCAGGATGTTTATCTGACAGGTTCATTCGACGGTCTACTCATGTTTGCCGCCGCTGATGTTTATGCTTCCGAAGAGGCTTTGGAGAACATCTTTCCGTATCTAAGAGAGAACGCGCGGGTTGCTGCATTCGGAGCAAAGCTTTCGACCAAAGGATTTGGATGCATCTTGAACCCCTTCTTGCGGATGCTCTTCAACCTCTCTTTCTCAACAACTCCAAGGCCAGACTACGAGCCGTGGCGAATATTGGCGAAGCGTGTTGAGAAGCTTGATATCGAAGAATACTTCTTCGGCTTGATGTTCCTCACTTCGGGTTCGGTGATTACAAAAAAAGGGCAATGAGGCAAAGTTTTACAGCCGCTCACATCATGCCGTGATCCGCCTGTACAATGTGGCTGGTAAACTGATCGAGGTACACAGACACAAGGGCGATTTCAAAGAGTGGTGAGAGTTTCTTTTTATATCGCACCGGGCGTCTGTTCCTTGGTAAACTTTTCGTCGCGGTTGAAATGGTTATGGAAGCCATTCGAGATAACGGCCACAGCGACCGAGTGGTGAAAAAATGCAAGCGCATTGCCGGACTGAAAGCCCTGCTTAAAGAATGGGAGCTATCCGGTAATCTCGACCTTGATTATATTCGAGGCCTGAAGGCGCGACTGCAATCCGTCAACAATCAACTGAAGAACATGCGCGGTCATGACGCATCAGAGGGAATGGACGATTGGTAGTTAGGCGTTGCAGGTCGTTCAGTAAATCTTGCTAATTTGCCGCCCCTTCTGATAGGCAGGCGTGCATGAAACTGATATTGCTAACGATCTCGGTTGTCTCTCTTCTCTCCGCCTGCACAACCGGCGAGCAGATGTCGAGGCTCGAACCCGGCATGACGCGGCAACAGGTTGTTGGAATTCTTGGCCGTCCCAATGCAGTCCGCAGCTATGGCCCATACGAGCAGCTCGAGTACACGCATCGCCTGATCACTGGTTGGTCATGGGATCGCTCGGATTTCAGCGTTATTCTCAAGGGCGGCCGCGTTGTCGAATTCGGGCACGGCGAGGTCAGGGATCGGACTCCCCAGGTCGTGTATATGCAGTCCAACGCACCGAGTCAGTCGCAGCCAGTTATTTATCCATACCAGCCACAACCGCAGCCGCAGTCGGTCAACGTGCGAGTGGAGGCGCCGCAAACGGGGCCACGGTCGTGGACGAATCCGTACGGCAATTAAAAGGCGCTGGGCAGGTCGTAACTGAACATTGGCGAACAATGCCGGAAATCAGGGGACGTGTTATGACTTTTTCGCACTACGGTTATGACTAAGTGTGTCATTTATCCTGATTTGTAATAGGTAAACGAGCGGGCAACGGGAATCGAACCCGCATGGCCAGCTTGGAAGGCTGGAACTTTACCATTAAGCTATGCCGCGTGTTGTCGGAAGTGAACTCCAACAGTTGTCGCGAGTAAATACTGACTGGTGAGGGGTAAATAGTCAAAGCGATTGCCCCCACGTGCGGTACGACCGGCGGTTGGCACTACGTTATTTTTCGAACGCGGCCGCAACGAGGGTGGCATTGTGGCCACCGAAACCGAATGAGTTATTCAAAGCGACGCGCACTTTCTTTTCACGCGCGGTGTTAGGGGTGTAATCCAGGTCGCATTCTTCTCCCGGATTTTCCAGATTGATCGTCGGTGGAATGACGGAATCGCGGATAGCGAAGGCGCAGGCTGCCATTTCGATGCCGCCGGCGCCGCCTAACAAGTGGCCGGTCATCGATTTGGTAGAGCTGATCGCGACCTTGTAGGCATAGTCTCCAAACACCTTTTTGATCGCGCGTGTCTCGCAAATGTCGCCGATATCGGTCGAGGTAGCATGCGCGTTGATATAGTCGACTTGATCAGGTGATAGACGCGCATGATCCAGCGCCAGTTGCATGGCGCGGGCCGCGCCTTCGCCATCCGGCGGAGGGGCTGTCATGTGATAGGCGTCCGCAGAAAGACCGTATCCTGTGATTTCACAGTAAATCCTCGCGCCTCGCGCCTTTGCATGTTCCAACTCCTCGACCACCACGATTCCTGCGCCTTCGCTGACAACAAAGCCATCTCGATCGCGATCAAACGGTCGCGACGCGCGTTCAGGTTCGTCATTGCGCGTACTCAACGCTCTCATTGCGGAAAATCCAGCGAGGCCAATCTCGACGACGGACGCCTCTGAGCCGCCGGCGAGGAAAATGTCGGCATCGCCAAATTTAATGATTCGCCACGATTCGCCGATGGCGTTGTTTGATGTCGCGCAGGCGGTAACGATACACATGTTAGGCCCGTGCAGGTCGAACTCCATCGAGATGAGGCCGCTCGCCATGTTGCTGAGCAGCATTGGAATCGTGAACGGCGAAGTCCGGGAGGGTCCCTTGGTCAAAAGGATTGTTAACTGATCCTGAAGTGTTTTCAGTCCGCCGATTCCGCTGCTGACGAGGACACCAAAACGGTCTCGCTGTTTCAGGTTGGCCACATCAATCCCGCTGTCCTCGAGCGCCATTTTTGCCGCTGCCACTGCGAGCTGCGAAAATCGATCGGTGCGGCGGACATCCTTTGGATTTTTGAAGAATAGCTTCGGATCGAAGTCGCGGACTTGCCCTCCGATTTTGCAATCGTATGCCGTCGTATCGAATGCATCGATTGTATGGATGCCGCTGACGCCGTTCTTGAGATTGGACCAGAACGTCTCCACGTCGTTGCCGACCGGCGTGAGAACGCCCATGCCAGTGATAACTACTCTACGGTCGGTCATAATGGCGATGAATTGGTTAAAGCGTGAAGCGTTGTTGAAAGGTTAAGAACGTTAGCTCGTTCCCATTCCAACGCTCTGAACTGTTTGAAAGAGCTTTCCTTCGGTTTTGATAGAAGGCGCAATGATGATCTCCGTTTGCTGAAACTCGGCAATGTTTCGGGCGCCGACGTTACCCATGCAGGTAGTAATCGCACCGACCAGATTTTGGCTGCCATCGTCAACTTCTGCCGGACCAAACAGGATCTGTTTCAGCGAGCCAGTGGCGCCCACCTTGATGCGCGTCCCTCGCGGAAGATTGGCGTGCGGCGTGGCCATCCCCCAGTGGTAGCCACGGCCAGGCGCTTCGTTTGCTTTGGCAAATGCACTGCCCACCATGACAGCGTCCGCGCCGCAGGCGAGTGCCTTGCAAACGTCACCGCCTCTGCTCATTCCGCCATCAGTGATGATTGGCACGTAGCGTGACGTTTTCTTGAAGTAAGCATCGCGTGCTGCCGCGCAATCGACGGTCGCAGTGACCTGCGGAACACCAAGTCCAAGTACACCGCGTGAGGTGCAAGCCGCTCCCGGCCCGACACCCACTAAGACCGCAGCCGGACCACACTCCATAATTTCGAAGGTCACATCATAACCAACAGTGTTTCCGACGATCACAGGAATGCGCATCTCGCGGCAAAACTTCTCAAGATCGAGCGACTTGTACTCCGACGAAATGTGTCGCACAGTTGAAACCGTGCTTTGCACGACGAAAACATCCGCGCCGGCTTCTTGCGCGATCTTGCCAAATTCGGCCGCGCGCTGAGGAATGGAACTAACCGCGGCTAACACGCCGCCGTCTTTGATCTGGCGCACACGCGCCGCGATTAGATCTTCCTGGACGGGTTCCTGATAAATTCGTTGCAGCAGCGCTGTGATTTCGGATTTATCGGCCTCGACAATTTTTTGCAGTACTTCCTGCGGATTTTTGTAGCGGGTTTGCACTCCCTCGAGATTCAAAACGGCCAGCCCGCCCAATTTGTTCATGGCCACGGCAAAGCGGACATCGACGACGCCGTCCATGGCGCTGGCAAGGATCGGAATTTTCATTTCGAGCGGCCCCGCTTCCCTGCGCGCTAAGCGAAAGGTGATATCGACTTCGTTTGGATTGATCGTCACGCGCCCGGGTACCAGCGCGATTTCATCAAATCCGTAGGTCACCCGTGCTTTGCGATTCCGGCCTATCCACATTCCCATATTAAATTGGCTCCAATCTAAATCGTTCGTTTAAACTTCCACAGCGCGGGCAGCGAGGAAGCAGGGCGTCCGTTCGATCCTCAAATTCGAACGCGCAAATCACACAGCGCAGCCGATACTGAAGAGCCCGTCGCTCCCGCCGCCGGCGATTCCATTCTCCCACTATCCAGAGGAGAAAAACCGCCGCAAGAAAAAGCAGCAAATAAATCGTGACCAGGGCAGCGAGACTGACTCGAATCACGGCGTAGCTCTGCCTGGCTGTCTTGCCTGGGGGCGCGCAATGTCGCTGCCCCACTCAAATGTCGCAATCCCCCAGGTTAAGGACGCGTCAGGCTTCCCGTCGCCCAGGTCGGTTCGAGAGAAACGGCAACGTGTCAGATACACCCGGGCCTGTTCGTCCAGCCCCGGATCACCTGAGGAATTCATAGGAAAACAATATCTGATTTCTCCACGTCTGCTTACGGCCACCCGAAAACGAATTGCTTCAGGCGTTTCTCCATTCGAAGCGACGAATTTCAGCTCTGGCAATGTCGCAGGCCCAAGAGCATCGAGCTCGTTTGAAAACGAAACAGATGTTGAGATCGGACCGGCAGCAGAAGAGTTCTGCTGGCGCATAAACGGTACCGCGGCAGGCGGCTGAGAGTCCGGGGCGCGCGAATTGACTTCCAAGGGTGGAAGTTCCTTAAGAGTTGGTTCCATCGCATGATAGGAAGGCACGTGCTCAACCTTCGGGAGCGCGCGCAGCCTTGCTTCCGGCGGACGATGCGTTGTAAAAGCAACGGCAGGATCTTCCGCGTCGATCCAGCGAAACAGGGTGCGGCCTTCTTCAGACGCAGGAGTTACCAAAGCCACGCGGGCAGGAGGCGGCAGAAGCGTGACCGTAGGTGGATAAACAACTTGAAAAATGTAAAAGCAGACGGCGTGTGCCAATAAGGAAAGCGCCAAAAAAGCCAGGAACGCCGCTCGTCGACGCCGAGGTGAATCCCAGCTAAAGAGCAGCGGTTCTGTCGCAAGCTCAGAACCAAGATGATTCATCGCGGCGAAGCGGCGGCAAGTGCCACCGATGTGATGCCATGTTCAAGAGCAGCATTTGTTACGTCGGCAACCGTTTCGTAAGAAGTGGAACGGTCCGCCTTGATGATGATTGATTGGCCGTCGCGCTTGGCCGCATCCAGTAGGGGCCCGAGTTGCTCCATGGTGACCCGCTGGTCGCGAAAATAGATGGCTGGAACTGCGCCGCCGGTAATGCTGATGATTTGCTGGTTAGTTTGTGGGCCAAGCGTAAAACGAGAGAACGGCATCGAAACGGAAATCCCCTGTTGCAAAATAAAATTGGAACTCAGCAACAGAAAAAAAACCAAAAGAAAAGCAACGTTCACCAGCGCCACCAGCACAAGCCACCCGAAGTTGTAATTAATTGTGCGCTCGAGTTTCATCAAGATGGCAAACCGTTAAGAAGTTAAAAGCGTCAAGAAGTTACAATGTTAGCGCATTGCGCTCTTTCCGAACCGTTATACTCGCATTGTAACCTTTTAACTTTTCCGGTGCTGGTTACAAATCCGGGCGCGCTTCGAGCTCGCGTACAGTCTCATTGGGTGGTTGAAAGCTGATGATCCCACTGATCGGACGGCTCTCAGTCAACATGTGCACAATTTCGATCCCTGCCCGCTCCATGTCATGGAGCATGTTATTCACGCGGGAAAAAAGGTAACTGTAAGCGACGAAAGTGGGAGTAGCTACAACCAGACCAGCTGCGGTCGTCAGCAAGCTCTTATATACGCCACCGGAAAGCTCAGTCACCGTGGCGTAGCCGCCGCTTGAAGCGATCGTGGCAAATGCATCGATCATTCCTGCGACCGTTCCCAGCAACCCAAGCAACGGCGTCAGGAAAGCTATCGTAGCAAGCACCGGGAGAAACCGTTCGAGCTTTGGCACTTCGAGTTGGGCGGCTTCTTGCACGATCTCGCGCAATTCTGAACGAGGTGCGTCGTGCCGGATGATTGCGGCATGAATCACCCGGGCTACCGGACCTGGAGTTCCGGCTGATTCATGGAGCGCCTCTGCGAAATTGCGTCGCCGAATCAGATTCGAAAGTCCCTTCAGGAATTCGCCCACATGAATCGTGGCCCGGTGAAAGTAAAAGAGGCGCTCGGCAAAGACCGCGATCGCGATGATGCTACACACCAGAATTGGCCACATTAACAGGCCGCCCTTTTGGATGTAATCAATCACGCCGTTTTTGTAGTCTTCTTTGCGGACTGTGGCAAGCCAGCAACCAGACGTCCATATGACTGGTTGCTCAATGTAATAGCTAGCATTTGGCGATTTCCCAAATGGCTTCTCTTATCGGGAGCTTTTCTCTCGAGCTTTAGGAGAAGAAGATGGGCGGGCTTTGGCGGCGCTCTTGCCACCTACCAATTTGCCGGATGTGTCGAACACAGAATACCCTGTCTGCTTGCCCGATGCGTCGTAACTGTAAACGATCTTATGCAAAAGCGTGCCGTTTTCGGCGCTTTGAGTCTCTTCCAAGAGATGGCCGGCATCATCGTACTTGTAACGGCTCTTGAACCGAAGGCGGCCATCGGGTCCGGAAATTTCGCCGCTAGAAAAGCGCCCCGCATCATCCAATTCGTAACGAATCGTCTCGCGGACTTTGCCGTCCGGGTCGGTGGTTGTCGCCACCGCCTTGTGCTGCGCATTGTCGAACTTGTAAACTGTGCGTGAACCGTCTGGGTGCATTGAAACGGTGACCCGCACAGCGTCACTCTGAGTTTGTTCTGGAGACTGGCTCAATCCGATTCTGATGCCACAGATCGCAAGGGCACAAGCCACTGTCAGCCCTGCCTGGAAAAATTTCATGATCGGAGGAGCTTACGGTTGAGGTGAGTAGGCGCAAACGAGGCTGAAATTTTTTATTGACCGCGCGGTGGGAAGGTGGTTAAAAGTGGGGTCAAGTGGAGCAAAATGGATGAATTCTCCACTCGATACATGGACAACGATTCTCCACCCGAACGTTTTTATGCCGGCGAGTTCCGGCATGCCATCGACGAGAAAAATCGAATCACGATTCCTTCTCGCTGGCGACGGGACAAGGCAGAAGAATTCATCCTTTTGCCGGAGGCGACACATCAATTTCTGCTCGTCATGTCGCCGAAGGAGTTCGCGCGAATGAGTTCGGTGGCAGAAACAAATCAGGGCGTTTCCGCGCGGGATCGCCGGATTTTTTTGCGCCATCTGCATTCCCGCGCGCAGCATGCGAGCGCGGACCGGCAAGGGCGTCTTGTTTTGCCCGAAGAGCTTTGCCGGAAGATCGGACTGAAGGATGAAGTTGCTTTAGTTGGTAACCGGGGGCGTTTTGAGATTTGGAATCTGCAGCGCTGGAAACGAGCGCATGAGGAGGAAACATCTACGTACCAGCACGTGGCAAACGTCATTGGCTTATAATCAGATGCTTGGTCAAAACGTTATCAACACATTTTGGTTTGAGCGGCCTTTGTGGGTGGCCGTTGATCCGTTTACTGCCGAAGAGGAGGCACCCGAAGTGGAGGAATTCATATATCACCGTCCAGTGCTGGAGAGCGAAGTAATGGACTTACTCGAACCGAAGCCGGGTTCGCTCATTGTAGATGCAACCTGCGGTGGCGGTGGCCACACTGAAGCGTTTTTGGAGAGCGGGGCCAATGTTCTGGCGCTGGACCGTGATCCTGACGCCATCCAACACGTCGGTGAGCAACTCGCACGCTTTGGCGAGCGTCTCGTGGTGCGACAGGCGAATTTCCGGTTCGCAACCAGCGTTCTCGATGAGCTTGGCATTCGCACAATCGGCGGCGCGCTTCTCGATATTGGTGTGTCTTCCCGGCAACTCGAAAATTCGGAGCGCGGGTTCAGCTTCATGCGAAATGGTCCCCTCGACATGCGCATGGATCCGCGCGCTCAACTGACCGCCGCTGCGATCGTAAACGAGTACAGCGAGGAACAATTGACGCGGTTGTTTCGCGAGTTGGGAGAGGAGCCGGCAGCGCGCCGCATCGCGAGCCTGATTGTAAAGATGCGAAAGAGCGCACCGTTTCGCGAAACTCTGCCGCTGGCGCGAGCGATTGAGAAGCTCGTCGGCCGTCACGGCCGTCATCATCCGGCCACGCAGGTCTTTCAAGCGCTGCGCATGGAAGTGAACGATGAGCTTGGCGCACTCGAAGAGGGCCTGCGAGCGCTAACTGCACTGCTTGAGCGCGGCGGGCGGATCGCGGTGATCGCTTTTCATTCGCTGGAGGACCGGATCGTGAAGAATTTCTTTCGTGATCATAGTCGCGAATGGCTGGACAAGCCCGAGTGGCCGGCGCCGCAACGCAACCCCGATTACGATCTTAAACTGATCACGCCAAAACCAGTTGAGCCGACCGAAGAGGAACGGCGCATGAACCCCAGGTCACGCAGCGCAAAATTGCGGGTGGCCGAAAAGACTTAAATGAACCGCTCACGTCGAAAAAATTGCAATACGGTAAACGCGGCGTCGCTGGCGCGCTGGATTGTGGTGACGGCGTTTCTGGCGCTGGCCGGGTTAGGTTACGTTTATTTGACCCTGCAACTCTATCATCTGGGCGAGCGCAGGAAGGCAGTTGAGAACGAGCTCGCTACTCTGCGCCACTCAAACGACATCGCCAGCGCACAAACCGCGGCTTTGACCTCGCGCTCTGCGCTGCAGCGCCGTTTGAAAGAAGGCTATCTAAAAATGGTGCCGATTTCGGACGCCAACATTGTGCGGCTCACCATGCCTGCCCGCTCAGCGGACGACGACGCGATCCAACCAGTAGTCAATCCTTCCAACACAAAATGAAGGTAAACAGCCGAACCCGTTGCGTGCTGGTGTGCGCTGCTTTCATCGGGCTGTTCAGCATTTTTTCATTTCGTTTAATCTATCTGCAGGCAATCAAGCACGACGAATACGCCGGTCTTGCCGCTGAAAAGCACGTTTACAAGCAAATCATCCACGCAGAACGCGGCACGATCCTCGATGCGAATAACGAAGTCCTCGCGCATAACATTCCTGTTCAAACGGTAGTGGCCGACGCCACGCATCTTAACAACCGGGAAGCGATCGTCGATCTCGTGAGCGAAGAACTCAGGCTCCCGCCCGCGCAGGTCGCTGAAAAGTTAAGCAGCGAGCGCCGGTATATCATCGTTAAGCGGGAAGTGCCCGAGGCGCAGGCAGGCGTCCTACGGGAAAAACTTCGTGCCGCTAATCTCCGTGGAATTTATTTTGAGCACGATGCCACTCGCGTTTACCCAAACGGCTCGATGCTTTGCCATGTCATTGGATTCACCGATTTCGACCATCGTGGCATCCAGGGAGTGGAAGCGTCGATGGAGGAATATCTTCATGGGCAGGATGGTTTTCGCTTCATCGAACACAACCGCGCCGGACAGGAGATCGTCCCTTATCGCGGACAGGAGCGCCCGCAGCGCGACGGCTATCAGGTCCATCTGACTATCGATCTTAGTCTGCAGAACATTGTTGAGAACGAGATCGACGCCGCGATGGAGGAATATTCTCCTCAAAAAGCCACGATTATTCTGATGCGGCCGCAGACGGGCGAAATCCTCGCAATGGCCAATCGACCGGATTTTGACCTGAACCTTCGCTCCGAGGCGAAGCCTGAAGAAATGAAAAACCGGGCCATCATCGACATGATGGAGCCGGGCTCGACCTTCAAGATCGTTGCTGCCGCCGCTGCTCTCAACGAACGCAAGCTCCGCCCCGATTCGACGATCTTTTGCGAGAACGGTCTCTGGACTTTCGGCGGCGCTGCCCTGCACGATCATCGCGCGTTTTCGTATCTGAGCGTGCGCGATATTCTCGTTAAATCGAGCAATATTGGCGCAGCGAAGCTTGCACTCAGCGTGGGCGAGCAAAGATTCTACGAATACATACGTCGATTTGGTTTTGGCGAGCGGACCGGAATTGAGCTGCCGGGTGAGATCAGTGGACTCATTCGTCCGCCGCAAGCGTGGAGCAAAATCTCGATCACGCGCATTCCGATGGGGCACGAGGTCGGAGTCACGCCGCTACAAATGACAGTGGCGATGGCGGTGATTGCTAATGGCGGCAAATTAGTCACGCCACGCATCATAAAATCGATTAACACGCCGGAAGGGAAAATCGTCAGCTCACTTTCCCCTGTACTGCAGCGTCAGGTAATATCTTCCGAAACTGCCCGAGAAATCGGTGATGCGCTGCGCGGCGTAGTGAGCGATCGCGGCACCGCTGCCGCCGCTGCCGTTCCCGGTTTTACGATTGCGGGCAAGACCGGAACCGCGCAAAAAGTTGATCCCAAAGGCGGATACGAGCAGGGGAAGTATGTTGTTTCTTTCGCTGGCTATCTGCCGGCGGATCATCCTGAGTTTGTCGGTCTGGTCGTGCTCGATGATGCGCACACAAGCAAACCGGAGCTAAACTACGGCGGGCTTATTGCAGGACCAATTTTTTCCCGAGTAGCGGAGAAGGCGGCCCGCTATCTAGATCTTGAGCCGCATGAGGAGATTCGCAAAGCGATTCCCGTAGAGCGAGTCGAAAAAACAACGCCGGCACAGCGAATTCGCAAGCCTGGGCCGCCGGAACGAATCGCCTTAACCAATGCCTCGCACCATTGAATACGTCGCCATGGTTCGCGGCTGCGAATCCGTCCCATTGCGGACATGTTAAAGCCTCATGCAGCTCAAGACTCTCCTCTCCGCGACTGCAGTTCGCCAGGTCATCGGGACACTTGATCGCACAGTGGAAAACATCGCGTATGACTCGCGGCGTGTGCAAAGGAATGGCATGTTCGTGGCGTTGCGGGGTGAGAAATCCGATGGCCACGAATTCATCGGTCAGGCAATTGAAAAAGGCGCATCGGTAATTGTTGCCGAACGCCAGGAACAGAATCCGCGCGCAACTTGTCTGGTTGTCGAGAACACGCGGACCGCGCTCGCTGATTTTGCAGCAACCTTTTACGGGTACCCGGAGCGCAAATTGAACCTGGCAGCGGTCACGGGTACGAACGGCAAAACCACTATTACCTTTCTCATCAAGCACATCTGCGAAAATGCCGGCTTGCGTTGCGTATTGATTGGAACTGTGCGCTACGAGATCGGTGAGCGGGTGCTGCCTGCTATTCGCACGACGCCAGAATCACTCGATTTACAAGAACTACTGGCGCAGATCGTCAACGCGGGTTGTAAGGCAGCGGCGATGGAAGTTTCTTCGCACGCGCTGGCGCAGGATCGTACGCGTGGACTCGAATGGAACGTCGCCGTCTTTACAAATCTTACGCAGGACCACCTCGATTTTCACGGGACCATGAAAAGCTACTTCGAATCCAAGATGAAGCTCTTCGCCGGACTCGGGAGTCAGAAAAAAAAGCGCAAACCGGTAGCGATTGTGAATATCGATGACCGCTACGGCGAACAGCTGCTCGACAAAATCGACAAACGCGTCCCAGTTATCACTTACGGAATGGGGATGCGCGCTGACTTCCGCGCTTCAAACTATCGCATTGAGTCCAGCGGCACTTCTTATCAGCTGGACGCTCGCGGCAAAAGTTATCTGGTCCGCGTCCCGTTGATTGGTCGGTTTAATGTTACAAACTCCATAGCGGCGCTGGCTGCAGCCAATGCTCTGGGGATTAATCTGCGTGACGCAGTGTTTAGTCTTGGCAAGTCACCGCAAGTACCGGGACGCTTGGAATTGGTTCCGGCCAGGCGGCAATTTCAGGTTTTCGTCGACTACGCGCATACGCCCGATGCGCTGGGGAATGTTCTCAAAACTCTGCGTGAGCTTGAGCCGCATCGGTTGATTACGGTCTTTGGTTGCGGCGGCAATCGGGACCGGCAGAAGCGCCCGTTGATGGCCGAAATAGTGGACCGCCATGCTGACTACGCCATCATTACCTCCGACAACCCGCGCAAAGAGAATCCGGATACGATCATCACCGAGATCGAAAAGGGATTTCGATCGACTCACTACGAAAAGATTGTCGATCGCACTCAGGCCATTAATCGTGCCATTGAACTGGCACGGCCGCGCGACATTGTTTTGATTGCCGGCAAGGGCCACGAAAACTATCAGGAGTTCGCGGATCACACCATTCCGTTCGACGATATTCAAGTCGCGCGACGTGCGATCGAAGATCATCCAGTGGAGTTTTTATCATGACATTTTTGTTTGGAAATTTGCCGACACACGGCGGGCATTCCCCAATTCTCACGTTATGAATCCGCTTCCGCTTTCTCAGATTGCGCAATTGGCCGGAGGGTCGCTCTCGTCCGGCGAAGGAACTGTTGTAATCGATAAGGTCAACACGGATTCGCGCACGATTAAGCGCGGCGAACTATTCGTCGCGTTGCGTGGTGAAAATTTCGATGGACACAATTATGTAGAAGCTACCGCAACAGCCGGCGCAGCGGGGGCAATCGTTGATTCCAATTGGAAAGGAAACGTGCCGGAGAATTTCGCGCTCATTCGCGCAAACGACACACTGCAGGCGTACCAGCAGCTCGCCGCCAATTACCGGAAGTCGCTCAAGCTAGATGTGGTCGCGATTACCGGAAGCAACGGCAAAACCAGCACAAAAGACTTCGCCGCCGCGGTCCTTGCCCGCCGGTTTCGAGTGACGAAAACACAGGGGAACTTCAATAATCATGTCGGCTTGCCTCGAACGATTCTCGAAGCCACGGCGCAGGACGAAGTCGCTGTTTGGGAAGTCGGAATGAACCACCCCGGCGAGGTTTCGGCGCTTGCGAGAATAGCTGCGCCGGACGTTGGCATCATTACAAACATTGGTGTCGCGCATATCGAATTTATGGGATCGCGCGAAAGAATCGCGGAGGAGAAAGGCGCGCTTGCACAGACCGTTGGCGCCGAGGGAACAGTCATCTTGAACGCTGATGATCCTTTTACGAAGGGAATCGCGACTCGCGCGCGCGGCAAAGTGATTTTAGCCGGCACAACTGCCGGCACGATTCGCGCCAGTGAGATCAACCAGAGCGGAAGCGGAACAGATTTTACAATTCTCGAGGGTGCTCATCGCTGTCGCGCCCAATTACCCGTGCCTGGGTTGCATATGGTGCAGAACGCGCTGCTGGCCGTTGCGGCCGGTCGGGTCTTCGGTCTTTCCCTGGAAGAGTGCGCCGCCGGCCTGGTCGCCGCGCCGCTCACGAAGGCGCGCTTGCAGGTCAAGGAAATCCACGGTGTGCAATTTCTAGACGACAGCTACAACGCAAATCCCGATTCCATGAAAGCGGCATTGCGAACATTAGTTGAACTGGATGCGGACGGGCAACGGATCGCAGTGTTGGGCGAGATGGGTGAATTGGGCGATGAATCGGAGCGCGGACATCGTGAAGTAGGCGAAACCGCCGCTGCGTTAAAGGTGGATCACCTGATCGCCATTGGAAATGTGGCCGCGACCATCGCAGAAGCGGCAAAACGAGCCGGGCTGAAGAACAGCTCTACCGTGGCCTCAACTGCTGAGGCCGCTGAATTATTAGCAGAGCTCGCTGCGCCCGGCGACCTTGTTCTCATCAAGGGCAGTCGTCTGGCGCGCACAGAGCAAGTGATTGAAGCATTCCGCAATCCGCAATCCGCAATCGCCAATTCGCCATGATGTACTTCCTCCATCACCTGAGCGACCGGTTCATCGGGTTCAACGTTTTCCTTTATGTCACGTTCCGAGCCATTGCCGCGGCGGTGACGGCGTTCCTGCTCACGTTGATTTTTGGAAACTTCGTAATTCGAATACTGATTGCGCTGAAATTGGGACAGCCGATTCGCGGGGCAGCGGAAGTTCACCGCCTCGCTGAACTGCACGGTGGTAAACAGGGAACGCCTACCATGGGTGGCGTGCTGGTCATCGGCTCCGTCTTTGTGTCCAGTCTGATCTGGGCGCGCCTCGATAACCGCTTCGTTTGGCTGGTCCTGTTTTGCATGGTTTACCTCGGTGCGCTCGGTTTCGCTGATGATTATCTCAAGGTGACCAAGAAAAAGTCCGACGGCATCAGCGGCCGGATCAAACTGGTTTTTCAGATCGCTCTTGCCTTAATTGTGACAGCCGTTTTTCTCAGCAGTCCGCTGCTGGAAGTGCAGGCCCGTTCGCTCTACGTGCCGTTCGTTAAGGCGCCGGTCATTGCGAACATGGGCTGGTTTACCTTCGTATTTTTTCTCCTCGTCATTGTTGGTTCCTCGAATGCCGTCAATCTCACCGATGGGCTCGATGGTCTGGCGATTGGTTGCACCGTCACCGTGGCATTTGCATATGCTCTTCTTTCTTATGCAGCTGGAAATTTCCGGATTGCCGAATATTTACAGGTCCCGTTTTATCCTTTTGCAGGGGAACTGACTGTCGTCTGCTCTGCACTGATCGGCGCGGGTCTGGGCTTCCTCTGGTTTAATTGTTTTCCAGCGAAAGTTTTCATGGGCGATACCGGATCGCTGTCTATCGGCGGCATGATTGGCGTCGTTGCAATCTGCTGCAAGCAGGAGCTGCTCCTGGTTGTCGTAGGCGGGGTTTTCGTGATCGAAGCCGTCTCTGTGATTTTGCAGGTGATGAGTTTCAAACTGACGGGCAAACGGATTTTCGTCATGTCTCCGCTTCATCATCACTTTGAATTGACGGGTTGGAAGGAAAACACGGTCATCGTTCGGTTTTGGATCCTCTCGATCATCTTTGCGTTGCTTGGTCTTGCGACACTGAAACTGAGGTAAAACGTGCACTACAAGAATCAGAATATTGCCGTTCTTGGTGCGGGGTTGAGCGGGATCGCAGCGGCGTTGCTACTTCGGTCGGAGGGAGCGAAGGTGACAATGCTCGATAGCGCCGAGGAGAAGAACTTACTCAAATCGACGATCGATAATCTGCGGGCGCAGGATGTCCGCGTAATCTGCGGTGCGGCTGCTGATGAAGACTCATCCGCTTATCAAATGGCGGTCTTAAGTCCGGGCATCGATCCGGCTTCCCGGCTGGTGCGCAATTTCTCATCGCGCGAAACCGACACCATCGGCGAGCTCGAACTGGGTTGGCGTTCTTGCGAAATTCCCGTGATCGCAGTCACCGGCACGAACGGCAAAACGACAACGACCGAATTGCTCGCTCAGATATTGAATGCTTGTGGCCAGCGAACGATTGCCTGCGGAAATATTGGAAAACCGCTTTCCGAAGTGGCACGCGAGAAACAGCCATACGATGTGCTCACGGTCGAAGTGAGCTCGTTCCAACTGGAAACGATTCGCACCTTTCATCCGTCCATCAGCCTCTGGCTTAACTTCGCTCCGGACCATCTCGATCGTTATCGCTCGGTATCGGAATATCGGGCGGCCAAGCTGCGCATTTTTGAAAATCAAACTGATGCCGATGTGGCTGTCGTGAATGCCATAGAAAAAATACCGAATATCCGTCCCCGCACGATCACCTTTAGCGCTTATGCTAACGGCGGAGACTTCCGAGTCTCAGACGGAGCGATTCTTTACCGCGACGAATCAGTGTTGCGACTGGCGGATACGAAGCTGCGGGGCTTGCATAACATCGAGAATTTGATGGCGACCCTCGCCGTCGGCGTGGCCCGGGGATTGTCGTTCCAGGAGATGGTGCCGTCGCTTTCTGCTTATGAACCGCGTCCGCATCGCTGCGAATTCGTGCGCGAAGTCAACGGCGTTGCCTATGTGAACGATTCCAAGGCGACCAACCTCGACGCAATGGACAAAGCGTTGCGTGCGCAAAGCAAACCTGTCGTCCTGATCGCCGGCGGCAAGGACAAGGGATTTAGCTTTGATCCGCTTCGATCGCTCGTGAAGGAGAAGGTCAGGTCGACGATTTTAATCGGCGAAATGGCCGACAGCATCAGCCGCTCGTGGGCTGGCGTGGTCGAAGCCGAAATCGCAACCTCGCTCGCCGACGCGGTCGAGCGCGCACATGCCAGCGCAAATGCCGGGGAAATCGTTCTTTTTTCCCCGGGCACATCGTCCTTTGACATGTTCAAAAGCTACATCGATCGAGGCGATCAATTTCGTGCGCTCGTCCAAGCTCTGCCCCAAACCGACCGATGAAAATCCCGCGCCTCCTCAAACATAACAAACTCTGGGCGGCGACTGCGCGTCGCTCCTCGGCGGCGTCTGCCGGAATAGACTTTGAAGAAATGCCGGAGCCGAACATGAAATTATCGCGAGCGCTGCTGATTGTTTTGCTTCTGCACGTTGTCGCCGTGTCGGGAATTATTGCATTCAACGCGATCAAAACCCGGGAGAGGCCGTTTGTTCCCGCATCTTCGACAAACGCGGAACTCAAACCGTCCACGACGGTGGGCGCGGCAATTCACGCGGATGGGGTCAAGCCCC